>BNJS01003930.1_pt1:0-12500 | contig 155084 bp, 158 predicted proteins | sample 8540461 | NCBI WGS metagenome assembly BNJS01 (sample SAMD00202454, study PRJDB9452) | human saliva metagenome | isolation source: human saliva | place: Japan | reverse complement strand
TAACGTAAAGGGCTGATACTTCAACGGAAGTATCAGCCCTTTTTATATTGAAATAAGCCCTTTTCTAGGAAAAGTGATGCACTAGCATCGTTTATCTCACGAAGAGAAGCTCACGATATTTGGGGAGCGTCCACATCTCGTCCTCGACAATCAATTCAAGTTTGTCGATATGTCGGCGAATCGCGTGAAGATAAGGCTCCACCTCATCGTGATAAGCCACGGCAAGATCGCGCACTGAGGAGAGCTTGTTTACAAACTTGCGCTTATTCACCATTTCGTCCACAGCATTCACGATGAAGTCCGTGTGCGCATTGATTTTCTCGATGAGCGTCACGTTGTAAGCACTCAGTTGCTTTGCCTTTTCTGCAGGGAAAGCACTGAAAATCTTGCTCACATTGTCCACCAGCACGCTTTGATATTTGGTTGCAACGGGAATAATATGATTCATACAAAGGTCGCCCAGTACGCGGCTTTCGATTTGCACCTTTTTATAATAGATTTCCCATTTAATCTCGTTGCGAGCAGCGAGTTCGTTGCGTGTCATCACGTGCATACGCTCAAACATCTCGATGCTCGATTCATCGAGATAGCGATCGAAGACAATGGGGCAGCTCGTTTCGCAGTCCAAGCCACGGCGGAGCGCCTCCTTCTGCCATTCTTCAGAATAACCATTACCGTCAAAAAGAATGGGGCGACAAGCTTTAATGTCTTCACGGAGAATCGTGAGAATGGCTTTCGTGCGTTCAGTCCCTTGAGCAATCAGCGCATCCACGCGAGTTTTGAAGTCGCACAAAGCCTCTGCCACGGCGGTATTCAGCACAATCATTGCCGTAGAGCAGTTTGCACTAGAACCCAGTGCGCGGAATTCAAAGCGGTTACCTACGAAAGCGAAGGGCGAAGTGCGGTTGCGGTCCGTATTGTCTACGAGAATTTCGGGAATCTGTGGGATATCCAGCTTCACCCCTTGTTTTCCACCCATAGCCGTAAGTTCGTCCGAACTAGAATTAGCCACGGTGTCAATCAATTCGCTCAATTCCTTACCTAAGAAGGAGGAGATAATGGCAGGAGGAGCCTCATGTCCACCCAGGCGGTGTGAGTTTGTTGCACTCATGATACTCGCTTTGAGCAAACCATTGTGGCGGTATACACCCACCAAGGTCTCCACAACGAAAGTGAGGAAACGGAGGGTTTCTTCAGGCGTCTTGCCAGGAGAGTGGAGAATCACGCCAGTGTCCGTGGTGAGCGACCAGTTGTTGTGCTTACCGCTACCGTTGACGCCTGCAAAAGGTTTTTCGTGCAACAAGCAGCGGAAGCCGTGTTTGCGAGCGATATTGCGCATGAGCGACACGAGCAACATATTGTGGTCCACTGCCAAGTTACATTCTTCGTAGATTGGTGCAAGTTCAAATTGGTTAGGAGCCACTTCGTTGTGGCGTGTCTTGCAGGGGATGCCCAATTCCAGAGCTTGGATTTCCAAATCGCGCATAAATTCTGCCACGCGCTCAGGAATAGCCCCAAAATAGTGGTCTTCCATCTGCTGATTCTTTGCACTATCGTGTCCCATCAGCGTGCGACCGGTGAGCAAAAGGTCAGGGCGAGCGGCATAAAGACCCTCGTCTACCAAAAAATATTCCTGTTCCCAACCCAGATTGGTGGAAACTTTTTGCACATCATCATAGAAATATCGGCAAACTTCCAAAGCCGCTTGGTTCACTGCCGCAAGCGATTTTTTGAGCGGAGCTTTATAGTCCAGCGCTTCACCTGTGTAACTGATGAACACGGTAGGAATCATGAGCGTATCGCCGATGATAAACACCGGACTAGCAGGGTCCCAAGCCGTGTAGCCGCGCGCTTCAAAGGTGGAACGAATACCACCGTTGGGGAATGACGAAGCATCAGGCTCTTGTTGCACAAGCAGTTTGCCAGAAAACTCTTCCACCATGCCACCTTTGCCATCGTGTTCCACGAAAGCGTCGTGCTTTTCGGCAGTACCTTCCGTGAGCGGTTGAAACCAGTGTGTGTAGTGTGTCACTCCCATTTCAATAGCCCATTGTTTCATGCCTTGTGCTATCACATTTGCGGTAGGGATGTCGAGGGGAGTGCCGTTGTCAAAGTGCCTGCACGTACTGTTGGTAGGTGCGGAGAGGGAGATACTTGCGCATCTTCTCTTGCGTAAAGACATACTTGCCGTAGTATTCTGACGGACGTTCGGCTGGAGCAGCCACAGGCACGGGACGTTTCTTAAACGCCTCTTCGACCACTTTAAATCTCAGTGTGCTCATTCGTGAGGAGTGTGTGAGGGGATAAGGGGGGATGAAGTGATAAAATCACTAGCGAAGTTACGAAAAAATCAAGGTAAAACCCCGTGCGTGTCCTGTTTTCAGGTTATCTTTCCTAGATTAGTAGGCTATTTTTGCAAAATACAATCGTGTTTGCTATTTTGCCTTTGCAGAATGTAATGGAATTTCTAAGGGAGTATCCCAAAGAAATAGAGTTCTTCACATCTCATCTTCTTATCACCATAAGGCGATGGATGAATACATGGAGCAAAGATAACTTTCTTGTAGAACTCGTACACGATAAATCTGCATACGTTCTTGGCACTTTCCACAGAAAAACGTAATTTTGCCTAGGTGCTAGCACATCGGGTGTAGCACAAAACCTCAGGCTGGTTCTGAGCAAGTTCCTCATTGTCTGCCAAGAACCTGCCCTAAATCCTATGATTATGCCACGATTTATTGCTCAAATCTTCAAACCTCTTAAAAAGCTCTTCAAGTCTATGCTCCCTTTCCCCTCTCTTTCTGTTAGCGAATTTGAAGCCTATCTGAAATCCCATCCCGAGGTGCAGTTGCTCGATGTGCGCACCCCTGCAGAGTATGCCGAAGGTCACATCCCCGGTAGTACCAATATGGACGTGATGGCTCCCGACTTCTTGCCCAGAGCTCAGACCCAACTCGATGCCAATCTCCCCGTGGCAGTGTATTGTCGCAGTGGAGCGCGCAGCAAACAAGCCGCCATGTTCTTGGCTAGATTGAAATTTCAAGTCACCGATCTCGATTCTGGTTTCCTGGGTTGGGCAGCTAGTGGTCGTCCCGTAGAGCAAGATGACTAATCTCTCCCCAAGTTTACTCCCCTTTGTCCACGATGTGGCGACCGCTCAGCACCTCATGAATCAGTGGGGTGCTGAGCGGCGGCGTTTCTTCTTTGTGCTTAATTATCAGGCTTCGCAAGTCGTGATGATCCCGCTCGAAGAGTGGCACACCGATGCCCTCACGTTTGAGTTTAGCGGTCGTTTGGGAAGCGGATTTTCTCCCATTTCCGCTGGGGATTTTGCGCCTTGTTCTCCTCTCCCTTCGCAAATCGCGTGGGACATCTCTGCTCCCTGATTTCAGTGACTACCAGCGAGCGTTTCACATCGTCCAACACCACCTCCATCGAGGTGATAGTTTTTTGACCAACCTCACCTTTGCTGTGCCCGTGCGCACCAATCTCACGTTGGAGCAACTCTACACTGCGGCACGCGCTCCCTACAAACTTCTCTGGAAAGACCATTTTGTCTGCTTTTCGCCCGAGCCCTTTGTGGAAATCACCGAAGGCATCATTCGCACCTTTCCCATGAAAGGCACCATCGATGCCACTTTGCTCCAAGCCGAACAAACCTTGTTGTCCAATGCCAAGGAGCAAGCCGAGCACGCCACCATCGTAGACCTCTTACGCAACGACCTGAGCCAAATTGCCACGGACGTGCATGTGGCACGCTATCGCTATGTCGAAGAGATTCACACCCATCGTGGCGCGTTGCTCCAAACGAGTAGTGAAATCGTGGGACGTCTGCCCGAAAATTATCTCTCGCAACTGGGCGACATTTTGATGCCTCTGCTTCCTGCTGGGAGCATCACAGGAGCCCCCAAGCGCGCCACGGTGCAGAGCATTGCCGAAGCTGAGACCTACGATCGTGGCTATTACACTGGCATCATAGGCTGTTTCGATGGAACTTCCCTGCAAAGTGCCGTCATGATTCGTTTTGTCGAACAGCAGCCCGACGGCAGTCTGGTGTTCAAGGCAGGCGGTGGCATCACCACGCGCAGCGATGCCGAAAGCGAATACCAAGAATTGCTCGACAAAGTCTATGCCCCTTTATGAGCATGTGGGGAAAGTCGTAAAAGCGTGGTTTGAAATTCCTCCTAATGAGCATGACTTAATGAGTATTTCTCATATCTGCTCCATTTACTCCCATATTTCTGAGTCAAAAGACGGAGAGTTATTTTTGAATCTCCGACATCTTCAAAATTTTCTCCCACGTTTTTTGAAAAAACTCCGACGTTTTTTTTCTCCCTTCGTAAGGATAACAAAATAGTACGCTGATGTTCGACAAACTCTTCCATGAATCCTTGGCTTATTTGCCCGATTTTACAGGTGGATACAGCACATTTAGCTCTGCCTAGTGAGTTGGTAGAGACCATGTGTCTCACAGATGGAGTAGTGGTGCGCTTGCCTTTTCATTTGGCTCGCATGCAAGCGGCTTGTCAAGCCTTAGGGTGGAGAGATGTCAGTGAGGGTTTGCCTGAACTCTGGGCGGCAACTTCAGCACAAATGCCCGAAGATTGTCGTCAAGGTCGCACGATGGCGCGCATTGTCTATGGGGCAGAGGGCATTCGCTCCATCACCTTCCGGAGTTATGCCCCACGGTTGGTGCGCTCACTCCGTCTGGTGGTGGCAGACCATGTGGACTACGCGCTCAAATCTACCGATCGCAAGGTCATCACGGAGTGTTTTGACCAACGAAACGGTTGTGATGATGTGCTGATGGTGCGAGATCATTTGCTCACAGACACGTCGATTGCCAACATTGCCTTGTGGCACGAACAGCACAATCGGTGGTACACCCCCGCACGTCCTTTGCTTCGCGGCACGCATCGAGCAGCTCTCCTGCGCGCTGGCATTATCCATGAAGACACCGCGCTGACCCTCGATCGTCTTTCGGAGTTTTCCCGCATCCGACTGTTCAATGCCATGCTAACGTGGGGAGAAATCGAACTTCCCATGGTAGCCCTCCTTCCTCCCATAACCCATTAAATCTCAGTTTATCCCATGACCGAAAAAAGAAAAAAATGCTTGCAGGGCAAATCTACGATGCTTGCAACCCTGAAATTTTAGTGAACTCTATGCTACTCAAGATGCCGTCTTTGAGTACAATCAGATTCGCCCTACCGACCGTGCCCAACGCATGGCGAAAATCAAGCAAATTTTAGGCAAAACAGGAGAGCGCATCATCATCAATCAGCCTTTTCACTGCGACTATGGCAGTCATATTTCCGTGGGCGAAGACTTCTTTGCCAACTTTAATCTCACAGTGCTCGACGAAGCTCCCGTTACCATTGGCGACAACTGTTTCATCGGACCCTAATGTCGGGCTTTACACAGCTTGTCATCCCACTGATCCCGTGGCGCGGAACTCCCGACAGGAGTGGGCAGAACCCATCACCATCGGGCACAATGTGTGGATTGGTGGGGGAGTCACCGTCTTGCCCGGTGTCACCATTGGAGACAATGTCACCATCGGTGCAGGAAGTGTGGTGGCGAAGGACATTCCCAGCAACTGCGTGGCAGTGGGGAATCCTTTGTCGTCCGGTGAAATGTCTCAAAAAGAGTGAGCAGGCTTAGCGATAATGCCTTGGGACACTACAACTTATCGAAAATAGCGACACTGCACTAGAGAATTTCTCTGTGTAGTGTCGCTATTTTATTGAGGAAAGGGAAAGAGATAGGAAGGAAAACGCGCAGTTCGCTGTTGAATCTGTGCCCCATCTCTTGGTAATATCAGAGCAATCTGACGGATGCTCTGGAGGAGTGGCAGGTTTTATTCCGCTTTTGGTTTGAGTTGATAGCCTATCTCTGCTACAGCTTGGAGGAGAGCTTCGTCAGAAGCCGTGCCGATGATTTGAGCTTCGGCATCTTCGAGTGACACTGTGGCTTGGGTCACCCCTCCACTCCGAGAATAGCGCGTTCCACGTGGTTGCGACAGTGATTGCAGGTCATGCCTTCCACGGCAAACTTGCGCACGAGAGTGGCAGAAGAAGATGATTGGTCGATGGTCCACTCCGTTTGTGGATGGAGTTTTCTCCACAGTGGAAGCGCGATGAAGACATAGATCAAAAGCGCACCAAGGAGGAGCGTGCTTGCCCATTGAAACCACGGAGTTTCTATGTGGCAGCTAGCTTCTGTAGGCGCGGCAAAGTGGGTGAACCATGTGCGTGGGAGCGCATAGTCGATGAGGAGTGCAAAGCCCACTGCGCCGAGAATAAGCGATGCGAGATAGACGATGAGATTGCGACGTCCCAAGGCGCGATGAACCACTAGCACAGAAGCCATGTTGGCTGCTGGACCTGCCATGAGGAGAATCAGGGCTGCACCAGGCGAGAGCCCCTTGAGCATGAGCGCGGCTGCGATGGGTATGCTTCCTGTGGCGCAGACATACATGGGGATGGCGATGAGCAGCACCACAAAGTAGCTGAGGAAGGGAATTTCTGCGAATTGCACAAAGAAGTTGTCGGGCACAAAGAGGGTGATAAGTCCAGCAACGACCAAACCCATCAAAAGCCATTTGCCAATGTCGCGCAACATGTCGACAAAGCCATAGCGAAAGGCGATGCTCAGTTTTCCAAGAAAGGAGGGTTGTTGCGCCTCGATGGTGCAGGTAGCTTTGTTGATTTCTGCATCTACTGCCGCTTTCTGAGCTTCAGTTTCGAGGGATGCAAATCGATTCACCATCATTCCGCCAAAGACAGACGTGACCAGTGCTGCCACAGGACGAACTATCGCAAAAGGAAGTCCGAGAAGTGAGTAAGTAGCAAAGATACTGTCCACTCCCGTTTGAGGAGTGGCGATGAGGAAGGCGGTGGTGGCTCCTCGAGAAGCCCCTTCTTTGCGCAGCGACATAGCCGTAGGAATCACCCCGCATGAGCAGAGGGGTAGGGGAATGCCGAAGAGCGAGGCATAGAGCACGGAGCGGAGGTCATTTCCGCTGAGATATTGGCTGTAGAGTCGTCCAGGCACGAAGGCGTGCATTAGTCCTGCGATGAAGAACCCGAGGAGGAGATAAGGCGACATCTCGTGAATGAGGTGGATTATTTCTTGCATAAGTTTTGTTTTTGTGTGGTATCTCAAGATGCTGTACTAAGGTAGAGGGGGCGAAAGGAAGACTCTAACGTCTAAAGTCTAGCTTCTAACGTCTATTGTCTAACGTCTACCCTCTAACGTCTAATCTATTTCTCTGCAAAGTTACATTTTTGTGGATAATCAGGCTGATTCTGCATGATAAATGGTTTTAATGCAGTGTAAAATACCTATTTTTGTAGTCGTTTCTCCATAATCTTTTGTTCAACTCTGCGCACTATGTACACGATTCACAACCAAACCATCGACCAACACCTTTTGTCGCTCGCACAACGTGGCAATAGGGAGTTCAACCAACGCTTGCATCCCAACATTCCTGGTGTGCTGGGAGTGCGTATTCCCGATTTGCGCAAACTGGCGAAAGACATCATCAAAAGCGGCACGCAAGAAGACTACTTGCAGGAAGCCGAAAGGTTGGCAGCGCACTATGTTGCGCTGGAAAAACTGCGTGAGTCTGAACAAAAGAATGGAGCATCAGTGCAACCAGAAGTGGATTTCGGATGGATGGAAGCCCGAACCCTACATGGACTTGTGCTGAGTCAATGGCGTGTCACCGACGTGGCAGACTATCTGCAACGGGTAGCGCGATGGGTGCCCAGCATCCACAGTTGGTCGGTCTGCGACATCTTTAGCTTTTCGGGAGGCAAACGCTGGGTGGCAGCGCATGAAGCGGAGGTTTGGTCGTTCATCTTGCCCTATTTCTCGGCACAGCGCACCTATGAAATTCGTTTTGCTGTGGTGATGGGATTGCAATATTTTGCCAAACAGAGCCATCTAGCACCATTTTTAGCGCAACTTGCTGCCATCACCCACGAAGACTACTATGTGCGCATGGCAGTGGCGTGGGCGGTAGCGGAGTGTTTCACCCATTGTCCCGAAGACACGCAAGCGTGGTTGGCACAAAACCTCCTGCCTGCATGGACACACAACAAGGCAATTCAGAAGATTCGTGAGTCATATCGCATTGATGCAGAGAGCAAACGCGCATTGGTTTCGCTCAAACGTCCGGTGGAGAAGAGTAAATGAAGGAGAAGCAACAGCAGATGTTCGACACTATCCACTGACATCACTTGCCACAAATGTGAGCAATGGGTGTGATTTCTCCTGATTTGGCACAAAAAACAGGGTGTTTCATAAAGGGCAAACTGCTGTGTTATTTTCGATATTCAGCTTTGGTCACGTACTTCAGTACGCTCTCTTCAGCTTCCATCTCAATGCCTTGCATTTTATCCCTTTAAAAAACACCAAAAGGAGATGCTGCAAAAACGAGTTTTGCAACATCTCCTTGTCTTTGGAGCGCAGTGCTTGAAAACCTATGTAAGTCTTCAGCGTTGAGCTTGAGTTATAGGGAAGTGCAGGAGATTACATCATGCCACCCATGCCACCCATGCCGGGAGCACCCATAGGCATTTCGGGAGTATCTTCCTTCTTGTCGCAGATTACGCACTCTGTGGTGAGGAACATGCCAGCCACTGATGCTGCATTTTCAAGCGCAACGCGAGTCACCTTGGCAGGATCCACAACACCCACTTCGCGAAGGTCGCCATACGTGTCGTTCTTAGCGTTGTAACCAAAGTTTCCTTCGCCTTCGCGCACCTTATTTACGACAACTGCGCCTTCCACCCCTGCGTTCTTGCAGATTTGGCGGAGAGGTTCTTCGATGGCACGGCGAATGATTTGGATACCCGTGTTTTCGTCAGCGTTGTCGCCAAAGAATCCTTCGAGAGCTGCTTGAGCGCGGATATAAGCCACGCCACCACCGGTCACGATACCTTCTTCGACAGCAGCGCGAGTGGCGCAAAGTGCATCGTCGCAACGATCTTTCTTTCCTTCTGTTCGGTTTCGCTAGCCGCACCCACTTGGAGCACGCACACGCCGCCAGAGAGTTTGCCCAAACGTTCTTGGAGCTCCCTTGTCGTATTCAGAAGTGGAGTTCTTGATTTCGTTCTTAATCTGTTGGATGCGCTGAGCGATGGCTTCTTTGTCACCATGGTCGTCCACAATAGTGGTGAAGTCTTTAGAAATACTCACTTTGTCGGCTGTACCCAACATGTCGATTGTGGCTTGTTCGAGCTTCAAACCCTTCTCTTCGCTGATCACTACACCACCGGTGAGCACAGCAATGTCTTCGAGCATGGCTTTGCGACGGTCGCCGAAGCCAGGAGCTTTCACAGCGCAAATCTTTAATTGTGTGCGCAAGCGGTTTTACCACGAGTGGTCAATGCTTCACTGTCCACATCTTCAGCAATAACGAGGAAAGGACGGCCGCTTTCTACTGTAAGTTTGAACACGGGCAAGAATTCTTGGAGGTTGGAGATTTTCTTGTCGTAGATCAAGATGTGAGGGTTCTCCATTTCGCAAGTCATCTTCTCAGGATCCGTCACGAAATAAGCAGAGAGATAACCACGATCGAACTGCATACCCTTCACGGTCTTGAGGACAGTGTCGCGCCCTTGGCATCTTCGATGGTAATCACGCCATCTACAGACACTTCGCGCATACCATCGGCAATGAGCTTACCGATTTCAGCATCGTTGTTGGCAGAGATAGTGGCAACTTGTTCGATTTTGTCGTAGTTGGTACCCACTTGTTCTGCTTGCGCTTTGATGCTTTTCCACCACTTTGCCCACAGCCTTGTCGATACCACGCTTGAGGTCGAGAGGATTAGCACCAGCAGCCACGTTTTTCATGCCTTCGGTGAGAATGGCTTGTGTGAGCACGGTGGCAGTTGTGGTGCCATCACCTGCATCATCACCCGTCTTAGAGGCTACACTCTTGACGAATTGTGCACCAGCGTTTTGGAAAGGATCTTCTAGTTCAATCTCTTTTGCTACGCTCACACCGTCTTTGGTGATGCGAGGCGCGCCAAATTTCTTTTCGATGACCACATTGCGGCCCTTAGGACCGAGGGTTACCTTCACTGCATTAGCCAAGGCGTCGGCACCTTGACGGAGAAGTTCACGAGCGTCTACGTCGTATTTAATATCTTTTGCCATTGTTGTATGCTATTTTTGAGAGAGTAATAGGAAGAAGTAGGGAGGGAGTGCGTAATGCTTAGACTTATTTCACTACAGCCAAGACTTCACTCTGACGAACGATAAGGTAATTTTCGTTTTCTACTTCGATTTCTGTGCCAGAATATTTGCCATAAAGCACGATATCGCCCACTTTGAGCACCATTTCTTCGTCTTTTGTGCCTTGACCTACCGCCATCACTTCGCCCTTGAAAGGTTTTTTCTTTGGCTGTGTCGGGAATGATGATGCCACCGATGGTCTTTTCTTCTGCGGGTGCGGGGCTTGATGAGCACGCGATCAGCTAGAGGTTGGATATTCATTGTCTTGTATCTTTATGTGTTTTGAAATGCAATGAGAAATTGTCGATGCTTCTTCGACATCTTTTTCTTTGTTTTTTTCTCGTTGGGGAGATTAGAGTACGCAGCAAATGCTTGCTTTGTTGCTTTCATAAGATGCAAAGTTCCTGCCAAACTTGTTTTTTCTTTTATAAAAACGACATTTTGTCAGTTACAGTCTGCATGAAAAGTAGGCGATTGAACAAATGTATCTGCTGAATAAAATAGTGAAAGGTACAAAAAAACTCAGGGGGATCAAGGCGAAACTACTGCGTTATTTTCGAAATTAGCTTTGGTCACATACTTCAGTACCTTCCCTTCACCCTCCCTCTCAATGCTTAGCATTTATTCCTTTGTCAAACAAAAAAGGAGATGTTGCAAAACTCGTTTTGCAACACCTCCGTTTATGCTGGAAGTGCAAATAGCACTAGAAAGGGAGCAAGATTATTTCTTGTCGCAGCTCTTTTTGTCGCCACAACCTTGTTCGCCGCAGCAACCCTTCTTTTCGTTGCATTCCTTTTTGCAGTCGTTCATGCAACCCTTCTTGCAAGATTTCTTGTCTTCCTTCTTGCAGCACTTTTTGTTGTCCTTTTTGTCTTCTTTCTTGCAGCACTTCTTGTTGTCTTTTTTGCAGCAAGTTTCCTTTTTGTCAGCTTGCTTCACGTCTTGTGCAGCAGCATTGAGACCGAAGGAGAGGAGAGCGGCGAATGCAAGGCATTTAGCCGCAGCGTTTGCATTGAATAGTTTCATGTTGTCTTTTTTTTGTGGTTGTTGAATGTTATTTGTCAGATAAATCTGTTTTACTCTGGCAAAAGTATGTTTTTCTTCTAAGACTTCCAAGAGAGAAGCATAGGGAAAATTCGAGAATTTAAGTTGGAAAAACATTTTTGAATGCTCAAAATTGCGCGATAAGCAACTTGAGTTGCTAAAATGGGGTTTCCCAAAGGTGCTGTCGAGCCTTTACAAATTTCTTATTCTTCTTCCGAGCATACTCTATAGCTCTGTTGATGTAGTTGAGGAAAGGTGTCGTAGTGCTAAAATATTGTGCCAAGCGTTCAGGAAATCGTCTGCAGTGACCTCCTCTGTGCTAGGAGCAAAGGCTAGACAGAAGCTCTTCAATCGCAGGTATTCGCTCCAAGGTGCATCAGCAGGAAAGCCTTTAGGATTTCGTTTCAGTTCATTGATGTGCAGGAGTTGAAAGCGATTATCAGCTGTTTCACGTACTAGTTTGTCGAAATCGCCCTCGCCGTCCATGATGTCTTCTCGAAGGATGCGAAGTGCTTTGGGCTCGATGCAGTAATGCCCTGGCGCAACGATGTGCTGCGATTCCCAATGAATGGATCCGAAGTCTGCGGCATTGTCATCGGCACCCAACTGGAAATAATAGCCAGAAAAAGCCCGATTTCTTACCGCCACGCGCAATGAATAAGCCCATGTGTCCTTTCGTAAGGGCGTTTATCTGCCGAGAAACGGGTGTCGCGTTGGATGCGATAGGTCACATCCTTGGCTGTTAGTCCAGCCACGGTGGAATCAAACAGGGCAATCTGCGCAATCATGGTTTCGGCAAAGGCATGGAAGCGGGCTTGTGCTGCCTTGTATTCCTCTTTGTGAGCGTGAAACCACTCCCGATTGTTGTTGGCTTGGAGCTGTTGAAGGAAGTTGATGACAGATTTCATAGAAGGGTATAATCTAGTAGTTTGGGATGTTGTCTGAAAAAGGGTGGATAGCCTTATTATATAAATGTCTATTACCTTATGCTAGAAGTCTATCGCTCTATTATAATTGTGTGAGCAAATGCGCGCAAGCATCCTTGCAGAGGTCAATCACGAGGTCAAAATCAGCCAAAGTGCCGTAGTAAGGGTCGGGAATTGATGTGAAATCTGGATGCGCTGTGAGATAATCGGAGAGCAACACCACCTTGTTCATCAACTCTGGTTCAGGGCATTTTTTTCGCGCAAACGACGCAGATTGTCT
>BNJS01000599.1_pt1 | contig 155155 bp, 303 predicted proteins | sample 8540461 | NCBI WGS metagenome assembly BNJS01 (sample SAMD00202454, study PRJDB9452) | human saliva metagenome | isolation source: human saliva | place: Japan | reverse complement strand
CATGAACATTCACTTCATTTACAATAACATCATAAATATCATAGGTTAATTCAGCCTTTTGCACCCTCTAATCCACTTGTTGCATTTCCTTGAGGGTCACTATCAATAATTAAAACTTTTTGACCAAGTTTTGCTAGAGAAGCTGCTGCTCAACTGTTGTCGTTGTTTTACTGACTCCACCCTTTTTGATTCGCAACTGAAATGATTCTTCCCATTCTCTTACCTCCAATCTTCATAAAAAGGAGAATGCAAGCATTCTCCCTCTCGCTACGTCTCACAAAAATGTTTTCCATTTCTCGCAATTCTTAACATTTATCCATTCCTATTGTAACAAAAAAACAGGAATATGAGTAGTATTTTTCATAGGAAATCCATTAAGAGCATCACAAAATATATGTACTATTTTACAATGGTAATTCTTTTTATGTTGTTGATTCATTCCGTTAAAAATCACTTCATAATTTTTCTGAATCGATTCATCTTCTTCATTTAATACTAATGAAAAACTTTGAATAACATTTGTTTTTTTCTATCAGCTTTCATTTTGATGATAATTTTTTTGTATTTTCATGCACCTGAACATTACTGGAAGCTAATGCTAAACGCACAGCAGAATCACTACCTTGGTAAGTAAATGTCCCATCCGTTTGCCATGTTGCATAACTAGAAATATTTTGAGCTAATTGCAATACACTATGATAAGAAAAACCAATTACATTTTGTAAACTAGATTGTGCGGAAATCGTTGGTTCCCAACGGTCTTGATAATACCGAATAGCTCCTTTACTTCCTTCACTGATAACTTCAATTTGGTTCGTAGCTTTTTCCATCAGTTTTATCAATACGAGTTCCAAACCCTGTCCCATCACTCCAAACGGAAGCATTTGCAATGACTTGAGTTGAACTTGTACTATCTTTTTTCTTCACTTCATTTTGTTTCAATGCTAAATGATAATTTTTAATTTGTGATTCTTGGTGGACTAATTTATCTTGAAAATCTTTATCGTCAATCGCTTTACTACATGCAACATTGCAATAAAGCTTAAAAAGAAATAAATTTATTTTTCATGTTACATTCTCCATTACTGTTTTATAGAAATAGTATAGAAAAAAGAGAATTTCCTTCCAGAAATTCTCCTTCTAATTTTGAAGCGTGGCAACGTCCTATCCTCACAGGGGGAAACCCCAACTACTATCGGCGCTAGAAGCTTTAACTTCTGTGTTCGAGATGGGAACAGGTGTATCCTTCTTGCCATCGTCACCACACTTCTCTTGAAAAAGCTCTCGCCTCTCAAAACTGAATCTATATCCAAACTCTCCTCATTCACCTTCAACCTTGCTAAGTCCTCAACCGATTAGTACTAGTCCGCTCCATACCTCACGGTACTTCCACTTCTAGCCTATCTACCTGATCGTCTCTCAGGGGTCTTACTCATTTTAAAAATGATGGGAAAATCTCTATCTCGAGGGGGCTTCACGCTTAGATGCTTTTCAGCGTTTATCCTGTCCACACATAGCTACCCAGCGATGCTCTTGGCAGAACAACTGGTACACCAGCGGTGTGTCCATCCCGGGTCCTCTCGTACTAAGGACAGCTCCTCTCAAATTTCCAACGCTCATGACGGATAGGGACCGAACTGTCTCACGACGTTCTGAACCCAGCTCACGTACCGCTTTTTAATGGGCGAACAGCCCAACCCTTGGGACCGACTTCAGCCCCCAGGATGCGATGAGCTGACATCGAGGTGCCAAACCTCCCCGTCGATGTGAACTCTTGGGGAGATAAGCCTGTTATCCCCAGGGTAGCTTTTTATCCGTTGAGCTGATGGCCCTTCCATGCGGTACCACCGGATCACTAAGCCCGACTTTTCGTCCCTGCTCGACTTGTTGGTCTCGCAGTCAAGCTCCCTTCTGCTCTTTTACACTCTTCGAATGATTTCCAACCATTCTGAGGGAACCTTTGGGCGCCTCTGTTACATTTTAGGAGGCGACCGCCCCAGTCAAACTGCCCTGTCTGACACTGTCTCCCACCTTGCTTCTAGGTGCGGGTTAGAGGTTCATGTAACAAGGGGTAGATCCCACCATTGCCTCCTTGGAAACTGGCGTTCCCATCTCTTCGGCTCCTACCCATCCTGTACATGTCACACAAACACTCAATATCAAACTACAGTAAAGCTCCATGGGGTCTCTTCCGTCCTGTCTGGGTAACCTGCATCTTCACAGGTACTATAATTTCACCGAGTCTCCTCGTTGAGACAGTGCCCAGATCGTTACGCCTTTCGTGCGGGTCGGAACTTACCCGACAAGGAATTTCGCCACCTTTAGGACCGTTATAGTTACGGCCGCCGTTTACTGGGGCTTCAATTCAAAGCTTCTGCCTCAAAAGACTAACCTCTCCTTTAACCTTCCAGCACCGGGCAGGCGTCAGCCCCTATACGTCATCTTCGATTTTGCAGAGACCTGTGTTTTTGATAAACAGTCGCCTGGGCCTATCTCACTGCGGCTGGTATTACTACCAGCACCCCTTCTCCCGAAGTTAGGGTCATTTTGCTGAGTTCCTTAACGAGAGTTCGCTCGCTCACCTTAGTGTTCTCCACTCAACTACCTGTGTCGGTTTTGCGGTAATGGGTCTCTGATCAATCTCACTAGAAGCTTTTTCTCGGCAGTGTGACGTCAGTTGCTTCTGCTACTTAATTTCCCTGCCCCATCACAGCTCACCCTGTATGTGACAAGCATTTCACTCATCAGCGGACTCGCTGTTTGACGTACATTTCCAGTCGTACGCTCAACTTAGCCTCCTGCGTCCCCTCCATTGCTCAAACAATTAACAGAAGTACAGGAATATCAACCTGTTATCCATCGACTACGCCTCTCGGCCTCGCCTTAGGTCCCTGACTCAACCCTGGGAGGACGAGCCTTCCCAGGAAACCTTAGTCATCTGGTGGACGGGATTCTCACCCGTCTTTCGCCACTCATCTCAGCATTCTCACTTAAGCGCCCACATGTCCTCACGGTCATGCTTTCTGCCCTTAGAACGCCTCCTACCACTCAGTCTTAAACTGAATCCACAGCTTCGGTAATCTGTTTAGCCCTGTTACATTTCAAGCAGGGGTCACTGACTAGTGAGCTATTACGCACTCTTTTGAATGATGGCTGCTTCTAAGCCAACATCCTAGCTGTCTGTGCAACCCCACATCCTTTTTTCCACTTAACAGATATTTTGGGACCTTAGCTGGTGGTCTGGGCTGTTTCCCTTCGACTACGGATCTTATCACCTGCAGTCTGACTCCTGACATAAATACATGGCATTCGGAGTTTATCTGAATCTGGCAACCTGAGATGGGGCCCTAGTCCAAACAGTGCACCACCTCCACGATTCTTCATTCCGAGGCTAGCCCTAAAGCTATTTCGGAGAGAACCAGCTCATCTCCAAGTCTCGATTGGAATTTCTCCGCTACCCACACCTCATCCAAGCACTTTCAACGTGCCCTGGGTCTGGTCCTCCAGTGCGTCTTTACCGCACCTTCAACCTGGACATGGGTAGACTCCGGTTTTCGGGTCCACGTCAACATACTAATCTCGCCCTATTCAGACTCGGCTTTCGCCACGCCCTGATCTTCATCTTAACCTCGCATGTTAACGTAACTCGCCGGTTCATTCTACAAAGGCTGCCACTCACCCATTAACGGGCTCTGACTACTTGTAAGCACACGGCTCCAGGTACTCTTTCACTCCCTCCCGTCCTTTTCACCTTTCCCTCACGGTACTGGTCTCACTATCGGTCACTAGGTAGTATTTAGCCCTGCCAGATGGTCCTGGCAGATTCCGACGGGATTCCTCGTGTCCCGCCGTACTCAAGGTGCCTCTCAGCCAACTCTCCACCTTTGCATACAGGACTGCTGCACCTTCTTTTGGTCCTGCTTCTCCAACAGGGTTCTGCACAGATTGTCATACACGTTGTTGAAAGTCCTATAAACCCCAGTGTGCATGCACACTGGTTTGGGCTCTTCCTGCTCCTGCCTCGCCGCCACTCAGGGAATCGATTTTCTTTCTCTTCCTGCGGGTAATGAGATGCTCTCAGTTCCCCCGCGGTCTACCTCGTCATAAGCCTGCGCTTATGCGTAACACCCCATCACGGGTGTTGGGTCTCCTATTCGAAAATCTCTTGGATCTTAGCTTACTTACAGCTCCCCAAAGCATACTCGGTGTTCGTTCCGTCCTTCTTCGGCTCCTAGTGCCAAGGCACTCACCGTGCGCCCTTATTCACTTAACCATTGGTGGTCGCGTTGCTTCTTGTTAAAAACTCTTTTCGTTAGATTTCTCAACTCTGGTAAATTTTTGGTTTTAAATTTGTGATATAGTATCTCAGTTTCTAGAGGCTCGAGTTGAGAGTTAACCTCCCAAAACTAAACAAAGATGTCAACCTGTAGGGTCCGTATTCTTCTAACGCCTTAACATTAGAAGTTATCCCAGAAAGGAGGATGATCCAGCCGCACCTTCCTGATACGGCTACCTTGTTATGACTTCAGCCAATCATCTATCCCACCTTAGGCGGCTGGCCTGTAAGGTTACCTCACCGACTTTTGGGTGTTACAAAGCAACCTCTGTGAAGATGGCGGTGTGTACAAGACCTGGGAACGTATTCACCGCGGCGTGCTGATCCGCGATTACTAGCGATTTCCGGCTTCATGTAGGCGAGTTGCAGCCTCACAATCCGAACTGAGAACGGCTTTGAAGAGATTCGCTTACCCTCGCGAGCTGCTGCTCGTTGTACCATCCATTGTGGCACGTGTGTAGCCCAAGTCATAAGGGCATGATGATTTGACGTCATCCCCACCTTCCTCCGGGCTCTGTCACTGGCAGTCCTCACTCAGAGTGCCCAACCCAATGCTGGCAACTAGTAATAAGGGTCTGCCTGTTGCGGACTTAAACCCAACATCCTCACGACACGAGCTGACGACAACCATGCACCACCTGTCACTTATGTCCCTGAAGGAAAGCTCCCATCTCTAGAGTGGTCAGCAGGATGTCAAGACTTGGTAAGGTTCTTCGCGTTGCCGTCGAATTAAACCATATGCTCCACCGCCTGCGGGTCCCGTCAATTCCTTTGAGTTTCAACCTGCGGTCGTACTCCCCAGGCGGAGTGCTTAATGCGTTAACTGCAGCACTGAAGGGCGGAAACCTCCAACACTGTAGCACTCATCGTTTACGGCTGGACTACCAGGCGTATCTAATCCTGTTTGCTACCCACGCTTTCTGAGCCTCAGCGTCAGTTACAGACCAGAGAGTCGCCTTCGCCACTGGTGTCCCTCCATATACTCACGCATTTCACCGCCACACTGGAATTCCACTCCTCCTTCTGCACTCAAGTCAACCAGTTTCCAATGACCTCCCGGTTGGAGCCGGGGGCTTACATCAGACTTAATTGACCGCCTGCGCTCGCTGACGCCCAATAAATCCGGACAACGCTTGCCACCTACGTATTACCGCGGCTGCTGGCACGTAGTTAGCCGTGGCTTTCTGTTGAGATACCGTCACACGCATAACAGTTACTCTATGCGCTGTTCTTCTCCAACAACAGAGTTTTACGAACCGAAATCGCTTCTTCACTCACGCGGCGTTGCTCCGTCAGACTTGCGTCCATTGCGGAAGATTCCCTACTGCTGCCTCCTGTAGGAGCTTTTGGGGCCGTGCTCGGTCCCAATGGGCTGATCACCCTCCCCAGGTCGGCTATGCATCACGGCCTTGGTGAGCCGTTACCTCACCAACTAGCTAATGCACCGCGGTCCATCCACTCAGCGAAGCCGAAGCCTCTTTTCCTTCCTTTCAGTCATGCGACTGTAGAACCTATGCGGTTTTAGCATCCGTTTCTGAATGTTATCCCCCTCTGATGGGCAGGTTACCCACGTGTTACTCACCCGTTCGCCACTAGATTGACCAGTGCAAGCACCGGTCGCTCTCGTTCGACTTGCATGTATTAGCACGCCGCCAGCGTTCGTCCTGAGCCAGGATCAAACTCTCATGAAAAATAAATTCATAGCTTTTGAAAGCTCATTTAATTACTGACTTATTGTTTTTCTCCTTAGAGAAAAGAAATTGTTGTTTCTTCACTTTCGTGAAGTCCCTACACATTTGGTTTGTCTTCTTTGTTTAGTTCTCAAAGGTCAACGTCGCTTCTTTGCGACAACTCTATATATTATCATAGGCGTTTTTTCTGTCAACATGTTTTTCATTTTTGAAAATTGTTTCAGACTTTATTTTTGTTGTTTTGCAACAACGTTTTAATAATTTAACACAGATATATGTCATCGTCAACCCCTTTTTCATATATGTTATAACTTTTTCGATTATCAATTAGGAGGTTTCTATGCGTCTTGAACATTTATTAATGAAACATTTTTGATTTTTCACGTAAGGAAATGGAAGAAATTGATTTCCTCTGGTGATGTTCTTATCGATTCTATCCTGCATCACATGTAAGTAATAATGTTGACCCGCAACTTCAAGTCATTACAGCTACAGGAAATCGGACTGAAGATAACTCCCAGAAATATTATTTATTAAATAAACCAAGAGGAATTATCTCTGCAACTACTGATGCTTTTTCATACAACCGTTATTGATTTATTTCAACATGAAAATATTGATGGGCTTTATCCCTATCGGACGTTTAGATAGAGATACAGAAGGGCTTTTTAATCATTACTAATAACGGACCTTTAGGCTACCGTTTATTAAAACTCTGGTCAACATATTGAAAAGGAATATTATGTCGAAAGTCAATGGTCCTTTGGACGATTCTTGTATCGAAAGGTTTAAAAATGGAATCGTTTTTCATGATGGGACCATTTGTAAATCTGCTACCATTATCTATTCTTGAATCTTCTACTTTCATTTAGTAAAGCCTCGGTCATTATTTTCAGAAGGCAAGTTTCATCATATGTTTTTATGTGTTGGAGTTAAAGTTACTTTTTAAAAAGAATTCGTTTTGGAGAATTTCTGTTAGATGAATCTCTTTCCCCCGGTGAGTATCGACCTTTTAATTCGTTTGAACTACAACTTTTAAAACAATATTTTGATTAAACACGAAAAAGGCAAGCGATTTTCTCGCTTGCCGCTTTTAGTTTAAATTAGTTACTTGCACTTGAAGTTGCGTCTGCTGAACCATGACTTGGAGTATCAGACGAAGCTCCTGAAGTTGCATCTGCACTTCCATGAGAACCATGTCCTGCTGCAGCTGGAGCATTTCCTCCAACTAAACGTTGACCAGTTGTTTCTAAATACCAATCTAACCATGGTTGGAAGTTAAAGATAATTTCGTTAATTCCTGCATATGAACCATCTGGATAGTACATTGCTTTTATAGTTATAGTGTTAATAACTCTTCTGGTTGTCCCGGAACAATTGTACGAACATACTCTTGATCACCATTACGTAATACTCCTACAACCCACTCAACGTTTTTCATTCTTGCTGGTGGTAATGAAGCATGCACAGTTCCTAATCTGCTACCCGCTTGAACACGTACACGTTTACCAAACATTGTGCTTGGTTCTTGGTGAGCATTATTGTAATACAAGAATTGGTTGTTATCATCTGCATATGTTAACTCAAATGGCATTGCTTTTTAAGAACATATCAATTTGGTTAACTGTTAAGATACCATGATCTAATTTTACATAAGTATCTCCTGATACAGCACCAACAAGTTCTGCTGCTTTTTCTACCCAATCTGGATCATCTGGGTCAACGCCTTGAATCGTTGTTGCAATTGGATTTGTACAATATAAATCTTCTGGAGCAATTGGTTTTGGTTTTTTCAATTTAGAAACTACCCCCACATATTTTACAAAAGTTATCTAAGCAAGATTCTAAGAATTTCACTGTTCCTTCATTCGTGATATTTCCATTTTCATCAAATGCTTCTTTAGCTTTTCTAATAAGAATTCATTTCCTGGTAAAGTATATGCATTTTCACACCTGGAGCATCTAAAATTTTACGTAAATGTACTTGCACACGTGATGTTCCTTGATCGTGGTGTAAAGCACCCACAATCATAACAGGTTTGTTTTCAAATGGATGTACTTTATATGATAACCATTCTAACACGCTTTTTAGTGATGCTGTAATGGTATGATTGTGTTCTGGTGTTGCAATGATAACACAATCAGCACTGATAATTTTGTTATATAAATAACGTAATTGGAAACTGTCATCCCATTTTTCATCTTGATTAAATACTGGAACTTCATCAATTTCCAAAACTTCTAATTCAAATTTTAATTTAAATTGACGTTGAATGAATTGTAATAATTTATCGGTTATATGATAGTTCAGCGTTTGAACCTACAAGTCCTACAAATTTCATAATGTATATTCCTCTCTTGTTATGCTATTAAATATTTTCCCAATCAAAGTTTTCTGCTTCTTTTGTGTAATAAATCTTGAGCACTTCTTAATTTTTGAGTGATTTTTAACAAATAAACGGAAATCATCAAATAGGGCATCTAATTTTTTTAATTGTATCTAAATCAATTAAATCACCTTTTTATCAAAAAGCTTGAAGTGAGTGAGATAATAAAAATTCAGATCCTGGCATTACATTTGCTTTTTAATTCTGGAGAGTCCAAAATTTAGCGTAATTGTAATTGAGCACGTGAAGAACCTAATGTACCATAAGATGCTCCTGTAATCATAACTGGTTTATTTAATAATGGATGAATGCCATAAGATAACCATGCTAATGCACTCATTAATACAGCTGGGATAGCGTGGTCATATTCTGGTGTTCCAATAATTACTCCATCAGCAGCTTCAATTTTAGCAGCAATTTCTTTTACAAGTTCTGGAACTTGTTTGTTTTGCTGGTTTATTGAATAATGGAAGATCTTTAATTTCCACTAATTCAATTTCAACTTTGCAAAAATGTTTTTGCATATATTGTAATAAAGTACGGTTTGTAGAACGTTGTGAATTTGTTCCTACAAGTGCAATAAATTTTGTCATAACAATTCCTTTCTATACATCTCTGATTAAACGAATTGAATTCCAGATGTATACATCATTTTTTGATTTTTTGTAATCACAAATGCTTCCAGTCCAGGTTGTTGTTCGATTTCTTCTATAATGTTATATGGATTTTGCCCAAACAAACGAGTCGTCCATATTTCGCAATCTACTGATGCTACAATTGTTAAACTTGCAACTTCTGTTTCCATCGGGTAACCTGTTTTTCGATCGAAAATGTGATGATACGTTTTCCCATCCACCACTAATTGTCTTTCGTATATTCCTGAAGTTACCACAGAAGCATCTGATATAGCTATTACTGCAACGTGTTCTCCTCTATCTAATATTGGATTTTGAATTCCAATTCTCCACGGTCTTTTGGTATGTTGGATTTTTCTCCAATTGTAAGAATATTTCCACCTAAATTAATCATTCCTGATTGAACTCCTTGTTCCACCAAAAACTCTTTTAATTTATCGGCGATATATCCTTTTGCTAAAGCTCTAAAATCGATTCTCATTCCAACTTTGGATAAATAAACTTCCTGTTTTGAGTGATTCAATACGATATCCTCAGGATTCGTTATTTGTAATAAAGTTTGAATTTCTTCTTTTGAAGGGAGTTTAGCATCTGAAAAACCAATTCTCCATGTTTGAACTAATGGTCCAATCGCAATATTGAGATGACTATTCGCTGCAATACTGTGTTTCTTCCCTAACTCAATTAATTCAAATAATTCCGGATGAACTCGAACTGACTTCTTTCCCGCTTGTAAATTAATCGCCATTAGTTCAGAATCAGCATCATTTCGCACTAAAAACGATTTTTATAGAGATGCAACAGTTGTTCACTCTGTAACAATAATTGTTGCGCATTCTCATGAAAAAAATCGTTAATGTAATAGACGCCCCCATTAATCGAAGACTGTGACTAGCACTTTTGCAAACAATTTCCTCTTTCCTTTTTGCATTTACCTTTAATATACCAAAACCGTTTGCATTTCCACAAGTATTTTTAGCTCATTTCATCACATTGCTTTTTATATAGAATAAGTACACTTTTTCACAGCTGTTTCCATTTTTCTCTAAAACAAAAGGAAAAACACCTTTAAAAAAACAAAGAAATGCCTTTAAAAGTGTTTTACAATATTTTTCTATTTATTCATTTTAATTTGAGTAATGGAATCTAATAGATACCTTGTAATTCCTCAGCTCCTTGATTATTCGGATGAATCTTATCCTCATAAAAACCAATCGGCATGATTTTTTTGCAAAATTCATACCAATCAATAATAGAACATTTTGCATGTCGTGTTTTTGCCTCTAATAATTGTTGGTTCACTTCATTATTCCATTTTACAGGCGCGAATATCGTAACAAAAGTATAACTCTCTCTTCTCCAAGGATACGAATATATTCATCTAATTGTTTTTGAGAAAATGTACCATTAGTCCCTAATAAAGTTACCACTCGATTAGCCATTTTATCTTTAGCAATCAATTCTTGTAATGTTGCAGGGCTAGAATATAATTGTCTTCCAACCTTTCCATCAATCGTTGCTTTTGGAAATAGTTCTTGAACCTTATCCGCAGCCGCTAGTAAAAATCGAATCTCCTACAAAAGTTACAGACTCCTGAGCAATTTGTTCTTTTAATTCGATTTCTTTATTCGGATTAATTGTAGTACTTTCTTCTGCTGTCGTATGTTCAATTAATTCTTGATTTCTTTTTAATGACCGATTCCAATTGTTGAGCGACTAAATTTGTTTCTGTAGAAGATTGGAAAAAAATCCTACAATTGCAAGTCCTATTAAAAATCACATAAGTGAAAAGAAAATCCTATTCCTAATAATTTTTAGTTGGTTGTATTTCTTTTGATAGAAATTCTGGAATACTTAATAAATTAAATGACTGACCTATTGGAATACTCCATGATTTCTTTTCAAACACTCGATAAGTTACTTCTGCTAATAAAATGATGAATATAAATTGAATGGCTAAATGAATTACAGAAGAACCATCTTCCTTTTGGAAATAAGGGCAAACATATGAATTGGATAAAACCATAAATAGTATGAAAAAAACTTCTTCTTCCAAAAAAATTGTAAACCCTCTAAATCTTAAGAAGAAATTCATTAAAGAATTTTCATACAAGCCTGCCCATAGAAACAGGGTAGATATTAGAGCAAATAATTGCATTCCATATAAATAGGTTTCCGCTTGAATCATTAGCGTTACCATCATCCATATCATGATTAGAAAACTCACTAACCCAACTATTTGAGTTACTACGATACTAACTATTGATTTTGATAACGGAAGGGATAATTTTCCTTCAGTAAAAATAACTAACACTCCCCAAATAAAAATGCAAATATACGAGTACCAATTGCATAGTACAGATAAGAAGGATCTTGTTGAATCACATAAAGCAAGGTCATTGCAATAGCTGACAAGATACTTAATACCATTAATACAACACTTTCCTGCATTCGAAGTAAGTTTAATCGATTAAAAATTTTACGAATTACCGTTGCCAGTAACATTAACTGTAAATATAACGATACATACCATAAATGAACAAACGGACTTGGATTAACTCGATTGTATAAAAATAAGATTGCTGATTAATAATTTGATAGTAGTTATTAAAAAACACTAATGATGAAAGTGACATCATCCGTATATTTTTTTAATTGATCCGGCAAATGCAATAAATAAAAATGCGATAACTCCTACAATCATAAATAACATAGGAAGCCATAAACGAGAAAGTTTTGAAGACAGTTTTAATTCAACAGGCTTTTTATGAAATAAGTGCTTATTATCTCGAAATGCTAAATAACCTCCTATTACAAAAAGGTATTAACTGCTAAAAACCACCCGGTAAATAATTTTGAAAAATAATAATATATGATAATGAAGAATCATAATTCCTTTTAATCCATCAATGGAGCCTACACGCTTATTTTTCGGATTTCTTTGATTTCTTGCACCATTTTTTTGTTGAGTCACGTAAATTTTTTTCCATCCTTTAATTCGTATTCCTCTTCATTATATTCGCTGAAAATTTTTTTCCGTCAAACTTCTTTTTGAAATATTTTTGAAGATTTTTAAAGAATAAGAAAAAGCTAGAGATACTCCTAGCTTCTTTAACTCATTAAATAATGAATTCTGATTTTAATTTCATCGCACCAAAACCATCAATTTTACAATCAATATTATGATCGCCTTCTACGATACGGATGTTCTTCACACGAGTTCCTTTGTTTAATATCTTTTGGAGCACCTTTAACTTTTAAGTCTTTAATAACTGTTACAGTATCTCCATTTTCTAAACGATTCCCATTCGCATCAATGGCAACTATTCACGTCTTCTTCAACTTCTTGTCCTGGTTCCCATTCATGAGCACATTCTGGACAAACTAATAATACACCATCTTCATATGTGTATTCTGAACTACATTTTGGACAATTTGGTAATGACATAACCGTCTCCTTTTTCTATCACTTATTTTTAATTATTTTTACCTTCTTTTTCTTATCATGTCTAATGGTTTCACTGGTTCAGTTACTTTCATCTTGCAAATCATCATCGCATGAGGAGCTGCTTCGATTTCTTCACCCTTTTCATCCCATAAAGTTGTTAACACTTCTTCATGATGACGCATACCTGGCCCATAAAACTCAATATGGTCTCCAACTTTAAAGTTATTTCTTTGTTGAATCGTTGCAATTTGAGTTTCTAGGTCATATGCTAACACTTGACCAACGAATGCATATTGTAGAATTTGGCGACGAGCCCCAAATAATTGTTCTTCTTCAGTAGGAATTTGATAATAGAATCCTGTTGCTAATTCACGTTGAGCTGCTTTCCATAATTCATCTACCCATTCTTGTTTACATACATAATTATCAGGATCTTCACAATAACTATCTACTGCAGCACGGTAGACATTGGCCACTGTTGAAACATAGTGAATAGACTTCATACGTCCTTCAATTTTTAAGCTATCTACTCCAGCTTCAATTAAATCTGGTAAGTTATGAATCATTGATAAGTCAACCGCACTCATTGAGAACTTCTCTTCGATACCTTCTTCACCAGCACCAACCATATTTTTCTCATTCGCAAATGGCATATCAAACAAAACCATATTTCCAACGACAAGATTGAGCACATCCTCCACGGTTCGCATCACGTCGTACCATGTGATTTGATAATACACAACGCCCTGAATAGGAAATACACATTGCACCATGAATAAACGCTTCTATTTCAACATCTACTTTTTCTTGCATTTCTTGAATTTCTGCCATAGAAACCTCACGAGCTAACACAACACGCTCTAAACCTTCATCTTTCCAAAAGTTTAAAGTTTCCCAGTTCGCTGCAGAAGCTTGTGTTGAAAAGGTGGATTGGCAATCCTGAGCTTCTGAAGCACAAATATCCATTAACGCCATGTCACTAATAATCGCTGCATCAATCCCAAGGTCACGAACTGTACGGAAAAATTCTCCCGCACCTTTTTCGTCTCCTTCGTGAGTAACCATATTTGCAGCAATATATACTTTAGCATTATGGCTATGCGCAAATTCAACTGCTTCTTTCATCTCTTCAAAATCAAAGTTCCCTGCACGACTTCTTAGTCCGTAAGCTTCTCCTCCTAAGAATACCGCATCTGCACCATATAAAATCGCTGTTTTTAGTTTTTCAGTGTTCCTGCTGGAGCAAGAACTTCTGGTTTTTCAAAATTTTTCTTCCCATTCGTCTCTCTCTCCTATTTCACATCTTCTGGATTTAAAAATATAAAATCCTGCATCTAAACCACGTTGTTCTGGATGAAGTTCTCTACTTGTAATTCTAAACTAGCACTCTTTTCAACTGTCCAAGTACCTGCTTCAATTTCTTTACGAGCCTTATCAAATAATTGAACTACTTTAACAAAGTTTTCGCCAGGAGTTAACACTCCATCAAATTTCCATTGAGGAACACCCATTTGACTTAATTCTAATAAGTAAGGTGCAAGAGAAACATCATTGTTCGCGAAAATATGTGTACCATTAATATCTTGATAGATTGAATAATGCGAATCTTCATCTGCAGGTTCACTCACAAATAACCTGACGTTTTCTCAACACTTTCTTTTTCAATATAGTTAAAATAATTTTTGTAATAATGGGCGTTTAGAATGATGGATACATGTTGCACCATAAACTAACACTCAATTGGCACTTCCACTTGGCTCGCTAAAATTTCCATTTCTGTCTTGGAATTTCTCTAGCAATCACTGCACCTTTATCGCTCCACCTTAGCCCAGAAATTAACTTGACGACTACTTGTCACTAATACTGCTGCATCGTAATAATAAGGAATAAAGTAATCTGGGTTCTTCATAATTTGAACAACTCCAGGATCCCCCTACTGTAATCATATCTACATTTATTGATTTTAAAACTGTAAATACTCCGGAACTTGTGCAATTCCTTCATTATGAAAAATTGCATTAACCGCCACATTTACTTTTTCCATAGCGATGTGCCAATTCTGTTAATTCTTTTTGTTCATCACGTGAAACGACATTGGTAATCTTAAACCAAATAGATCTTCACCGAAGCACATACATCTACTCCCGCTTCTAGTAGTGCTTGCGCTTGTTGGATCGATTCAACTGTTGCAATCAGTTCTATCATTCCAAACGCCTCCTATTCATTCATTATAATTTTACTGATATAGAGTAGCATAAATTTTAAATAATCTCTACCCAAAATTAGCAATCTATATTGAGAACTGTTATCAATTAGGTTTAATTGTTCAAATACAAAATCCTCCCAAAAGGGAGGATTGAAAATCAATTTAATTAAAATTATTTTTCGATGTTAGCTACGATACCAGCACCTACAGTACGTCCACCTTCACGGATAGAGAACTTTAGTACCTTCTTCAATCGCAACTGGGTGAATTAATTCAACTCCATAGTTACGTTGTCACCAGGCATTACCATTTCAGTACCTTCTGGTAACACACAAACACCAGTGATGTCTGTTGTACGGAAGTAGAATTGAGGACGGTAGTTAGAGAAGAATGGAGTGTGACGTCCGCCTTCTTCTTTAGTTAATACGTAAACCTCAGCTTTGAATTTTGTATGTGGAGTGATTGTTCCTGGTTTAGAAAAGAACTTTGTCCACGTTCGATGTTGTCACGTGTATACACCACGTAATAATGTACCAATGTTATCCCCAGCTTCAGCGTAGTCTAACAATTTACGGAACATTTCAACACCTGTAACAGTTGTTTTAGAAGTTTCTTCAGAAATACCAACGATTTCTACTTCGTCACCAACACGAACTTGTCCACGTTCAACACGTCCTGTAGCTACAGTACCACGACCAGTGATTGAGAATACGTCTTCGACTGGCATCATGAATGGTTTGTCGGTGTCACGTTCTGGAGTTGGGATATATTCGTCAACAGCAGCCATTAATTCTAAGATTTTTTTCTTCGTAAGATGCATCGCCTTCTAAAGCGCGTAAAGCAGAACCAGAAACAACTGGAGGGTGTCGTCTCCTGGGAAATCGTATTCTGATAATAAGTCACGAACTCCATTTCTACTAATTCTAATAATTCTTCACTCGTCAACCATGTCAACTTTGTTTAAGAATACTACGATGTAAGGTACACCTACTTGACGTGATAATAAGATGTGTTCACGTGTTTGAGGCATTGGGCCGTCAGCTGCAGATACTACTAAGATAGCACCGTCCATTTGAGCAGCACCAGTAATCATGTTTTTTTAACGTAGTCCGCGTGTCCTGGGCAGTCAACGTGAGCATAGTGACGAGTTTCTGTTTCGTACTCAACGTGTGCAGTGTTGATAGTGATACCACGTTCGCGTTCTTCTGGAGCTTTATCGATTGAACTGTAATCTTGAGCTTGTGCGAAACCTTTCTTAGCTAAAACAGTCGTGATAGCTGCAGTTAAAGTTGTTTTACCGTGGTCAACGTGGCCGATTGTACCAATGTTAACGTGTGGTTTTGAACGGTCAAATTTTTCTTTTTGCCATTTTTAATAATTCCTCCTAAATGTTTGAGTATTTTGTTAGATTCTATAACAGTATCTACCGATTTAAATTATACCAAAGAATACCTATAAAAATCAACTGGTTACGCTAGGTAACCAGTTGACCTAGCTCTTTGATGAAGTTGCGATTTTAGCGATTCATTATTCGCCATTTCCGCCATTTTTCTTAATGATTTCTTCTGCAATGCTCTTAGGAACATCTTCGTAGTGGTCGAATGTCATTGAGAATGTACCACGACCTTGTGTTGCAGAACGTAATGTAGTTGCGTAACCGAACATTTCTGATAAAGGAATCATACCTTTTAACGATTTGTGCGTTACCACGAACTTCAGAACCTTCAACGCGTCCACGACGAGCGTTAATCGTGACCCATTACATCCCCGAAGTATTCTTCTGGAACTGTAATTTCAACAGCCATCATTGGTTCTAAAATTGCTGGTTGTGCTTTTTAGCAGCAGCTTTCAATGCCATTGAAGCAGCAACTTTGAAGGCAGTTTCTGATGAATCGACATCGTGGTAGCTTCCATCATATAATTTAGCTTTGATGTCAACCAATGGATAACCAGCTAATACCCCGTTTTTCCATAGCATCTTTCAATCCTGCTTCTACAGCTGGGATGTATTCACGAGGAACTACCCCACCGACGATAGCATTTTTCGAATTCAAATCCAGCACCTTCTTCGTTAGAGCAAACTCAATCCATACGTGACCGTATTGACCTTTACCACCTGATTGACGAACGAATTTACCTTCTGCTTGAGTAGAAGCTACTGGAATGTTTCACGGTAAGATACTTGAGGAGCACCTACGTTAGCTTCAACTTTTGAATTCACGACGCATACGGTCAACGATAATGTCTCAGTGTAACTCACCCATACCTGCGATAACTGTTTCACCAGTTTCTTGGTTAGTGTAAGCACGGAATGTTGGGTCTTCTTCTGCAAGTTTTTGTAAAGCAATACCCATTTTATCTTGGTCAGCTTTTTGATTTTGGTTCAATCGCTACTTCGATAACTGGATCAGGGAATTCCATAGACTCTAAGATAACTTCTGCTTTTTCATCACATAATGTGTCCCCAGTAGTTGTATCTTTAAGACCTACTGCTGCAGCGATATCTCCAGAGAATACTTCAGGAATTTCTTGACGTGAGTTAGCGTGCATTTGTGAGATACGTCCTACACGTTCACGTTTACCTTTTAGTTGAGTTTTTAACGTATGAACCTGATTGTAAAGTACCAGAGTACACACGGAAGAATGTTAAACGACCTACGAATGGGTCAGTCATAACTTTAAATGCTAATGCTGAGAATGGTTCTTCATCTGAAGAGTGACGTTCTGTTTCTTCATCAGTGTTAGGATCAATCCCTTTAATAGCTGGTACGTCTAATGGTGATGGTAAGTAGTCAACTACTGCATCTAACATTAATTGTACCCCTTTTGTTTTTGAAAAGCTGATCCACATAATACTGGATAGAATTCAGCAGCATGTAGCTTTACGGATAGCTGCTTTTTAATTCTTCTTGTGAAATTTCATCGCCTTCTAAGTAGCGTTCCATTAATTTCTTCATCAGTTTCAGCTACTGCTTCCACTAATTTTTCACGCCATTCTTCTGCTAAATCTTGTAAATCTTCAGGGATATCTGTTTCTTGGATATCTGTACCTAAGTCATTTGTATAGATTTCAGCTTTCATTTTAATTAAATCGATGATTCCTGAAAACTCATCTTCAGCACCGATTGGTAATTGAATTGGGTGAGCATTTGCTTGTAAACGTTCATGAGATTGTACGTACAGAATATAAGAAGTCTGCACCGATTTTATCCATTTTGTTAGTAAATACTGATACGAGGAACACCATATGTTGTAGCTTGACGCCATACAGTTTCTGTTTGAGGTTCAACCCCAGACTGTGCATCAAGTACCGCTACAGCTCCATCTAATACACGTAGAGAACGTTCTACTTCAACTGTAGTCCACGTGCCCTGGTGTGTCGATGATGTTAATACGGTGACCTTTCCATTGTGCTGTTGTAGCAGCAGATGTGATAGTGATACCACGTTCTTGTTCTTGTTCCATCCAGTCCATTTTGTGAAGCACCTTCGTGAGTTTCACCAATTTTATGGATTTTACCAGTGTAATAAAGTACACGCTCAGTTGTTGTAGTTTTACCTGCGTCCAATGTGAGCCATGATACCGATATTACGCGTGTTTTCAAGAGTAAATTTCTCTTGCCATCTTCGTTCTACACCTCTTTATTTAATAGTTAATTTTATGATAGATTAAAAAGCCCGAAGGCTTTTTGAATCTTACCAACGATAGTGAGCAAACGCTTTGTTTGCTTCTGCCATTTTATGTGTATCTTCACGTTTCTTAACAGAAGCACCAGTGTTGTTCGCAGCATCCATGATTTCACGAGCTAAACGAACTTCCATAGTGTCTTCACCACGTAAGCGTGAGTAGTTTACTAACCAACGTAAACCTAATGTAGTACGACGGTCTGAACGAACTTCAACTGGTACTTGATAGTTAGAACCACCAACACGGCGAGCTTTAACTTCTAATACTGGCATAATGTTCTTCATAGCTTGTTCGAACACTTCCATTGGATCATTTCCAGTTTGTTCTTTAACGATGTCAAATGCATTGTATAAAATTGTTGCTGCTTTTACCACGTTTACCATTCTACCATTAAACGGTTGATTAAACGAGTAACTAATTTTGAATTATAATTGGATCAGGCAAAACATCACGTTTTTGCGACAGGACCTTTACGAGGCATTTATAATCCTCCTTTCATCATGTTGAGTTATTTATTATTATTGTTTATTGTTAGCCTAAATTATTTTTTAGGACGTTTTGTACCGTATTTAGAACGACCTTGCATACGGTTGTTAACTCCAGCAGTGTCTAATGCACCACGGATGATGTGGTAACGTACCCCTGGTAAGTCTTTTACACGTCCACCACGGATTAATACTACGCTGTGTTCTTGTAAGTTATGACCAATACCTGGAATGTACGCAGTTACTTCGATTAAGTTTGATAAACGTACACGGGCATATTTACGTAACGCTGAGTTAGGTTTTTTAGGTGTCATAGTACCTACACGAGTACATACACCACGTTTTTGTGGAGAGTTTGTATTCGTTTGTGATTTTTTAAAGCTGTTATATCCTTTACCTAACGCTGGAGAAGCTGATTTCTCAACTGCTGATTTACGAGGTTTACGGACTAATTGGTTAATTGTTGGCATTTAGCTCTTCCTCCTTCCCTATCGGGTTCTTCTTGGTCCACACATCCTGGCGGTCCATTTTTTTGTAAAAATTAAAAGACACATAAATGTCTCTCTCTCAGTGGCCTTTTTACCAGTCAGCACGACTGATATGATTTCTAATCAGGAATCAGGTATAAAAAGCACCTCTTGACATAGTAACATAATTATTCAAATTCGTCAATGGGTGATGGCTATTTCATTTTATAGTTTTTGTATATACCCTCAAACACTCCTACTTGTTTTTCTTATACCAAATCATGAAACCTCTTTTACAAAACTATAGTGATTTTCTTTGGAAAGTGATGCATCAAATGTAAAACCCATCTAAGTCAAAAATGTTGCAATGCTACTTTTATCTTGAATATGATGATTCATCATCCAAGCTGCCATTTTCCTCTAGCTTTTTGAAATGGTAGAATGTTGTTTTTAACACTCCTTCTTTTTCAAAGAAATCAACGTCTACCCAATCATAATCTTTTCTAGAAAATAACGAAGAAAAACTCACTACTTGCGAGATTGACTACACACTCTCCCTTTTCAAAAAGATGTTGTTATTCTTTTCTTTCCAATATTTTTAAAGTTAGACCTTCAACCTTTAAATTCATCGTTAAATCTAATCGGTACGACTTCTCACATTCCTCTGGACTAATAGCTCCGTATAATGCCGAAAAGAATTCTAATATGTTTCACCGCATAATCCTGATGTTCTGTCCAATCCGCTACTTGCTTAAAAACTTCGAAACGCTAATCCTTGATACAAATCCATCGCATGATATGTAACATGTTCTTTTGAAATTTTTGGATTTTTAACCAATTTTCTTCTAATAAGGCATCACTCACTTTTTAACAACTGCTGCAATTCTTCTTTAGTAACGGTCATTAATTTAGATACAATCACTTGACTATCTTGTGTTAACTTCCAATCTTTTTGTACAGGTAAATCAATTACCATTTCTTTTTGCAGGAGACATAATTATTTTCATCGAATCTTCCTTTCCTCCTTTGATTTCTTTTTATTTTAACTCAAAAAGAAGCAGAAACAACTCACATCATTTCTCGCTTCTTTATTCGTATTTATTCTATTATTTTAATTTCCAAATATCACGGTTGTAGTCTGCAATTGTACGGTCACTTGAGAAGAAACCAGCCATTGCAATATTTGTAATTACTTTTTGCAATCCAGTTTTTCACGATCACGATAGTCTACCAACATACGTTCTTTTGTTTGGATATAGTCTTCTAAATCTAATAAAGTCATGAACCAGTCTTTATTGATTAATTCATTGAATAATCTTTCTAGACGTTCTCTATTTCCTAATGAAACTAAAGCATCACTTACGATAAAGTCTACTAATGGACGAATCGCTTCTCTTTCATAGTATGAATGTGAATGATAGTCACTATTTTCATAATGTTTAATAACAGTGTCGCTATCTTCACCAAAGACATAAATGTTTTTCATCTCCAACTAATTCGTGGATTTCCACATTCGCTCCGTCTAATGTCCCTAATGTTAACGCACCGTTTAACATGAATTTCATATTTCCTGTTCCACTTGCTTCTTTTTGAAGCTAATGAAATTTGTTCAGAAATATCCGCTGCAGGAATTAAGTGAGTTGCTGCAGTAACGTTGTAGTTTTCTACCATTACAACTTGTAAGTGTGGGCTTACTTCTGGGTCATTGGCAATTAATTCAGATAAGCATAAAATTAAATGAATAATATCTTGCGCAATAACATAAGCAGGAGCAGCTTTCCCTCCAAAGATAATTGTGATTGGTTTTGCAGGAATGTTTCCATTTTTAATATCTAAATATTTGTAAATTACATATAATGCATTCATTTGTTGACGTTTATATTCGTGCATACGTTTAATTTGAACATCAAAAATTGAATCTTCTTTCACAGTTACACCTTGGTGTTCTTGTAAGAAGTGTTTCAAACGTAATTTATTATTACGTTTAATACCTTTTAATGTTTCTTGGAATTCTAAATCATGTGTATGAGCTTTTAACGCTTCTAATTTCGTTGCATCATGACGGTATTCTTTTCCAATTGTACGGTCTAATAATTTTGCTAATTCTGGGTTCGCATGCATTAACCAACGACGGAATGTAATACCATTTGTTTTATTGTTGAATTTCTCTGGATAAATTTCATAGAAATTCTTCAATTCACTTTGTTTTAAAATTTCTGTATGCAATGCTGCTACACCATTTACGCTATATCCATAGTGGATATCCATATTCGCCATGTGAACACGATTATGTTCGTCAATAATGGCTACACTTGCATCATCAAATTGAGCTCTTACACGAGCATCTAATTCTTTAATAATTGGTACTAAGTGAGGTACAACTTGTTCTAAGTAATGTAAAGGCCATTTTTCTAAAGCTTCCGCTAAAAATTGTATGGTTTGTATAAGTCGTCATTGAACGAACAATTTCCACTGCTTCATCAAACTCAATTCCGCGATCGACTAATAAACGAATTAATTCAGGAATGACCATCGATGGGTGAGTATCATTAATTTGAACTGTTGCATATTCTGCTAAGTCATGTAAGTTACTTCCTTTAGCAACTGCTTCATCTAATAATAATTGAGCCCCATTACTTACCATGAAGTATTGTTGGTAAATACGTAATAATTCACCTTGCTCATCACTATCATCTGGATATAAGAATAATGTTAAGTTTTCAGCAATTTTTGTTTTATCAAATGCAATTGAGTCGTCACGCACTAATGATTCATCAATTGTATCTACATCGAATAAATGTAATTGGTTTTTATGAGATTGTTCATAACCTAATACATCAATATTGAACATTTTTGATTTTAATGTAAAGTTTGCAAATGGCACTTCGTATGAAACAGAAGTTGGAACTAACCAACTATCTGGAGTTAACCAGTTATTTGGCACTGCATTTTTGTTGATTATCTTTGAATTTTTGTTCAAATAATCCAAAGTGATAATTTAATCCAACCCCATCCCCTGGTAAACCTAGAGTTGCAATCGAATCTAAGAAACAGGCTGCCAAACGACCTAATCCACCGTTTCCTAATGATGGTTCTAATTCAATTTCTTCGATTTCTGCTAAAGTATGTCCCTCAGCTTCTAATTCTTCTTTTACTTCATCATAAATTCTAAGTTAATTAAATTATTAGATAGTAATTTACCAATTAAAAATTCTGCAGAAATGTAATAAACTTTTTCTTTCCTTCATTTACTGGTAATGCTGACTTTTCTTTTGTATAATGTAATAAAAGCTACATATACTTCTTCTTTTGAACATTCTCCTAATGATTTTTGGTAGTTACTTTCTACATATTGTTTTAATGTTTGCATTGTTTTCTCCTTCTACTTGTTAACCCTACAACTGTTCGTTTGAACGATCATATAATTCTGTAATCTCTAATAGGAAATCTTCCACTTCTTGTGTAATATCTCCTTCTTGCATTCTCCACACCCAATTTCCACCAAGAGTGCTTGGAATATTCATACGAGCTGTTGTATCCAATTGTAATAAATCTTGCATCGTTGCAATCGTCATCTTACTTACAGATCCATATAAACTTCTTAATAATGCGTAACTAATTGGCTCATCTGTACGATTTAAATAACGATTACAGAAATCACGTTCTTCATCTGTTGCAGATTCATACCAGCCTAAAACTGTATCATTATCATGCGTTCCCGTATAAGAAACAGAGTTTACCGGATAATAATGTGGTAAATCTGTGCTACTTGCTTCTGCTCCCATAAATCCAAATTCTAAAAATTTTTCATTCCTGGGAACCCTGTTGCTTCACGCACTCAATAACCGCATCATCCATAAATCCTAAATCCTCAGCGATAATTGGTAAATCTCCAAGTTCATTTTTCACTGCTTCAAACAAGTCATAACCTGGACCTTTTACCCATTGACCACCAGTAGCATCTGTTGCACCAGCTGGGATTTCCCAATAAGCAGCAAAAACCACGGAAATGGTCAATTCTGACAACATCAAATAATTCAAAACTAGCTTTCAATCGTTTGATCCACCAAGTAAAGCCATCTAATTTCATCGCTCTCCAATTATAAATTGGATTTCCCCATAATTGTCCTAATGGTGAGAAGCCATCTGGTGGGCATCCTGCTACACAAGCCGCATTGCCCACTTCATCTGTTTTGAAGTAGTGAGGTGTTGCCCACATTTCAACGCTGTCTTCTGCAACATAAATTGGCATATCTCCAATAATTTGGATATGGTGTTCATTCGCATATTTTTTCAACGCTTTCATTGTTTATCAAATAAATATTGAGTGACACGATGATATTCTAATTTATCCGCTAATTTTTCACGGTAGTTTGCTAAAGCTTCTGGATGACGACGTTTAATTTCTTCATCCGTCCAATTAGTCCAACTCTTCATATCGAAACTTTCTTTAATCGCCATATATTCTGCAAAATGGTTCTAACCACTCTGCTTTTTCTTCCACAAAAACGATGGTAATCCGTTAAATCTTCTTTTTCTAAGAAACGTTGAACAACTTTTTCTAAAAATTGGTCTTCTCTTTTTCATAAATTAAAGCATAATCAACAGTTGTAGAATCTTCTCCCCAATTACCTGCCAATTCTTCTTCATTTAATAAACCTTCCTGAAAAATAGATCTAAATCTAAAAATGTGTATTTCCAGCAAATGCTGAAAAAAGATTGATATGGAGAATCTCCATAACTTGTTGTTCCTAATGGAAGAATTTGCCAATAAGTTTGTTTGCTACGTACTAAAAATCTACAAAATCATAAGCAGATTTTTCCAAATGAACCAATTCCATATTTCCCCAGCAAAGAAGAAATATGCATTAACACACCAGATTGTCTTTCTTTCATAAAAAAATATTACCCTCTTTTCTTTATCCATCTAATTTGGATACGTAAATCCAAAAATTACGCAAACCAGTTTTGCTTTTAATACTATTAGAAAAATAAAAAGCAAGTAAAAATTTCAAATTTTTTTATAAAAACATTTTTTTAAAAAGAAAACGTTTATAATACTCGACTTTTTACCTATTAATAAATATAGCTTTATAAATAAACAAGATACCGTTTAAAATGTAACCGTTAAAAATTTTTTTAAAAAATTTATCAAAAAGTATTGCAAACGATTTCTAAAAAGAGGTATACTAAAAGCCAGTTAAGAAATCGTTTTGCGTTAACTGAATATATCTCAAGGGAGGAAAAATAATGGCAAACACTTGGATTAAAAATCATTCGTTGTTGGTTTAGCTGGTTTAGCATTAGCAGCTTGCGGCAGCAAATCATCAGACTCTTCAAAAGGAGGCTCTTCTGAAAGCAAAAAGAATTCACTTTATATAGTAACAAGAGTGAAATTCAAGATGCTTTTAACAGCATACGCTAAAGAATGGGGCGACAAAAACGGAGTTACAGTAAACATTAAAACATGTTCTGGTTCATGTAAAATTTCAGATCAATTAAAAACTGAATTTACTGCTGGAACTGCTCCAGACGTATTCGTAATTGAAGGTCAAGCTGGATACGACTTATGGAAAGACAACTTACAACCACTTAAAGGTGACTGGATTGACAAAACAGAATTCGAATTCAAACAAGGAAACGATGTTTTACGGATTCCCAGTAGCTGTTGAAGGTTACGGTTTAGCTTACAACAAAGATGTATTATCTAAAGCTGGTATTGACCCTGCTTCATTAACTTCATTTGATGCAGTTCAAAAAGCAATGGATACATTAGAAAGCAAAAAAGATGAATTAGGTTTATCTACAGTAGTAGCAACTGCTACTAAAGAAGGTGAAACTTGGATCATGGGTATCCACGACTTCGCTGCTTACTTAAGTTCTGGTTTACCAAACGGAGACCGTACAGTTACTCAACAAGTAGTTAAAGGTGAAACTGACAAAGCTCGTTTATCTAACTATGCTGACTGGGTTGAATTATTATTCAAACATACTGAGAAAAAAATTATTAACAGTTGGTACTCAAGAAGACATGGACTCTGCATTTGCTAGCGGTAAAGCAGCATTCTTACACCAAGGTAACTGGAAAGACCCTAACTTAAAACAATTAAACGCTAAATTCGAAATGGGATTCATCCCTTATCAAACTTTAGGAAAAGACAAAAATGCTGATGGATTATTCATCGGTGCTCCATCTTACTATGTAGTTAACAAAGACACTAAAGCTTTAGATTCAATCAACAAATTCTTCGCTGACTTAGTTGATACTAAAGAAGGTCAAGATTACACAGTAAACAAAGCTAACATGATTTCAGCATTCTCTACTTCTAAAGAAATGCCTAGCGCTCCATTATCTAAATTCTTAGCTGAATGGGTTGCTGCTAAAAACCAGTTTACTCATTTGATAACCCATACTTCATGCCTGACAACTTCTTAATGGGTAAATTAGGGACCAATCTTCGGACAATACGCTCAAGGTTCAATCGACAAAGCTAAATTCCAAGAATTGATCACAAATCAAATCAAAGAAGTACCAAGCTTACTTCAAAAATAACAATTAAGTATGTAACACAGGCCCACAACTACTTACAACGGTCGTTGTGGGTTTGCTGTTATTAATACCTCATCGATACATAAAAGGAGGAACCCTAACATGTCTAAGAATAAAAAAGCTCTTAGTCGTGACGATCGCGCAAGACGTACGTTTTACTGGCTTGTGCTACCGGCATTTATCATTTTCGCACTCGTAATTATTGTACCTTTTCTTCTTAGGTTTCTACTATTCTCTAACAGACTGGAAGAGTGTTACTCAAACTAAAATTAACTTTGTTGGATTAAAAAACTTTACAGACAGCTTTGCTGATACTCGTTTCCAATATTCATTAATGATTACTGTTATTTTCGCATTATTTAACGTAGTCGTTGTAAACTTTGTATCATTCGGTTTAGCTTTACTAGTAGCTAGTAAAATTAAATTCAGTGAAATTTTTCAGAGCTGGATTCTTTATTCCTAACCTTATCGGGGGACTTGTATTAGGGTATATCTGGCAATTCATTTATAACTCAGTATTCCCTGCTTTAGGTTCAGCTATTGGTAGTCAATTCTTAGTAGATAATCTATTTTTAGGTGACGTTAAATTAGCAGTATTAGCTTTAATTATTACGAACACATGGCAATATGCTGGTTATATTATGATGATTTACTTTGCTGCATTACAAAATGTACCTTCAAGTTTAGTAGAATCTGCTTCTCTTGATGGTGCAAATGCTTTTACAAAAGATTAAGACATATTATTATTCCTATGGTAATGCCTGCATTTACGGTATCACTATTCTTAACGATTACAAACTCATTTAAAATTTTCGATGTAAACTTCTCACTTACTGGTGGTGGACCATCTCTATTATGGCATGATAAAGCTATCCAAAGTACAGAGTTTATTACAATGAATATTTATAACACTGCTTCTGGAGACAACTTAATGGCACAAGGACAAGCTCGTGCAGTTATTTTATTCTTCATCTTAGTAATTATCAGTGTTGTTCAAACTTCAATCACTAAACGGAAGGAGATTGACTTATAATGAAAAACCAAAAACTCGGCTTGTTACTTTTTAGAAATTTTTTTGGAGCTGTTTTATTCTTATTATTCTTAAGCCCAATCTTTTTATTAGTGATTAACTCAGCTAAAAGTTCTGCCGAAATCTTGGCTAGCCCATTATCATGGCCTGCAAGTTTCGGTCAACTATGGACAAATGCGGTAACAATTTGGAATAATCCTTCCATTAAATACCCATCATCATTTTTGCTTCAACAATTATTACAGTGATTTCATTAGTAACGATTACATTATTCTCAGCATTAGCTGCTTGGGGATTAGTTCGTTACCGTTCTAAAACTATCAACTGTTGTATTCTTTATCTTTGTAGCATCAATGGTAATTCCTTTCCAAGTTGTAATGTATCCATTAGTAACTTGGTTCAAAATTTTAAGTGATACAATTACAAATCCTTTATTCGGGTTTAGCTTATTACGTACTTATCCTGGTATCATCTTTGCTTACACTGGATTTGGGATGTCTCTATCTGTATTCATGTTCCACGGCTTCATTAAAGGTGTTCCACTTGAAATCGAAGAAGCAGCTGAATTAGATGGATGTAATAAAAATGCAAACATTCTTCTATGTTGTATTACCAATTTTAAAAACCAATCTATGTAACAATTTTAATCTTAAATGGTATTTGGATTTTGGAACGACTTCTTATTACCACTATTATTATTAGGTAAAGGGAATGCGATTCAAACACTTCCAATCGCAGTATCTAACTTTGCAGGATCATTTACAAAACAATGGGATATGATTTTAACATCAACTCTATTAATTATGTTACCAGTCATCATCCTATTCTTAATTGCTCAAAAAAACATATCATGAAAGGTATGGTTGACGGAGCTATCAAATCTTAAGATGATTATTACTCTGGGCTGGTTAACATTGTTTTCCTGCCCAGATTTTTTTATATTCACACAAAAAGGAGAATTTAAATGGCTGTCACCATTAAAGATGTTGCTCGACTGGCTGAAGTATCACCTTCAACTGTCACCCGTGTCATTCAAGATAAATCAAGTATTAGTGAAGCAACTAAAAAAGAGTACGCCAAGCAATGGAGGCTCTTAATTACCATCCTAATTTCAATGCTCGAAGCTTGGCTAGCAATAAAACCAATGTCATCAGTGTCGTTCTACCAAGAGATACGGATGCATTTTATCAAAATTCTTTCTTCCCAGAAGTTATTCGAGGGATTTCTCAAATTGCCGCAGATCATCATTATTTGATTCAGTTATGTACAGGCAAAGACGACGAACAGCGTTTAAAAATTTTTAAAAGACACCATTTTAGGGAGACGTGTTGACGGGATTATATTTCTTTACGGGGAAACAGACGATCCATTAGTGGAATTAGCAATTGAACAAGAATTCCCTAGTGTCGTAATCGGAAAATCTTTATCACCCTTTTTATTTCATTTGTCGATAATAATAATGAAAAAAAGCTGGATTCGATGCAACTGAATATATGATAAAAGAAGGATGTTCTTCTATCGCATTGATTAGCGGACGTCATCAATTATTCGTTTCGCAAGATCGTTTAATTGGGTATAAGAAAGCACTCGAACATTATGCTATTCCTATTAAAGAAGGATTAATTTCTCACGTTGGGGAATTTACGAGAGAACGTGGCTATCAAACGATGAAGAGTATTATCGAACGAGAAACCATCGATGGAGTTGTAACAACCGATGCTTTAATTACAGAAGGAGCTCTTAGATACTTAAACGAGAATCAAATTTCTGTTCCAGTTCTAACATTTGACTCGAACCCTCCACTACTTCCAATGACTGCATATGTTAATATTCATACATTAGAACTTGGTAGAAGTGCCTTTCAAATGTTATTAAAGGTCATTGATTCATACAACAATAAACAAATGATGTGTTATCGTACATTTGTTGAACATTCTATCATTAGACTATAAAAAACAAGCATGAAAGTTATTTTGTACTTTCATGCTTATTTGTTTTTAAAAAGAATAACGAGATTAATGTCAAAAATCGCTATCCCATCTTGTTTTAAAAGAATCATTTTATCACTCGTTACACTACCATATAACGCTACTAAAATGATATACGCTAATAAAAAGAACAAGCCAAGTAATACTCGGAACTACAAAAATTGCAATAAGAATTAATACTCCTATCAATCCGTTATACACTCCTTGATTTTTTTAAATAGTGTAGTCACTGATGGACGGCTCAATTCTTCTTCCTGCATTTTAAAAAACTCTTGCTGTATTGGAAGATGTTGTCGCTATTGTTTCCAAGTAAAAAATATAAAAAAACTCTAAAAGCTACTAAAGTTCCAAGGATTATTGTTATCATTGACATGATTCATTCCTCCAAAATATATCATTTTATTAATTTAATTATATTAAACATTACTATAACCATTGTCAATCATTCTATTTTTTTGATAAAAATAGTATCAATTCAAATAAGGAGGAAGATGATAAAACTTTACTATGTTTAAAAAAACTTCTGTTAATTTACTAGATGGACCTATTTTACGTTCTATTATTGCTTTTGCAATTCCCATCTTAATTTCAAATATTTTTCAACAATTATATAACACCGCGGATATTATGATTGTGGGTCGTTATTTAGGACCAAATGCTCTTGCAGGTGTTGGTGCTACTGCTGCCATTTTTCGAACTTGTTATCGGGTTTGCCCTTGGTGTTGGAAATGGCATGGGCGTTGTCATCGCTCGCTGTTTTTGGTGCACAAGATATGACGCAATTAAAAACGAGCAGTTGCTTCAACATTAGTAATTGGGCTAGGTCTTAGCTTCTTAGTTTCAACAATCGGTCACTTTGGAATGTATCCTTTATTAGAATTTTTAGGAACTCCAACTGAAATCATTGATTTATCGTACCAATATATTCATATGATTGTCCTATGTGTAGGAGTGACATTTGCTTATAATCTCTGCGCTGGTTTACTTCGTGCAGTTGGAGATAGTCAAGCGGCATTATATTTTTTTAATATTTTCTGCTCTTGTAAATATTATATTAGACCTTTTCTTTATCACTCAATTACATTTAGGAGTGCAATCAGCAGGTTTGGCTACCATTATTTCTCAGGGACTTTCTGCTATTCTTTGTTATTTTTATATTCGAAAAAGAGCCAATTTCTTATTGCCACAGCGAAAACATTTTATATGGGATAAAGAATTGTATCTTGATTTATTAGGACAAGGTCTAGCAATGGGACTAATGACTTCAATTGTTTCTATCGGAACAGTTACCTTACAAACTTCGATTAATGCGCTAGGAGCAACGATTATTAGTGCACAAACATCTGCTAGAAGAATTATGTCATTTTTCGATGCTACCTGTTTCAGCGATTGCATCCTCTTTAACAACCTTTACTTCTCAAAATTTAGGAGCAAATCGTCCTCAAAGAATTCAACGAGGTATTTATTTAGGAAGTATGGTTGCAATTGTATGGACTATCTTTGTTGCCATTACATTATTTTTTTGCAAGTCCTGCATTAAATGAATTAATTTCTGGTTCAACTGATCCTGAGCTAATCTCGAACGCATCTCTTTATAATCGAATTAGTTCATCATTTTTATCCAGTATTAGCCGTTTTACTAGTCCTTCGAAATAGTTTACAAGGATTAGGACAAAAAAATTACCCCTTTAATTTCAAGTTTCATTGAATTATTTGGGAAAAATTTTATTTTGTACTCTTCATTATTCCTTCAACTGGATATATGGGAGTTATCTTCTGTGAACCACTCATTTGGGTTCCAATGACTATTCAATTGTATTATTCTTATAAACATCAACCCATTATTCAATCATTAAAAAACGCATCTCATTCATAAGACGAGATGCGTTTTTACGTTCTTATTTATCTGGAATAACTTTAAAGAGATAATATGTAATAAATACTGTCAATAAAGCTAAACCAATTTTTACATAAATAATTGGGGCAAAAATAAATAGAAATCCCCATTAAAATGTAAATATAAATAATAATTTTCTTTTTACGAGATCTTGCTATGGATTTGGTTTCTAAATAATCCGATACATAAATTCGGTATAATTTCGTATTGGCAAACCATTCTTCAAATCTTTTGGAGCTTTTTGAGAAACAGAATACCGTTAATAATAAAAAGGGTGTCGTTGGCAAAACTGGAAGGACGATTCCTATAACCCCTAATGCTAATGAAATCCATGCTACAATAAAATAAAATCCTCTCATATTTCCTCCTTAATTCATTCGTTCTAATACAGCTACTGTTTCAATTGCTGTCGTCATTGGGAACATATCCACTGGTTGAGCATACAGTGCCTGATAATCTTTTTCTTGGAATAAAGCTAAGTCACGTGCTAATGTTGCTGGATTACAGCTAACGTACACAATTTTTCTAGCTTTTGTTTTTACTGCTGCATCGATAAAGGCAGCATCTAATCCTTTTCTCGGTGGATCGACTACAATTACATCTGGTTGTAATCCTGACTCTACCCATGTTGGCATAACTTTTTTCAGCCGCTCCCACTTCGAATGTTACATTGTCAATCTGGTTGATTTGTGCATTTTCTTTCGCCATTTGAATGGCATCCGGTACAATTTCCATGGCATAAACTTTTTTAGCACGTTTAGCAAAAGCTAAACTCATTGTTCCGATTCCACAATAAGCGTCCACTACCGTTTCATCTCCAGTTAATCCAGCTGCTTGAATGGCTTCATGATACAACACTTCCGTTTGAATCGTATTAACTTGGAAAAAAATGAACGAGAACTAATCGTAAAAAGTAAATTCCATTAATGCTTCTTGGAAAGCATCTTCTCCAAATAATACTTTCTTTTTGAGAACCCATAATCACATTTGATTGATGAGGTTGAATATTTTGGACAATCGACACCACTTCTGGTAATTGCTGGGTAATTTGCTCTACAACTGCCTCTTTTTTTGAACAAACTTCTCTGTACGAGTAACTAAAATAATCATCACTTGAGAAGTGCGCAATCCTCTACGTACAATTATATGACGTAAATCGCCGGTATGTTTTTCTTCATCATAAGCTTCAATCGCATATTTCCGTAAAATATCTCTAACGACTACAATAATACGATCAATTTCTGGATCTTGAATATGAAAAATCTTCGATTGGAATTAAGTCGTGTGAGTTTTTTTCTTGAAAAAAATCCAGTTGTTAATAATCCATCCACCATTCTTACAGGAATTTGCGCTTTATTACGGTATCCAAAATGGATGTTCCATTCCAATGGTTGGACGAACTTCTAACTCTGGCATTTTCGCAATTGTATTCATGACATGCTTCACTTGTTTTTTTGTTTGAACGCTAATTGAGCTTCGTACTTCATATGTTGTAACGGCATTGTCCCCACTCGAGTGCCATTTGGATCGACTAACGGAATGCGGTCTGGACTCGTCGATAGCCATTCAACCACTTTAGCATAGCCAAATTTTTTTCCCAATTTTTAAAACATGGGCCACTACTTTTTCACCAGGCAGCGCATTTTCAATGAAAAAGAGGGAATCCATCGACTTTCGCAACGCCCATTCCTTCATACGTCAAATCTTCAATTTGTACTTCTATACGGTCATTTTTCATCTCTATCCTCACTCACTACTATTTATCTGACTTATTATAGCTTATTTTTTTGTATAATTTTATAGTGAAGTGAGAAATTTATATCTTCTCTGTTTCTCTCTTGATTAACTTCAGTATTTTTATCTTTGTATGTTTCGCCTGTGCTTTCTTAAAATGTAGATTTACAGTATATTTTTGTTTTTTTCCAATATCCATTATTAGCTGTTTATGTTGTAGTTTTTTTTATATCTCTTTTTTTCTTCTTCCATGTGTCCTCCTTTCTATTTTTTTAGACAAAAAAACAGTAAACCTTTTTTTGATTTACTGTTTCATAAGTTGCTATATTATTGTTTTTATCTAATTGTTTTACTTTGACAAACTAGGATTTGTAACTATCTTTTTGAACAAATATCTATACATTTACTATCAGAATCCGTGAAATTATATCGTAATTATTTTAATACACTATTCAATTACCAGCTCTACATAATCCCCATTTTCCTTATTGTATACATGCTTATTTACGATTCCAAGTAGTTTCTGTATATCTTCCATATCTAAAGCAGAAAAATTCCAAATAACAAGTCTCATCACTGGTATAATTCAAATCTTCATAAAAATCCTGAATCGCCACATAAAATTTGTCTAAAACATCTTCCAATGGATATTGGGAAATATTCCTCGGACTAATTCCTTCTCCTAATTCTGGTTCTTGAACAAATTTTAATGAAGTAACAAAGCAATCACTCTTCATAAAATCATCATACGTTTTATAGATATGTTCTGCTACCTTTTCGTAATCAGCTTTGTTATATTTTTTTCATCTCAACCTCCTTAATGTGGTGTGAAAAATTATCATTAGTCCCCCACAACTTCTAATTTTTATTTATCTACTTTAGCTTTTTTTAGTAATTTTACAAAAAGGTACTTTTATTATTATCTTTTCTAAGCGAAATCAAATCAAAAAAACATAATCAACATCTAAATTAAAACATTACGGATTCCAAAAATAATTGTCATAAAATTCATATCTTGATAATGTTTTTGGACCCTAGTCCATCCAACTTTAGTAAGAAACTATAAATAGTAATAAATTTATTCTAGATTGTATCATTATTTATGCTTATTTTCTCTTTGGTTTCATTTTTCATTGGTTTCATTTGCAGCCTTTCGTATCAAATAATGATTATCTCACTAATCCCTTCTTTATAATATAGTTCTTTTTGTATTATCTTTAAAAATCTAATTCATAGAGACCATATATTATTTCAATTTTAATCTGATATATCTCATTATCCATCATTTTTAGATAATTGATTTAATGCTAACTCTTTATATTTAGACTTACATAACAATATTAGTGTTCTTGTAGCTTGCACTCTTATATCTTTTTCATTATGAGAACTCAAGCCTATTGAATACTGAATAATTGTAGATAAAACACTATCCTCTAATTTGTCAAAGTCTACATTATAAAAAAATGATTTTAAAGTTTCAAATGACTTTATAATTTCTGTTTCTGATTTTTTTGAGAAAAATATTGCCATTTTAGAAAGGACATCCGAAAAAAATCATATTTATTGAAGCATAATTGTAACATCATAAAGCTAAATTCTAAAAGTACTTAGAGATGCCTTTTCAAAAACCATATCCTCGCGTCCGCACAATACTAATTCTTTATCTTCTATTATTGAGTAAAATATTAAATCCAATTCTTTTTCATAAGGATATTTGTTCTTCAGGTAAATGAATAGTTCAATTGCTCTAATCTTGTCTCCAATAGTCTGTTTTTTTCTTCTCGCAAATGTTCTATCAATAGAAGATAATATTGATTTTATATGTTTTTGTATCTAGCTTTTAGTTTATCAAACTCTATAATATTTTTAATTGTTTTATAGGGATCATCAGCATATCCAATTATAGTTCCATTCTTTTCCTTGCTCTTTATTACGTTGATTAATTCTTTCAACATACCTATTAATATGCTTGTATGTTTCATCACCTCTGTTATGCTCTATCTCTAGTAAATATTCAGATAGGTAAAAGCTGTTCATATATTCTTCAATAGTAGTATCTAATAATTCAACATCTATCGTTATATTTTTCCTTAATACTATCAAGTAACTTGAAAAGTACATTGCAACCTTTTCTTATTTCTTCATTCATTATCATATCAATTATCAATTTAAGTACTTTTCTGCTGATTGATAGTAGATATTTTTGAATAATTAATTCTACTTAATACTTTTTAATATATTATCAAAAATATCTCCTGAAGTTTTTTTCTATAAGAGTTATGCATACTTCTATAATTTTATTATTATCTATTCTAGATATATTATATATTAAAAATTCAAAGATATAGCTTGCTATACTTAGAATTCTATTTTCATCTGCAATCCATATATCAACCTCTTCAAATACTTCATATACATATGAAGTGAATAAATCATCACCGAAGTAGTAACCATAATGTTTTTAAAAATCAATAATTTTTGAAATAAACCTCTTATGTGGAACTGGGATGAAATTTATTCCTGAAATCATATTCACAATATCTGTTGCATTTATCGTATCTGTACTTTGATTATAAGCTCTTATAATTTTTTTCTAATTCTTTATCTTTTTGTTCCATTAATAATAATTTAATAAGAAAAATGTACATATTATGATCATAATACAAAAAAATTTAAGCTTGAAAGTATACTAATCATTCTATCTCTAATTAACAACAGATGTGTTAGAGAACCATAAGTCATTGATAATATAAATGACTTAGACACATCATCAAGAATATCATCCACTCCTTCAAAAATGTGTTGTATATGGAGAATCTACCTTCTGAGCCATTAACCTTTTTAAGCAGCTTTTTGTGATAAACTACCTGTACATCTATCAAGTAATGGATAATATACATCTTCCTGATTTTCTTCCAATAAAGTTTGTGGTTTCATTTCTAACGAATATTGATTATTTATCTCATCTTGCAAGATAATAATATTTCTCCAATCAATTAAAAACATCATTGGAAAGCCAGTTTGGTATTTTATCATTATTAATCGATTCATTGTATGCATTTTCTAATTCATTGGCACATTCATCTAATTCATTTTGAAAAATATGCTTCTATAGCTCTAACTCTATATGTAATAAAAAGACTTCAAGTAAGATTCATGTCTATTACATAACTCATTTGCTAAACTAGAATAATTAATCGGTATATTTGTATTGTGACCTAATAGATTTGAAAACATTATACTAAGCAATTTATCTAATTTAAAAATCTAATCTTGAACTTTTCTTCTTTTTTTGTATTAAATATTATCTCTTTAGCTACATTTCTCGTCATAGTAAATCCTTGAAAAAGTTCTTTATCAATAATATAGTTATTACTTATAACGTTTATCTCTTCTGTATTTTTCATTAATAGCAAAATCAACGAATTTTTCTCTACAATAGTTTCTATAAATATCAACAACATCTCTCATTATTCCAGTATATACTTTTTCAATAAAGTCAGAAAACTCGTGAACTACTTCATATTTTTTTCTCTAAAAACTATCTCGTATTTCTAATTGTAGTTGTGTAGGTTCCTTTTTATCTTCATCACAGAAAATATATAATGCCCTCTTTTTTTAATTCTCTAGCCCGTTTTTGTTCTTTCAAGACAGCAGCCGACACATCATCCTTATTATCTATCAAGAACACGCATAAATCCGAGTCATCTAGTTTTTGTGATATAACTATCTATTACATGTTGGCTTGATGGCCCTTGCTCTTCAAATATAAATACTTGAACTATATTTGTTTCTGATAATAAAGATTTTAACGCCTTCCTTACCAAAGTATATCTTCCACCACATTTTTGAGCTAATAAATACTTTTTACTTTTATATTCAATGGTAGCATCTCTCATCTTTCAATACCCCCTTTTAATCTTGCGTATATAACATAATAAATAAGCATATTATTATCTTATCATTGTTCCCTTTATTTATGAATTCGTTCAAAGATTTCCTTTTGACAAATTATATGTGAGCATAGTGGTATCCCCGCACCATGTAAAGTGAAGTCATCAAAATCATGTTTAATGTATTGACTGATACGCAACACATTGCCACCCCTATTTAACAAATCATATATAACTCATTTATTCATTTAACCATTAAAGATATTAATTTTTTCTTAATACACTCTACTATTTCTTCAATATTACAGTCTAAAGCATTACAAATTCTAAAGCAAGACATCCGTAGTTACATTTTACCCGTTCTTCATTTTTGTAAAATGTACTTTTACTCACTTTTGCCTTTTCCATCAATTCATTATTTGTCATATCTAGATCAATTAGTTTTTTTGAACAATCTTTTATAACTAAAAATCCTCATTCTTATCCTACGTTTGAGAAATCTAAATTTAATATATTATACTATAAAAATACACTTTTTTTCATAAATATGTTCTCTTTAATCGAACTCGTGCAAATAAAAAAATATAACGTTTCAAAGTAATTTCTAGTTAAGTATCAAAACTAGAACTTAGATTGAGAATTTACCAAAAAGGCATTTTTGACTATACAGTCAAAAATGCCTAATTCGTAACGTTCTCTCATTATATCCATTCCAAAAGAATGGACTTTCTACTGTAGTATTAGTAATAAAAACCACGGAATGTGGTTTTTTTATTACAGGAAATTTTGAGACCTAGGCTCAAAATTTAGGGCATGAGATTCGCTTGCGAAGCTGCTGCCGTCCTTTACTACAGTACGAAAGTCTAATTCGCCATTTATACAGCTTTTTCTTGTTAGTTTCGCTAAGAACATTTCTTTTCGTGTTGGATTTAATACAATTAAGTTTACTAAGAATAAGCCTACTAACCAAGCTAATGCTACACCAATCGTTTCAAAACTTAATTCGAAAACTTTCTTTAGTAAAGAAGTCTACATAAACTCCCATAAATGTATAATGAGCAATTTTTGAAGCAGTCTCACTTAATCCAGAGAACAATGGTAAGAATGAAATAGCCATCATAGGTACTAAACCATTCACTTGCGCTTGTGATTGAGTATTAGAAAGAGAGGCAATCAATAAGTTTAATAAAAACAATACATAGTCCCACAACAATCGCTACTACATAATATTCACCTGAATGTTTTCCAAAGTCAGCATCTACAATCATTGGAAAACTTACAATTGTTACAAGCCCAACAACGACTGGATAAAAATAGTGCAGATAATAAATACTCACCATTTCTAACACCACTGAGTAATAAAGATTTTAAGTTTTTCTTTTCCTTATCTTCTGCAATTGTTAAAGAGTTAAACTTCCTAGAGAAACTGAGAATGCTAATGATAAACACATGAATACCATATATGAAGCATGTTGTCCATCCGCATTCATAAATTGGTTATATAACACTAACAATCCATACGGTAATAAAAATCGTTGCTAATAAAGTGGTGTTACTTAATAATACTTGTGTGCGTAGCCAAACTAAGGCAGTTAATCGTTTAATCATTTAATTTCTCTCCTGTCAATTGAATAAATATTTCTTCTAACGTTGGTTCACATGAGTGAATCGCAACGACTTAATGCTAAATCTGTTTGTCCTAATTCTTCAAAAAGTAATTTGTGTATGTGTTTCATCTGCGAATGTTAATTGAACTTTTTTCTCGTGATTATATTTTTGAATAATCGAAGCAGGTGTTCCATATTCAATTAAATGTCCTCTATTTAGTAAACTTAGACGGTCACATAATAATGTTGCTTCGTTCATATCGTGTGTTGTTAGGAAAAATCGTTGTTCCTGCTTCTTTTTAGTTCTAATAATAATTCATGGATTTTTCTTAGAAGTAGTTGGATCTAATCCACTTGTTGGCTCATCTAAGAATAATACTTGTGGCTTATTAATTAAAAGCTCTTGCTAGAAACATTCTTTGTTTCATCCCTGTTGATAGTTTTTTTCTGCTGCTAAGTTTTTACTCTCATATAAATCAACTTGTTTTAACACTTCATCTACTCGCGTATTTGGTTTTCCATATAATTTTGCATAAAGCTTGTAAATTTTTATAGAGACTTAGTTTTTTTCATAAAATCCACTCGTATCACTCACTAATCCGATTTGTTCTAAATCTGCTGGAGTTAGCTTTTTCTGATACTTTTCCTAACAATTCTGTTTGCCCGCTATCGGCATTTAATTGCCCCGTTAAAATTTTTAATCATTGTTGTTTTCCCTGAACCAGATGGCCCTAAGAATCCGAAAAATTTCTCCTTTATTAACTTCAAAAGAAATTTCTTCTAAAGCTACTTTTTGTCCAAATTTTTGTTACATTTTTACGATAATCATTTTTATCCCTCTTTACTTATTTCCTAACTGATGAATTTATTATAGAAAAATTTTTTTCTTTGTTTCAGTAGTGCCTTAAGTCACTACCTACCATGACTTTCGTCACGATTCTTCATGACTTTTTGCATCTTATAATGGCTGTAATCCTAATAAAGCTACAATGATACAAATAATGAAGAACACGCCTCCTAAAAATACTTGAGAATGCTACTTTAAATGTTCCTTTTGCCGTACGATTTTTCTTGTATATATTGAACAATTTGCTTACGATACATTCCTAATAAAAATTACGGAAACAACTGCTGCAATAGACATAATCGTTAAACTAATCGTTTCTGCTTGTGCCTCTCCAACCATACTTGTCATAAACGTTCCTAAAATTAGATTGAACCCAAAGTTATTTAGAATATGGAAGAAAACAGCCCATCCAAAACTATATTCAATTGCGATATACGCTAACATAATTCCTACTAAGAAAGCGAACACTCCTTGAACAAAAATTCATATGGAAAAAAATCCAAATACAATGGCTGAAAAAAATAATACTAAATACTTTACCATATTTTTTTGTAATCGATAAAGCAATTCCTCCACGCATCACTAATTCTTCAACTAGCGGTCCCATAAATGCTGCATATAAGAAATACATGATTGAATGATGTCCAACAGTTGCTAACTCAACTTCTTTTTTAGCACTGAAACCAATCACATTCAAAGCTACTTCAAAAATATTCGCTACTTGATTAAATACAAATTGGCATCCTAATAATAAAACAATAATGATAGCTACTTGTTTAAGACTCAACTTTTGATGATGCGTTTTAACAGTTGGTAGAAAGGCAATCTTTTTGTTTTTATAAAATACTAAAATGGCGATTGCTGAGCCAAAAAAATATTTCCAGCATCTGTAATATTTTGAACCAGCTCTTCCGTTACAAAAGTCTAATGGTAGGAGCCTTAACACTTCACTACAACTGAAAAACAAAAAAACAACTCCAAGGAAAATCCTAAATAGATTAACAATTGTTTAAAGATTTGCCTAATACTCTCCTTTAATTCCTGTTTCTGACTGATCAAGTTCTCTTTTACTTGTAACTTATATTCGTTTGTCATTTGATATTCCTCATTTCTTTTATCTCTTACTGATGAATTCATTATAGGAAAAAAATTTCTTCTTCTCAGTAGTGCCTAGAGTCACTACCTACCATGACTTTCGTCATGACTTCTCATGCAAATCGTCACGACAAAAAGCATACCGAAATCGGTATGCCTTTCCTATGATCTATTTAACTTTCTACCATAATGTGCCTCGATACGATAATACAATTATACTACAGTAAGAAAGTCTAGTTTGCTCTCTATACAGCTTTTCTTGTTAGTTTTGCTAAGAACATTTCTTTTTCGTGTTGGATTTAATACAATTAAGTTTACTAAGAATAAAGCCTACTAACCAAGCTAACGCTACCCAAATTGTTTCAAAACTTAATTCGAAACTTTCTTTTAGTAAAAAGTCTACATAAACTCCCATAAATGTATAATGAGCAATTTTTGAAGCAGTCTCATTTAATCCAGAGAACAATGGTAAGAATGAAATTGCCAACATAGGAACTAAACCATTCACTTGCGCTTGAGATTGAGTATTAGAGTGAAGCAATTAATAAGTTTAATAAAAACAATACATAGTCCCACAACAATCGCTACTACAAAAATATTCTCCCGAATGTTTTCCAAAGTCTGCATTTACAATCATTGGAAAACTTACAATTGTTACAAAGCCCAACAATAACTGGGTAAAAGAGTGCAGATAATAAATATTCTCCATTTCTAACACCGCTAAGTAATAAAGATTTCAAGTTTTTTTCTTTTCCTTATCTTCTGCAATGGTTAAAGAAGTTAAACTTCCTAGCGAAACTGAAAAATGCTAATGATAAACACATGAATACCATGTACGAAGAATGTAGCCCATCCTCATTCATAAATTGGTTATATAACACTAACAATCCATACGGTAATAAAATAGTTGCTAATAAAAAACACTGTTACTTAATAATACTTGTGTGCGTAGCCAAATTAAGGCAGTTAGTCGTTTAATCATTTAATTTCTCTCCTGTCAATTGAATAAATATTTCTTCTAAAGTTGGTTCACATGAGTGAATCGCAACAACTTATGCTAAATCTGTTTGTCCTAATTCTTCAAAAGTGATTTGTCTTTTGTGTTTCATCTGCGAATGTTAATTGAACTTTTTTTCTCGTGATTATATTTTTTTGAATAATTGAAGAAGGTGTGCCATATTCAATTAAATTTCCTCTATTTAGTAAACTTAGACGGTCACATAATAATGTTGCTTCGTTCATATCATGCGTTGTTAAGAAAATCGTTGTTCCTGCTTCTTTTTAGTTCTAATAATAATTCATGAATTTTTCTTAGAAGTGGTTGGATCTAATCCGCTTGTTGGCTCATCTAAGAATAATACTTGTGGCTTATTAATTAAAGCTCTTGCTAGAAACATTCTTTGTTTCATCCCTGTTGATAGTTTTTCTGCTGCTAAGTTTTTTTACTCTCATATAAATCAACTTGTTTTAACACTTCATCTACTCGTGCATTTGGTTTTCCATATAATTTTGCATAAGCTTGTAAATTTTTATAAAGGCTTAGTTTTTCATAAAAACCGCTCGTATCACTCACTAATCCGATTTGTTCTAAATCTGCTGGAGTTAACTTCTCTGATACTTTTTCCTAACAATTCTGTTTGCCCGCTATCAGCATTTAATTGCCCTGTTAAAATTTTAATCATCGTTGTTTTCCCTGAACCAGATGGTCCTAAGAATCCGAAAATTTCTCCTTTATTTACTTCAAAAGAAATTTCTTCTAAAGCTACTTTTTGTCCAAATTTTTTTGTTACATTTTTTACTACAATCATGTTTATCCCCTCTTTACTGTTTTCCTAACTGATGAATTCATTATAGGATAAATTTCTTGTTCTCAGTAGTGCCTTGAGTCACTACCTACCATGACTTTCGTCACGATTTCTCATGCCAATCGTCACGACAAAAAAGCATACCGAAACCGGTATGCCTTCCCTATTATCTATTTAATTTTCTACCACAATATGCCTCGATACGATAATAAAACCAATAGAACATACAGTAATTCAAACCCTATAAAGAGTTTTTTCATTTTCACACACATCGCTACATATTCACGAATAAAAGCGGACGGAATATAATAACTTGCAGTGGAGCAACCTAAGCCATCCCCCTGCATTCCAATTTGTCGAGCATACGTACTCGTACGAAATACATGATAATCATTTGTTACAAATAAAAATCGAGGATTTTTCCACTAATTGCTCTCCTAGTTCTTTAGAGAACAGTAAATTTTCATAAGTTGTTGTAGATTTTTCTTCTAATATAATAGCTTCTTTTTGGCACATCTGTATGCGCCACTAAATAGATTATACATCGCTTGTGCTTCAGATATTTTTTTCATCACTACCTTGTCCACCACTTACAATGAGTTGAATATGAGGATTTTTGATTGTTGAAATGCTTGTACAGCCTTATCAATTCTCTTTTTTTAGAAGAGGCGTAACTCTTTCCCCATCTAACAATCCGGCACCATGAATAATAATAAAATCATAATGCTGTTTCTTCGGCACCCATAAATAGACATAGGAGTACATCATAAATCCTACAAATGCAAATCCAAAAAAATAATATAAGAATAAATGATAAACATAAGTAGTATATTAATCCACGGATTATAAATGAAAAATTATTTGTAACTAGCCCAACTCGAATCCACATAAAAACAAAGAATAATAAAATTACAATTCCCATAATAGGTGACAAAAGATTTGCTTTAGAAAATCCTTCTTTTTTTAACAAAAATAAAGCCATTAACGATTAAAAATAAACCACTCAAAAGAATCAGAACGGGAATGAGTAAAATTCTACTATCATCACCAAATGAGCATTTTCATACCCAGAGCTGAAAAAGAGATTCGCAATGGATAGATATAAAAACAACACTTCAATGACTAATAAAAGCTGGATTCCATAAACTGCGATTATCCTTCCACATAGAAAAGAGTAAAGGCAATTAATACGAAAAATCGTAACTCCATATAAAAAAACATACTAGCCTACCTTCTTACTCTGCTAAAAATTTTTTTCAAAATCAAAAATTTCGCCTTTTTGTTTATCTCTTAAAAATTAAAGCAATCACTATCCCTACAGAATGCTGGAACAACCCATCCTAACGATAAAGTAGAAAAACGGTAATTGGTTCATCACAGTAGATAATGCCGATAATTTTAGGGTATCTCCTAATACTGTTAATACGGATACTAAAACTGTTAATCCAACTGTTAACTGCATTCCAACTTTAGAAAGTGGAATAAATTTATTTAAAATAATTAATACAACCATAATAATTGTAATTGGATATAAAAATTAGTAATACCGGTAATGAAACCTTGATGACAGTATTTAATCCTAAATTAGAAATTCCAAAAGCCAATTAATGAGAAAAACTGTTGCATATACTTTATAAGAATATTTAGGGAATAACTCTTCAAAAAACTCTCCAGTTGAAACAATTAATCCAACTGTTGTTGTAAAGCACGTTAAAATAACCATTGCACCTAAAAACACTTGTCCAAATACTCCGAAAATATCTTTTGAAGCTGCTGCCAAAATATAAGATCCTTTATTCACTGCTTTATCTGCTAATACATCTGCTGGCACAATAAAAATGATTTCCTAAATTTGCTAATCCTAAATATAAAATACTAAATCCTACAGCTGTTACCAAACCTACACCCATAATCGTTTTTGTAAATTCTTCTTTTGAAGAGAAATGGAATTTTTTCAATGTATTTACTGCTACTACGCAGAAAGCAACAGATGCTAAGGCATCTAGTGTATTGTATCCTTCAATAAATCCATTTCCAAACGAACCACCATTTTGATACGCCGTTGCTGCTTGCATTGGTGCTACTCCTGCATATTTAATCGCTCCTAATAACACTAAGACCAAAAATTAATCCTGCAAATAATGGTGTTAAAATTTTTCCCGATACTATTTAAAAATCGTTGAACGATGAATTGCAATCCAATATGCTGCAGCAAAAATATAACACTGTATAGATAAATGATGATAAAGCACCTGAAATTCCCATTGAGGCTAAAAGCTGACTCAAATGGCTGAATACTAATCGAATACGAAACCGTCGCTGTTCTTGGAATCGCAAAAGAATGGTCCAATCGATAAATATAAAAATAGCTAAAAATGCTACCGCAAATACTGGATGAACTTTACTTTCTAATTCATGTTTAAAAACTTCCATTACTCGTTGCACCTACAATTAATGTAATAATTGGAATACCCACACCTGATAAAATAAAACCTGCAACTGCTGGCCAGAAATACTCACCAGAAAACAATCCTAATGAAGGAGGAAAAATTAAATTCCCTGCTCCAAAAAAGAAACCAAATAATAATAAACCTGTTAACAAGCCCTTCTTCATCTTACACTCTCCTTTTTATTTCTTATATATACGAAAGAGCACGTTGTAAAGCAACGTACTCTCCCTAATAACTGTCTTTTATTGACTATGAAACAAATGAACCATTTGGCATTTCTTGAGGAGCTAAGACTACTTGTAAGACCCCATCTTTTTCTGCCGATAAAATCATTCCTTGACTAATTTGTCCTCTCATCTTACGTGGTTTTAAGTTTGCAACAATCACTACTTTTTTTGCCGATAAACTCTTCTGGATTTGGATACCATTGAGCGATACCTGATAGAATTTGACGGTGTCCGCCAGCATCTCCTGCATCTAATCGGAATTGTAATAATTTATCTGCACCTTCTACTGGTTTTACAGTCAATGACTTCTGCGACTTTTAATTCTAACTTATCAAAGTCATCGTATTTAATTGATTCTTTTTCAGATGTTAATTCCACTTCTTCTGGATCCCATTCTGTTGTCACTTCTTCTTTAACAGTTCCACCCATTTTACCTTGAATATAAGCAACTTCTTCTTCCATATCTAAACGTGGGAAAATTGGTTTGTCCTTTTTCAACAACTTTTGTCCCAGCTGGAATCACTCCAAATGTATGAAGTGAAGGATAGTCACGTAAAGATTCTTCTTGAATTCCTAATTGTGCTAAGATTTCTCCTGGCGTTTGTGTTAAGAATGGTTGTAAAGCTACCGCAATAATACGTAAGCTTTCTGCTAAGTAGCTCATTGTACGAGCTAATTCATCTTGACGAGCTTCATCTTTTACAGCTGCCCATGGAGTTGTTTCATCAATATATTTATTTGTACGAGAAATAAATTTCCAAATCAGCAGATAATGCAACTGAGAATTGCATTTCTTCCATCGCTGCTTCTACTTCTTCAATCATCCCTTTTTGAAGCTTCTACTAATTCATGATCGAAGCTTGAAACTGGAGCAGAATAAGTTGGAATTGTTCCATCAAAATATTTATTAATCATCGCTACTGTACGATTTAATAAGTTTCCTAGGTCATTTGCTAAGTCATAATTAATACGTTCTACAAATGATTCTGGTGTGAAAATACCATCTGAACCAAATGGTACTTCACGTAATAAATAGTAACGTACAGCGTCTAAGCCATAACGTTCAATTAATGTAACAGGATCTACAACATTTCCTTTAGATTTAGACATTTTACCGTCTTTCATTAATAACCAACCATGTGCAAAAATTTTCTTCGGTAATGGTAAGTCTAATGCCATTAACATAATCGGCCAATAAATCGTATGGAAACGAACGATTTCTTTTCCGATAAAATGTACATCTGCTAGCCAATAACGATTGAATAATGTCTCATCATCACTTCCATAGCCTAAAAGCTGTAATATAGTTTGATAAAGCATCAATCCATACATAAATGACATGTTTTTGGATCATTTGGTACTGAATTTCCCCAGTCAAATGATGTACGAGAAACAGCTAAATCTTCCAGACCTGGCTTAATGAAGTTATTAATCATTTCATTTTTACGAGATTCTGGTTGAATAAATTCTGGATGTTCTTCATAGTATTGTAATAGACGATCTGCATATTTTACTCATTCTGAAGAAATAAGACTCTTCCTTCACTAATTGGACTTCATGACCACTTGGAGCCACTCCCCCAATCATTTTTCCATCTGCATCACGATACACTTCGACTAATTGAGACTCTGTAAAGTATTCCTCATCACTAACAGAATACCAACCTTCGTATTCACCTAAATAAATATCGCCATTATCCATTAATTTTTGGAAAAATTTTTCTGTACAGATTTTTATGACGAGGTTGAGTCGTACGAATAAAATCATCATAAGAAACATCTAATTTTTCCATAAATCTTGGATACCAAAAAAATAATATTATCGAGAAATTCAATTTCGCTCACACCTGCTTTTTTGAGCTGCTTGTTGAATTTTTGTCCATGTTCATCTGTTCCTGTTAAGAAATAAGTATCATAACCTTGTAATTTTTTTATAACGAATCATTGCATCACTTGCTACATTTGTATATGCATGTCCGATATGTAATTGTCCACTTGGATAATAAATTGGTGTTGTTAAATAAAAAGTTTTCTTATCTTCCGACATTTGGCAGTATCCCCTTAAATCTATAGATAGTGTTATTTTACCATAACGATTCCTAGAATTAAACAACTAACTCTTTTTATGAGCAAGTCATTATTCTACATCTTTTTGGTGAAAAAGCCCAAAAATCTTTGCCCGATATAATTTAATCCGACAAATAAAAATCATTCCTACTAATAAAGCAATATTTCCTTGTACATTTGTAGAGACTCCTGATAATAACCATGCAAACCAATGGCTTCGCTAATCCATAAGCAAGAACGTAACAAATACTAATATTCACGATAAATTTCCACAATGTATTCCAATCATGACCTTTTTCTGGAAAGTATAGCGCTTATTCAATAAATAACTTACGATGCTTCCCACTATATAATTCAAGGCACTTGAAATCCAATAACTCCATGCTAATACATTAAAAGCAAAAACATAATCGCTGTTCCAACCAGTGTATTGACGACTCCTACTAATATAAATCTTAGAAAAGTCGCATCAAAAAGATGATAAAATTTTTTCAAAACTTTTCCTCCCTATAAAAAGAGGAGCTACGCACTCCTCTTTCTAACTTTTTATTATGGATGACAAAGGATTATAATTCATCCTCTTCTTCGTCATAATCGCCATCTAACTCGTCATCACTAATAATAGATAAATCTTCATCTGCACTAACTTCTTCATCTAAGTCTTCGTCAGCACCTAATTCACTTAAATCTGAACGATATGCATCTAATTCTGTTTCTTCTTCATCATCTACATCATCGTCTAAGTCGATAACATCATCATCTTCTTCGTCTTCTAACAAGCCATCTTCATCTTCTGGATCATCATCATTGTAGTCGATAAGATCTTCTTCAGTTCCAAAGGCATTAACTTTTTACGTTTTTACGACGTTTTTCAAGTCTTCATCATCCATTGATGAAACAATTTCTTCATCGATTGAATCAATTGGATACCATGAACGTAAGCCCCAACGATTTTCTCCAAGTGAAATGAAGCTTCCATCAATATTTAAATCTGTATAAAAACGAGCCATGCGTGCTTCTAATTGCTCATCGCTTAACTCCATATATGATTGAACTTCTACTAATAATTGATTAAAGTCCATCACTTCTTGTTTTACTTCCAAGATAGCATGTGCTACTTCAACCATTGATAATTCATTTTTGTTGATTCCATCCAGTGCTTTTTAATTCCAAAGGATACACTTCCTTTCCACATATTCCTTTAACAGTATAGCACACAAAAGCTATAATACGCTACTATTGCACAATGTTTTCTTTAAGAATTTCCATATTTACTGTAAATTCTCCTAAATTTTCTCTAATTGAGATAATTGGTATTCAAAAGGAAATTTGTTTCCAATCAGACGAAACTTCACATTCTTCGTTTTAATCTCAAATAAAATTTCTTGTCCTTGAGCTAATTGATAACGACCCTTAGTTTTCTTTTTGATGTTGAAATAGTAATTGACTAGCTACTTCGCCTTTTACGGAATAATTGAATTTCTCCATTAGATACTAATAAATCAACTTTTTGTCTGTGTTTCTTTTTCTTGATACGACAACGCTAATTGTTCGTTTTCAACTTTCCATTCAATGGATTCGATCAGTGCTTCTAATTCCGTTTGTAAGGTTTCTCCAGCTTGAACAATTTTTGTATGCACTCGAATCATTTTTAATACCTCCATTCATTCTTTATGAAAAAGAGAAGGAGTGAATAAAAAGTCGGAAATTCCGTTTTCTATTCACCCCCTAATGATTATTTAACTGAACGTATTATAGAAAATTCTCTTCTTCTACGTTTCAGTTCTCTCAGTTATTAATATTTTTGCTAATTTTTCTTGTAATAATTGGTTTTACAACTCCAGGATTTGCTTTTCCTTTTTGTTTGTTTCATAATTTGACCCACTAAAGAAGCCAACTGCACGATCTTTACCATTTTTTTGAAGTCTTCAATAGACTGTGCGTTATTCGCTAACACATCTTGAATAATTGGTAATAATTGTGATGGATCACTCAATTGAATCATACCATGTTTTTCAACAACTTGACGAGCAGTTCCGCCTTCTTCAGCTAATAATAAGAATACTTTCTTCGCTAATTTAGAGCTGATTGTTCCGTCTCCAATTAATTGAATCATTTCTGCTAAACTTTGCGGTGTTAATAATAGATCTTGTAATTCTAATTTTTTACTATTTAAGTGAGCAGAAATATCTCCCATTAACCAGTTAGAAGCTAATTTTGGATCGCTACCAGCTGCAACTGTTTCATCAAAGAAATCAGACATTTCTTTTGATAATGTTAAGACCATTGCATCATATTCTGGTAATCCAAATTCACGAATATAACGTTCACGACGAACTGTTGGCATTTCAGGAATCGATTGACGAACTTCTTCTACCCATTCATCTGAAATTTCTAAGTTTGGTAAGTCTGGTTCTGGGAAGTAACGGTAGTCACTTGACCCTTCTTTCACACGCATTAAAATTGTTTGTCCATTTGATTCATCAAAACGTCTTGTTTCTTGACCAATAACGCCACCACTACGTAATACTTGAGCTTGACGTACTTCTTCAAATGCTAAACCTTTACGTACATTATTGAATGAGTTTAAGTTTTTCAACTCTGTTTTTGTGCTGAATTTTTCTTGGCCATAGGACGTAAAAGAAATATTCGCATCACAACGCATTGATCCTTCTTCCATTTTCACATCAGATACGCCTGTAAACATAATAATTTGGCGTAATGCTTCTAAGTAAGCATAGGCTTCTTCAGGAGAACGCATATCCGCTTCAGATACAATCTCAATTAATGGAGTTCCTTGACGGTTTAAGTCTACATATGAGAATCCATCTGTTCCATGAGTATTTTTACCAGCATCTTCTTCTAGGTGAACACGTTCGATACGGATACGTTTTGTTTTTCCTTCTACTTCAATATCAATCCATCCATCATGACCAATTGGGTAATCGAATTGAGAAATTTGATACGCTTTTGGATTATCAGGGTAGAAATAGTTTTTACGGTCAAATTTTTGTATGTTGTGAAATTTCACAGTTTAATGCTAATGCAGCACGCATTCCAAATTCAATGGCACGTTTGTTGACAACTGGAAGTACCCCTGGATATCCCCCAGTCAATAACGGTTGTATTTGTATTTGGCTCTGCTCCAAAATGAGCTGGTGAAGGAGAGAAGATTTTTGAATCTGTTTTTAACTCTACGTGAACTTCTAGCCCAATAATTGTTTCAAAATTCATCTTATATTCCTCCTTATACGTTTGCTTGTTTTAAGTAATAGTCATTTGCTTGTTCAAATGCAAATGCTGCTTGATAAATGGTTTGTTCTTGGAAGTAATTTCCGATTAATTGAATACCAATTGGTAAACCTTCGCTAGAGAATCCCGCAGGTACAGAAATCGCTGGAAGTCCTGCTAAGTTTACAGGAACTGTTAATAAGTCCGCCATATACATTTCAATTGGATCATCATTTCTTTCTCCAATTCCATATGCAGTTGAAGTAGTTACAGGGCCTAAAATTAAATCGTAGTTTGTAAATACATTGGCAAAATCTTGTTTAATTAATGTACGAACTTGTCCTGCTTTCTTGAAGTAAGCATCATAGTAACCAGAACTTAATGAGAATGTTCCTAACATAATACGACGTTTTACTTCCATACCGAATCCTTCAGTACGACTCATGATGTATAAATCTTCTAATGTTTTCGCTTCAGCTGAACGGTGTCCATAACGAATTCCGTCAAAACGTTGTAAGTTAGAAGATGCTTCTGAAGAGGCAATAATATAATATGCAGGAATACCGTATTTAGAATGAGGTAAGCTCACTTCTTCTACAGTTGCTCCTAATGCACGATATTGTTCAGCTGCTTTTAAAACTGCTTTACGAATTTCAGGATCAATTCCATCTCCTAAATATTCGACTGGTAAAGCAATTTTTTTAATCCTTTAATATTGCCATTAATTTGTTGGTAATAATTTGGAACAGGTACATTTACACTTGTAGAATCACGGTGATCATATCCACTAATTGCTTCTAATACTAATGCATTATCTTTAACCGTACGAGTTAATGGTCCAATTTGGTCTAAACTTGATGCAAAGGCAATTAATCCATAACGAGATACACGACCATATGTTGGTTTCATCCCTACAATTCCTGTGAAACTTGCAGGTTGACGAATTGAACCACCTGTATCAGAACCTAAAGTAGCTAATACTTCTCCAGCTGCTACTGCTGCTGCTGAACCACCTGAAGATCCCCAGGAACTTTTGTTAAATCCCAAGGGTTTCTAGTTTTCTTGAAATAAGAAATTTTTCTGTTGAACCACCCATGGCAAATTCATCCATGTTTAATTTTCCAACATTAACAGCACCTGTTTTTCAATAAGTCCATTACATGCGCATCATAAATTGGATTGAAATCTTCCAACATACGACTTGCAGCTGTTGTGATTAAATCACGAGTTACAATATTATCTTTAATTCCGATTGGTAAACCTTGAAGAGAAAGAGCTGAATCATAACCTTTTTTTCGTCAGCAGCTTTTGCTTGAGCCATTGCTTCTTCTTCATTTAGAGCTGAAAGCTCCAACTTTATCATCTACTGCTTGAATTTTTCAAATGTTGCACTAGTTAATTCTTGAGAAGTAAATTTCTTTTTGAACTAAACCTTCATGCAAGCTTACTAATGTTTGATTTTCTAATAAACTCATGCGTCTTACTCCTCTCCTTCACCCATAATTGCAGGTACTTGGATAAATCCATCCTCGCTTGTTTTTACATTTCTCATTAACAAATCACGATCTGTTCCTTTTACCGGCACATCTTCACGGAAAACATTCACTAATGAATATCCATGAGTTGTCACTTCTACTCCTGTTGTATCCACTTCTTTTAATTGTTCTACCATATCGATGATATCACTCATTTGCTCTGTGAAATGTAAAATCTCATGATCTGCAAATGATAATTTCGCCAGTTTTGCAACGTGACGTACTTCTGATTCTTCAATTGCCATGACTGTTCCTCACTTTCTACTTTTCTTTCGTTTCTATTGTAAAAGGCACGTACCTTTTATGTCAATCTTTAATCAAAAACGTGATACGTAAATATACCTTGAGTAGTATCTTGTAGTAAGAATGCTTCCATTCCATTAATCGATGAGATACGAACTTCTACCGGTGTTGTTTTTGGTAAAAATTTATTCGCAACATCTGTGACATGTTGTGCTAAAGCAATAATTTCTGATTCTCCATAAAATTGAGTCATAATATTAACGACCATTTTTTTAGCAGCATTTTCTTGATAATAAACTTTTGCTGTAACTCCTGATAAATTCGGGAAGAAATTTTGAACTTCCGTTCTAAAGTTTTCAAAAGCAGATGATTCTTCCGTTGGATTTCCATCCACCAATGGTAATACTACTACTTTTTGATTCATATTAGTCCAGTTTGTAATTTCCGTTCCTTCTGCAAGTTGCTTCTAAAAATAAAGACACCGCCACCGATATCATCTTTTGGAGCTTGTTTAAAAATTCCAAAAACAATTGGAACGGTCTTCAATGCATCATTTTGGCGTAAACGAGTCAAAACGGTGTTTGCAATCGATTTTGCTTGCTTCAACATAGCATCATTAGAAATTTGTTGTTCAGCATCTTTATCTCCCGCCGTATAATAATCGACTGTATTCATCGCAAGACCAATACTAATACCACCTAATTCATAATTATTTTTCCGTTTGAATCATAAAATCTTGTTCTAAAATTTGGGCCAAATAATAAGGATTTCTTTTCGTTGCATCTGTTTCACCATTATCTTCTGGATTTAACCCATCTGGATTTTTTCAGATTTACGAGCGACCCATTGATTTGTAGTAGTAGAGTCAATGACTTGTCCTTCTCTAAAAGAAATATTGATTCGTTGGAAAAACTGCACGTGATAATTCAATTAATCCTGATTCAAAAATTTCTTAAGTTGAATCCAGTATTTAAACTTAATGTTGCTCCACGAGTCTTACTGACCTGATACTTCCCATCCATAATTAACGCTCGATAAAATTGATTCGAAAGTTGGTTCGTCGTTGGTTGAGCCACTTTTGCACGTGAAGATTCTGATTCAGCATTTTTGTGTTGCCTGATTAATATTCGCACACCCTGCTAATAACATCATTGTTACACTAGCAAGAGTGATGATTTTCTTCTTCATAAGTCTTCCTTTCCTTCAATCATTGTTCTAAATTGTTCTTCATCCCATACTAAAAATTCCTAAAGATTCAGCTTTAGTTAACTTACTTCCTGCTTGCGCTCCAGCAATGACTAGGTCTGTTTTCTTAGAAACAGATCCTGTCACTTTACCGCCTAAAGATTCAATCGCTTCTTTGGCTTCTTGTCGTGTCATCTGTTCTAACGTTCCTGTTAACGACTGTTTTTCCAGCTAATAGTGAATCTTCTGAGACAACTGCTTTTGCTTTTCCTAAATATCGCATATTAACGCCCGCTATTTGTAGTTCTTCTAACATTTCTTGAACGGTTTCTTGGTTTGAAATATGCCAAAACACTATGCGCAATGACTTCCCCTAACCCTTCAATCGCAACCAATTCTTCCACAGTCGCTTTTTGAAGGTTTTCCATTGTTTCAAAATGCATCACTAAATCTTTTGCCGCTTTTTGATCCGACATTTCGAATACCTAGCCCCGTTAATAAACGCTCTAATGAATTTTGTTTACTCGTTTTCAATGGCCTGCAAGATTTTCTGTGCAGATTTTTCTTGAATTTTATCAAGTGTTACTAATTGCTCCATTGTTAGCTGATATAAATCTGCTACATCATGAACTAATCCACTTTCAAATAATTGATGAATAATTCTTGTTCCTACTCCAGACATATTCATCGCATCCCGTGAAACAAAAATGAGTTAATCCTTCTTTTAAAAAGAGCTGGACATTTTGGATTCATACATCTTAAAGCGACCTCTTCTTCTAAATGAACGAGTGGATTCGAGCAAGACGGGCATTCTTTAGGAAACTCATACGGTTCTATTCCTTCCGGACGTTTTTCTAAAATGACTCGAGTGACTTCAGGAATAATATCCCCCGCTTTATGAACGACAACCGTATCTCCAATTCGAATATCTCTTTCTCGAATTAAATCCACATTATGTAAGCTAGCACGTTTTCACAGTAGTTCCCGCAAGAAATACCGCATCCATCACAGCTGTTGGCGTCACTACTCCTGTACGCCCTACAGTCCATTCAATATCTCGCACAATCGTTTGTGCTTCTTCAGCAGGGAATTTATAAGCGATTGCCCATTTTGGGGCTTTTACAGTGAACCCTATTTCTTCTTGCGCTTTAAAGTCATTGACCTTAATGACAATTCCATCAATTTCATAAGGTAAATGATTTCTTTCCACTGTCATTTTTTTCAACAAATGCCCATACTTCATCAATCGAATGACAAAGTACGCTTTCTTGATTCGTGACAAATCCTAACGCTTGCATTTTTCTAGCAATTCGATTTGAGAAGCCACTTCTAAAGCTTCTATACTAGGGCTTTGATATAGAAATACTGCTAAATTTCGACTAGCTGCTACTTTAGAATCTAATTGTCTTAAACTTCCTGCAGCTGCATTTTCTAGGATTGGCAAATACTTCTAAGCCTTCTTCTTCCCTCGATTGATTTAACTGTTGGAATGATTTTTGGCATATAACATTCCCCACGAACTTCAATCGACCATGGTTGTTCTAATGAAAGAGGAACAGATTTTACCGTTCTAATATTATGCGTAATATCTTCCCCTATGACACCATCTCCTCTTGTAGCACCTAACACTAATTGTCCTTCTTGATACGTTAACGCTACAGATAACCCATCAATTTTTAATTCGCAAACATAGTCAATCGTACGATTCGTTAATTTTTTTAATCCGATCATCAAATGCTTGTAAATCTTCTTTTGAAAAAGCATTTGATAAACTCAACATCGGATTTTTATGGGTAACTTTTTCAAAACTGTCTAACACAACACCACCAACACGTTGAGTGGGTGAATCTGGAGTAATCAATGCTGGATACTCCGATTCTAATCGTACTAATTCATGATACGTTTCATCATACACATGATCCGTAACGGTTGGACGATCTTGAACATAATATTCATGACTCCAACGATTTAATTGTTCTTTTAATTGTTGGATTTTTTGTTCTACTGAAGTATCCATTTACGACTCCTCTATTCTTTCAATTGGGGCAAAACTTGCTAATAAGCGTTTTAATACCCATTCCAGCAAAAAGCTACATCAATTTCTTGATTCGTACCTTCACCCGTCACTTTAACAACTGTACCGACGTTCCATTTCTTATGCATGACTTTGTCTCCAACTTTCCATACAGCACCATCATTTTGCAGCAACTGGTTGTTTACGTACTGGTTGGATGCTAGAAGGCTGCACTGTTTTTGGTTGATACGCAGTTGCCTGAGATTTCGCTCTATATTTGTCAAATAATGAACCCGAAGACGAAGTTTTCGAAGCAAATGAAGAAGACTCTCTACTTGTATAACTGTAGGATTGCTGTTGGTTTTGAATCAAATAGTTCTTCTCAATTTCTAATACAAATCTCGATGGACGGTTTGTTTGTGTACGTCCATATAATAATCTAGAATATGCATTTGTTAAAAATAATTTTTGTTCCGCACGAGTAATTCCTACATACGCTAGACGACGTTCTTCTTCCACATCGTCATGCTCCATCATACTTCTTAAACTTGGGAAAAATTCCTTCTTCTAATCCAATAATAAATACAACTGGAAACTCTAATCCTTTAGCAGCATGAAGGGTCATCAATGTCACCATACGACCATCCCCATCATCGCTATCCACATCAGAAACTAAAAGATAAATCTGTTAAAAAATTGTAATAATGGAGATTCTTCCGACTCTTCTTCTAGTCGATCTTGTTCGAATTGTTTTTGCCACCGAGATAAACTCTTGAATATTTTCAATTCTCGCATCAGCTTCCATTGTATGTTGTTGTTCTAAAAGCAGCAAGATACCCTGTTTTTTTCAATCACTTGTTCTACAAATTCACTAATAGATAGAAACTCTTGCATTTTTCTTAATTCTTCAATCGTTGTTGCAAATTTTTCTAAAAGCCTTTGCTGCTTTTTCCAGATAAAAGGCGATAATGTTGTTTGCAAACTTGCTTCTAATAATGAAAAATTGATATACCTCAGCAAAAATCTGACAACTTCGCTAAAAAGTAGCCCCTATTCCTCGTTTTGGACTATTGACAATTCTTCTAAAACTTAAATCATCTTGAGGGTTTACAATTAAACGTAAATACGCTAGTAAATCCTTAATTTCTAGTCTTTCGAAGAAGCGTTGTCCACCTACTAATCGGAATGGAATATTTGATTTTAATAAATTTTCTTCCATGACACGAGATTGCGCATTTGTTCGATATAAAATCGCAAAATCATCATAATGATAGCCATCTCTTAATAGACTTTGAATTTGTGACAATACATAACGGCCTTCATCTTGCTCCGATTGAGCACGGTAATACGTAATGGGTTGCCCCTCTTCATTTTCAGTCCATAATTTCTTTTCTTTTCTCTCGATATTATTTCCAATCACATCGTTGGCTGCTTGTAAAATTGTTTTCGTAGAACGATAATTTTGTTCTAATAAAACGATTTTTGCGTTTTGATAATCTTTTTCAAATTCTAAAATATTGCTCATGTCAGCACCACGCCAACCATAAATACTTTGATCTGCATCCCCAACAACACAAATATTTTTGAATTTCTTCGCTAACATCGTTACTAATCTATATTGGGCATGGTTCGTATCTTGGTACTCATCCACATGAATATATTGGAATTTTTGTTGATAATAGTGCAATGTTTCAGGATGTTTTTGGAATAGTTGTACCGTTAACATAATTAAATCATCAAAGTCCAATGTCATACTTTTTTTGCTAATTCTTTTTGATATTCACGGTAACATTTCCCAATAATCTGTTCTACATATCCTGTATATTTCTTATTAAATTCTTCCACATCTTCTAAATCATTTTTAGCTTGGCTAATTCGATTTAAAAATCATACGATAATCATATTTTTCGCTATCAATATCTAATTTCTTTAAAAATTCGCTTCATTGCCGTTTGTTGTTCACTAGGATCACAAATCGTAAATGAACGTTGATAACCTAATAATTCGATATCTCTTCTTAAAAATACGCACACACATGGAGTGGAAAGTAGATACCCACATATCTTCTGCTTGCGGGCCAACTAACTGACTCACCCGCTCTTTCATTTCGTGCTGCTTTATTCGTAAAAGGTAATCGCTAAAAATATTCCAGGATGAACCTCTTCTTCTGCTAAAATATACGCCATACGATGCGTTAATACTCTCGTTTTTCCACTTCCAGCCCCTGCCATAATCAGCAATGGCCCTTGAGTATGTTGAACTGCCTCTTTTTGACGTTCATTCATTCCTTCTAGTAATTTCGCTGAAATATTCACAAAGTCATCCTTTCTCTTGTTACATTCTAATCGTGTAATCCACTTAATTCTAATTCATTGACTAAATCCACGCTCGAAGTTCCTGTTAATCGAATCACTCCAACTGCTTCTTGAAGGTTACCACCTTCTACTTGGAAATATTCAAATTCCCAATGAGGGTTTTTAAAAATCGTTAAAAACATGTGCCTTTTCTAACATTTCTCGATAAATTGGAACAATTAACCCTTCTTCTACTAAACTGCATTCCAATACACCCAATCCAGTCGATAATCGTAATAAAAACTTCACTAAATGAATGTGCCATCTGTTTACTACTAAATTGATGTTGAATCAATGGGATTTGATCTACCTTTGTTACATAAAAAAATACCATTTTTGCCATCACAACTTGAATTGATACTAAAGTTGACCCTGAAATAGAACGCATCATTTTTAGAAGCAATCGTTCTTAATTCTCCAACCCATTCAGGATTCATCCGTTTTGAGGCAATCGAATATTTTAATTTTCCATCTACATAAATATCTTCTGTAATTGGCAATATTGTAATATGATCTTCATAATCACGAAGAATGGTGATACTAAAATGACGTTGTGCAGGAACAAAAGCTGTTACCATACAAGATTGTTCCTCTACTAATTGGAATACTTGATCGTCCATATCGTGATCATATAGCATGATTTCCTTATAATTTTTATGGAAACGATTCGTTTCTAACTTAGCAGGAAAAACCTATACTCGATAATAAACTTGGAAGTTCTCCAATACTTGTAATCATTCCATAAGGAGCTACATTAATCGCATGTTCTTCTAAAAAAATAATTTTTTTCAACCATACGATTTTTGAGAAATTTCTGCTAGTTCAAATGATTGATAATAACGACTTTTTACCACTTAGTGCTACAATTGTATCAATTTCAATGGCATTCGTTAAAAAATATACCGTATCAACATGCATCGCAAAATGAAATAAAAGCCTGTCGATCCTGATAACGACCAATCACTTCTTTATCTGCAAGTAAAATCTTAGCCTCGTCCTCTTCTCGAAAAATGATGAATTCGATACCCTAATCGTTTCGCCATTAATACAATTGAAGAAATTTGTGGATCTCCACCAATAATTCCAATACTACTTCCTGGTAATAATTGACTCATACGTACTCTACTCCTTTACAGATTTTTCTTGAAGTTGGTCATATTGCGCTAGATGATAGGTTTTCAATAACATGAATAATTTTTTTGTGCATAAGTTGGATCTGTTGCATACCCTGCTTTTTGAAGAGCATGTGCTGCTTCTTTATAATTTTTAGCCTTTTAAAACTGGTTCATATAATTTTTGGATTCCAATCTACTCCATAGGTTAATAACTTTTGCATGGGCTTCTACTGATTCCGCCCAACTATTATAAACTCGAAAAGGCGCCATAATCGTAATCCATTTTCCATCAATATATTCACTCGTTTCTAATTGAACACTTGGCTCAGCAGCTCCTGCTTTGACTCCATATAAATTATAATAATTTTGTGACAGTCCACTTTCTCCCCAATCAGACTCCAATATCGCTTGCGCTAAACTAATACTTGGCAAAACTTGGTATAGTTGATAGGCTTTTTGAGAAGAAGGTACAAGATTTTGAATAAATTGTTGATGAGCGATTTCTGTAGGATCTTTCCTTGTTTCTTGAAATTGTAAAGTTCCCATAATAATGACACTACAAATGGCAATCAACACTAAAAACAATTCCTAGCGTTAATCTTTTTAAAAGCCCCATTTCATATGTGATTTCCATTTGATTGATTTTCGTCTTCCCACAGCAACACCACTTTCTATACATACCTCTAATTTTATCATAAACCTTAATTTTACGCTTGAAATTTCCATGTTTTTTTATGAAATTTAATCTCTCACACAAGAACACGTTCATTGTGACAATTAAAATCTCCTTCATTGTCGCTTCATGCATTTTATGATATGATATTCAAGAATTTTAAACAACGAGGTGAAAGTGTGCCTAATCAACAACAAAATCCTTTTCACATTGGACTAAGAACTTTCAAAACAGCTGTATCAGCTTTTTATTTGTATTGTACTTTTTAAAAGTACTACATCGTGGTTCTCCAATGCTAGCTGTGTTATCGGCAGTATTTAGTTTAAGAACAGACCATAAACAAACTTGGAAGTTTGGCATTGCTCGTTTCTTTGGAAACATGTCAGGTGGTGTATTAGCGATTATCCTTCTTCAATCGTATCGATATTTCACTCTTCCAGATTACACAGACTTACTATTAGTTCCTCTTGGAATTATTTTTATTAATTTTTATTTTGCAATCGATTCAATAAAACTGCTGTCATTAATTCGTCAGCGACTTTCTTAGTGATTTTTTTATACGATTGAAGCAGCCGTTAATGTGGAATATGCGATTCAGCGGGTATTAGATACATTAATTGGAGCAGTGATTGCAATGATTGTAAACCGACTATTACCAAGTCCACATTTACAAGAAAAAAATAGAGCATCCCAAACGGAATGCTCTTTTTTTGTTCGTTAGATTTTTAAAATTATTTATTGGTTAAATGTGTAAAAATCCTGTAGCACCAAATAAAGCGATTATAGCGATAAACACAATAAATCCACAAAAGAATGATCTTGAAAAGTTTCGGCGATTGATATTTGAATCGTTAAAAACTAAAAAAATAATCATCATAATAAAAGCCTATCAGTGGAATACTGTAAAGAATGGAATAGCCAAAAATATTCCCACGCTCCTAATGGTCTAAATTGTTCTGGACCTTCATAGTTTACTTTTTGCCATATTGCATTTCTCCTTTTTCTATCCTTAAGGTTATTATAACTGTTTTTTTAGTAATATTTCAATCGTTGGAATTTAGCACTAAAAGCTATTTTTACTTTTGTTTTTGGAAAGTTTTCCTTGTCAAATTGTAACATTAAGTCAGTTTTTATTACACGACTTAATAATTCACAACAACATATTGGGAATCTAAACTTCTTAGGAACCAATAAAAAAATCTTAGAAATATTGAACTGTTTAATATACATTTCTATACTTCTTTCATTGGTTTTGTGTAAATAAAGACGGTATAAAAAAATCATTTTATTTGTGATATAATGTACATAAAAATAACAATTGTTAGGAAGATAAAAAGAAAGGGAGATTTTTTTATGGAAAGTATAGCAGAACAGCTAATTGACAAGAGTATTGAAGCCTTTATTTTGGGTTTTGGAAATTTATAATAAACCTACAATTAAATATCGTATTGAAGGATTTAGTTTCTTTATTTGCAATGCGTGGGAGTTAATGTTGAAAAGCACATATTATTATCGAAAAAAAGGTAATAATGCTATTTATTTTTAAAAGATAATCAAAAGCGTACTATTTCATTGGAAAAATGCTATTGATATTATTTTTCCCAGATAAATATGGAAATCTAAGAAAAAAACTTACTACAAATTATTGAGTTACGAAATACTAGCACACATTTTGTAACAGAAGACTACGAACATATTTATGCGCCACTCTTTCAAGCGTGTGTAGCAAACTTCATCAATAAAATGCAAGAATTTCATAAAATAGATATCACTAAAAGAATTGCTCAAAATTTTCCTTACTCTTTCCGTTAGAATTGATCAACTCTCAACAGCCGAAATCAGAGCCAAATATACACCTGAAATGGCAGAAAAAGTTGATTGCAGATAAATCTAAAATTGAACAAAAAAATATTAGAAAAACAACTCTGATTTTGCTATTCCTGTAGAAACAAGATTTTACATTACTAAAAAAACAGAAACGAAGCCGACTTAACAGTTCACTTGGATAAAAAAACTCAGATAATAAACTCAAATTACTTAGAGAATTAAAAAAATCCAAACGATCTATATCCTCTTACAACTAAAAGAAGTTATTAAAATTATTAATAAAAGACTTAAAGTAAACGATATTTTTATTAACTAAATTTAAATCCGGTGAAAAAAATATTAACATCATTTACAACTCACGATTTAAAAATTATTTTCAGATTTTTTTACAATATTAAATCTGATAATCGTTACTGTTTTCATTACAAAATTGAAATAGATATGGATACTCACCACTATTATGTGATTTTTATTATTGAAGAAGTTCAAAAGGATCCCGTTAACTTTGTCAGTAACTTAAAAACATAAGATAACCCCAGGCATCTGTGAATTCTCGTCCATTGACTTACTCCCATTCAGGGAACACAACGTTTATCCTTCATAAGTTATCTTGTTGAATTGAGTATACAAAATTTTTTTAATGAAATACAAGTAGCCACACTTATTAATATTCAAAAATAGTTGTTTAATTTTCAATAAATCCAATAATATTTACTATTTTTTTCACAACATATAGCCATCTAAAGACTTTTTCCAAACTTTTTTAGCATACAACAAAAAAATAAAAGGCTTAGAAAAAAATTGCAACATCAAGATTTCTAAGCCTTATTAATCATAAAAAAATAGAGTGGCGGAAGTCGATCACATGGGCGATATCAGACAGATCTTCACTTGCAAGTATTAAGCTTCACTTTATTTGATATCTCAAAATGCGATATCAAAGACGTATATTCATCGTCTGTTCATTGAACCCGTAAAAATTATAAAATAAGTAACATCCTCCACTAACCCATAAAAAAGGCACCCCATACGGAGTGCCTTCAATAAATAGTCGAACGGAGTCGCACCGTCATCCTTCTTGGACAACCACTCTATTTATCTTAAACAATAATGCCTTAGTAAATCACATATTCACGTTTTCTTTGGAAATATAACTTCGCATCTGCTTTTGGTGTGATTTTTTTGCTGAGAAAACTTCTTCTTTCTTATTCAAATCAAATACTCGAAGTGCATTTTGACCTTGATCGAGTCCTACATAAACTAATGTATCCTTATTTAAAAACTTCTTCTGAAGAATATGGATCACGTTGTAGTGTTCCAATTTTTTTCTAAAAGATAAGTCCGCTGTAGCACGATACACGGTTTCTAACTCTGCTTGACGGTCTTTCGTTGCAACATATTCCGGACGTTCAACCGCATGGTCTCTTCCTGATTTTCTACCACTTACTCTTGGATGAGTTGTTTCTACTGCATAAATTTGAGAACCTGAAATGTAGAAGTTTGCTGCATTATTTAGTGAACTAATATCCAACTTACGGAATGCATTTGTAAATAAATCATATTGATAATACTCTTCTTCTGATTTTTTTCAGAAGATTTTTCCCCCTTTCTTTTTGTAGGAAGTACATTAAACACAATTGTTTCTGGATTATAAGAACGATTCCCAAATGCTGCATTGAAGATTAAACCATCTTTTTCAAGTGTTAATTCTCCCACATCTTTCACAGTACCTTCTTCAAAGAAACAACAAACTTCACGAATTTTTCTTTCACTCGATTTTCTTTCTACAAAAGGAATAATGACTCCTAATTCTTTTTCCCTTACGTTGGAAGATTGGTTCTTCTCCCCAGCCAAATGATGAATCTAAATGAATTGGAATTTGTTTTTCAATGATTCGTTTATTTTCATTCAGTACATCGCATAATTAAATGTAAAGTCTCCAGTATTACTAAAATATGAAGCCCAATGAATATCATAAAAATAGTGAAGAATTGTCTAATTGTAATACATGTCTATGACTGACAAGTAATGAACGTTCTAAAAGAGGAATACGACTTAATATCGCTTGTTCTCTCGCTTGCCCATTCCAAGTTCCTAATGTTTGGAATAGTTTTTCCACTTTCCCATCAACAATGGATGATGTCGAAACACTATTACTGATTTTTCCTGCTCCTTCTTTTCCGACTTCAAAAACTGTCCCTTTTTAAATATTGATTGGCTTCTGCTGAAGATTCTATGGTGTAAGGAGCATCCGACAGTGACGTCCAAACCATATTCCCAATTCCTAAAACTAGAAATCCAACAATAATTACGAGTAATCCCCATGCAAATTTAATTGATTTCATACGCTCACCCCCATTAAACACTGACTTTACGTTCTAATAAATAATAATCAACTAACCAATGAATGCCCATAAATACGACTGCATACAAGATTGTCATAAAATATTGTTCCGTTTGAGTAAGAGATAAATGCAGCATCAATTGAACATAACTTGCTAAAATACCACAGCAAATAACAAAGTAAATGACTAAAGACGCCACCATCAAAGCCCAACCATACGCTTTCAATCCTTCTTCTAAAAATGGCTAATTGGAAGAAGAAAACAATGACAACCATTAAAAATGCCATACACCATGCATAAGCAGTTCCATTTAACGGTAATAAATATTGTAACATTGAACCCGAATTCAAGAAGTCCGTGTAATGAATAAAGTCTGCTAACACAGGGAATCTCCAAATTAATAGCGCCTTATTCACTCCAAGAATGATAAATTGTGTTATTTGAAGTACTAAAATGTAAGATAAAATCGTTAAGAATTTTGCAAAAATACACTTGCATTCGATTACCAGGTAAAAATGAATAATCGATTAATAAAATTCCCCTTACTACGAAATTCTTTTGACCCAAATATAAACAGAGGCAATGATAATAATGATAAATGCTGCCATCAGCGCTAAATTCATTCCCAATCTTGATTGCACTAAATCCGTCACACTTCTTGTATCTTCGACATTTATATTTTTTTAGGATCTATTCTTAAAAATGCGCATCAGATGAACTAATACTTGAATGACAAAAAAACACAATCGTTAGAAATCCTAACATAAATTTACTTTTTCCCAACTCATACAACCATAAATTAAAAAAATCTTTTTCATGATTGATACACCTCCCTCATCACATCTACAATGGATTTACCTTCTTCTTCACGCACTTGTTCTGCGTAAAAATTCTTTAATTACTTTTCCTTCATCTAATAAAATGGCTTTATCAACAATATATTCAATATCTTCGATTTCATGAGACGTTAAAAACAACTCCAATTCCTTCTAATAAATCTGAAGTAAATAATTGTACAATTTGTTCTCTTGAAAAAAATATCAATTCCGGAAAATGGTTCATCCATTAATACAAAATCAACATCTAGGGATAAGCCTAATAACAGGTTAACTTTTGCAACATTTCCTTTTTGATAATTGTTGAATCACTTCATTTCCTTTTGAATTTAAAGAAATGCAATAATTTTTTTAGCTTTCTCATCATTCCAATTCGGATAAAAAAAGTTCTCATAAAAAGCCATCGCTTCAAAAAATCGTTTCACCTTTATTCACAACAATCTGATCACAAATGTAAGCTAACTTCTTCGAGCGATCTCCTTTGATCACCTGTCCATCAATACTTACTTCCCCTTTTTTTGGATTGGAATTAACCCCATGATCATATTCATAATCGTTGTTTTCCCAATCCCATTCACTCCGATTAATACAGTAATTTCTCCACGTTCTGCTGTAAAAGAAATTCCATTTAACACCGCTTTGTTGCCAAATCTCTTATGTAAATGTTTCACTTCTAACATGCTACTCTCCCTCTCTTCTCTTCATCGCTTGTTCCAACTGTTCCATGACTTCCTCATTCAAAAACATGTAATGGATAAATCGAATCTGCAAATATTTGTATCGCTTCTTGTAACATTTCTTGCTTTAATTGCCCAATTAATTGGGGATTGTCTGTCACTCGACTCATAACATTATTTCCTGTTGAAATCAACCCCATCTCCTCCATTTCTCGAAATGCCCTTTGAACAGTATTCGGATTGACTTGCAGTTGACTAGCAAATTCTCTTCGACTGGGCAATTCTTTTCCTAATTCCCATTCACCCGATACAATTTGCTTTTTAACATAGTCAATAATCTGTTCATATACCGGCAATCGTTTATCAAACTGAATCATAACATTTCATCCCCTCCTTGTACTATTGTGTTAATGCATTAATACACTTTGCTTCTTGACTGTATTATACGCTTGATACACTCGTTTCGTCAATCATTTTTTTGAAAATATTTTTATAAAATCCGAAAAAAATTCTTTTTGCTGGCTATTTTTTTGTGATAGATTCGTTGGATAGCGATTTTGACAATAAAAAAACGGTTGTTCGACAAATCCTGTTGGTGAGAAATCACTGACAGGATTTTTTTATGCTAAAAAAAGAGAAATCCAGGTTATGATTAAGTCGACCAAAACCAATCAAAGGAGGATTTCTCTCATGGACTATTGTATACGAAAAATTACTAGGATTAACAGATAAAAAAATTTTATTCCAGATGAAATTTGGTTAGAAACAATAACAGAAAAACAATGAAACTGTACATCATATTAAAGGAACTTGGACAAATACTTGTACTTCTTGTTTATATTGTTCTAGTGAAAAATGTTATTAAACATTCTCCTATGGAACATAAAATTAGAATTCCACATCTATATGGGAATAAAAACTATTTTTAGATTTGAAGGTACAACGATTCATCTGTAAAGATTGTCGTAAAACTTGGGTTGCAGATTGCCCTCTTGTTCCTAAAAAAATAGTAATATTTCTTACGATTTAGAGTGCCAAATCATATTATATTTAAAAGAAAAATTTTTTTCTAGAAAAAAACTATTGCGAAGCTTCTTTCTGTTTCAGATAAAAACGGTAGAAAGAGTAATGAAGAAGTTTAAAATAAAAAAACAATGCAACAATATAACTATTTACCTAAAAGTACTTTGTTTAGATGAATTTAGAGGCGTTAAAAACACAACAAGGGAAAATGAATTTCATTTGTTTAGATGGAGAAAAATCGCCAATTAATTGATATTTTTACCTGGTAGAACACTTCACGAATTAATTTCTTTCTTTATGAAATTCTCCCGGAAACAACGTTTAAAAAGTGAAATATTTAGTGATGGATATGAATGCTTCTTATCAAAAACCTTATTAAAACTGTATTTCCAAACGCTGTTATTGTAGTAGATCGATTCCATATCGTTCAACATATGAATCGCAATTTTAATCAACTTCGAGTTGTGATTATGAAACAATTCTCTGCTAAATCAACACAACAAAAGACATTAAAACGTTACTGGAAAGTACTTTTTAAAAACCTAGTGATGAATTAGATGAAGAAAAAAACTAAGGTATAATTATCACTTCAAAACCTATCTTACTCAAGCACAATTAGTAGATAAATTATTGAGTTTTGATGAAGTATTATCAGATGCATACGATTTTATTCAAGAACTTAGAAAAAAGCTTACAAGAAGAAAGATTATGAGGCATTTATGATATGTATAAAAGAGATACCAAAACAATTACCTTATGAATTTAAGAAGAAGTTTGAAGTGTTCAAACGTTTTAAAAAAATGGGATTTATCAAGCGTTTACGACAGGATATTCCAATGGAGCTATTGAAGGAACGAATAATTTAATTAAAGTAATTAAACGTGTGGCATATGGGTATCGAAATTTTGAGAATATGAAATTAAGAATTAAGATTATCAAAGGGTGTTTCTTTTACCCCGGTCAATAGAAAGTCATTATGATTTAAGAAAGGTTGTATAGAGTCGTTTTAACTTGACAATGAGCCTCTATGGGCATGTTGAATTGGGGAAGCGAAAAAAATAAGATTAAATTTCACAGCTCCCCAAACCGCTAATCGCGGATAACATGCCCTACTCATTATAAAGTTAAAACTAGATTTCGTTTATATTTATGTTTGTGGTAGGTTATTAAATAGACTAAACATTTAATTTTCTCCCACCTTGTTCAGTTAAGATTAAAGACTTAATTTGGTGTTAAATTTTATCCACCAACAGAATTTGTCGATGAGCCAAAAAAACTTTAGACAGGAAATTCCCATCTAAAGTTTTCACTAAGCATTAGCCACGTAATTGACCGTTTTGCCCTAAATTTTTCATGTTTGATTTCTTGAATAATAATGTGAATATGTTCTGTAGGAGCGCCCGTATTTTTTTCGAAAACAACTTCTGTTACATCTTTGACAAGTGCTTCTTTTTGTTCACGTGTACGTCCTTCTAACATTTCAATATGAATAAATGGCATGGCTATCCCTCCTTATTGTAAGAATAGTATACGCCTATACTCGATATTTCTCAATGATCTGTTGCATGGTTTTATTACGAAACAGCACATATAAAATCACAGTATTCAACGGTAAGCTGATGATATTTTTCAAAATTCGAAGTCCCATAAAGGCTGAAAAAGCTTTTTGTGTTATCATATAAATCCAAAGCGAATTCAATCCTAAATTAATCACAACTGTAATGATTAATACCGTCACAAAAATACGTGGAAGTGTTAATTCTTTACGATACAGGCAATAGCCATAAATTAATCCACCTAAAACGGCTGTCAAAGTAAATCCAGGGAAAAAGGTACTCGCTTCCCCTCTAAGGAAATTTCCTAAAATATCTACAAAAAATCCTACTACAGCTGCTCGATAAGGACCTAAAAATTACCCCAGCAAGCGCTGCTCCGATAAATCCGAATCCTATTTGAACAAGATTCCCCATTTTAATCGATGGAATCATTTCAATGATTAAACGCATGGCAATCATTAATGCGGTTACCGTTAATGTTTGTGTGAATGGTGTTTGTTTTTTCATATTAGCATCTCCTTTTTAAAATTCATTAAAGAGCTGCTCCATTTAATAAATGGTCTGTCATTAAATGCAGCGAATGCGAATACACTACCGCAAAAGAATTCTCTTTTTTTCGTCCAATCGGCAACATCCCATCCATTTGGCACTTAACGCAATGTACTCTACTCTGATTTGTTGTGGTTCGTCTCTTAAATTGACAAAACCTTTTCCATGCACTCCTTCCTACCAGAAAAATAGCATACCTGTTTTTATGACTGCCGTCAACGAAACTGATACTTCCTTCCATTCAAACTTCTACAATCGATCATTTTTTTCTAAAGGGAATTGCTGAAAAATACGCTTTCAAGTATAATATAAGTATCAGACAAGGGAGAGTGCACTATGAGTAATGAACGTTATTTAGTGATCGAATCCAATATGAGAAGCTTATCCTTTCATTTTAGAATCGATTACAAAATCAAAATATGATAGCGATTGGCATAGTACCTTACATTCGCATCCTTTTATGGAATTATTTTTATGTATTAGATGGAAAGGGAGAATTTTTTTAATTGAAAAATCGACGTTTTCCTGTAAAAAGCACAAAGATTTCGTCATTATTAATCCTCAAGTAGAACATACAGAAGTTTCTTCTCCAGATTCTCCACTAGAATATATCGTTCTAGGAATTACAGGATTATCCTTCTCCAACTTTTTTTAATACTCAAACAAATATTGAACAACCTTTTTCATTTTTCAACTTACGGGATGAACAAAAAGGATATTTTAGTATATTTAAATGCCATGGTTACCGAAGCCACTAATCATTCCATGAGTTATGAATTAGTTTGTCATAATTTATTAGAAATATTACTGATTAAAAATTCTTCGAAATAAATCTTTTTGAAATTGATGTAAGCCCGATTAATAAAACAACCAAAGATATTAGTCTCATCAAACATTATTTAAAAAAACACATTATCGAGAACAAATCTCTTTACAAGATTTAGCTGATTTAACACACTTTAAGCCGATTTTATATTTCTCATAGTTTTAAAAAATGAAATGGGACAAACGCCAATGGAATATTTAACCGATATCCGAATTGAAGAAAGTAAAAGTACTGCTTTCTACAACAAACTACTCGATGTCACAAATTGCATCCATTGTTGGATTTTTCAACTCAAGCTTATTTTTTTCAAAAACAATTTAAACAAAAAAATGGGTATGACACCACTCGCATACCGTAAATCTCAATTAGAATAAGGTGAAACAATGATTCGACAACCAAAACCAGAGGAAAGAAAGCAAATTATTCCGCTCATCCAAACCATTATCGATGATATGGAATTACCCATTTTAACAAAAAGTATCACTCAGCACTCTTCATACGATGCTAGAAGAAGCAATGCTACAGGAAGACTTTCGATACAGCTTAAGTAATACACTGGTTTTATATCGAAGACGAATCTATTGCAGGAGCTATCTTTGGATACCATGGACATCTAGAACCAAGAATTGACGACCCATTTTATCAATTATATGAAACGTATAATATTCCTTCTTCTATTCGTCTCTATGAAGATTCTGAAACACAAGCTGGAGAATGGTATATTGATATTCTTTCAGTACATCCTAACCACCGAAGAAAAGGGAATCGGGATGAAATTACTACAAGCTGTTGAAGAATTAGCCAAACAACAAGGTGCTAGTGTCATTGCTTTGAATTGTGAAAAGATGAATGACAAAGCGTATCAGCTCTATCAAAAAAACTAGGATATACTGCAACTAGTACAAAAAAATCTTAAGCGGACATTCTTATTATCATATGACAAAAAAACTTGAGTGATGTTGAGTCACTCAAGTTTTTTGTTTAGTTTATTTTTAAATTACTGCACGCTTGCTTGACGTAAGTTCACCGTACGTCCAAATGGTAATACTTCAAAGCCTTTTTACATTTTCAGCTAATAAATAACTTTTGAGAAGCTTGATAAATTGGAGCTACTACTGCATCATTCATAATGATTTTTTTCTGCAGCTAACATTTGATTCCAACGATTTTTCTGGTTGAGTCGCATAAATAGATTTTACTGCATCTACTGCTTTATCATATTCAGGATTTGAATATTTCGCAAAGTTAATACCGCCACCTGTAATATATTGCTCTAAGAAGTTTAATGGATCTTGATAATCTGGAGCCCAAGTTCCGTAGAAAATATCAAAGTCGCTTGCACGTTGTAATTCTAAACGGTTTTTCAATGGAACGGGTTGTAATTTAAACGTTACACCTGGTAAGTTCTTTTTGAATTTGCGCTTGTAAATATTCCCCAACAAGTTTTGAAGTTCCTGTATCAGAAGTTAATAAAGTAACGGTTGCTTCACTAACCCCTAATTCTTTTTCGCTAATTCCCATTCTTTTTGAGCTTCTTGTACATCAAATTTCAAGAAATCGCCTGATTCATCTACAAAATCTTTTCCAGTTGCTTCATTTGTTGCAAAACTTTTTGGAATTAATCCTGTTGAAGGAATTGATCCATCTTTTAAGACATTATTTGTTAAAGCTTGTTTATCATAAGCCATCGCAATCGCACGACGGAAGTGTTGGTTTTGCTGTTGTTGGTTTCAATGTATTAAAACTCATATATCCCATTGTTGCTTTTGGTTGTGCATGGAATGTTGGTTGAGATTTATATTGATCCACAAATTGGTCACTAATCGTTGTATATTGAACTTGTTTTGAATCAAATAATTGAACAGAAGTTGCTACTTCTTTTGATACATTTGCGGTTACTTCGTTTAAAAGCAACATTACTTGCATCCCAATAATCAGCATTTTTCACTAATTTCCAAGTTAATTCTGAACCTGTCCATCCTTCTAATTTGAATGGTCCATTCACAACTACATTCGAAACATTTGAACCATACTGATCTCCTAATTTTTTTGAGCTACTGCTTCAGATTGTGGTAAGAAACGTGATCCAGTTAATAATTTTTGGTAAATATGGAGCTGGATTTTTCAAGTGTAATTTCTAATGTTTTATCATCAAGAGCTTTAACTCCTAATTCTTCCACTGGTAATTCTCCACTACGAATTTTTTTCGCATTTTTGAACACATCCGCTGATTGCGCTACATGTCCTTCTTGAGGATTGACTAATTTACGATAAGTAAATACAAAAATCTTGTGCTTTTTACAGCAGAACCGTCAGACCATTTTTGCATCACGTAATGTGAACGTATAGACTAAACCATCTTCACTCACTTTTGGCTCTTGCGCAGCCATTCCTAATTCCACTTTTATTATTCGCAGCTACACGATATAATCCTTCAAAAAAATTTGTCCCATCATATCTGAACTTGGCACATCATCATAATCTGCACTATCTAATGTTGTTAATTCTCCAAAGGTTGTCATTGTTAAGCGATTCGCAGCATTCGTAGAACTTGATGAATTGCTGCCACAAGCAGCCAAACCTACCGCCACTAATAAACTGGTCGCTAACATTTTGGTTGTTTTTTTCATAACAATTCTCCTTTTCATTTCATTCATCGTTATTACGATACAGCTATCGTAACAGATTTTACGCGATTTCCCAATTATTCTGCTCACAATTTTGAAAATTTTCTGAAAATCATGACCACCCGTCTAACGGGTGGTTTGAACCAGGGGACTATAAGCCCAGATTACAAGCCAGCGCCTAAAGACGCTGGCTTTCACTTTGTTCAAGCCTTATTGCTTTTGACTCGTCACTTGCCTCTTAAAGAGGCGTTTGTATTACTTACCATCATCCCTAAAGGGATCCTCATACTCTTTTACACTTAATTTATCGATTGCTATATCATGTTTTTCTTGTTCTTGTATATACTTTCTTATGGTAGCTTCATTGAGTCCTACTGTACTTACATAATAACCTTCTGCCCAAAAATGACGATTCCCAAATTTATATTTTAAATTTGCGTGTTTATCAAACATCATTAGTGCGCTTTTTTTCCTTTTAAATACCCCATAAAAACTTGAAATACTTATCCTTGGTGGAATACTTACCAACATATGAACATGATCCGGCATAAGATGTCCTTCTATAATCTCTACCCCCTTTATAACTACACAATCGACGAAATATTTCTCCCAAACTTTTCCTATATTGATTATATATAACTTTCCGTCTATACTTAGGTGTAAAAACAATGTGGTATTTACACATCCATTTTGTATGTGATAAACTATTAGCTTTTTCAGCCATATTTTTTTCTCCTCTCGCTATATGATAGGCTTGAACACCTTTATTGTATCGCGATTGGAGTTTTTTTGGTATAACCTTCGATGCGCACCCGCATAGCGGGTGGTTTATTTGTCACGCACCTACGGAGCGTGACGGACTGAAAGTCACATAATAAAAAGGCTGCCCCTAAAGGCAACCTTTATTGTTATTATTCATGATAAACGCTTTTTGTTTTATTTAAGAATGCGTAAGCTAATCCAACGATAACACCACCACCGATAGTATTACCAATGAAAGCTACTACCCAGTGACGAATCAAGTTGAACCAGTTCATAAATTCTAGTGACGGTGAAACCGCAGAGAATTTAACAATTGAGAATGAAGCAAAGTTTGCTACCACGTGTTCTTCTCCTAAGAATACAAACATGAAAATTGCTGAAATAATAATCCACATTTTAGCAGCATCATCTTTAATTAATAAGAATGCTAAGATTGCAACGTTAACAAAGATATTCGCTAAAACAGCTTCTAGAAGAACTTGTCCATTTCCTCTTAACGCTTTTCCTTTAACAAGGCCAACGATGAAGTGTTGAACATCCATTGCATTAAAAGCTGAACTATACGCAAATGCTGCACCGATAATCATCGCTCCAATCAAGTTGAAGATTCCGCAATATAATAAAATTGTTACAGCTTTTGATAGGCGAATATTTTTTTGATAAACTCCTGCTGTTAAGTACATCATATTAGATGTTGCTAATTCAGAATTTAAGAATAAAAATATAAACTAGTCCCCAAGTAAAAAAATAAATGCAAAGAAAAAAATTTACTTAACGCTGGATTTAATCCTGCAATCACTTGTGCTGCTGCCGCTCCTGCTGCTGTACTCATTGTTAGAAAAAGCTCCTGCAAACATTGAACGTAATGCATAGCGTGCTTTACTTTCGTCAAACAACGCCTCTTTCTTCTGACAAGCTTTCGCTACTTTTTCTGAAAAATTCATAACCTTGTGCCATATAGGTCATTTCCTCCTTTTAATTACTCTTCCTTTTTGGAATAATACTTTTGTCAGTATACCACTTTTTTTTCACAAGGTGAGAAGATAAGATTTTTATATTTTTAATTTCTTCTTTGAATATAAATAACTTTACATTCTATCTTGATTTCGCTATGATGATATAAGTTTAAAAGAAACACTTTAGGAGGATTTTATGAAAAAAATTATTAGCTTTAGCTTTATTAACCGTATCTTTAGGAGCTTGCGCACAACCAGCAGCACCTGCTAAACAAATATCTCAAGAAACAACAACTACAGCAAAAAGTAGAACAAACGATTACTGTCAATGTTAAAAAAGATGGAGAACCAATTTCAGGTAGCCCATTTACCTTAACTTTCAAAGATGGCGATAAATTATTAACAGTCATGAAAGAACAAATGCAAATCGTTGAAAAAGATGGTTTCGTATCTGCAATTAACGGAATCGAACAAGAACCTGCAAACCAAAAATATTGGTTATTTGATGTCAACGGAGAAATGAGTCCAGTAGGAGCTAATCAAGTTGACTTAAAACAAGGCGATGTTATTGATTGGAAATTAGAAGCATTTAAACAATAATGAAAAATACGCCTATTTTTTCAATTCGAAAAATTACACTGGTTGCATTATTATCAACACTAGCCTATGTTGGCAGAATCCTATTTGCTTGGATTCCAAAATGTCCAACCAGTTACAGTTATTTTATTAATCATTACTCTAGAGATAGGATTAGCGGAAGGAATACTAACGGCTAGTTTATCCATGTTCCTGTCGAATATCTTTTTAGGTATGGGACCTTGGACATTGTATCAAATTGCGAGTTTTGCGATTGTCATTCTTGTATTTTCTTGCTTGAAACCTTTATGGAGTAGGCCTTGAAACAACCCTTATTGAAATTAGCCTTTTTACATTTATGGCTGGATTGACGGGGGTATTTATACGGATTTGTTATTTTCGATTTTCTCTGTATATTTTTATCATATTCCTAAATTCTGGGTATATTATTTTACAAGGAATACCATTTGATACACTACATGCTTTTGGAAATATTGGCTTTTGGATACTCTTATCGCCATTATTGCCACGTATTATTCAAAAGTATCAAACTAAATTTCAGTAACATAAAAAGGAGATTGATACCGTTCAATCTCCTTCTTTTTTGATTTCTATTAGTTGACAACATCGACAAGTTCTCTTCTTTCGATAGTCTTTATGTCGTCTGACTGTAAATTCATCCGGAACTGGATCTTGTCCTCCTAAAAATAAATGGATGACATCTCATAATTCTGCCAATTCCCATTATCACACCCTTAATAACGCCATGTTTTTCAATCGCTTGAATCATATACGCTGAACAAGTTGGTCGATAAATACAAGTTGGTGGAAATAATGGCGAAATCCACTTTTGATACCCTCGAACCAATCCAATCATTATTCTTTTCACACAAAACACCTCTACCCTTGAATCCATTTAAAGAGAACTTGTACTCCTTCTGCTGCAATCAATGTATAAACATATAGTGTGACAGGTTTTGCCACTAAACAAATCGCTACAAACTTCTTAAACGTCATCTTCCCTAATCCTGCTACCATACATAAGAAATCATCAGGAAATCCTGGCAACACTAATGCCCAAAAGAAGAAACGTTCGAATTTCTTTCCATCATTTAAATAGCTAATATATTTATCATAAGTCGCTTGAGAAACAAATGCTTGAACGACTGTTTCTCCATACCGTCTTGCTAGCCAAAAATTAATCATAGATCCAATCATAATACCAATAAAATTATAAACAAACCCATATAAAGGTCCGAATACAATATGCCCAACAACACAAGTTAATCCGCTCGGAATTATCGGATAAACGACTTGTACAATTTGGATGAGGATAAAGAATAGCACTCCATACATTCCCCAATGACCCACTAACTGCTGGAATGCTCCTCCAACTTCAAAAATAATGATGTTTGGCAATGATGTATCCTAAATAAATCGTTAAAATAATTCCCGCAATCGTCAATAATTGAATCATCTTTCTATTTAATTCAATAGCACTTTGTTTTATTCATAATTTCCTCCAGTAATCTTCTTCCGTATAAATTTTGATAAGACTACTTTAACAAATCAAATATGAAAAATCCTTGATTTTTTCTAACAAAAACGATGATAACCTTACATTACTGTCACAATGATTCCATCCAAGGTTTATGAATGGAAACATGATTCATTAATTCTTCTTGACGTTTCAATTGTTCTAATCGAGCTAAACGTCTCTGTTCATAACCACTACAAATAAATGCCTCTTCTGCAGTTTCCGGTTCAATCGCTGGAACTGCAAAATCCGTTTCCCCTTCACGCGGTATTGCTACAAATGTCCAAAAACTAGTTGCCGCCAAATAACGTTCACCCGTTAAAACATCTTCCCCTACCACTTTACAAAAGACTTCCATACTTTTCTTTCCAACTCCAGAAATATAAGTTTCCACACAGACAGAATGTCCTAATGGTAATGGTTTTTAAATAATTCATCGCATCAACGGAAGCTGTCACTGCTAAACGACGACAATGACGAGATACGGTAATCGATGCACAGTCGTCAATAATCCGTGTTAAATTCCCTCCAAATAATGTTTGATGCATATTACATCAAATGGAAAAAAATTCTTCTAGATTGAATCGCACGTGTTTGTGCGCATGTTTTTGATTGTTGTATTCATAATAACTCCTCTAATATTCGATAACGCTATTGTACCATTCCTTTTCTTTTTCAAAAAGTATGGCTTTGAGATATTTCCCCTAAATGGTATCTTTTTATTTCCTACCATCCTACAAAATTTGAATAAAGATATACTAACAGGATTTAAGATATTTTTACTTGTGTTTGACATGAGACAATATCACTTGAATTTGCAAGTTTGCAATTCATTTTGTTTTTTTGGTATAATGAAGATACAAAAAGAGCCGAGCTAGAACTCGACTCTAATATAGCCCGTTAAAAAGACGGTGGCAGTTATTAGTGTATTAATAACACCGCTAACTCTTCCAAAGTTATGAGTGGTGTTATTTTTTTGTCTTAATTTCTATCAATTTGACAATGAGTGCCAATAACGCAACTAGTAAAGTCGCAAAAGTTATTATGTATATTACATCTACCGCTGACCAATATGCGAAATATAAATAGTTCAGTTGTAATGTTTGCCCTTCGTATAATTGCGAGGGATTTTTGTTAAAAACATACTTCCCACACTACACAAAAAAATGAAATCTTTAATTTTTTTCCTACCATTTCAGCTATTATCTTAACAACCTCTAGCGTATCTTTAAATTTCAGTTCCATTATGTAGGGATTATCTTTCAAATAAACTTTCCATAATTCCTCTAAATAAGAATCCTCTACGATATCTTTTATAATTTCATCCGCCTCTTGCATCAAAGATATACTACCTCTATTTTCTGCTGTTGATAAAATAGCTTTTTCTAAGACTGTTACTATCAATCTCCTCTTTTCTTAAATGATATAAAAGTATACAAATCGTAAAAAAATCTCTCATTCTTGTTGTCGATATATTTCTTTTTATAATGCTCTCATATTTTTTTCTGCAAGTATTGTTTTCAATAGGATATGCAAGGACGTTTATTCCTGCTTCTTTAAACATACATGGATATACATATTCTATTTCTTTTTGGGGGTAATAACGTCCCCTATTGTAATATCAATTTTCATTGTATTTCTTATTTTTCCAAATACTGCTGTCAAATGTGCTCTGAAATTTTTCATACTTATCTTCATCACGGATATTAGTAATATCCATAACTTTAAACTCTATTCCATCATTAACTTCTATACTTAAAATTTCTAGCATAATATCCTTAATGATTTCTTTTTGAGGAAATCCTTTCACAGTTGTATCCAAATCCATAGTCGTTCTATTATCTATGCCAATCATTGAAGAAATGAGCAATCCACCCTTAATAACAAAAATTCAATTTATATCGAGAGTTAGATAATCTTTCTAAAAACCCTTTCAAAGAAAAACATTTGTAAAACTTCCTGTGAACTTAATCGTTTACTTTTTCGCGATGTATTTTACTTTCCCTTTTTAAACTCTCAGAACTAATCATGTTCTAACACCTCCATATATTTTCTTATTTCCTCTTCAACACCTAATAGTCTGCTATATTTAATAAGCTTTCTAATATTTTTCTTTACAACTAAAATATCGAATCAATGCATCTATAAATATTTGTTTATCGATACGTTTTCTTTCTGAAACAATATCACAAATCGTTCTTTCCCTGTCATAGCATTTTACTTCATTTCCCAAAGGCTGTTTTAACAGTTATAATACCAATATCAAACTTCTCTTTTTAATATAATGGACTTCCAAATGATTGACCCATTTTTATATGTCCGACATTATAACTTTGAGGAACACTAATATGAAATGAATTTGGAGTTCTATCGCTAAGATCTAATAAAAAAACAAGGCTGTGTGAAATGAAAAATACAACTTTTTCATTATTACAAGATATTCGTACAAACTCATCATCTAAATCATCTTTTTTTCTTATATACTCCATTTTTTTATTCGTTCAAGTTTCTTTTTATGAACCAATTCAGCAAGCTTATGCCTCTTAACCCCTAACTTTTCAGCCTCTTTATTTGTAATAACTCCTTTTTCTTTTTAAATATTCATCCAAAAATAGTTATCATAGAGGACACCTCCTTTTTACATTTACACTTTTTATTTTATAATATTAAAGAGTATTTGTAAAAATCTGTTTTTATATTTCCCCGCCACTACACAAAAAAAGAGCAACTCTCGTTACTCTCCCCTTCAAACTTCAATTCTTAGTCTAACCCAATCTCATCACGCACAACATCTGCGATTCGTGTCACATAATCATGACATAACTTATCTGTTGGAGCTTCTACCATGACACGTACTAATGGTTCTGTTCCACTCGGACGAACTAGAACACGACCATTTCCTGCCATTTCAGCTTCCACTGCATCGATAATTTCTTTAATCGCTGGAACTTCCATTGCTCCATTTTTATCGCTCACTCGAATATTGACTAATTCTTGAGGATAAGTAGGTACTTCACTAGCTAATTCGCTTAATTTCTTACCTGTTTGTTTCATAACATTCATTAATTGAATTCCTGATAACAATCCATCTCCTGTTGTATTTAAATCTAAAAAAATACAATATGTCCTGATTGTTCTCCGCCGAGTTATACCCATTTTTTTGCGCATTTCTTCTACAACATAGCGATCTCCTACAGCTGTTTGAAGAGCGACCATTCCTTCTTCTTCAACTGCTTTATGGAATCCTAAATTACTCATAACTGTTGAAACAATTGTATCTTGTTTCAATTGTCCTACACTACGTAAATATTTTCCGCAGATAAACATAATTTTATCGCCATCTACGATTTCTCCATTTTCGTCAACCGCAATACAACGGTCTCCATCTCCATCGAAGCTTAATCCTAAATCTGCGCCATTTTCTTTAACGAATTCCGCTAAAGCTTCTGGATGTGTTGAACCAACTCCATCATTAATATTCACACCATTTGGTTTATTCCCCATTGTGTAAAAATTCTGTTTCTAAATCTGCAAATAAACGATTTAATACTGAAGCTGTTGCTCCATTTGCTCCATCTAATGCAACTTTTTATATCTGTCAGTGGTCCATCAATCGTTTTGTTGTAAAAATTGACTATATTTCATTGTTCCTTCTAAATAAACATCTACTGTTCCTAATTCATCTGTTGAAGGACGTGGTAATGTATCTTCCGGACTATCTAATAAAAGCTTCAATTTCTGCTTCCGTTTCATCAGATAATTTAAAAGCCGTCTGATCCAAAAGAATTTAATCCCATTATCTTGTGCTGGATTATGAGAGGCAGAAATCATGACACCCGCCACTGCTCCTTGCACTCTTGTTAAATAAGACACTCCTGGCGTTGGAATAACACCTAATTGCATTACTTCAATCCCTACAGATAATAAACCTGCAATTAAAGCATGTTCTAATAATTGTCCTGAAATACGAGTATCTCTTCCGACTAAAACACGTGGGTGTTTATCTCCACCTGCTTGTTGTAATAAGACATAGCCACCAAAAACGTCCTAATTTAAATGCTAGTTCTGGTGTTAATTCTGCATTTGCTACTCCTCTTACACCATCTGTTCCAAAAATATTTGCCCATATTCAATCTCCTTTAAAATTCTATCATTTTCTATTGTCTTGTTGTTGTCGTTGTCTGTGTTGTTTCTGTCGTTTGTGTTGTCGTAGGTGTGACTACAACTTCTACAGATATGTTTTCTGGATTGACACTATCAACTCCTGTTGGTAGCGTTAATTTCACTACTTGTGTCGTTGTTTTTGTGATTTGACTGACATCAATTACTACAGGAATGGCTGTCAATCGATCTAATATTTCTTGAGCTCCTAAAAATTGTAACCTCTTTGATATCTGATTTCAACTGATAGGTATATTGAGTTCCTACACTACCAGTAGTTGTTAATACTAAAGGTACTTTCTTACTATTTGTTGTGATTGGAATTCTCACTTGTACATGATCAGGTTCTACTTTAACAGCTAAAGGTTTTCCTGTTGCATCTATTGCTTGTGCAACAACTGAAGCTGTAAAATCTGCCTTTGTACTTTCCGGAACTGTAACAGTTGCTAATACATTTTCAACTTGATTCACAAGTGATTCTGGACCAGAAATGGTTACTCTAGCAGGATTTACCATAGCTTGTCCATTTTTATAAAGCCCTAGTAAACTTCCACGATTAACATTTACTGAAACCGGTAATTCAATCGTCGCCTTCTTCTCTATTACAATTTCCACTGTTTCTGGAGAAACCGTCCCTTTTACTCCTGGGGGTAACCCTGTTACTTGTAGTAATATTGTATGTTTTCCAGAACCTAATTCATTTAAATTGGGAGTTTTTACACGATACGAACCATTCCCTACAACCGTCAATAAGGAACTACTCGAACCTTCGATTCTTAATGTTACAGATTCAGGCAAACCTGTTACCGTATATAATTGACTATCCATATCAACATATACTGGCACATTTCAATCGTATTAGAAGTTGTTTGGATAGATACAGAAGATGATTGTCGATTTGGACTTAAATCACTCGCATATACAAATAATGCCATTGTTAAAATAAACGATAGAAATACTAAAAATGATTTTTTTGTCATCCATTTACTAATCATTCATACGACCTCCTCTAAAGAAATCGATAATCATTGTTAAAATGGTTGAATCCTTCTGAGAAGTTTCTGTTGCAATTAAATGTTCACTTAAAACTTCGACAAACTGATCTGGAGTTAACTCTCGTAATAATTTTTCACGTAAGGCCACACTAACTTTCCCAGTTTCTTCTGAAATAACAATAATCAAAGCATCTGTTACTTCACTTAATCCGATAGCTGCACGGTGTCTTGTTCCTAATTCTTTCGGAATAAATTTACTTTCGGATAATGGTAAATAACACGCTGCCGCTTCCACTTCATGACCACGAATAATGACCGCACCATCATGAAGAGGTGTGTTTGGAATAAAAATTTGCGTCATTAATTGATTTGAAATTCGTGATTGTAACGCAATCCCTGTATTAATATACTCTTCTAAAGAATTCGATTGCTCAATACAAATTAAAAGCTCCAATTCTTCGCTTTTGCCATATATTGTACAGAAATATTTAACTCTTCAATCATTCTTTGAGCTTGATTCGTTCCAGAAGATTTTCTAGAGAAAAAGTTCGAACGTCCAATATGTTCTAAGCCTCTTCGAATTTCTGGCTGAAAAACAATAATTGCTCCAACAACTCCCCATTGAATTACTAAATTCATAATCCAATCAAGAGTAATTAAACCAAACATATAACTGATGAATTTCACACAGCAATCACTGCTAGTCCTTTCATTAGTTGAACAGCTCTTGTTCCTTTAACAATAAGTAATAGATTATATAATAAGTACCAAACAATGACAATATCCACAACATTACGAATACTGCTCCAAGCACCTAAACTACTCCAATTAAATTGCATCACTCAACCCCCATTTCTATATCCTCTTTAGTTTATACCTTTTCCGAAAAACATTACAACTGACGTTATCCATTCGTCTGATATTTTACCTTTTTCATAATTTTTTTGACAAAAATCCTCCCTACATGCTACACTACTCCCAACGAATAAAGGGAGGATTTATCATGCAAAAAAGTTATTTTGATGGTGGAATGTTAACGTATATTCTAAGTTACATCATTTCATTTTTTTATTATTACACTAACCTTTGGATTAGGAACTCCTTGGGCAATCTGCATTATGTATAAATGGGAAATTGAACACACAGTGATTGAAGGGCGTCGACTTGGATTTGATGGCACTGCTCTCGAATTATTTGGGGAATTGGATCAAATGGTTTTTCTTATGTATTATTACTTTAGGAATTTACGGATTTTGGATTCATATTAAAGTACTAGAATGGAAAGCTAAACATACATATTTCTTAGATTAAAGTAAAACCACTCCGCTTAACGTTACAGGGTGGTTTTTGTTATCTCACATTCTTGTCTTTTTGCTGAACTCGTTTAGAGATATACATGATTAAGATTGGTGTCAATATAGCTGTCACGATAACAGAAGCAGTAATTTGAGTCGTAGCAGTTGCTTCAATTGCTTTAAAGGAAGCATCTACCGCAGAAAGTGCCGCTGGTGTCGCAATAGCACTTGCAGCGGTACTAGAAATCGCCGCACCTGCAACTCCATTTCCTCCAGACAATTTATCTGCAGCAATCGCTGCAATTCCACCAATTAAAGTTGTAATTACACCTAGTAAAATGCCAGGAAGTCCACCTTCAAGAATTTGTCCAAAGTTCATATTTGCCCTAAACAAAAATCCTACGACGATAATAATCGCTGTAATTCCATTTGAGAGAACTTTCTTCATATAAGGAAAAGCATTTCCTAAAAATAATCCCAATGATTAGTGGTAAAATCGTTTCCAATCAAGTTCCAAATAGAAATATTCGCCAACCCTGCGGTACTTAATACCGCCATCGTTACCATTGGCCCCAACACTTAAAGTAGTAATCCCAACAGCACCAGCATCAATTTCATCTCCATAAACTTCGACTATTCCAGCATACATGGCATTATTCGCTACTGAAATCGCCCCAATCACCGCTACTGCACTCAATCCTAAGAAATTATCATTGAACACTTTCGCTACCAATAATCCTAGAATAATCGATACAATAATTTTGGCGATAATAATGGATGCGCCACGAACAACAGCTTTCGGTGTATTTTTAAGGAAATCGTTCTCCCAATGACAAATAAGAACGCCCCAACCAATGGCCCTAGCACCTTTTACAATCGGTGTTGTAAATCCACCAATTTGCAAGATTTGAGGAATAAATGTATTAATAAAACATCCAATAAACATTGGTACAATAATAGTATCCCCAGGAATTTTAATCTTTTTCATTGCATTCACATACCTTTTTAAAATTTTATCGAGCGGAAGAAAAATCAACCATCTAATGTAATACCACCATCACAGTCGCCGATTTCTCCAGTAATAAAAGCTTGCTAAATCACTGGCGAAGAATAAAAATCATTTGAGCAATTTCAACAGGTTCTGCACGACGTCCCTAACGGAATCATACTAATCACTTTTTGGCTCTTTTCTTTATCTTCAGAAAGCACCGTTGTCATATCTGTTCTTGTAAATGATGGACATACTGCATTACAAGCAATATTGTATTTTCCTCCTTCTTTAGCAACTGCTTTTGTTAATCCATTCAAGCCTGCTTTAGAAGAAGCATACGCTGCAGTTCCTAGAAGACCTCCCCTAATTTTGCAGCAACGGAAGAAACATTGACAATTCTACCGCCTTTATTTTTCAATAAAGTGAGGGAAAAATCGTGCTAATCGTTGAGAAACATCCAGAAAGATTAATACGAATTGTTCTTTCCCATTCTTCATACGTCAATTGATCGAAAAGGTTTCGCACTAATCACTCCTGCACAATTGACTAAAATATCAACTTTCCGTTCAGATAGAATTTTGTTCATACTTGCAACAATGGATTCGTGATTGCCTAAATCCATGTATTCAAACGCAGTATGTTCCGCTCCAAACTCGGCTACTGTTTTTGTAGCAGCAGCTTCATTAATATCTGCAATGACTACAAAACCCTCCACCTTCAACAATTCCTCTTACTACTTCTTTTTCCAATCCCATTTGCTCCACCTGTCACGATAGCAACTTTTCCTGAAAAAAATTCATAAAATCACTTCCTTTGATTTGTTGTTTACATTCTATTCCTATGAAAAATTAGGTTGTTATCATTTGTTACTATTTTCACAGTTTTATACAATTTTTTTATCGTTATTTCCGTAACAACTAAAAAACCTGCTGGTTTTTACCAACAGGTTACAAAATTATTCAAATTAGTCTAAATATCTTTCCGGTACTTTTTAGAACTGCGCAGATTTTCTTCAAGTCTTCTTTAGATAGAACATTACTTTCATAAATGCTCTTACCACTAACTCTTTGAACATCTAATGCAATATGGGCTGCTTTTATCAGCAGTTTCAATTAATCCGAAGCAATCTTGATAATCTACACCAGTTGAAAGAACTCCATGTTTACTCCAAAACAACTAAACGATGAGTTTCTAATTCTTTTTGCTGTAGCAGAACCAATTTTTGAGTTCCTGGTACTTCCCATGGTAGAACAGCAATTCCATCAGGGAATACTACGATTGATTCAGTTAAAACTGACCATAAATCTAATGATAGAGATTCAGTTGTTACATCATTTAATAAGCAGTATGTCACAACATTTGTTGCATGATTATGAATTACTACTCTATGATTTGGGTTTTGTTTTTAATCTAGCTGCATGAGATAATACATGCATGAAAATTTCACTTGTAGGACGTTTTTCCAGTAACAAAACCTGCAACTACTTGATAACCTTTATCTGTTAATTGAATGATCCCTGTATCCGCATGTGGTTGTGAATGTAATGTTCTAAAATGACTTCCAGAAGCTGTAATTAAGATATATTCTCCTCTTACATGTTCTGGAACATCTAAAACTTCCACTTCTTTTCTATTTTTCAGCATAGTACGTATATTCTGTACCAGCCAAGCTGCTTTCAAGATTTTCAGCTTCTTCGACTGTTAAACGATAACTAACGTTTTCCGCCGTTGTACTCGTCCCAGCCTTTATTCCACATGTCATATGTTACTTGACATAATTCTTCAATAAACTTAGGATACCCCATAATTATTCCCCTTCTTTAACTGTAATAATATTCAGCCGTACTTGAAAAAAATTTTGTTTATCCAACATAATAGTAACCGTTTTTCCTAACTGACGTCAACCTAATTTGTTTTAAATTTTTAATAAATTATACTCATTTCGTCTTAATTTAATTGTTGAGTCATATGATTTTTACTGCGATTAAGTATTAAATTAAACAAATTAGACAGTTGGTTTTCTAAATACACTTTCTTAAATTCTTTCCATTGAATCTACTGATTTCTAATCTAACTCTTTAAATATTCATCATATTTAAGATTCTTTTTGTATTATGGAATCGATTAAATCTTCTTTCATCAAATTCCTTGAATAAATTCTGCTTATCCAAGTATATAGCAACAGGTAAAATCAAAAACCGTTAACCAAATCATTTGGGAGATGATGGAATAGATAAATAGTATACCTAATACTAAAAACAAGCAACTTCTTCATTCTATTCGCCTGCTTCTAATGTTTCATTATATTTCTTTTCTATCTTTTTAATAGCCATACATAAAGAGCTAACCATACAACTCCTAATACAATAGCGATAACATCTCCATTAAATCCATTTGCTAAAAATATAACGAATATCTGGTCCTTCAAAAGTAGCCCATGAAATTAAACCACTTTGATTTAATGTTTTTGTTTCTTCTGCTAAACGAGTCATATATGGAGTAAAGTAAGTTGCTCCATATAAGAATAACAGAGTAGAGATTAAACCATGAATAATCATTCTTAATACATTACCATTTGTTAATAATAAAAGCTCCTACTACAAATGATAAGTTAATAATACCTGCAAAAGGTAATACAATATTATTTGGTAAAACGATAGATCCTACTAAAAGGAATGGGATTGTAAAGATAACTGCTACCCATAATTCATTACGTCCACCAAGTACTGGCCAGTCTAAACCAATATAAACTTCACGATCTTCAAATTTTTTTCACGCATAAAGTCAGATACTGCCTCTGAAATTGGTGATAAAGCTTGAGAGAATAATTTTGATACCATTGGGAATAAAGTTAAAGCTGTTGCAGCTTGAACTGAAAGAGTTAATGCATATTTAATACCATTACCAGATGCAGCTCCTAATGCAAAAACCAATAATAGCACCCATAACTCCATTTTCACCAAACACTCCTATTTTTTTCTTTCAATGTATCAGCATCAAATTGTTTATTTAAAAGAGGAATTTTTCAATAATTCATCAATTGGATGTAAAATTACTGCAATCATACAAATAAAAATGAGGTACTGTAATCCCTGGTACTCCAGTTAAACGTTCTACTTCTAGCGCAAATACATCTCCAAGTTTTTAGTTCTAATACAATAATAATAGCTGCTGCAATAAATCCTAAGAAAAATGTTATTTGTAAAGTACGTTACAATTACTGCTGTAAAAATTTTTATTCCAAAACATTCCATAAGTCTACATTTAATGTTTTTGTTTGTTTAGTCACCAACATAATAAAGTTAATCGCTAATTGTAATGGGAACACTAAGAAAGCATATGGCCAAGCCCAACTAATTGCTGCAGCTCAGGCCAACCAATATCAACCGCTGGTAAAACTTAATCCAGTATGAGTTGTTAAATCATTTGCTGCTGCACCCATACTTGTCATAATAAAGTTTACAAGAATTCCCATACCTGTAAATGCAATCCCTAAAGTTAACGCTGCTGTGAAAAGCTTCTCTGAACTTCATTTTCATTGCTAATCCAACAATTAACATTAAAAATGGAACAAATACTGCCGCACCTAAATCCAAAAATATATTGAATAATTACTTGTAAGGTTTCCATAATTTTTTTCCTCCTAACTATTTAAGAAATCTATAATTTTTTTGTAACTCTTGTTTTTGACCCATTCCTGTTAAAAAATGCAATTCCGTTAAATACTGGAACTCCATAGTCTTTTTGCTTTAACGATTGAAATATATCCATCTGCTGATTTTAAATGCATTTCTAATGCTTTCATATCTACCGCTTCAATCTCACAAGGTACATTTGCTTCTTTTTAATAATCTTTCAACTTTTGATGCTACTGTTTGAGAAGTAGCTACTCCTGATCCACATGCAACAATTAATTTTTCATAACTCTTCCTCCATTTCTGCTGTTACAAATAATTGATAAACTTCTTCTTCCGATTTTTGCATTTTGCAATTTTGTAATAAATTCATCTTGTCCAAAAAAATATTCATTAGTTCCACTAACAAACCTGTTTGATTTTTTTGGTTCAGAAATTCCTAATACAATTACAAAATTTACAGGAACCTCTTCATCCGATGTTCCCATCTGAATAAAAAGTTATAGGTTTTGATAATTTAACAATGTAAATAAAAGGTTTTTACATATTCACTATACGTATGCGGAATTGCTACTGCTGTTTTTTTCTAATCTTAATCCTGTCGGAAATTCCTCCTCTCTTTTCCACAATTGCAGATGCAAATCCATCTGTTACAAACCCTTTATCAAACAAAGTTTTAGACAATTTTTGAAGCAATTCTTTTTGTCTTCACCCACTCCTTCTAAATTAATTAATTGTTTATTGACTAACTGTGATATAATTGTCATTTTTTCACTCCTTATAATATTGATTCAAAGTTAGCTTCTGAAAATAATGCAGTTATAAAACTTTCATGATCTTCACTCTCCCATAAATTTTGTATATAAGAAGAACTATCAATCTTAGAGTAAATAACTTTTTAAAGCATCTTTATAAAATTCTAATTCCTTTTTCCGCAATTGCAATTAACATTACGACTTTTAACTAAATTTTTGCCCCCAATAAATTGGTTTCTCTAATGTCATCATAATTAATTCACTAGTATGAACTTCTTTTGGATTAGCATGAGGAAGTGCTATGCCAGTGTAAGTACTTGTAATTCCTAAATTTTTCTCTGTGGCGTATAGTCTTTTTCAAATTTTATATTTTGAAGATTTTTCTCATTAGCCAATTGAATAATCTTTGATAAACACTTATCGACACTACTTACCTTTTTCTCTAATATATATCGATTTTTCCAAGTAATTTTTTTGATAAGTCGATTCGTATATTCTTCATCATTTTTCATTAAAAAGTTATATTGTGTTTGCTCCATTGTATTGGCTAAAAAATTTTTCTTTGGATTTTTTTAGTAAATCTTCTTCTTTCATAATCGTTCCAACATGTATGTACGGAAACGATACATTTTTAATTCCACAGAACTAATCACTAAGTCATTTTCGCTAACATCTAAATAACTTGCTTTTAGAATATTCTACTTTATGCATATGTTCGTACTGACCTGTTATTTTTTTCTAACTTGATTCAATAATAATTCAGATGTTGCTAAACTATGTGGACATATTACATAAATATTCATTGGTTTTTATTTTTTTCTACTGATATTTCCAAATGTATGGTTAAAAAGCGCCGCTTCATTATCGGTCAATTCTACATTGAAATTATTCTTAAAAACTTTTCCTGATAACCAAACAAAGTTATACAAAAACTCCATACTGGTATTTAATTTCTTCCATCAAATCACTTTTTTTAAAATGAATTTTATTTCGTAATCTCATAATCATTGCTGGAATATGATTGATTAACATTCCTCTTAAATACTCATCTTGTTCAAAAATGAATACCTGCCAATTCTCCAACCAATGCTATAAATTCATCCACTGTTTTCTCAATTTGAACATTAGACTCTAAATAAGAATTTTCATAATTTCCAATAGTAATTAAACTCTGACAAAGAGAAATAATCTCCTTTTTCGTCAACCTCTTTTCCAGAAACTTCATTCAATAAATCTCTAGCTAATAAATATGTTTCAATAATTTTTTTGGATTATTACTATCTAAATCATTTTGTTGTTCTATAAAGAATCCATTTTCCAAACGAATATCGAAAATCACCAAATCCATTAATAAATAATGACGATATTCATAACAAACTGAAAACTTATACTTTTCTAACAGCTGATTCATAATTTGGATGATTCCTTGAACTCTATTCTGATTAATACATCCATAATTTGATAATCCTGTTAAATTAAAAATGAATTAATCCACTTAACAGCTTATTACGAAAGAATTTTTCTAATATTGTCTTCCAAAACCATCCAATGAAATTTTCCCTTGATGTTTAATCAATTTGATTCCATTCTTATTAATTTCTTTTTCCAGTTCATGAATTTCTCTTCTTACAGTTGATTCACTCGTGAAATTTTCAATTGAACAATCTAAGATATCTATTTCATTTTTCAATATAAATGTAGATAATAGTTTATACTCTTCATTTTGCTTATTCGTCTTTTTGTACAACTTGAAAAGTTTTCTTCAATTGTTCTTTATATTTTTCATCTATTTCAATATAAATTCCCATACTAGGTTTTTTTCTTTATCACTGAAGAAAAAGCTTTTTAGATATTGATTAATAACTGAAATATCATTGTAAATTGTTTTAGTGGAAACTAAATACTGTTGAGCTAATACCTTTCCTGTCACAGGCTCATTTTCTTGAATTAATCGATTCAATAGATCCACCTGTCTATTATTCATTAAAATCACCCTCCAACTATTTCCACACTTCTATTTTAAAAACGTTTGCAAAAAAATATTAAATCAACTTTTTCCAGAACATTGTGGAAGTTTTATTTTTTTCCTTTTTTTAAATTACAAATTTTAATGATTAAAAATATAGATTTATTTCCTGTTATTTTTCCTGTTTTATCCGCATGTAATCAATACCCTCTTAAAGATTTTTAAAAGAAAAATAAAGGTATCTAATATTATTTTTCTATCGAATTTCAAATATTCAAGCCCCTCCTTCTCCTATACACACCGCTCAATTTTTTTGTTAAGATAATAACAAAAAGCACATCTAGATAGCAAGCTAACTATAGGGAGACATGATGACGAGAGAGCATTAAACGACAAAAACAAAACAAGCGATTGAAGATGCTATGGTACGATTACTAGCAGAACAGCCTTTTTGACCAAATTACTACTGTAAAATTAGCTGGAAACAGCTGGAATCAGTCGTTCAAGTTTTTATACGCATTACAAAGATAAGTACGACATGATTGATCACTATCAAAGTAATTTATTTGGAAATCTAGAAGATATTTTTTGAGAAGTATGCTAATAACAGGCAACAAGTTCTCTTAGAAATTTTTAAATACTTAAAATTTGAACCACTTTTAGCAGCCTTATTATCCGAAAACGGAACAAAAGAAATCCAAAATTTTCTTCGAAATAAACTACTCATTTTATTAAAGACAGATTTTCAAAACCAGTCTACAGAAATCCCTTTAAATGAAGCATATTTAGAATATTACAGGGGTTTTATTTAGCAAATGCATTGTTTGGAGTTTGTCAAAAATGGATTGCTCAGGGAAAAAAGAAAGCCCTCAAGAAATTACAGAATTCCTATTCCCATTAACAAATGCAGCTAGAGAAGTTTTCTCTAAAAATAAAAAAACGCATGAATCGTGAGCGTACGATTCATGCGTTTTTAACATTTATAGATTTTTGTGTAGTGAAAGTTATCCATGAGACTCGCGTGCGAGGCTGCTGGCGACCTCACAAACAAAAGATTTTTTTCTCTTATCTTCCTTACTTTTTTTCAAAAGATTAATCTTCACTAGATACTCTCTAGCAACTTCTTCAGCAGGTCTTCCATTCGCCCCTTACTTCAAAGTTCATTTGACTCATTTCTTCTTCAGAAATTTTACCCGCTAATTGATTTAAGATTCCTTCTAATTCAGGATGTTTTTCAATAATTCTTGTTTCATTAAAGGAGCCCCTTGATACGGTGGGAATAATTGTTTATCATCCTCTAATACTTTTTAATTGGTAACGTGAAATTTCTGCATCTGTTGAATAAGCATCTGTAACTTGAATATCACCAGATTGAATAGCTTGGTAACGTAATGCAGGTTCCATTGTAGCTACATCCAATTGTAAACCATACATACTTTTGCAATCCTTTATTTCCATCTTCACGGTCATTAAATTCTAGTGTAAAATCCAGCTTTTTAATGGACGGGTTACTTTTTTTAAATCAGAAATTTTTGTTAATTTTTTTCAGCTTCTGCCAATTGTTTTGGTACGGCAACTGCATAAGTATTTTGATACGCCATTGGTTTTAAAAAATACAAAACCATCTTGTTCTAAAAATCCCTTTACGAGCTACTTCATACACTTCTTCAGGTTCATGACTTACTTTTGGCTTATTCTTCAATAAACTTTCTGTAATTGTTCCTGAAAATTCTGGGTAAATATCAATATCTCCCTTTTTTTCAATGCTTCATATAAGAAATTTGTTTTTCCGAAGTTTGGTTTTACTTCAACTTTTTAATCTTGTTTGATCTTCGATTAATAACTTATACATATTCATCAAAATCTCAGGTTCAGGTCCTAATTTCCCTGCAATCACTAGTTTATCTGACGTTTGCATTTTAGCAATAGTTGGAGCAAAAAGAGTTCCTAATCCGATAATTAAGACTACAAAGGCTGCCAGAATCGTTCTTAATTTTGCAGTTTCCATCCATTTCAATAAGAAATTGAATAAAATGGCTAAAAATCGCAGCAGAAATAGCTCCAATCAAGATTAAACTTGAATTATTTTCGGTCAATTCCTAATAAAATAAAGCTTCCTAATCCCCCAGCACCAATTAATGCAGCTAAAAGTCGCTGTTCCAATAATGAATACAGCTGCGGTACGAATCCCAGACATAATGACAGGCATTGCTATCGCAATTTCAAATTTTTTAAGACGTTCAATTTTTGTCATTCCAAAAGCAATTCCTGCTTCGACTAGACTTTCATCAATTCCTTGCAGCCCTGTAATTGTATTTTGCAAAATCGGGAATAACGCATATAACACTAATGTTGTTAAAAGCTGGTAATGTTCCAATTCCCATTAATGGAATAAACAATCCAATTAATGCTAAAGATGGTAATGTTTGAATAACTCCTGCAATTTGTAATAAAAATCCAGAAATCTTTTTCGACGGACTCACTAATACTGCAACAGGAATAGCAATTACTACTGCTAATAATAACGCTAATAAAGAAAGTTGAAGGTGTTGTCCAAGGGATAACAGCCATTCACTATTTCTCTCTTGAAATGTTCGAATGAATTCATTCATGATGTTCTCCCCCTTTAAATAATTCTTTGACAAACTCATTAGCCGGATGGGTTTGAATTTCGGCAGGAGTATCTACTTGAATAATTTCTCCATCTTTTAATACAGCAATTCTATCTGCTAATTTTACGGCTTCATCTGTATCATGTGTGACAAATAATGTTGTCATTTTAAATTCTTGATGTAATTGTTTGGTTAAATCTTGTAATTGTTTACGACTGATGGCATCTAACGCTGAGAAAGGTTCATCCATTAATAATATTTTTGGAGTCGCAATAATTGCCCGAACAATTCCTACTCGTTGTTGTTCTCCTCCGGATAATTCTTTTGGATAACGATTCGCATAATCTTCAAAAGAAAGCCCAACCTTCTCTAATAATACCTTTGTTTGCTCTTGAATTTGTTCTTTTTTTCCAACCTTTCATCTCAGGAATTAAAAGCAATATTTTTCTGCTACAGTTAAATTTGGAAAAAGCGCAATTTGTTTGCAAAACATATCCTGTTTCTAATCGTAATTCTCTTTGATCATGATCTTTAATCCGCTTTTCATTTAAGTAAATATTTCCATCTGTTGGTTCGATTAATTGATTAATCATTTTCATCATCGTCGTTTTCCCTGATCCAGATGGCCCCACTAACACCATAAACTCCCCGTCTTCAATTCGTAAATTTACATCTTTTTAAGACGTTTTTCTTTGTAGCGTAATGCTACATTTTTTTGTATTCAATCATACATATCCTCCTAACACCTAAATTATTTCAATACTTCATTCTTCTTTAAATTTTTGAAGAATTCGATTTAAATATTCTTCTACTTGGATAATTTCTTCTTTACTAAATCCGGAATAAAAAATTTCTCCTAATTCTTGATGAATTTTCTCTCAATTTCTTTTTGAGCCCATCCTAATTCCGTTAAATTTACATATCTTTTTCGTTTGTCTTTGGGACAATGTTTCAAACAAACTAATCCTTGTTCTTCCATTTTTTTAATCATACTTGTTAATGTATTATTGGCAAGCCCTGTTCGAATACTCAAATCAGTATAAGTAGCAGATCCTTCTGGATTATTCCAGAGTACGGATAAAATTTTTTTATTTGTTCACTTCTACATAAAGCTTTTGGTTCATTTTTAATAATTTTTGGCAAATTCTTTCTATTACTAAGCTAATATGATGAATTAAATTCCCAGCATGCATTTTTCAAAGTCATATACCCCCTCCTTTCAAAAATATTTCTATATAGAACTATACCTCCTTTTTGTTCACTTTGTCAATTACTTCTATATAGAAATTTTTAAAAAATAAAATAAAAAAAGAGCGTTCTTTTCTCGAACGCTCCACTTTTGAATCATTAATCCACTTTTTTTCATTTCTTCAAACATTTCATCATTGACATAACATCCAAGAGCTGGATTTTTCTGATGGGTTAATCACTACATCAAGCTTTTTGTTACTTGAGATAAAGTCTGAATCATTCCACTCCAGCTTTCATCATAAATTTGTCTCAATCTCTTCCAATCTGTATAGAAGACCATTGCTTCTTTTTCGTCTTTACCTGGTAAAATGGCAATATTCATTTTTCTCCAGCTTGTAAGTCAATTTGAGCATTTGGATCTGCATTTTCTAATTTAATTGGTGTTAAGAATTTTTGCTTTTGGTAATTCTAAGCATAAGAAACGATAGTATAATCCGTGCATAATTTTTGTTCTTCGGTCTGCGGAAATCCTAATTGGCCTAATAATAAGATCCATCTCATAGCATCAGGATTTGTAACCGGAATATCTTCTTCTGCTACTCCTGTATAATCAGGTGCTGCAATAATTCCTTCTGCTGCAAGAGAAGTTTGTTCTGTTACAAGATGGACACCTGTCGCTCCATTTTGGTAGAACGTTTCTAAGAAGAAATTCTCAATACCTTTTCCATCTTCCCTTTTTGAATACGGCGTAATTCAAAAAATTTCTGTATCTGCAAATCGAGATGCTAATCTTTCTTCATACGCTACTGGAGCAATAAAGATCATTGGAGAACTACAAATGAATCCACCTTCTTCTCTTTGTTGTGTTTGAGAGAATAAATAAGGTTCTTCTGTTTTTTTTAGAATACACGGTTACTAATTCATCTGCTTGTAGTAATTTATCTCGCACAGCAATCATTAGTTGTTCAATCTTACCGACATTTTCAGCATGCTCTTCTGGAGTTTCTTGTGAAGCATTCATATGACAGTATAGTAAAAATACACGCGCAATTTCTGATAAATCTGCTAAGCTCAATGTTTCAAGATCTCGTTGCGTTAACACACCTTCTTGACGTCCCACAAAGACATTTCCTAATGTATTGACAAATGTTTTATAGATTTCTTCTTTGTCGGCACCTTCTTCATGTAATACTGTTCCTTTTTTTAATACCTAAAAGGCATTGCATCTTCTAACCAAAGAGCCACTGGTTCATTTGTTACTTCAAACACTTTTTCTCGCTGAGCATTTTCCATTGCATAAATCGCAGAAGTTCTTACAGTTCCATTATCATCCCCAAGATTTGTCAACCAAACAAAATCCCCTACTTTTAATGTTCCTTCAAGATTTCCTGTTACTACTAGGTCTAGTGAGTCGTCACTAATTTTATAAACATCTTCTACCCCTAGTTTGAATGTTGGTTTGTCTTGAGCTGTTTCTTCTTTTTGTTGTTTGTTAAATAAATCTTTTTAATCCCATTTTCTTTCCTCCGTCGTTAATTCTTTTCTCCAACTAATATCCATAAATGAACCGTAATGGTTTCTAATGAATGATTTTTACTATATTCTTGGTCTTCAATACTCGCTCCCCAATATAAAGGAGTCATTTGTAATAAGTGTTCATACATTTCTTTTGTCAATGTCACTTGATAAGACACTTCTTTTCACCTTCATAGATGGATATTCTTGTTTAAATCGTTCTACAATATCTTCATTAGAGTAGTATTGTTTTTCTTGATTACTTTTTATATAATTGTTTTCTTAATTCAATTAAATAATTACTTCCCGGAATAATTTTTGATTAATTTTCCTCCTGGTGCTAATACACGGTTGAACTCCTTATAATTCGAAGGAGTTAACATATTGATTAAAAGTTCCACAGGATTCATCCCCGAAAGGTAACTGCGCTAAATCTGCCACAATCCACAAAGCTTTTTGAGCATGATGATGACTAGCAGCCAAAATTCCTTCTTTCGCAATATCCATTCCTACTAAAGGAATCGTTTCTAAAAATGACGATAAATAGGCAAGGGGACTTCCTTCTCCACAACCAATATCAACAATCAGTTTTTTTCTCCTGTTTTTGGAATGAGTGACAAAACTTCGTCTAATAACGGATTGAAGAAACCACTTTGCGCTAATTCATAACGATGCGTAAACAGCTCTGCATCATAATCCTCATTCGCTTTTTGCTTCATCAAATGGAGCGTTCCTTTTTTTATTAATATCAAAGCGATGACGATTCGTACAAACCATACTATACCCATCTAATGCTTCGATAGCTGCATGGCAATAGGGACATGCAAATAAATGTTGATGTTTTTTTGTATAAAGTCTCGACTCCAGTCGATTTTCTTTTTGCATCATCCACACTCCTGCTCCATTTATTCTCAATTGTCAGTATACCATAAAATTGATTTTTCTGTTTGATTTTCTTTCTCCATAAAAATTAACAGATTTTTTTATTTTGACATTTTTTTCCTGCAATGATACAATAGAATAGAATCGTAATTATGCCGATTTAATTACATGAATGGAGGAAATCATGATGAGTAGTAAAATTCCAGTAACCATTGTCAGCGGATTTTTTTAGGAGCAGGTAAAACAACGCTCATTAATAAAGTATTAAAAGAAAAACACGGCGAACATATTGCCGTAGTTATTAACAATTTGGAGAAATTGGTGTTGACCATCAATTTGTATTAGATGTAGAAGAAGAAATTTATCAAATGGATAATGGCTGCTTATGTTGTACTCTTCGTACAGACATTGCAGACATGTTAAAATCTATTTTAATGGTCAAAGAACAAAACGGTATTAAAGTAGATCGTGTATTATTTGAAACAACTGGCTTAGCAGATCCTGCACCAATTGCTCAAACATTTATCAATGTACCATTTTTAAATGAACATTTTATTTTAGACGCTGTTTTAACAGTTGTCGATTCAAAAAATTTCTTATATCAAACCACTCATCAAACTGAACCAGCAAAACAAGTTGGTTTTGCAGATAAAAATCTTTATGTCTAAACATAGTTTAGTAGACGATACAATTTATACAAAAAGTGATTAACGAAGTTCGTTCTATCAATCCTTTTTGCAGAAATTCAAGATTTAGATGCTCGTCCAGTAGAAATGAAAGATATGTTTGGACTTGAATTATTCTATGCTTCTGAAAAGAAAATTTTTAGAAATGCAAGAAAATTCTGAAGAAGAATATTGCGAAGCTTGTGGTCATACTCATGCGCATGGAGAACATGATCACAATCACCATCATCACGATGAAGAACACTGTGAAGAATGTGGACATGCTCACGCCCATGGAGAACACGATCATGACCACCATCACGATGAAGAACATCACCACGACCATGATCATCACCATCATGGACATCATCATCACAAACATCACCACCACAGTGGTATTAATTCATTTGTGATTGAAACAGAAAAACCTCTTGTTTTTAGCTCATATTAACGAATGGTTGAATGAATTAGTTTATATTTATGGACCTGAATTATATCGTTATAAAGGGATTTTTAAGCGTAGAAGGTTTAGATTATCAAATCATTTTTCCAAGGGGTTCAAATGAGTTTTGATATTTCTCGTGGACGTGATTGGAATGATACGGAACGTAAGTCGACTTTAGTATTTATCGGTAAAAAACTTACCAGAAGATACATTAAGAGAAAGCTTTGTTGCTTGTACAAATAAATAAATTATACATGACATAAACCAGAAAACCCATCACTGTAGCAAGGTCGCCAGCAGCCTCGCTTTGCGAGTCTCATGGCTAAACTTCGAGCCTTGGTCTCGAAGTTTCCCTGTAATATAAGCCTCAGGCTTATATTACTTTTTGCTACGGTGACGGTTTTTTTCTGTTTTATTTTTCACGTAGAAGATACAGTAAGCAAATTTTGAACAATTTAAGAATTCTGCTACGAATAAAGTTCTATTTCTCCTCAAAAATCTTCTTTATTTCTTATCAGAGTCTTCATATAATTTTCAAAAATTTCACTCTATACTTTAGTCATTCCCAAATAAGAAATATTATCCTCCCAAGTTAAATATTTCAAAATCCTTTTTTTCCACCGACCATTGTGTCGGTGGTTTTTCTAATATTCTTGGAGAATCATCATCATCTCGTCTTTTAAAGAATTTCCCCAAAGGTTTAATGATTCCATTTTAAAATAGATTGTCGCTAAAAAACTTTTATACATTGCTAAACGATGATAACTTTCACGGCTTCCATCTAATTCTTCAAATCTTTGCTTTTTAATCCACTCACTCAGCAGTTTTTGAAAAAGATTTCCTGACTCTATTCCAAAAAAAGATGGCTAATCCTAATCTTTTCTCTTCTTCATCCATAAATAGTTGTTTACTTTTTTTGAAAAAAATATCACTAATGACTTCTAATACTTCTACTACATATTCTTGAGTACAAGTCGGATGAGAAATAATGGTTCCTAATAAATCTGCTCCATGAGCAAATGCGTGTACCCATCCTAACTTCTCATCATATCCTGTTCTGTCTTTTTCTCTGTTTAAATAACGAATTCCATTTTGCATCCAATTTGTTCTCTCTGAAGTTGTTAAACAAGAGTCATAGCCGCTCGTTTTATCTCCGTCTACTTGTAAAATCATTCCCATTACAAGTGCTGAGAACGAACGATACGCTGTGGCACTACCGCCTTCTTCGATTCTATACTCCAAAGGATTTGTAATATTTATTTTTCAATCAACCATCGTAATTGTTCTTTTTGTAATTAATTGTTCAAAAAAATAATTTGTCCAAATAGACAAAAAAACTAAGTCATCTCGAATGTCTGGATTAGGATTTCCTATGTTCTCCCATAACCATTCTAATTCTTCTTGTGTTAATGCTAAATTATTCGCTTGTTTTATTTTTAGCTGAGAAACCATTTCTTGTTCTAACATGATATTCACCTCTCTACTAGTCCTATTTTTAACACAAAAATAAGAAGGCTAAACATTTCTGCCTAGCCTTCTTTCTACGATTACTATCGCATACTTTTTGGTTTTGATAATACTTCACTTGCGATAATCGCTTTTTTTCCATTGTAAGTGATGTTTCAATACTCGATTTTTTTCTTTGTATAGTTTGTTGAACTTTTTACGGATTCCACCACTAATTCACCTTTTGAACCCATATGTTGAACTTCTTCTTCCTGTAATTGGATTGCTTCCATTTCTTCTACAAAAAGCTCGAAGATGTTCTAATAATTCTTCTGGCAAATTTGGATTATTTAAATATAATCTTTTTAATTTTTCAGTATGAATTAATATAGCACTTCTTCTCATCGTATCAATTTCTTCTGAAGAAATAATCGACACTCTTTGAATGAGTTCCTTATCGAATACGGATAAAGAATAGTCCTCTGGTGAAAATTGTCGAAACACTTGTACTATCTTAAAAAATTGTTGTCTCATTTTCTCTGTATGAGATAATGTCGTTTTTTGTTTCCGGCATTTCTTCTACGACAACATCTACTACTTTTTTTGATTTCTTTGATGATGACGTTTAGGCGAAACGGATTTTTCTTGAAAAAGAATGATTCAACCAATCGTGCAGTTGGCTAAATCCCTTTTCTTTACTTTTCATTTTTAAATTAAGATAACTACCAGCAGACATGATCACAAGGATTACTATATACAAGAGAAAGAGTACAATATTCATGATTCACTCTCAACAGAAGATTTGCTAATCGCTTCTCTCATATCTGTATCCGATTGAATATTTTTTTCAATTGATAGTAGTCCATAACTCCAAGTTTTCCATTACGAAGAGCTTCTGCCATCGCTAATGGAATTTGCGATTCAGCTTCTACAACTTTTGCACGCATCCGTTGTACTTCTGCTAACATTTCTTGTTCTTGTGCTACAGCAAGAGAACGACGTTCTTCAGCTTTAGCTTGTGCAATTTTCTTATCCGCTTCTGCTTGTTCTGCTTGTAATTTTGCCCCGATATTTCTACCGACATCAACATCTGCAATATCAATGGATAGAATTTCATATGCTGTACCTGCATCTAATCCTTTTTCTCAAAAATCGTTTGGGAAATAGAATCTGGATTTTCTAAGACTAATTTATGGTGAGCTGCTGAACCAACGGTAGTAACAATCCCTTCACCAACACGGGCGATAATCGTTTCTTCACCAGCACCCCCAACTAATCGTTCAATATTGGCACGTACCGTAACTTTTGCTTTCGCTTGAACTTCAATCCCATCCATCGCAACCCCTGCAATAACAGGCGTTTCAATTACTTTTGGATTAACAGACACTTGAACGGCTTCAAATACATTTCTACCTGCTAAATCAATGGCAGCTGCTTGTTCAAATTCTAAGTCAATATTCGCACGTTGTGCTGCAATTAATGCGTCAATAACTACATTGACATTCCCACCTGCTAAATAATGGGCTTCTAATTCATTAATATCGATTTTCAATCCTGCTTTTGTTGCTTTAATCATTGGACGCACAATATATTGAGGAGCTACTCGACGTAATCTCATCCCTACTAATGTGCCCACTCCAATTTTTACATCAGAAAAATACGCTGTGATCCATAATCCAATTGGTACAAATCTAAAAAAATAACATGACAACTGTTAAAATTAGAAATAGTATCACGATGAGGTCCAATGACTCCTGTTGGGTTATTTAATAAACCTTTTTTTCTAACATGTTACTCCCTCCTACTCATTATTGTTCTCCAAAAACTTGTACGACAATTTTACTTCCTTCTACTTTGACAACTTGTATCCTTGTATCTTCTGGAATGACAAATCCCGTACTAACAACATCAACGATTTCTCCGTCTAATTCAGCCTTTCCGCTTGGACGTAATACCGTTACTGTTTTCCCTATTTTATTGACTAAATCGTCATATACTTTTGAGGTTGAATAGCCTTTTGATTTTTTTAGAGAAGAAAGTAATACTAATCCTTTCTTATGAGAAAAATGATTTCCCCTTTTTACCAATAAAACTAGCAAGACGATTGCCAACAATAGTGACATTAATATTAAAACGACTAAATCCATGACAGCCTGGTTTGCCCAGTACATCCCTCCTAATACGAATACTGTCCCTAACACTCCTAAAAGCACCAATTCCTGGAATTAATACTTCAAATCCTAAAAAAATAGGAACCCAAATACAAATAGGATAATGACGAAAAAGTTCCAGTATGGATGTAGGAAAGTATAGGTTGCAAAACTTATTACTGTTATCACACTACCAAGTATATTCCATTTGGAGAACAAAGAAATGAAAACACCAATAACAGCTACTAACAGTAATAGTAAGTCTACATACAAAAGACCACCCCCATTCGTTGCCATCATTATAGCACTTTCCTTTTTAAATACAACTGAATAATTATTATGAAATGCTTAAATTTAAAGAATGAAAACTATTTCTAAAAATTACGAAGGATAGTCTTCCATTTGAGCAAATTCTTTCGCTTGTTGTAGTTGTTTTTCGAACAATTCCATATCAATAAATCTCCCTTGACGGGCAAATTCTCTCTCTCCTACAAAAACAATCGCAACCGGAACTGTTAGCACTTGATACTGACTAGCCACTTCAGGATGCTGCGTTACATTAATGACTTCTAATGCTATTCCTTCTTGTTCTGTAACTTCTTCTACTCGTGGCTGTAATGCATGACAAACCCCACAAGTTTCGCTTCCTAAATAGATTACTTTAATATTTTTTTCATATACTCACCTCCCTTATAGTGTAACATTTTTAGAAAAAAATTTTCTTGTAAAATGCATTTCTGAATAGAAAAATACTTAACAAACCTAGCTTCCATCTGTATAATGAAGAATGTCTTATAGATATTTTTTTAGAAAGTGAGTGAGAAAATGGGACGTAAATGGGCTAACATCGTAGAAAAGAAAACTAAACTCGATGCTAACAACAGTAAAATTTATGCAAAAATTCGGAATTGAGATCTATGTAGCAGCAAAAACAAGGTGAACCAGATCCACATTCTAACCAAAAAAATTAAAAATTCGTAATTGACCGTGCGAAAACTTATAATGTACCTCGTCATATTATCGAACGTGCAATTGAAAAAAAGCTAAAAGGTGGCGGCGATGGCGATTACCAAGAATTACGTTATGAAGGATTCGGTCCTAACGGTTCTATGATTATCGTAGATGCACTAACAAATAACGTAAACCGTACTGCTGCAGACGTTCGTGCTGCTTATAGCAAAAAAACGGAGGAAACATGGGTGCGCCAGGTTCTGTAACTTATTTATTCGACCATACAGCAATCTTCGGTATCGCAAACAAAGATGCAGACGAATTATTAGAACAATTAATGGAAGCAGAAGTAGACGTTCGTGACGTTGTACAAGAAGACGACCAAAGCAATTGTTTATGCTGAACCAAACGACTTCAACACAGTTCGTACAGCATTAGAAGGATTAGGCATTTCTGAATTCACAGTATCTGAAATCGAAATGATTCCTCAATCAGAAGTAACATTAACAGGCGATGATTTACGTTTATTTGAACGTATGATTAACGCTTTAGAAGATAATGAAGACGTTCAAAAAGTTTACCACAATGTAAACTTAGAAGACTAAGCTTTGTTGATTTTTTTACGAAATATGACAAAAAGTCTGTCCTAGGTTCTCCTGCGACAGACTTTTTTTGGTTTGAGATTATTTAGCGTGTACTTCTTTTTGTAAAACCCTTACAAAAAAATTAATTATACACCAATTATTTTAGAAATATAAGTCTATTTTTTCTGAAATGATATTTTTAAAATATGGATAAGATAAGGAAAAACTAGACATCTAATGTAAGTGGAGATGAGTAAAAAAATGAGTAAGTTTTTATTTGGTAATTATTTGTTTTACGGTACTGTTTTTTTGGCGTAGCAACAGTACTACTTATATATTATTTCTTACCTGACTTTTTCTTGTTATTTGTTCATCTATCGACTATTTGTTTTTTTATCTAGCATTACTGTATGCTTTTCTTAAATTCGTATACAAAAAAATCAACCATAAATCTTAAAAACGAATAATTGAAGCACCCATAAAAAGTTAAACTTTTTATGGGCGCTTCATCTTTTTATTTTTTTCCAATTTAGACAATTTATGATTTAATCTCAATGCATTTAGCACCACTGAGACTGAACTGAAACTCATCGCAGCTCCTGCTATCATTGGACTTAATAATGGGCCTCCAAAAGAAGTGTAAAACTCCCATTGCTACTGGAATTCCAATTACGTTATATATGAATGCCCAGAATAAGTTTTTCTTTAATCGTCATCATTGTCATTTTTACTTAATTGAATGGTTTTAGCCACTAATCTTAAATCATCTTGCATCATCACCATATCGGCTGTTTCAATCGCAACATCTACTCCAGATCCAATCGCAATTCCTACTGTTGCTTTGGCAAGTGCAGGTGCATCATTAATCCCGTCTCCTACCATGGCTACTTGATAACCTTCGTCTAATAATTGTTGGACAACACTTGCTTTTTCATTTGGTAATACTTGGCTATATACCGTCTCAATTCCTACTTCATTCGCAATTGCTTTAGCTGTTTTTTTCATGATCTCCTGTTACCATTCGAACTTGAAGTCCTAATGCTTTCATTTGTTGGATTGCTTCTTTACTAGTGGCTTTTAATTGTATCCACAACTACAATAATTCCGGCTACTTGTTTTTTTGAATGACTACGAACATTGCTGTTTGTCCTTTAGAAGCGACTATATCAATCACAGCATTAAATTCATCTACCACAATTCCTTGATTTTGTAATAATAAATGATTTCCTAATAGCACATCTTTTCCATCCACAATTCCTTGAATTCCCATACCAGAAATAGATTGGAATTGTTCAATTGGTAAAACATCAAATTCTTGTTTTTCAGCTTCTTCCACGATAGCTTTTCTAATGGATGTTCAGAATGTTTTTCAATCGATGCTGCCACTTTTTAGCACTTCTTCTTTTGAATAATCATTGAAAGCTTGAATATCGACTACTTTAGGTTTTCCATTTGTAATCGTTCCTGTTTTATCTAGTAAAACAACACCGACATGTCCAGCTTCTTCTAAAGCTGCACTACTTTTAATTAAAAATCCCTCTTTTAGCACCAAATCCTGTTCCTACCATAATGGCAGTTGGAGTGGCTAACCCTAATGCACATGGACAAGCAATGACTAATACAGAAATCATCACAGTTACGACAAATTCAAATGATTCTCCACCAATCAATCCCCAATATAGACCTGCTAAGAGAGACAATCCCATTACGATTGGAACAAAAAAATTCCTGCTACACGGTCTGCAATGGCAGCAATGGGTGCTTTAGAACCTTGCGCTTCTTCTACTAAACGAATAATTTGAGATAATGTTGTATCTTTCCCAACTTGGCTTACTTCCACTTGGAATGAACCAGTTGTATTCAACGTAGCACCTACGACTTTGCTTCCTTCTTTTTTTAAAGACCGGTACACTTTCCCCAGTAATCATGGATTCATCAACAAAGCTTTCTCCAGAAAGAATCACGCCATCAACAGGAATTTTTTCACCTGGTCGAACGAAGACTACTTCACCAACTTGTAATTCCTCTACAGGAACTTCTACTTCTTTTCCATCACGAATGACTGTCGCTACTTTTTGGAGATAAAGCGACTAATGATTGAATCGCTTGAGAAGTTCTTCCTTTTGTTAAAGTTTCAAAATATTTTTCCTAAGGTAATAAAAGCTAAAATGACTGCTGCTGATTCTACATAGAGATGCATTACATAATGATATTCTCCAGCTAAAATACGAATCGTACTCCATACACTATATAAAATGGCAGCACTCGTTCCCAATGCAACTAATGAATCCATATTCGGATGCTTTCTAATCAATGCCTTAAATCCATTCACAAAATAACTACGACCCACCCATAAAATAGGAGTTACTAAAATCAATTGCGTTACAGAAAATACAATTGGATGTTCCATCGGCTGTAAGATTTGTGGAAGAGGAAGTCCAATCATTTCCCCCATCGCAATATAAAGTAATATAATGGCAAACACACCTGATACCCATGCTCTTACTTTTAAGTGATTGTAATTGTTTTTCTTTTTTTATCGCTGTTTTTTCTAACACATCTTCTTCATCATTTATCAATATAGCCTGATATCCAGCTAGAGAAACAGTTTCCATAATTTTTTGTACATCTGCTTCCTTTGGATTAAATTGCACCATCATTTTTTTCAGTCGCTAAATTCACATTGGCTTCCTTAACGCCTGGAAGATCTCGGACAACTTTTTTTCAACCGTACTGACACAACTAGCACATTGTAATCCTTCTAATGCAAATTCTTCTTTCTTCATGACTAACAACTCCTTCTTACTATTATGCTAATTCAGCTTGATATCCTGCTTTTTGATACAGCTTCTATAATTTTTTTGTTCCTCTACTTTATCTTGTAGAAATTCTACAATCAGCTTTTTTTAGCTTCGAAATCAACACTTGCTTTTTCAACACCTTCAACAGCACTTACTGCATTTGCAACAGCTTTCGCACAACCTGAACATTTTAATCCTTCTACTTTTAAATTCTTTTTATCATTTTAAAAACCGCCTTTCTTAAATTTACATTTGTAAACTTCATAAACTAATTATACCTCTTATTTTAAAAAGTCAACACAAAAAAAGGAAGACCAAAAAGTCTTCCCTAGAAATGTTATTCTGCTAATTCAGGATGAACATTAATTACTCGACCTTCTTTTTCCATTGACGGAATTCTGCTGCTGCTGTAAATAAAACGTCTGTTGATGAATTTAACGCAGTTTCACAAGAATCTTGGATGACTCCAATAATAAATCCAACCCCAACAACTTGCATCGCAATATCATTGGAAATTCCGAATAAACTACATGCAACAGGAATTAATAATAATGATCCACCTGTTACCCCAGAAGCACCACAAGCTGCAACTGTTGATAATACACTTAATACTAAGGCTGTTAAGAAGTCTACTTGAATTCCTAATGTATTAACGGCTGCTAATGATAATACTGTAATTGTAATTGCTGCACCTGCCATATTAATGGTTGCCCCTAAAGGAATCGACACTGAATAGCTATCTTCATCTAATCCTAAATCTCTACATAATTCCATATTTACTGGAATATTTGCTGCTGAACTACGAGTGAAGAAAGCTGTAATTCCCGCTATCTTTCAAACAACGGAAAAACTATTGGATAAGGATTTTCTTTAATCATAAAGAATACAATAATTGGATTAATCACTAATGCTACAAAGAACATACTTCCAAGTAATACCATAATTAAACTACCATAAGTTGCAAATACACCTACTCCATTTTCTGAAACAGTTGTATATACTAAGCCCATAATCCCAAATGGGGCAAAACTAATCACTAATTTAACAACATGACTTGTTGCGTCTGCAATTTGTTGTAAAAATGATTTTGTTGCTTCATCTGCTTTACGGAATGCAAAACCAAATACAACTGCCCATGATAAAATACCAATATAGTTCCCACTCATTAAAGCATTCACCGGATTATCTACTAATTTTTAAAATTAAGGTTTGTAATACAGAAGCAATTCCTTCTGGTGCTGCAATTTCTGATACAGTGTCCGTTAATGTTAATGTAATTGGAAATGCAAAACTAGCAATAACCCCCACTAATGCTGCAGCAAAAGTCCCAAATAAATATAAAACCACAATAGATTTCATATTTGTTTCATGTCCTTCTTTATGTTGTGCCAACGCACTTAATACAATAAAGAATACTAATAATGGTGCGATTGCTTTTAACGCACTTACAAATACTGTTCCGATAGTTCCTACCGCTACTGCTTGAGGAACGAAAATTCCTAATAAAATACCGATAATCATACCAATGACAATTCGGTTAATCAAACTTAATTGATTCCAAAAAAATTTAATACTTGTTTCATCTCTTTGCCCCTATTCTCTTATTATAGCGACAATCATACACAAACAAGTCCTATTCTGTCAATAAAAATCCACGAAACAGATACATTTGTGTCCCGTACAAAAACACTTCTTTTTCACTGCTTATGAGAGGAAGAAAACTCCACCATCCCTCTATTTACAAAAATGATTTCTTCATCTAATAAAGATTTCAATCCTTCAGGAAGATGATGAGTGACCCAAAGAATGGTTAGATTTTCCTCTTGTAATAAAGATTGCATCATTTCTGTTCCAGTTTGAGCGTCTAAATTCGCTGTCACTTCATCTAATAATAACACTTGCGGATTTCGAACTAACGCTCTTGCTAGAGAAATGCGTTGTAATTGTCCTCCTGACAATGTTGAGGAAGTATCTCCAATCATTGTATCTAAACCTTGCGGTAGTTGTTCCACGATGGATTTCAACAATACCTTATCTAATACATCCCAAATTTTTCTCATCCGATATTTCTTCTTGGAACACAATATTCTCACGAATACTTCCTTGGAAAAATATGAGGATTTTTGTTCGACATAAGTAACGGAATCGTATAATTTTTGAATAGGGAATCGTATTTAGTTCTTTTTGATATAAAGTTACATTTCCCTGATATCCTTCGATTTTTTTCCACCTAGAATATTGAGCAGAGTGGATTTCCCTGTTCCACTTTCTCCCATAATTGCATATTTATGATTTTTTTGAATAAGGTTTTACTAAAAGGTTTCAACACGATAGCATCCCCATAAGCAAACTGAAGATTTTCTATCTTGTATAATACTTCTGCATCATCCAGTGTTTCTACTTCAATTTCCTCTGTTCGTGTTGAGAACGGTAATGTATGAATTTTTTTCAAATAATGGTTTGGCACTAGTGACCATTGCTAATTCTTGGCTCATATTTCCAACGGCATTAAAAAAATGGTTCCCTGCTAAACTTGTTGTTGCCAAAATAGCCCCTACGGTTACCATTCCTTTTGTCACTAAATATCCCGTAAATAAAAAGATGGAAATTTGACTAAGAACATTGCCAAAGCCACCTAGAACTGCTACTTTTGCAAAAGATTTACTATAATTTCTTCGAGTAAAACCCTAATTGTTCAGAAGCTTGATGAATTTTTTTCTTTAAAAATATTTCCATTGTTGAAACACAAAAAATCGTATCGTATGCTAATAATACATCAGAAATGATTTGGTTAAATCGCTCATTTTCTTTTGTTTTATGCACGGTCTTCTTAGATAGTTCTTTAGCATAAACTTTTGGCAATAGAAGTAAAATACCAATTTCAATTATCACAACAATGACTAAACTCCAATGAATACTCCATAACCCAATTGTTGAAAATACAATTCCTAAAATTCCCCGTAGCAAAGAAAAAAACTTGGATTGACTGCCATTTCTTGAATTTGATCCATGTCACTTGTAAACCAAGCAATATAATCATGATTCTTCTTTTGATGAAAAATGCGCATAAGACGTGTTGGAAATAGCTTCACTCACTTCATCTCTCCAAAGCGTTGCAATTTTCTGCTTTACAAAGGAGCGGTAACGAAGATCCATATAAGTTACTGCTAGAAACACAGCATACACTGCTACTAATAATAAAAGCTCCCATTCCAAATTGATGAAAGTCCAAATCCACTAAAAAAATTTAATAAATCTGCATGAATAAAGCTCGTCCATAATTCTAACCCTTCCAAGCTACAAAAATGACGAAAATGATTATGAATTGTAATTTTAACTTTCGAATCATGTCATACTCCCCTTTAAAAAAACGAATGTTTACTTACAGTATACTTTCCCCATAAACACTTTTGAAAAATCATCCTATAGTTGGATTTATTCTATTTCATGTAAAACATAATCTAAATATTCCTGATATTGAGAAGCCTTTTTACTTCCTTTAAATTTTTAAAAATATCAATCATCTTCATACACTCTTGTTTCCCTTTTTTCTACATGTCCTTGATAAATATGTAGAATCCCTTGCAAATAGTTGAAACGAATTTTCTCATAATAAAAATTCTTCATCTTCTAATAACTCTGTTAAATACGCTTCTACTTGACTAGCTTCAGATGGATTGAATTCAATATCTTCTAAAAAAATATTTAATAAAATGCGACATAACATTCGTTTATGCATCGTATCCTGTTTTCCTAAACGAGCTTTTCTAAAGATAGAATCTATATATAAATGTGTTTCTTTAGTGGATAAACAAAAAAACAATATTCCCGAATAACTCCCATTCATAATTTCCCCACTCTTCTACTTCAAACAAATAGGATTGAATCACTCGTTTTTGTTTCATATCAAGATTTTTACCTTGTAAATACTGTAGATGAGCTTCCACCAAAATTTGATTATGAAGATGTCGTCTATTTCTATCAGCTTGAAACAATTGATTTTCTTCTTCTTTTAAATTTTCTAATAAATAAACGTCTTTTTTTGACTTTTTAAAAGTGTCTAATTTTTGTAGGAATTCCTTTTTGAGAATGTTTTGAAGTCACTAATTGTTCGAATTCATCTAAGGAGACATTTAATCGTTCTAACAAATTTAAAAAAATTTTCACTCGTTATTTTACTTTCTCCTCTTTCAAATTTCGATAGAAAGTTTTTACTTAAGATACCTTCAGCTAACTCTTTTTGTGTTAAATGCTTTTCTTTTCTAATTTTTTTAATAAATTCTCCATGTCCCATAACTTCTCCCCAAGTCATCCTATAAGATTACTTTTTACACAATAATTTAGTTTTTTTATTATAATCATTTTTAAAAAAGGAGTAAAGAATATGACAGAAAAAAATCATTGAGAATTCAACAAAAAAATCCAAAACCACGCCCAAACTTATCTGAAATTATCCAATCTCTAAAATAAAAATCTATCGAGTTCAGTTACCCGATAGTTTCTTTTAGTTTAAATCTAAATTTTCATATATTTTGTAGAACGACCATTTCCTACTTGTTGTATCTTTTCAGCAAGCTGTAATTCTTTTAGAGCTTGTTCAATTGTTCTGTTTTCTACGCCATTTTGAAGATTTTGGCGTAGAAAAACTATGAATGGCGAGATTAATCTACGCCATTTTTAACGTTTTGGCGTAGAAAAAAACAGAAACTGGCGAGATTAGCGTCTATAAACACAAAAACTACCGAGCCCGTTGACCCGATAGTTTACTATATATTATTCTTCTATTTCTTCTTCGTTTTCTTCTTGTTCGTACGCTTCTACTTCTTCTGGAGTTAGTAAGTGTACATGAATACGACGAATTCTTCCATTTTCTACTAAAGTTGGTTTTAATAGAACATTTTCTTGACGAACTTCTACTACTTCGTCATCTTCAGGGAAATAGCCTAAATCTTCTAAAAATAATTCCCGCCATCGTATCCACTTCATCTGAATCAATGGTTGTTTGGAACGTTTGATTGAATTTTTTTCTAATGTCATTCCCGCATCAATTAAGAAATTCTTCTCATCAATTTCACGGTAACTCATTTCTTCCACATCATACTCATCTTCAATTTCACCGACAATTTCTTCGATTAAGTCTTCCAATGTCACGACACCTTCGACTCCACCGTATTCATCTTTTTAAAATCGCCATATGTTGACGTGTTTTTTTCTAAATTCGACTAATAAATCATCTACGAAAATCGTTGAAGGAACAAATAATGGCTGATGCGCTAAATCCATTAATTGGATTTGATCGAAGCCTTGTTCTTTTGCCGATCTTAAAAACGTCTTTAGAGTGTAAAACTCCAATGACATTATCTTTATCTTCTTCATAAATTGGGAAACGTGAATAAGAACTACTTAAAATGATTTCGATATTTTCTGCTAAATCATCTTCCACATCAAGCATTAATGTGTCCGTTCTTGGTACCATCACTTTCTAGCTAGTTTTGAATCCAGCGATAAAAACACCTTGAAGCATTGTAAATTCTTCTTTATCAATCGCTCCATCATTGCGACTATTCGTTAAAAGAAAAATTCATTTCACTACGCGTTAATTTTTTTCTTGTTCATTATTAAATTCAATCGGCGTCATTCCTTTTAAAAATACCCGTTGAAACGGTTAAAATCCATACAAATGGTTTGGAAACTTTTTTTGACAAATAAAAACAATCCCTGTCGTATGTAAAGCAATCGGTTCCGCCAATTGCAGAGCTACTTGTTTTGGATATAATTCCCCAAACACTAATGTTAAATAAGATAAGATTACAGTCACAATCAAAATTGCTAATGTTTCTGCACCCGGTACATTCTCCAATAATGGTTGAATACGTGAAGCAAAACTTGTTGCTGCAGACGCACTTGAGAAGAATCCTGCTAACGTAATTGCTACTTGAATGGTTGCTAAAAATTCATCCGAATTTTCTAATAAACGCATCACTCGTTGCGCCTTTTTATCTCCTTCACTCGCTTTTTGACTCATCTTTCCTTGATTGACCGATACAAAGGCAATCTCCGCTGCTGCAAAAAAATGCATTTATCGCAGTTAATAGTACAATAATTAAAAATCTGGATTCCCAGCGAACTCCCATCAGAATCTGCTGTCATCATTCAGTTATCCCCTTTACTTTGTTAATTTTTTTAAAAAATATACAAATATCATACTCACTTTTGTATGAAAATGCAAGATATGTCCATTATATAGAGATTTTTGCCCCCGATTTTTAATAAATTTCTCGTTACTTTTTTTAATCAAAAAGTGGTATTATCAATAATGAAAACGTGTCTATATTTTACAAAAACACGAAAATTGATTTCAAGAAAGGGGCATGTCTATGCTATTAAAAATCACTTGTTATTCCTAAAAAGAGTTTAACGGTTGTTAAAGAATCTTGTACTCTTGAAGAAGCGATTGTTATTTTAGAAAACTCTGGATATCGTTGCGTTCCAGTTTTAGATGAAACAGAAACTTTCTTCCGAGGAAATATTTATAAAAATGCACATCTATCGTCATAAAGCAAATGGGGGCGATATGAGCTACCGGTTACTCATTTAATTAAAAACACTACGAAATTTATCAATATTACGAGTTCGTTCTTCAAAGTGTTCTTTACAATTAAGGAATTACCTTATATTGCTGTGTTAGATGATTCGCAACGTTTTTATGGTATTTTAACGCATAGTAGTTTACTAAATATGCTTCAAGAGTCTTGGAGTGTAAACAATGGTTCTTATGTTTTAACAATTATTTCTGGTGGTGAAAAGGGATCATTAGCTCAAATTTCTAAGATTATTAATCAATATGCTTCTATTGCCAATGTAATGACATTAGATACAGAAAAAGATCGTTCGCTTCGTCGTCTGTTAATTACTCTTCCAGCAGGAGTTTCAAACGAAACATTAAACCAAATTGTTACAGCTCTAGAGAAAAAGATTTCTCAATTGCTGAAGTAGAAGATTTAAACGATTACTAATTAGAAACGAAAATAAAAATAAAAACAGAAGAAGTCTACGCTTAGGTAGCTAGGACGCTAGTAGCCTCGCTTTGCGAGTCTCTTAGCTAAAAATTGAGCCTAAGGTCTCAATTTTCCCCGTACTATAAGCCCTTGTGGCTTATAGTACCAAAGCTACTAACGCTCCAACTTTTTCTGTTTTTTTATTTTTGTGTGCCGTTTAGTTACAGGCATCAACTATTAAGAAATACTTAACAGTTCAATAAAATGGGAATAAAAATTACTTATCAACTAGATTAGTAAATTTTGCACGATTTACTCATTACATACATATAATCACATTGTATACTAATAATCGTAAAGATGATTATCTAAAAAGGAGGATAGGATAAAATGGAAGGAATTATCGGAACACTAGAATTTTTATGCTCCTGTACTTGCATTAGAGTCATTATTATCGGTATCGTTTACTTTATGAAAAAGAAATGATAAAAAAATAGTAAAAAAACTATTTCAATTATCAGTAATAACCAACAATCCTCTTAGGTTGTTGGTTTTTATTGTTCTAAAAAAATATAAGCGACCTTTATTCTAACTTAATTTTGCACGAAATACTCATGAGAAAAATTCTGCCTCATCTATCATAATAATGGTATAAAAAAAGAAATGGAGGAAACTATTATGTCACAACTAGAAGTAACAGGATTGAATAAAACTTTTTGGAGAGGGGGAAAAATCTAGTCCATGCCCTTTCTAACATCCATCTTTCTGTAAATAAAGGTGAATTTTTTTAGCCATTATGGGATCAAGTGGTAGCGGAAAGACAACTTTGTTAAATTGTATTTCTACTATTGATACACCAGATTCAGGCAGTATTATTTTTTTGAAGACTTCGATATAGTTCAAGCTAAAGAAAGTCAATTAGCAGATTATCGTGCTAAAAAAATATTTCCTATATCTTCCAAGCTTATAACTTAGTTGAAACCTTAACAGTCTACGAAAAATATCATCTTACCCTTGCAAATCCAAGGAAAAATCAATAAAAACAATATCAACAGAAAAATTGATGATATTATGGAAAAAAATTAGCTATTCAAAACCTAAAAATAAATTTCCAAATCAATTATCAGGGGGCAACGACAACGTGTTGCAACAGCTAGAGCTCTAATCGATGATTCTAAACTCTTAATTGCAGATGAGCCGACAGGAGCTCTAGATTCTGCTAATTCAGAAAAATCTTATGTCTCTCCCTACAAGAAATTAATGCCTCATTTGGAATTACCATTTTTATTAGTCACGCACGATCCCGCAGCTGCTAAGTATTCATCTAGAATGGTTCTTCTTAGCGACGGACAAATTATTGATGATATTGATCGAAATGGTCTCTCAAATGAGTTGTACCTAGAAGAAATTTACAGACGAACTAGATAGGAGGAAAGAATATGTATCCTAAATTAATTTTTACGCAATGTTTTTTTCGAAACTTGCAGACTTACACTATTTATTTTTTTAAGCTTAGCTTTAATTTATAGCCTCTTGTATGCCTTTAATGCTTTACCAAATCATCCTGTCATGCAAAGCTTATCAGGTGCAAAAAGAAATGTTGACGACAATCATGAGCCAGTATATGGGACTTATTTCATATTTGATACTCGGTACTGTTGCCTTTCTCATTGTTTACTCTACAAATTTTTGTTTTAGGAAGACGACAAAAAGAGCTCGGGTTATATTCAACACTTGGAATGAAAAAAATATCAAATTATCGGAACACTCTTCTTTGAAACGATGTTAGTAAATATCTTTGCTTTAGTTCTAGGATTTACTTTTGGGCTAATCTTACTTATGTTACTTGCTCACATTGCTTCTGAGTTTTTTTATGGCAAATTATTTTTGGAAATCTATTCTTTTTAGATCCTAAGTCACTCTCTCTGTTGGGCTATTCCTATGTGGTAACTAGTTTAATAGTTGGTTTAATGGATTTTTGAAATTTAGAAAGAAAACAATTATTAGCTTAATTCAAGAAAAACGGTATTGAAAAAAATCACGAATTATTAAAGAAAAATTCTATTCTACAATTGTTGATTTTTCATTATTTCAAGTATTGTTATCATCTCTGGTAGTATTTATTTTTTTCTGATTATCATCACTTATCCATTTTGAAAAACTGGGGAGTTTTATTAGTATCTATTTTAGTGATCTTTGTCATTTTATTTTACAACACCTTAAGTAATTTCTTACTTGGAGTTGTTAAGAAAGTATCTTCCTTCTATTATAATAAATTAAACTCATTTAAAATCCGCCAATTTTCCAAACAAGCGGACAGCAATTCTGTAACGCTAGCAGTACTATCTATGACCTTGACTTTGGCTCTTAGTTTACTAGTGTTTGGTGGCAGTTCATATACAACCATGAATCATGATTTGAATCGTTATGCCCCTTATGATTTACAAGTCAATTTATATAGAGGTAATGAGTTTCATTATGGAAACGAGAGTGTAAAAGATCGATTAAAAGCGGATGGTTTTGATTTTGATGTCGTAAAAGATGAATATGTTTATTCAACTTTTACGAGTGATCTGACTTATAAAGATATCATAGATACTAGTCAGTTATGGGAGCACGATAAAGGGTTACCTGATTCAAAAAGTCCATATTTTAGGGATTTCAACTTATAATCATCTAAGAAAACTACAAGGCAAAAAAAGATATTGACTTAGCTGATGATGGCTATCTAGTAAATGCCAATTACAAAGGAACCATTAAACAAATCCAAGAATTTTTTTACTACAAAAGAAAGATTTATCAATTGGCGGTTATTCTTTAAAAATTGGCATCATCCCAACCATTAGATACTGTTTATTTTTCTTTCTTCAGTAGGATTAAAATGATTCAGGGACTCTTATTGTACCAGATAAAGTTATTAAAGAATTAAACGAAGACTTTACAACTTATGTGGTTAAATATAAAGAAAATATTGATAAAAAGAAAAAAATTGAAACATTTATGAAAGAATGGGTTGATAAGCATTACTTTACAGTGGATGGTACAGAAGTAAATGACTTCACTTATCAAACTAAGGTGAGATTATCTGAGATTTATATAGGGTTTATGGGAGTCATTGTACTAGCATTGATATTTATTAGTGTTGTATTTATTATTATTTCACTTAGCATTTTATCTCTACAAATCTCAACTAGTGCACTAGACAGCATTAATGATTATCGTATCTTATATCTATTGGGAAATAAGAAAAAAACAAAATAAGAAAAATACTGATTCAGCAAATTATGAGTTACTTCCTTGTTCCCTTGCTACTTGCTGTTCCATTAGCTATTTCTCTAAGTAATTCCTTATTAGGTTACTTTTGAAAAACTTTGCCAATACAACTATCACAATTGATGTGACCTATCTAGGAGTAGCAGCTCTTCTCTTTCTAATTTACTTAGTTATAACTTATAAAAGTAAGTTGGCATATTCTTGATAAAAAAATTAATATACAAAAACTAGAATTCCATTTATTAAGGATTCAAAACAGTTATAGGGTTGATGGAAAAAAATCCACCAACCCTATTTTAGTATATACAAATGCTTCCGTTCATCATTAGTATTTCTAACAAATAATACTGATTAAATTATTCTGGAGAAAAAAATATCCTAACTGTTCCGCAATATGAATAGCTTCTTGTCTACTGGACACTCCTAATTTTGAAAAAGATATTCGCAAGATGATTCGAAACAGTTCGCTTACTCACATAAACCTTTTCACAAATATCATCTATACTTAAACCATTTCGAACTAATTCTAATATCTCTATTTCACGTAAAGTTAAGACATCTACCACTACTTCATCTGAAAAAAATCTTTCTACCCTGATAAATTTCTATCAAGTTTTGAATCAATTCCCTGGGGCAATGCTCTTATCCAAAAAAATCCACAGGCCCCCATTATCTTAGCACGATACTCATACATTTTTTTGCTATATCCTGTTAAGATAACAATTTTAGCAGAAGATCCATTTTTAATAATCGTTTGAGCCAAAGATAGCCCATCCTCCTGATACAAGCTAGTTAAGTTTATGTCAATCAGCACAATATCATAGTCATCATAAGGGAAATCCAAGACAGAAGAAAAATCATCTATCAAATCCACTCTTTCAATATCCTCTGATAATTCCAAAAATCAGTTTAATACTCTGACTAAAACAATTTATGATCATCAATCAACAAAAATTTTCATAACATAGCTCCTTATCAATCGGTAATTCAATAACAATACGAAATACACCATTCTTATCTAAAATATTCATCTTCCCACCTAGAACACTTAATTTATATGCCATATTTTTTTCAATCCATATCCTTGAGAATTTTTCTTTAGTAGAATTAGAGTTATTTTCAGAAATTATAGAAATGATATCTTGTTTCATCTCTATTTTTTTAAAGAAATCTCTCCTTCTTGTGAATATTTAACCGCATTAGTAATTAACTCCTCAACAAAACGGTAAACAATTTTATCATAGGGGATATTAAAGAAAATTTAGGCGGAAAAATTTACCACTACTGAATTTTCTTTCTTATATCTTTTCTCTATTCTGTCAATAAGTGCCTGATATTTTTTTGTCAGAGGTTCATCTACCTTACTCATAGGCTGGTAATAATCCATTCGTTCTCTAATTCGTTGTACTAGTTCTTCAGTAACAAGATTTATTTGATTTCCAAACATCTCATTTTGACTATAGGCGTTGAAATTCTTAATAGCCATCACACTTTTGTAAAAATTTCATTATGAAGAAATTCTGAAAAATTGCTGTTCTACAACTTCATTAGAAAGAAGATGATTAACCATTCTATTTCGCTTCAAAAATAGAATTTCCAGATATTCTTTCGCATTTCTCATATCCGATACACGAAACAATCGAATACATTCTTCTGCAACAATTGCCATGATAATTAGAATTATATTTAAAATTAAAAAAACTCACATTCAATTCTAGTTGAAAACCGATAAACGAAAGCAATAACAATCCTCCCACTAAAAATAAGCGAGTAAAGGCTTTTTAAATATGATAATTTCAATTCATCAATTTTCTTTTTTTAGTGATGTAAAAATTGTTTTAAAATGTAAAAAAAGTCAGTATAGATAATACCTCAATATACCACACTAAATTTAGAACACTTGACCCCCTAGTATTAACATATAATACAAAGTAGGAAACAGGTAACACTACTGAAAGAATCACGATATTTCTCCTTTGAGAAGCTATTACATTTCTCAACTCTTTTTCGATACAAAGAGCAATAAAAGCAAAAGGAACAGCTGTAAGAAAAAAAGTAGTAAATATCGATAGGAATAAAAAAATAGCGGGAAGTAAATCACATAAGAAAAAAATTGTAATGATGGTTAAAGTTAGTGAAACATTCACCAATTCTTCCCCAATCCTCTCACCTAGTAAAAATAATCGAAAGAGAACTATAAAACCAATAAAAATGAATTAATTGGATTCAGTATATCAAAAAAATGGAGGAGAGTATTATTTGTTTCTTGTTGAAAGATTGCTTGCCAGCTAACTAAAGATAACAAAAGTATTATCCATAATTTTTAGTTCACTATATCGAAATTTGATAAAGTTACAAACATAACTGAAAAATAATCAATAAAACCACTAATATTAACGAAAGTTTTTGCGTGTAAGTACTAGAATAATCATTAGGAACTTTATAATATATATATACCATCAATCCTAAATGATTCAGCAACGTTAATCGCCACAACCACAGTGGATGATTTGAAATAGCTTTTACAATTTTTTTCATCTTGAACATCCCTTTATATCTTTATAGCAATAATATAGCACAAAAATGTTATTCTATATAAATAAAACAGAAAAAGATGAAGCTTTTATAGCATGAGTAATATAAGTCTTATCGGCTTATATTACAGGAAAAAATGAGACCGAGGCTTTGTTTTTTTAGCCATGAGATTCGCAAAGCGAAGCTGCTGGCGTCCTAAGCTACCAAAGCGTAATTTTTTTCTGCTATATTTTTGCTCACTGCTGGGTCCATTGCTACAGCTATTTTTTTACTTGTATATATGTCATCATTTTTTTCCCTCTAATCATTAAAGAAATCATGCGTTGATTGTTGTTTTTTTATTTACTATATAATAACATAAATTTCAATACTTCATTACAATCGGTATGTTGATTTAAAAAGAAATAGCCTATTAAAAAGGAGAACTTATGAAAAAAAGAAATTATGAAAGACCCATTTTTTTCTTATCACAAAAAGCAATCCCTGCTAATCCTATTACGGATAAACAAGTCATTATCGACTTACAAGACACTTTACGTGCCAATCGTGACCGTTGTGTCGGCTTGGCTGCGAATATGATTGGAAGTCATAAAGCCATTATTATTGTTGCCGCTGGTCCATTTGATATCGTAATGGTCAATCCAGTCATTACTAAAAAATCCCAACCGTACCAAACAGAAGAAGGTTGTCTCTCTCATACAGGAATGAAAAGTACCACTCGCTATCAAAAAATCGAAGTTCGCTATCAAGATGCTACTGGTAAAAACCCACACAGGAACATTTACAGAGTTTACTGCTCAAGTCATTCAACATGAGATAGATCATTTACAAGGAATTTTTAATTTAATTATTCGAATTCAAATATAAAACGAGCATCTCCCAAATTGGAAATGCTCGTTTTTCTATTCTTACTTTCTATTAACGGACTACCGAACTTGCCATTCTTGCAACGGTATGTCTCATCCCTCGAATCGCAACGGACAAAGCAAAGATGTTATTTACATCGGCTAAACCACCATAACCCGCATCTCCAATATGTTGAATATCGACTCCACAAATTTTTATTACGAATGGCGATTTGTTCAATGACTTCCTTAGAAGAACCTTCTTGACTAGTTCCAATGGCAGATAACACAAGTGTTTCATGTTCATGAGCAAATTGGACAATATCGATCAATGCTTCTTCTGTAAATCCAGGAACTGTTCCTACTGCTGGAACCAATAAAATATCCGCTCCTGCTTCAATCAGTTCCTTTGCAATTTCTCGATTCATTACGGGTTCCTTTGAGCCTGCTCCATGCATTTTTTTCCGGCAATAATGACGCCTGTAAAATATTTTTTTCGCTTTTTTTGAATCGCTTGGGCAATTGCTTGATTTGTCACTCCTGTACCAGGATTTCCAGTTAAACAAATAAAGTCTAAGCCTAAAGCTTCTGCTGATTTCAATGTTTCTTTCGAGCAAATTCTTCCTGCTGGAATAACTAGTCGAGTTTCCAACATTTCTGCTTCTAAATCGACTGGTTCTAAGTTAGCACCAACAGGACGTCCGCATAATTCTTTTTAATCGTGCAATTGGATTAGCACTACCTTCTACTCCGTATAATTTTTGGATTTAAACAATCAAATCCATTTAAAAAGCATTAAGTCTCCCCCAAATGCACTGGCAATTTCCGCATGTGTTAACTCCGGAATAATTGGACGATGACGAATCGCCATTTCACAACATACCGTTCTACCCTCACCTGCCTGAATGGCTAATTTTTAATTCTTCTGCAGAAAATTTTCTAAAAATCACTTGCACACAGTTTAAAAATTCGTTTTCCCATTATAAAGTCCCCTTTATTTTAAAAATATTCACTGCTTCTTTCATACTTTCTAAATGACACAAATCATAGTCTCCGCTATCAGAATAGCGATAAGAAACTTCTCCATTCGTTGTCGTTGGATCCACTGCCCAAGATTTAAAACTTCCATGAAGTTGTTGTAATCCTGTTTTTTTCTAGAATTTCTCTTAGATTGGCAAGAGAAACGCCACATCCCCCTAAAAAAATTCGATTTGTTTTCCATATTGTTTTTTTGCCACTTAGCTAAATTTTTCCAAGCCAGACATAATATTTTTTTCCTTGTCCACTTGTTAAAAATACGAGTGCATCCTAATTCGATTAGTCTTTCTAGTGTTTCTTCCGGAGTTTTCACACAATCAAAGGCACGGTGAACCACACTATCAGCACCGTATTCTTTACATAACTCAATCATTTTCTTTGTTGCATCCCAATCCATGTTCCCTTCTGGAGTTAAGAAACCAAAAGCTAAACCTTTTGCGCCTGCTTCTAAGAAAATTTTCGCATCTTCAAACATCACTTCTTTTTCCAATTCGTTATAACAAAAAAACCGGCTCCTCTTGGTCGAACCATACAAATAATAGGAATATCGATTTTTTTAACGGCCTGAGTTAAAAACAGCTAATGATGGGCTTAATCCTCCTAAATATAATGCACTATTTAATTCAATACGATTTGCTCCTGCAGCTTGAGCATTGATACAATCCTCAATACCTCCTGCACAAATTTCTAAAGTTGTCATCCTTTCCCTCCTATCTTTTTAATTGTTGATGAAACTCAGTTCATACAATGCTAATCCATAAATAATGGTATTCACTTTTTAAATCTTCGATTCCTATCCACTCATTTGGAAGATGAGCGATATCTCTTTGCCCTGGAAAAACTTGGGGCCATAAGCAATAATATTTGGAATAATTTTTGGCATAAGTTCCACCCGTTGTTGTAACAGGTGTTGCATTGCCATCGACGACTTCTTGATAGACTTTTTGTAAAGTTTGCACATAAATCGAATCTTTATCATACAAAACTGGCTTCCATGAATTCATTTCTTCTAAACGACTCCCTTCTGGAATATGTTTTCGAATATCCGATAATAATTGTTCTTTTGTCACAGAAGCTGGATAACTCATCGTCCACTCCACAAAGTGTCTTTCTTTCTCTATTCCAATTGTATATCCTCTTAATTGCATCATCCCAAAATCTTCATCGGAATAGTTAATTCCTAATTCTACTCCTTGATGAGTTGTATGAAGCAAATACTGATTGATAAAATGATATAATTCTGAAATCTGTTCTAAAGAAGTACTCAATCGAACTTTCAATCGTCCTCTTTCTCCATAAACAACTGGCCATTTACAGTCTGGAGTCCATCCAAAAGTAGGGGGCTGTTCTTTTGTTAAATAATGTTTTACACAGCCAAATCCCGTTTCCTCATTTTGTTCCAAATACAATTCGAATCGGACGGTCAAATTGAATTCCCTTTTCCTTCAATACATATAAGGCAAATAAATTCGATAAAATCGGTCCTTTATTATCCAACACGCCACGTCCAAATAGTTTTCCATCTCGCTTCGTTACTCTTAACGCTGGACTTTCCCATCCTGTTCCTAATGGCATGACATCGACATGTCCAAAAATGCCATAATATTCTCCATCTTCTCTATCATCTCCATATTGTGCATAGCCAATTTTATTGTCTAAATTTTTCGTTTCAAATCCTAATTCTTCAGCGAGTGCTAATACTTCTAATAGAGCTTGTTTGGGACCTTGTCCATAAGGAGCTTCTGGTAATGATTCTCCCCGAACACTTTCAATGGCGACTAATCGCTCGATAGCTTTGTGCAATTCAGGTTGAATGTCTTCCAACGCTTTGACTAAATCCTCTCTTATTCCCATTTATTTCACCTCGAGTGGTTTCATCCGTTCTCTTAAATACTCATCCAACCATTCTTGAGTGGCTTTTTCATGAATCATTGTGCCATCTTCTTGTGGATGTACTCGGTAAACCGTTAAAGATTCTTTTTCGGTTGCTACTACAAAAGAGAAATTGGCAATATTGGTCGCTGCTCCCCATTCTCCTTTATTGTTCATCGCTACAACTGATAAATCCCCAGCATTTCCTCTTCGTTGGATTAATTTTTTTGATAAATTCTTCACTGCTGTTTCACATGCTTGTTGAGGATGCATTCCTTGTTCCATTAATCGAACAATTTCGTAGGAAATAATTCCCTTCATCAAATCTTCCCCTAAACCTGTAGCAGTTGCCCCACCAACTGTGCTATCCACATATAAGCCAGAACCAATAAATGGAGAATCTCCTACTCGTCCTCTTTTTTTCATAAACAGCCCGCTTGTCGAAGTGCCGGCAACCATTTTCCCAGTTGTATCTAAACTAACCATCCCAACGGTATCATGACCTGCATAAGGTACTAAAAGATTCCGTTTGTAAGTCTTTAATACGATTATGATAATGAATTTTCGCGCGATCGGTTAACATATTTTTTTCCGTTCGAAGCCCTGCTTTTGCGCATAAGATTGAGCCCCAATTCCAACTAACACATTATTCACCGATTGCAAGCTTAATTGACGAGCCACTGAAATGGGATTCGCCACATCTTGAATCGCACATACTGCTCCAAAATCAAGAGTTGTTCCATCCATATAAGCGGCATCTAATTCCACTTCCATCACTTCATTAGGAAGTCCACCATAACCGACTGATTTATAATAGGGAAAATCTTCAACTGCTTTAATCGCTACTTCAATTGCATCTCCAGAAGATGCCTGTTGTTCTAATGTCTGCACAGCCTCTTGGACTCCTTCTAGCGCCATTCTCCAAGTGGCAATCATTCCCCACATAGTCACTCCTCCATTCCGTATTGATAATTGTATTCTAGTATTTGATGGTATTTTTCCATCGTTAAATCTTCGCAAATCGCACACATTAATCGAAGAGTTGCTTCAATATCTCCTAAATGCACAATACTTTGATGCGTATGCATATAACGAATTGGAATTGATAAAGTTGTCGCTAAAATTCCCGTTTCAGACTTATAAATATTGCCAGCATCTGTTCCGCCCTTTGTAAAACAACCAATTTGATAAGGAATTTGATGTTTCTTACAAAGATTTTCCAAATAAATAAGCAAACCACGATTCGTCACTGTCATATTATCAATGGCAGTTAGCGAGACACCTTTTCCTAGTTTCGTATGATTTTTGATTGGCTGGAGTATCTCCTGCTAATGTTGTATCAACCGCAAAAAGCCACTAAAGGTTTTTTTCTTGGAAAGCCGTCGTTCGTGCGCCTCTTAATCCAACTTCTTCTTGAATCGTTGTTGCTAATGTCACTCTTTTAGATATATGTTGATGCTCTAAAGCTTGAATAAGCCAAATTCCTAACGAAACACTCACTCGATTATCAAGAGCTTTCCCAATCATATATTCCTGATTCAAACCAATCGTTTGGCAAGTACTCACTAAACTCACGACATCTCCTACTTCAATGCCCATTTCTTGAATAGACTCCCGATTCTCAACACCCAAATCGACAAATAACTCTTCCATTGCAACAACTTTTTACGAGCTTCTGGAGAAATCGCATGCGTTTGCGGCCCCCAATAATTCCCGTCCATTGTCGTCCATCACTCGTTGTAATGGTCACTAATTGTTGTAATAACGTATGCGCCCACATATTTCCGACAGGTTGAATCGATACATATCCTCTCTCATTAATCGAAGAAACAACAAATCCCACTTCATCCATATGAGTCGCAAACATAATGGAAAGGTCTCCCTCTCCTAACGTAAATAATCCTGATCCTAATTTATCTTGTTCTTTCGTACAAAAAGGAAGTTGTTCTGACACAAATTGTAAAATTTTCTCTTCATGTCCTGAGACACCTACAAGATTGCTTAATGTTTTTTTAATAATTCTATTTGATGATTTTCTAACATTGCTTCACCAACTTTCTTGGAAAGCAAGTTGCTGAACTTTTTGGAGAGTTAAATTTTCTAAAAAAATACTTGAAGCGTATGAATGACAGGTTTCAAATCTTCCTTATTCAATAATTGAATAAATTCTCCTTCTTCTTTTAACGGAATCACAACAACAACCGTTGGGGTTCCTGCTAGAGATTTATGAATAAATGATCCATCCGTCCCTTTTTCTTGGACATTTGCCTTCACTTCGTATCCTAAACTTTGAGCAATTGTTTTGATTTCTTTCACTAACGAAACATTGGGTAATAATGTCTTATCAAAAATAGCGAATATAGACTGTTTGTTCTGCATAATCTCTAACTGGTGCTACATCTAATACAATCGATACATCAGGTAATATCGTATTTGTAGCCGTAATAGCTCCTCTATATCCCACAATCGATTGAGCAATTCCTCCAATGCTAAGTGTATATGGTAGAGAGGACATTGTTTCCATCAACTGATAGGCAGCATAAACTCCCGCTCGATTAGATATATTTTTACTTAAAATCATTTGTTCCGTTTCAATCACTGGAACTTCTAATACAAAAGTATCTCCTACTTGAACTCCAAACTCTTCCACTTCTTGCTGCGATTTAGCTCCTATATGAATCCAAAAATTTCTCTTGTTTTTTTGTAGGACATAGCCATAGACTCGTTGGTGATGTCGTGTTAACAGAACAAACTCGTTGGTGAAGAAAGTCTTTTGCTAAAACATCTCCAATCGTAATAAAAGACAATAATCCACTCTCATGAATATCGTCAATCATTCCTCCACATTCATCAATATTGGAACTAATCATCACTTTAAAAGGACTATGCTCCACTAGTCTCTCTCCAAAAATTGAACCTAATTTATCTTTTTTTCAAGTCTAAATTCAATTGTTGATATTCCCTAGATAAATATTGATGTACTTCATACTCGTCTCCAGAGACTCCAGGTAGACTACATAAGGTACGTAACTCCACTTCACTCGCTTCCTTTCTAACGATAAATCCGATTTGAATCTTGTTGATTATGCGCAATAATGAGTGCAATGTCTTTTCAATGCTTCATTCAAACCAACCGCTCCTTTTTTAGGCATTTCAATCATGGTCGTATGTTCCTTGAATTGTTGAATGATCTCTTCATTTTCTTTCGAACAAGCTACATACGTTTTACAATCTGTTTGATGTTCCATAAAAGAAGCTACATTTGCTGCCATTTCTGTATAACTTTCATCATTAAAACATAGACCCGCAAACAACACTTCTGCTTTTTGTTTTTCAAAAATCAAATTATGAATTTTATGAAGCACTTCTTCCTTATGATTCGCAAAAATAATCTGGACCACAATAGACAGTCGCTAATACTTGTAAATTATCTTTTTAAAAAGTAATCTTTATACATTAAATAGGAGCCAATTCCTCCTTTCTCTAACCCAAGAGGAGTATCTGCTCTTTCCTTTCCACCATAACCTGCTTGTATTTGATTCAAAAAATAATATCACTCGCATATACATTCTCCTTCAAAAAGGGGGAATAACGACAGAAATTGATTCATTTCTGTTGTCTTCCCACCTCCGAACGTTCAACTTTTCTACTCGTTTATTACTTTTTATAAATCATCAAAACTTAAATCATCTAATGACAATTCATCTAATTCATCACTTAATGAATTAGCAGCTTGATGTTCTTCATGAAGATATTGTTTATCAATCACTCTAAAGAATGGATAGTAAATTCCCATTCCGATAATAATTAATACTATTTGGAATAAACCTGCTACAATACTTCCTGTGGCTAACCAACCAGAGAAGAAGAATGGAGTTGTCCAAGGAAGTGCTGCTCCTGTAGTATATGGAATTAACCCAATTAATGTAGCAATAGTCGCTAAAAAATAGTATTCACTAATGGTGTTAAAATAAATGGAATCACGATTAATGGATTTAACACCACAGGTAATCCAAAAATAATCATTTCGTTAATCCCAAAAATACCAGGAACAATGGCTAAACGTCCTAATTTTTTTCATACGTTCTGACTTTCCAAAGAATACCATTAAGAAAACAAGTGATAATGTACTACCGCCACCACCAAAGTTTCCAAAGAAATCTCCGAATGGACCTGTAAAGATATTCGGAAGTGTAGCACCTTGTTTAAATGCTTCTAAGTTTTCTGCTGTTAACGCTAAATGAATTGGATTAAAGACCGTATTCGTTACAGCAGGACCATTAATACCAAAGAACCAGAATAAAGTAGATAAGAATTGATAAATCGGTTCAAAAAAATCAAGCTTTGTCCGAATCCCATTAATGGCGCTTGTAAAATTTTATATATAAAGTTATGAGCGTATTGATAATCTGTTGCTGAGAATACTAAATACACTACAAAAGAAGAAGAACATTGCAAATGCACTTGGAATTAATGCTGCAAATGATTGAGTTACAGCTGGTGGAACACCATCAGGCATTTTAATAACCCAACCTTTTGTTTTTAACCGTCACAAAAAAATTTTTTTACAGAAATAATAGCTGTTATCATGGCTAAAAAAACATTCCTGCTGACCCTAAATGACCTAACGCAAATCCATTAAACACCTTACCATTAGCAGCATTCACAAAAATCTGGATGTGATTTTTGGCGTAATAATAAGGAAACATACAAAGAGCAACCGCTCCTCCTGCGACTGGATCATTTTCCAATTGGCGAGCATAAGCATACCCTATTCCAAAAGCTCCTAATAACCCTAAAACACTAAATGTTGAATCAATGACAGCATCCATTTTACTTGGCCAACCTTGACCAAAAAAATTGTGCTAAGAAATCAACATATCCTGGAATTGGAAAGTTTGCGATTACTAGAAAAAAATGGATGCAACAATAATTAATGGAGTCGAAACTAAAAAACCATCCCGAATCGCAATTAAAACTTTATTATTGCCCAATTTCTCCGCGGAACTTCCCATTACTTTTTCTAATGTATCAAACATAACTTCTCCCCTATTTTTTTACTTTTTAATCAGTTGAATCGCGCGTTTCAAAAATACGTTCCCCATTGACATTCCCATAATCTTCTAAATTAATCACTTCTACAGGAATACCCATAGGTTCGTATTTTTTTCACGAGTAGCATTAAATTTGAATTTCACTTGAGGACCCAACAAAATGACATCCGGATGAAATTCCTGAACAACAGAATCTAACTGAACATCAGGAAATGCCTTTACTTCTATTGGCAATTGATGATGATTTGCAACTTCTTGTATTTTACTAGCCACTAGACTTGTTGACATTCCTGCATTACAAAAATAAATACACACGTTTCATATATATTCCCCCACTATTTTGTTTCATTCTTATGCTTTTTCAATTTTTCTAATCTCTGATATAAAGCTACTACTTCTTCACTTGTTACTTGTAGTAATTCTGCATTCATTAGTTGATCTTCTGCGTGCAATAATAATAATGAAAAAAAGGCACTCTATTCCCTGAACTATCCTTTTGTAATAACTCAAAGTGAACTTCGTGACCTTTTTAATCGTTGTTGCTGACCTTCTTCAATTAACGAACTTGCTTCTTCAAAATGACCATTTTTAGCTTGAACAATAGCTTCCATAAAAGCTGAACGTGCTGCCCCTAAAGCCGTAATCATTTTTAAAAGCAAACTAATTCTACTTCATTCATGCATCTTACCTCCCCTCTAAAAAAACACTGGCAAAAGCCCCTTTATACATTAATTATAAATCGTTTTCATAAAAAAATCCTAGTATTTTTTTACTCATTTTTTTCACAAATAAATTTTTTTATTTAGTATAAAAACTCAGAACAACATAATTAGTGTCATTCTGAGATTATCGGTTAAATCATTTCATTTTTTTATAAGGAGCTACCACAAATTGAATGGCTTTTTATAACAGCTACAAAAGGACTAATAAATACTAAAAATAAATTGTATCATTCCAACGAGCCAGAGAAGTGAACTGAATGAATTTGGTAAATGAAACATCCATACTAAACTAAACGCTTTTTATCATATAGCGATAAGCCATTAAAAAAATAGGTGTTAACATAATCGCAAAACATCATTTCTCCTAATATAAATAAAGGAAACTCTTTCGAAGTTTTTTTAATTTCCATTGCTCAATCAGCATCATAAATAATGCAGCCATAAACATAAATAGAATAACTTCTCCCTCTTTTTCCAAGCTCTTACTTCCTTGGTTCATTATAAATAAAGTAATTAGATTGGTAACTACAATCATTCCCATTACAAATTTCCAGTAATAGGTACTATATTTTTTTCATTGTTAAAGCTCCTCTCCTACTCTCGTCTTTAGAACTATCATTACTGACAATCTATTTTTTTATCAAGAATATCTGAGAAAATTTAATAAAAATTTAGGAAATAAAAAAAGACAGCCGAAGCTGTCTATCCTACTAGGGGTAGCTGGATTCGAACCAACGAATGACGGAGTCAAAGTCCGTTGCCTTACCGCTTGGCTATACCCCAATGGTGGAGGGGGCAGATTCGAACTGCCGAACCCTAAGGAGCGGATTTACAGTCCGCCGCGTTTAGCCACTTCGCTACCCTCCAGCTGTTATTAAAATAACGTACTAATATATAGTACACTAGTCTTTAACTTTTTGCAATACCTTTTTTTCAAAAAAATATTTATTTTTATATAAGAAAACTCCAACCACTTCCCTCGAAGTAATTGGAGTTTTCGTAATTTTATCCTTGTTTTTTTCAATCCAATTTTTTTGGTGTTCACGAGAAATACGCATTAATTCAGTATAAAGTTCAGCCAACTCATCTTTTTAAAGACTCGTCTTTTAAATACGATTGAACTTTTCAAAATCACTTGTTCCTCACGTCCACTATCTAAAATCGGAATATCGTTGTCTAATTTAATTTTTCGCTACTTCTTCTACTACATTAGTACGTTCTTCAAATAACGTAACTATTTGGCGATCAATAGAATCAATTTTTTTGACGTTGTTCTTCTAACATAATACCTTCCTTTCTTACATCCATAAAGTTCCTAGCGGATACCCAATAGCAACAGCACTTACAATACTTAACACTAATAACCATCCACCATATAAAAAGGCATCTTTTGAACTTGTCCAACCACTACCAACGGAGATGGCTACATAAGGCATTGCTGGTGGAGTCATATAAGCTAAACTTGCCATAAAAACCAATTAAACAAGCAACAACTGCTGTATGAATTCCTAAATCCGTACTAGCAGCAATCGTTGTTAACACAGTCGTCACAACCGAAACGGTTACTAAATTCGATGAAAAAAATTCGTTTTGAAGCCCCGCCCAAATGACAAAGACAATAACAATCACCATCGCACTCCATTGATGGAATAATGGAGTTAACCCACTTTCAATTAATGGTAATACCCCTAATTCTGGTTTTGTTAATAAAGTTCCTAAACTCAAGGTTGCGCCTACTAATAATAAACTTGGCCAGTAAACGCCATGTGTTAACGCCTCTTGAATCGACATTAGCGATTTCCCATCTTCACGGATACAAGCTAATAATACAGCTCCAATCATTGGTGGGAATGCCATCCCCGCAGATTTTAAGAAAGCTGCCACACTAGGTGAAACAATTCCTAACCATTCCGGAATAATCCACAAAGCAATCACAATTGAAAAAATAGAAACAATCCATCTTTCTTTTTTTGTTACTGCTGGTAAATTTTCCAAGGATTCTAGACTTTGGAACGTTACTTTTTGATAAATCTAATTTCCATAAGCGGTGTAAACTTGCCAACATTCCAATAAAAAAATACAAATTCCTGCAGGCATCGCAATTCCCATATATTGGATATTCGAAATACTTACACCAGTTGCTGTATGATACAATCCCATTGCCGTAATCGCAAAGACATGATTAATCGGCGTCATCGCTGTTCCAATTGCAATAGTCGAAAATAATGTAATTAAAAATAAAGGATGCTTGTCGACTACCTTTTTCTAATCCAAATACTTCCATCATCTCTTCATAAATTGGAAAGACAATCATAAATAAAATCGTCGGTGAAATAAAACAACTAATAACTAATACCGCTCCTAGAAAGGCTCCTAAAAATGACTCGGACTCTTCTTTTGCAAAATTCGTTTTTAAAAAAACCAACCGACTAACCGTTTTCAAAAGCAGAGGTCTGTTCTAAAGCATACGTCACTATAAACGTAAATAATAAGAAAACAAATGTACTGTTCCCAAAAAGAAAGAAAAACACTTGACTATACGTTACTTTTGGAAGCCACCCGAGTCCTAATAAGACTAAACATAAAATACTTGGCCAATCAATTCCTACAAATAACCATAATAATAAGCAACTCATAAAAAAATCGATAATAAAGCAAATGCACTTCCAGGTATCGCTAATAATTGCCAATCAAAATGCGAATTAATCATCGCAAGAACGATAAAAAGATGCTTAGCACGATTGCACCCGTTTGAAACAAACTTCGCGTTTCTTTTTTTCATATTCTACTCCTCAACTTTCATTTATTCCGCTATCCATCCTACCGTATTTTTTTCCAAAAATACTAGTAAAAGCTAACATTTCTCATACAACCAAAAAGCCTCATCATTGGTTATTCGATCATTGTGCTCTCCAGTAAAAAAATCAATGACATTCTTATGAATAATTCCATTTTGACTAAAATCTACTTTTATCCATTGACAAAAACATATTTTGGATAATGATCATCTATTTGATGGTACACACCAAATTCTCGCTGTCTTGTTTCTTCTGTTTCCCATCATATAGGAAACTTGATAATACACTCTCTCATTTCCCTTACTTGCAATGAAATCAACTTCCAAATCCCTTACTTTTTCCAATTTCAACTTTATATCCTCGTGAAATTAGCTCAATATACACAATATTCTCTAAAGTTCTTTCGATATCTTTTGTATTAGAATATCCTTTTTGCCGCTCTAAAAACCATGGTCTGTCAAATAATACTTCTCATCAACTTTTTAAATTCTTTTTTTCCTACTGTATCAAATCTTGGAACTTTCTTTAAAATAAAGGCTCTACTACAATATTCTAAATAATTGAGAATTGTATCAATCGAAACTTCTCTACTTTCACTTTTCAAATATCTCTTAATACTACTTGCTGAAAATGTAGAACCAATATTTTTGAATCGCAAAAGATAAGATACGATTAAAAAAATATCCACATCTCGTATTTTGTTATAGTTCAAAACATCTTTGACTAAAAACCGTATTGTACACATCGTTCAAGTACTTGTAACTCGTATCTTCTTCTAAATTGAAATATTTTTAAAAATGGGCATCCCACCGATTTTAATAAATTTCATAAAGAGTTCTTCCTTAGATAACGAATAATCTTTAAAAAATGATTGAAAATTCATCAAAAGTAAATGGCTGAATTTCAAATTCTACATAACGACCTGCCAGTAATGTTGCAAGTTCTCCAGAAATCAAATTCGAATTAGAACCTGTGATATAAATATCGCAATCTTTATCTACTCTTAATCCATTGATTACTTTTTTTCCCAGTCGTTTACTAACTGAGTCTCATCAAAAAAATAATACATTTTTTTCCTTCTACATTTTTTTGTTTTATCCATTAAATATTTTCGCCAATAACTGCGCATCATTGATATGCATAAACTCTAAAGACTCAAAGTTGATATAGATTTTTTTGTTGATCAGGTATTGCTGTGAGTAGTTTATCTTTAATCATCATTAATATCGTTGACTTTTCCAACACGTCGCATCCCTGTCAAAATTTTAATAACAGGCTTATCGATAAACTTCTCAATTTTTTTTTATATATTTAGGTCTTTTAATATATTCCATCTTCATCACCTCATATTCTACTATTTCGATTATACTCGAAACAAACAAAAATTAAACATCTATTTCGACTATAGTCGAAATCGGATTGATTTTACCCGCTTTTATCGACTATAATCGAAACTATCTTTAGAATATCAAAAAAACGATAGAGACTTTCCCTCTACCGTTTCCTGTTTTTTTGTATTTAATTTTTCTAATTCAACCTCTGGATTCAGTTGGTAACTTTTTCCATAGTCATCTCTAATCACAAATTTATAGTCTACTAAATAACGACGCATTGTAGCAAAAATCATCATATAGTTCCTTAATTTTTTTCATTTAATTCTTTTTCAGTATACGTCTCTGAATGACTCTTTAAATGCGCATAAATAAATTCAAAAAAATTTCTATTTTATTTTTTTCTGTTTTTTTAGGTAAAACAATAATCTTTCCATCCTTCATAAATCTAGAAATATTTTCCTCTTTCATACCATAACACCTCTTATTCCTATTTTTTTGTAAAGTTTATACTACATACAGAAAAAAAGGCAATTCTTTATAAGAAACTTCTTCGCTCTATAATACTAAAAATTTTTATCCACAAAAAAACTTGTTAGAAATGGCAGTTATTTCTAACAAGTTTTTATTTTGATTTTATTGTCTTTCTAATTTTAATACTTTTTCAACTTTTTTTATAAAGCATTAACGATAGTACACTGCTTAAACCGAATTTTAATACATTAAATGGTAATAAAGCAAATAGCATCAATGTCCATAAATTTGTAACAAATGGGTTTTGTAGTAGCTGCAAGTGCAACAATTTTTTTCAATTGGGAAATGCATCGCTGTTGCATATAATGGGAAAAATTACAAAAATAATTTGCTATTAACAATACTACTGTTGCAGTAGCTGTACCGATTACTAAACTTGTAATCGCTCCTTTGAATGTACGGTTGTGTTTATAATAAAAATACCGCTGGCAACATGAAACTTAAACTTCCAATTAAGTTAACTGTTTCGCCAATCCCAAATGTTGTTGTTCCATTTAAAAACAAAGTTTAAGGCAATTTTTACAATCGCAATATACGCACCATATAATGGTCCTAATAAATAGCCTCCTAAAAATAACAGGCAATTCAGAAAAAAATCCATTTTAACAAATGGTGGAATAAATGGAAGACTAAATTCTAATAACATTAGAATTGTGCTTAGCGCACCGAATAGTCCTACTAAAAATTAATGGTTTTGTCGCATAACGTGACACTGTTTTTGCATTTGTACTCATCGTACATCTCCTCCTTAACCGGGTTGAAGGATCGGATGGTTTTTCACGCTTTTTGTTCCATTTTATTTGTATAACTGCACAAAAAATACAGCAACAAAATGGTATACATTTTCATCGCTGCATTCTTATATATCAAATGAATTGGTATCTTCGAACGTGAAATATAACCATTTTCTCTCATCTAGACTATCACTATCGGTTCTGGGAATTGCACCAGATCATGCCTGTTTGGCTCGCGGACTATACCGCCGGTAAGGAATTACACCTTGCCCCGAAAAATGTTATTTTTATATACAAAGAGTACCACACTTTTTTACATGACAATACTTCTGCTTGAGTTCTCAAAAAAAGGCTAATTTTTATTATCAACAGTTCCTAAAAAGCTTTAAGACACTTCATTATTTCAATACTTTCTTCAAATATTGACCTGTAAAGCTTCCTTCTACTTGAGCAACTTCTTCAGGCGTTCCAGTAGCGACAACTAATCCTCCGCCACTTCCCCCTTCTGGTCCCATATCAATAATGTAGTCAGCCGTTTTTAATCACATCTAAATTATGTTCAATCACTAAAACAGTATTCCCTGATGCTACTAAACGATTCAATACTTCTAATAATCGAGCAATATCATCTGTATGAAGCCCTGTCGTTGGCTCATCTAATACATAAAAGGTATTTCCTGTAGACACTCGTTGTAGTTCACTTGCTAACTTCATTCGTTGTGCTTCTCCACCCGATAAAGTTGTAGCGGATTGTCCTAAAGTCACATAGCCTAAACCAACATCTTTAATCGTTTGAAGTTTTTCGTTTAATTTTTGGAACAGCTTGGAAAAATTCTACCGCATCATCTACCGTCATTTCTAATACTTCCGAAATACTTTTTTTCCTTTATATTTAACTTCCAATGTTTCTGAATTATAACGACTACCATGGCAAATTTCACACGGAACATATACATCTGGTAGGAAATGCATTTCAATTTTTAAAATACCGTCCCCCTTACATGCCTCGCATCGTCCACCTTTAACATTGAAACTAAAACGTCCTTTTTTATAGCCACGTAATTTTGCTTCATTTGTCGTTGCAAATAAGTCACGAATATCATCGAATACACTTGTGTAAGTTGCTGGATTACTTCTTGGAGTACGACCAATTGGACTTTGATCGATATCAATGATTTTTATCTAATCCTTCATATCCTTCAATCGATTTAAAAAGCTCCCGGCTTTTTCTTTTTGATTTTGAAATTTCTCTTGCTAGAGCTTTTTTTCAATACTCCATTGACAAGAGAACTCTTTCCAGAACCTGAAACCCCTGTAACTGCTACTAATCTTCCTAAAGGAATATCCACATTAACAGATTTTAAGTTATTTTCACTGGCTCCTTTTAAGTGAATCCACCCTTTATCTTCTGTTCTACGTTCAGTTGGAACGGCAATTGATTTTTTCCCTGATAAATATTGCCCCGTTAATGAGTTTGGATTTTTTTCCACTTCTTTTGGCGTTCCAGCAGCAATAATTTGTCCCCCAAATTCTCCTGCTCCTGGTCCGATATCAATTAAGTAATCTGCTGCTCTCATGGTGTCTTCATCATGTTCGACTACAATTAATGTATTTCCTAAATCACGCATATTTTTGTAATGATTGAATTAGTCGATCATTGTCTCTTTGATGCAATCCAATCGATGGTTCATCTAAAATATATAAAACTCCTGATAAATTCGATCCTATTTGAGTCGCTAAACGAATCCGTTGCGCTTCTCCTCCTGATAATGTTCCTGCTGCACGGCTAAGATTTAAATATTGCAAACCAACATTTTTCAAAAATGTTAAACGAGATTGCACTTCTTTTTAAAAATAGGAGCAGCAATTTGTTCATCTTGTGGAGATAACGTTAAGTCTTTGAAAAAAATTCAATTTCTTCATCAACGGATAGTTCCAATACTTCACTAATATGTTTATGATTTACTTTTGACCGCTAATGCCTGTTCATTTAAACGATGTCCATGACAAAGCTTTACACGATAATTCCGTCATATATTGACGCATTTGTTCTCTAGTATAATCGCTATTCGTCTCATGGTAACGACGTTTCACATTGACAATGACCCCTTCAAAAGGCACATCCACATCTCGAACGCCCCCCAAATTCATTTTCATAATGGAAATGGAAAGTGGCATCTCCAGAACCATATAGCACTAGGTTTTTTTCTGAGACTGTGTTAATTTTTTTCAAAAGGTAAGTCCATTGGAACTTTAAACTGCTCACAAAATTGGCGTAGCATTTCTGGATAATAATTCGAACTAATCGGATTCCAAAGGCACTAATGCTCCTTCATTTAAGGTTTTTTTGCTTTATCTGGAACAACTAAATCGATATCCACTTCTAATTTCATGCCTAATCCATCACATTCTGGACAAGCTCCAAAAGGTGCATTAAATGAAAAAGAGACGTGGCTCTAATTCTCAATCGTAAATCCACAATGAGGACAAGCATAATGCTCACTAAACAAGATTTCTTCTTGCCCAATAACATCGACAATGGCATACCCTTCTGCTAAACGAAGCGCTGCTTCTAATGAATCGAATAATCTTGAACGGCTCTTGTCCGACACAATAATACGGTCAACAACAATTTCAATCGAATGCTTTTTTTGTTTTTTTCTAATGAAATTTCATCCGTTGTTTCCATCATTTCGCCATCTACTCGAATACGAATATAGCCGTCTTTTTGGATATTTTCGAAAACTTTTTATGTTCCCCTTTTTTTCCTTTTTACAATCGGTGCTAAAATTTGAATTTTTGTTCTTTCTGGTAATTCCATCACTCGATTCACCATTTGTTCAATCGACTGACTTTCAATTAAAGTACCATCGTTTGGACAATACGGTTTTCCTACACGTGCATAGAGTAATCTCAAGTAATCATTAATTTCCGTTACTGTTCCCACCGTTGAACGAGGGTTACGAGAAGTTGTTTTTGGTCAATCGCAATTGCTGGACTTAATCCATCAATACTATCAACATCTGGTTTATCCATTTGCCCTAAAAATTGTCGTGCATAAGCTGATAAACTCTCTACATATCTTCTTTGCCCTTCTGCATATAATGTATCAAAAAGCAAGTGAACTCTTCCCTGAACCGGATAATCCTGTAATTACTACTAATTGATCTCTTGGAATCGTTACATCAATATTTTTTAAATTATGGGAGCGTGCTCCTCGAACGATAATCTGATCTTTCGCCATTCCATCTTCCTCTATTTCTATCTATAATCAAAAACTTTGCCCCTAGGCGTTCACCTTAGTATAGCATAGTTTCTTTTTATATTACGAACAAACGTTCTTATCATATTACACATCTTTATTTTAAGTGAATTCAAAAAAATGCGCAAATTTTGAGCAGATTATGAGCAGATTCCTACTCAACAAAAAAAGTCTGAACCTTCATAGCACATACACTATCAAAATTCAGACAATTTTTTGTAAATTCTTAGTTGATTTCCATTTCTACTGGACAGTGGTCACTTCCGGTTACATCTGCACGAATTTTCACTTCTTGAATGCGAGAAGTTAACACTTCTGACACAACAAAATAGTCAATTCTCCATCCAATATTTCTTGCACGAGCACCGCCCATGTAGCTCCACCATGTATAAGCTCCTACTGCATCTGGATAACGATAACGGAATGCATCGACTAAACCATTTTCTACAATTTGATCAAATTTCTCACGCTCTTCTTTTGTAAATCCTGCATTTTTTGTATTTGTTTTTGGATTTGCCAAATCGATTTCCTTATGCGCTACATTTAAGTCTCCACAGAAAATAACCGGTTTTGTTTCTTCTAACTTTTTGATAAAAGCTAAGAAATCATCTTCCCACACTTGGCGATAACTTAAACGTGTTAAATCACGTTTCGCATTTGGAGTATACACTGTCACTAAATAATAATCCGCATACTCTGCTGTAATGACACGTCCTTCTTGATCATGTTCTTCAATTCCTAATCCATATTGAACAGAAATCGGTTCTTCCTTTGTAAAAAAATGGCTGTCCCAGAATATCCTTTTTTTCACTGCTGAATTCCAATAAGCATGATAGCCTGCAAATTCCATTCCTAAATCCACTTGTTCAGGCTGTGCTTTTTGTCTCTTGTAAACATAAAATATCTGGTTGAGCTTCTAATACATATTCTTGTAAAAGCTCCTTTATTTAAAAACAGAACGAATCCCATTCACATTCCATGTTGTTAATTTCATACTTCTTCCTCCACATTCATTTTGTTCTATCATAACAATTTTTATAAAATGATGACTAGCAAAAAGATGCCGACCTCCAACGGTTAGATTTTTTTAGTCCAACTTTTTGGGGGTCGATATCTCAGAAATATATCTTTTCAAAGTACACATTATCACTTGAATGTAAACGGTTAATACATTATAATATAAGCAAAGAAAAAAATAGTTAAAAAAACAACACAAAAGTAAGTTAACGTGTGGGTGAAGTTTCTATTAAGTTAAATATTCAATTTAAATAGAAACAATTAATATAAGGTGATTAATTTATATAAAACATAAAAAAAGGAGGTGCTAAGCATGGAAAAATATTAATCCTCATAGATATAAAAAAATGGAGATTACTTATTTTAATCTATTTAAGTTGTTGGGAATAATAATTTTTATGTTAGTTAGTTCATATTTAAATAACTTCAAAGGAGAGATATAAAATGAAAAAAATAAAATTATGAAAAGAATGACAATAATTATCGCAACACTTATGGTATTAGCTTCTATTCCAGGAATTGCATACGCAACATCTGCAACTGTTTATTATAAGGGTGAACCTGTTAACTGGGAGTATGGAAGAAAATGGGGAGTATTTAGTTATTCAGAAGTTCAAACACATGACTTCGAACATTCCGCAACAGCAAATGGTTCATTTTCAGGTTGGAAAGATGCTGGCGAAGTTGCTTATGCTTCACGGTTTATAGGAAACTCTACAGCTAGAGCATATTGGGATTGTAGATAGTTAAATTTGAAAGGCAAAAAGAATTTAATAGATTCTTTTTGCCTTTCTATATAATAATTCATTTAGGAGGCACTATGAAAAAGTATTTTTTTAACAATAATTTATTAAAATATTTAACTTGTATTATGATATTACTAAATGGTGTTTTATTTTCATTAGTGGCAACTTTTTACATGGATATAGCATATTTTAATAAATTAAGTATGTATCCATCTTCCGCTTTATATATTCAATTAAAAAAACGATACCAGAAGAAAAAAAGCAGACTCTACGTATAAATTTTTTTAAATGAATATGCAGAACAAAATGGATTGTTTTATATTAGGAAAGATTTTTTTGCTTAATAGACATGGTTCAGTTATTGGTGCTTTGTTTAGTATTGATGGGGATATAAAAATCTAATAAAGATAAGTTAACACTTGATTTTTTTAGGGCAAAAATATTACTAATTCAAATAAATTAGAGAAATTATTAGTTGCAAAAGATGAAAAATGCAACTTTGGGTGTATCTGAAACTACATTAAATAGTATTGATAATATTCCACGTTTTAAATTCGGAGAAAAATATAGTCTTTAAAAAGTTATCAAATACAATTAGAGAAACAAAAAAACTATTAATGGTGAATACAGAATTCTGGGATTAGATAATTCAAAAATAGAATTTTTTTAGAAGGACTCAGTAAAGTGAGTGGTGTTGATAGTTCCGTTTTTGATGGTAAATCTGGATATTTTCTAGATCATGGATTGAATGAAATAATAATAGTTGGTATGTTTGTGATTAGCAATTTAGTATTATTATCGTTACTTATTGTAATAACGATAAAGTATTTTGCCTAATTTAGGTAAACTTATTTTTACTAGGATGGTCAAGAAAAATATTTTTGCTATTAAGTTATATCAACCGTTAATTTATACGGCTCTGTTATCTATTTTTTTATTCATACCCTATGGATTAGTTTTAACGGATATTACTTTCAACTCCATTTTTTATTAGTTTAATGCTTGGGATAGGAATACTTCATTTTATAATCATTAGTATTTTATTATTAATAGCATCCCTTTTTTTATCTTCTTAATTTCAGCAATAAATGCAGCAAGAGAAAGAATACCAAGAAGAAAAATATATGATTGTTGCAGTATTGGTGTATTTTATTTTTTTAATATCTTCTTAATTGTAGGAAGTGTATATATAGATAGCCCCTACCAAGAAGTTCAAAAAAATATAGAAATCTCTAAAAAAACTGGAATAAGGTTTCTGACTATAAAATTTTAAAAAAATATTAGCGTTGGAAATGATCAAGCTAGTTTTTAACAGGCAATCAAAAGAGTTATTTAGAGATTTTTTTATAACTGGTACAAAGAAATTTCAGATGATAATGATGTAAATATCATAAACACTTCATTTATTTCAAGGATATGCTAAAAAAAGTATAAATTAAACGAAGTTTATAAATCTGTTCCTAACGAAGAATTTTTGGACACTGACTGCTTCTCCTAATTATTTAAAAAAATTGGTATAAAAAAATTGAAGATTCAGTTATAAAAAAATGCTAAGCGAGGGACTAGAACTTATTTAATTCCAGAAAATAAATCAGATAATGAAAATTAAATTGTTAAAAAGAAATGCTCATTGAAAAAGATACTAAAAAAATATTAGATCAGATGATATAAAAAAACTAGTTTTAATGAAAAATAAAGAATTTGAATTTTTAAAAATATCAATTCAATCAAGAAGTATTTTCATTTAGTACGAAATCAGTAGATAAACTTATGATTAAAGATCCAATCATATTAGTCATTACTCCTGAGAATATGATCTATAGAGACAGAAAGCTTAATTGCTATAGGGGTTAGAAAAATTCTTATATTAAACTTGAAGGGGAAGCTGAAGCGAAGTATTTAAGCCAAGAATACTTATCAAAATTTAATTTAAATGATAACTATATAGAGTTTGCTACAATTCGTTTATTTGTTGATGGAATACAAAAAGATTTATGGTTAACGATACAATTATTTCTGGGAACTTTAATTGCTATTACATTTATCGTTATTATTTTATTGATTAGCATCATAACTATTTTTTTCAGAATGCGTATAAAGAAAAAAATATCCGTTAAGAAATTCTTGGGATATAGCAATTTTAGCATATACAAAAATCCCGCTACTGTTAACAACTTTTGTGATAGCCTTAGACATTGTAACTGTTATACTTTTTTTCATAGTAAAGTCGGCATAGTATTTATGATAGTTCTTGGTTTAATACAACTTATTATATTTTATAAGGTTATGATAAGTAATCAAATGAAAAAAACTAAATCTATTTTTTTAAAAATCATAGGAGGGAATATGAATATACTAGAATTTAAAAAAATGTTTCTAAAAGTTATAATAGCAGAAAAAAATTATTGATAATTTCACTATTTCTATTCCTGAAAAAAATCTATTGTATCTATCATAGGTAAGTCTGGCTCTGGAAAGAGTACAATATTAAACATGATTGGAATGCTCGAAAAAAGTTGATAGTGGTGAAATTAAAATAAATGGGAAAAAAATTACCATCTATCAACAGTTCCTTAGCAATGAAATTGAGAAGAGACAGTATTAATTATTTATTTCAATCGTTTGCTTTAATCAATGATATAAAAAGTTGTTGATAATTTACTAATTGCTATGGAATTTTTAGATATCTCAAAAAAAGAAAAAAATCCATCTAATAGATAATGTTCTAAATGAGTTGGATATATTTGATTTAAAAAAATAAAAATTGTAAATACATTGTCTGGGGAGAACAACAAAGAGTTGCTATTGCTAGGTGTATTTTAAAAACCAGGAAACTTGATATTAGCTGATGAACCTACAGGTTCTCTTGATCCCATGATGTCTGAAAAAAAGTATTTAGCTTAATTAAAAAAATTTACGCGATAAATATGGAAAAAAACTATCATTATTGTTACTCATGATATGAATTTAGCTAATAAGACCGATAAAAATTATAAATTTAAATTTTTTTAATGTTGTATCATTATTATGATAAATTTTTTTGTAGTATTATTTTTATTTAGTGTTTAGACATAACTATCATTTCTATACTTTGGTTTCGTCGACTTAAGTATACTAGATAGTTATGTCTTTTTGTATACACTTTATTTCTCTCTAAACATCCGCATCATTCGGCAAGCAAATATAAAAACTAATCACTTCTCCAACGGATTCAGCTAATATTCTTCCACCATGACTTCGAACAATATTATCCGCAATGGCTAAACCTAAACCTGTTCCACCTGTTTCTTTCGAACGAGAGCCTTCTGCACGATAAAAAAACGACTAAATAAATGCTCCAACACTTCTTTAGAAATAGGTTCTCCAATATTACGAACAGCAATCGTTACAATGTCTTTTTTTGTTCCAATACTTCTATCGTAATCTTCGTATTTTTCACGACCATATTTAATCGCATTTGACAGTAAGTTATGAATGACACGCACCATTTTTCAGCATCCATTTCTAGCACCATTTTTTTCTTTTTTTGTGGAATGACTTCAATTGTCATTTGACGTTTTTGTGCTTCTAATTCAAAAATCCGCTGCTACTTGTTCTAAGAAATTCGCTACTGGAATATCATTCAATCGCAATGGTGCTCCATTTGGACTTGTCGTTGTATATTCGAATAAATCATCTACTAATGCTTTCATTTGTTGCGCTTTATGATACGCAATTTCTGCATAACGCTTTGTTTCTTCGGGTGTTTTAGGCTTTCCATTAATGACTAATCCTAAATACCCAATAATAGACGTTAAAGGGGTACGAATATCATGAGAAACATTTGTAATCAATTCATCTTTTGATTTTTTTCAATTATCCGTTCATCTTCCATGGCGCTTACGGTCGAATCTACTAAACAGTTAATACTCGTCACTACTTTCCCCATATCTCCTGCTAATTGGAAAGGAATTCTTCGATCATAATCACCTTGAGCAATTAAATATAATTCCTCTAAAAACATGAGACAATTGCATTTGATGATAACGGCGAATTAAACGCCAATAAGTAAATCCAATCGCAAAAATAATCGAACTAATGGAGAAAATATTTTTATATAATTGAATTTCACTTGGTTCAACATTCCAAGCTTGACGAATCGAACGACTGCCGTCTACAAAATATCCAGGTGCATCTAAAAATTGATTCAACAATACTAAAAGCTCCTAAATATAAGACAAAGACGATACAGAGTGTAATCACGCCTTCTAAAAATAATTCACTAATTTCCCGGGCTGTTAATTTTAAAAGGGCTGCAGGCTTTTCCTCTCTATCTGCCTTTTTTTGAAAAAATTTGCTATTTACTTTCAATTTTATAGCCAACTCCCCATACGGTTTCAATAACCTTATCTCCACCTGTTGCTTCAGCAATCTTGTCACGTAAATGACTTACGTGAACCATTACAGTTTTAGTAGAGACAATACTTTCTTGTTGCCATACCGTTTCAAAAATTTCATCTGCACTAAATACTTTATTAGGGTGACTTGCAAGTAGGAATAGAATCCCAAACTCTAATACGGTTAATTGAATTTCTAAGCCATCTAATGTTGTTACTTGATGAGAGCCTTTATTAATTAATAATGGACCAATCGTAATTTCTTCAGCACTTTCACTTTCTTTTTGTTAAAGCTGAAGTTCTACGTAATAATGATTTTACACGTGCAATGACTTCTAATGGGTTAAAAGGTTTCGTTACATAATCATCTGCCCCATTTGTTAATCCTTGAATTTTATCAATATCTGTTGATTTGGCACTAAGTAATAAAAATTGGTAAAGCATCATTCGTTTTACGAATTTCATGTACAACAGAAATCCCATCCAACCTTGGCATCATAATATCTAAAAATAACCATATCAATATCTGGATAAGCTTGAATTTTTTTTCTAATGCTTGTTTTCCATCATATGCTTTTACAATTTCAAATTTTTTTCATTTCTTAAATAAATGGATAATAATTCAACAATCTCGCGATCATCATCTACGACTAAAAATTTTTCATAAAAAATCCCTCTTTTCGTATTATTTTCAACTTTATCCTACTCAATCTACAACAAAAAACTCCACCATTTCTTTTAAAATCTTGAAAATTCTTTAATAATTTGGCAAAAAATCGCTTCTTTATGCCTGAATACACGTTTTTTTGCTATAATGTAAGTGTATTCCTGATTTATTGGAAAGGATTTTTATGATACAAACACCTATTACAAATCAAAAAGTACAATTACTAGAAACGATTGTCTCTTCATCAGAACAAATGCAAGATTATTTTTGTTCCATTTGTAGTGGATGAATCCATCTTACATCATCTCGTGCAATTTCCATCGGAAACTTTTCTACATTTTTTTGGGAAATGGAAGATACAGTCATTTTAGGAATGACAGATACTAAAAACACCCTATTTAGAAGAGGGAGTTGCCTTATTAAAAACAACGAAACTACACACCAGTTGTTCGTCATGCTGGAGGCTTAGCCGTTGTGAGTAACTCAGGCGTTTTAAATATTAGTTTATTATTTTCTAGACAAACTGCAACAATTACTCAAGTCTATAAATGGATGCAAGAACTCATCACACGTGCCTTTCCAGAAGCCATTGGAGAAAAAGAAATCCAAGCTTTTTGAAGTGAGTGATTCCCTATTGCCCAGGAGACTATGATTTAAGTATCCAAGGGAAGAAATTCGCTGGAATTGCGCAAAGACGTTTCAAAAAAATTCCATTTGTGTCTCTATTTATCTTAGCATTAATGGAAATCAAGAAGAACGTGGAAACTTAATCCATGATTTTTATGAAGAAAGTATTAAGGGAGAAGAAACTCGTTGGCATTATCCAACTATCAATGCAGATAGTATGGCAAATTTATCCCAATTATTAGACTTAACTCTAACCGTTCAAGAAGTCAAAGAACGTATTTTAACCGCTCTATTAGATGGGCAATGTGAATTATTAGAGTCAGAAATTAATTTTTGCAACTGAAGCAAGTTACCAAAAAAAGCCATGGATCGTTTTAAACCTTCGAAAAGTTTAACGGTAATTCCAGACAATATAAGGAGGAAAAAGATTGATGTATATTGAAGAACTATCCCGTGAAAAAAAGTATTACGTGACCCTGTACATGATTACATTCACATTCAACACCGTGTGATTTTAGACTTAATTAATAGCCGAGAAATGCAACGATTACGCCGAATTAAACAAACAGGCGCTTCTATGTTCACCTTCCATACGGCTGAACATTCTCGCTTTTCTCACTCACTAGGTGTCTATGAAATTGCTAGAAGAATTTGCGACAAATTTGTTCGTAACTACCCTTCTACAACCCCAGAAGATGGATTATGGGATGACTCTAATCGCCTTGTTGTCCTATGTGCCGCTCTTTTTACATGATATCGGACATGGCCCTTATTCTCATGCTTTTGAGAAAAATTTTCGATACAAACCATGAACAAATTACAATTGATATTATTTTGTCACCAGACACAGAAGTGAACAAAATTTTAAAAACAGTCTCTCCTACTTTCCCAGAAGAAGTAGCCAGTGTCATTCAAAAGAAACATCCAAATCCACAAGTTGTTCAATTAATTTCTAGTCAAATTGATGCTGACCGTATGGATTACTTACTACGAGATGCTTATTTCACAGGGGTGAACTATGGAACCTTTGATTTAACTCGTATTTTACGTGTGATTCGTCCTTATAAAGGCGGGATTGCCTTTAACTTCTCAGGAATGCATGCCGTAGAAGATTATGTCGTTAGCCGTTATCAAATGTATATGCAAGTTTATTTCCATCCAGTCTCAAGAGGAATGGAAGTGGTGTTAAATCACTTATTAAAACGTGCTACTGAATGTTATCATTCAACGACTCATCCTTTAAAATATACAGCCTCTTTTCTTAAAAACCATTTTTTTGAAAAAAATTGGACTTTGGAGGACTATCTTCGTTTAGATGACAGTGTGTTAAACACTTATTTTGCCCATTGGCAAATTGAAGACGATGCGATTTTTAAGTGATTTAGCCGATCGTTTTTATTAAGCGTAGACCATTTTAAATCCGTACCATTTAATTCCGTTAATGACAAAGCAACGATTGAACGAATGAAAGAACTTGTACAAAAATGTTGGTTATAATACCGAGTACTATACCGCTATTAATAATAGTTATGATTTACCTTATGATTTCTATCGACCAGATTCTGTAAAAACCACGAACACAAATTGAACTCGTAGAACGAAATGGAAATATGGTCGAATTATCTCTTGTCAGTTCGATTGTTTCTGCCATTTCAGGAACAGTACGCGGAGATGTACGTCTGTATTTCCCAAGAGAAATGTTTATCGAAGGCTCTTCAGAATTATTTAGCGAAGATTATCAAGAATTCCAAGAACTAGCTTCAAAAACTTGATGTCTACTCAAATCAAATGAAATAATCATACAAAGACTTTTCTAGACTAGCAAACTAAACTTAGAATTCAGCTACAAAGGAAAGTCTTTTGTGCTTTTTCATTCAGTTGTGAAATATGGTATAATAAAGCTGATACAGAAAAAAAGGAGACTGACTATGATTAAATTAATTGCCATCGATATCGATGGAACTTTGATTAACTCAAAACACGAAATTACTCCTCGTGTTCATGCAGCATTAACAAAAGCAAAAGAACAAGGCGTCTATGTTGTTCTTTGTACAGGACGTCCACTTCCAGGAGTTCAAGGATATTTAAAAGAACTAAACTTAATTAATGATCGTGATTTTGTCATTACTTATAATGGTTCACTTGTTCAAAAAACAGGAACAGGAGAAAGTTTAGTACGCTTTGGAATGACAATGGATGATTTAAAACTAATGGATGATTACCATCAACAATATGGCGTTCACTACCACGCAATCGATGAAAAAAATATTTATGTTACTACACCAGATATTGGAAAATACTCTTATATGGGACGTGACCTTGTTGGTATGCCAATTGTACAACAACCACTGGATCAATTTGATCCAAATGCTACTTTTTTTCAAAAATGATGTTCGTAGATGAACCAGAAATTTTAGAAAATCTTATTCCAAATTTAAGTAACTCATTCAAAGAAAACCATAATATCGTTCGTAGTATGCCTGTTTACTTAGAAGTCCTACACCCACAAGCAAGCAAAGGACACGCTGTTGCTAAACTAGCAGAACTATTAGGGACTAGATGCTAGCGAAGTCATGTGTATCGGTGACCAAGGAAACGATAGAGATATGATTGAATATGCAGGAATGGGCGTTGCAATGGGAAATGCCATTGATGAAATTAAAAGCACTCGCAAACTTCATTACAACAACCTGTGATGAAGATGGTGTTGCAGTAGCTGTAGAAACTCACGTATTAAATACGGAGAATTAATTCTAGGACGAAGAAAAAAATAACACAAAAACCCAAAGAAGATTTTACACTCCTTTGGGTTTTCTACTTCTAACAACATAACAAAAATAATTTACTAAACACGATAATTTAATAAGATTTTTAGAAAGAAATATCTAAATTTAACGAATATTCGTCTTTTTAGTTGTAATTTTCGTAATTTTTCTGTATAATAGTTTTACTGAAGCAATCTTCAGCCAGAGCGAGCTTAAAAGCTTTGATTCAATTTAAAGGAGGCTAACCAATGAAATTAAAAAAGAAGCGAACGTTTAATCGATATGACACAACGATTACTCGATAATCCTCACACATTGATTTCATTAACAAGTTTTACAGATTTATACCAATCTGCAAAGTCTTCCATCAGCGAAGATATTGCTATTATTAAACGCACCTTTGAAATTCAAGGAATTGGAGTCGTCAATACACTCCCAGGAGCTGCTGGAGGCGTGATTTTCACTCAAAAAAATTAAGAAAGAACAAGCATTAGAAGCTGCACAAAAAAATTTGTGACCAAATGAATGACTCTACTCGTCTACTTCCTGGTGGATATATTTACTTATCTGATTTATTAGGAAAACCAGACGTTCTTCATCACTTAGGAAAAAAATGATTGCTTCTGCCTACGAAGATAAGAAAGTTGATGTCATTATGACTGTAGCAACAAAAAAGGCGTTCCAATTGCCCAAACAGTTGCCAATTATTTAAATGTACCATTTGTTATCGTTCGCCGTGATTCGAAAAATTACAGAAGGAGCCACTGTCAGCATTAATTACGTATCTGGTTCTTCTTCTCGTGTTGAAAAAAATGGAATTATCTAAACGTACTCTTCCAAGTGGATCGAATGTACTCATTGTCGACGACTTCCTAAAAAGCCGGTGGTACCATCAATGGGATGAGAAGTCTGATCCAAGAATTCGATTCTCAAGCAGTAGGTGCTGTCGTTTTCTGTGAATCAGGAGTTTCAGGACATCAATTAGAAGACTATTCTTCTATTATTCGTATCACAGAAATCAACACCGAAAACCAACACATCAAAGCCGAACTCGGTAACTTCTTCGATACACATACATTTTTTTAGAAGAAAAACATTAATAAACACAAAATCAACTCAAAAAAACAGAAAAAAACTTTCCTTAAATAGCAAGGTCGTCAGCAGCCTCGCCAAAGCGAGGCTCATGGCTAGAATTCGAGCCTTGGTCTCGAATTCTCCCTGTAAAATAAGCCACCGAAGTGGCTCATTTTACTTTTGCTATTAAGAAAAAGTTTTTTTCTGTTATTTTCTTTACGTTATAAAACGGACTATACCCATTCACCATTTTCATTCAATTGATATCCATCAATAACAGTATTTTTTTGCCATTTATTACGAGTTACTACTTCCATTTGTTTCTACATTTTCATTAATAGCTTGAACTAGTTTTAGTATTATCACTTCACAAAAATTTAAAAAAACGTTTTTTTATCTAGCAAAAATAAAAAGAAAAAAACTGCCTTTGAATAGCAGCAGTAAAATGAGCCACTGAAGTGGCTTATTTTACAAGGGGAAATTCGAGACCAAGGCTCGAATTTTAGCCATGAGACTCGCAAAACGAGGCTGCTGGCGACCTTGCTATTCAAGGGAAGTTTTTCTGTTATTTTTGCTTAACGTCTTACTGGAATACCATCGAAAATAGCATCATCCATACAGGTAAAATCACGATATAGAATAAAGTTGTAATCGTAACAGCAGATGTCGCAAAATCAATGTCCGCATTTTCCTCCGTTGCCAATAATGGCATAATCACCAATGTAGGAATCGTTGATTGAAGGAAAAATGTTTCTTGTAATTTCATTGGTAATTCGATTAAAAACAACTGCATTGCTCCCACTTGGATTGTCAACAGAATTACTGGAAACAATACAAAACGCCCTAAAATCGATAAAGTCATATCTCGGTCAAACGTCAACGAACGAAGTCCCACTTGTGCTAAATGAATTCCAATATACATCAAAGATAATGGCGTTACTAAATTACCAATATAAATGAGCGATTGATTCAAAAACATTGGAATCGTTCCTCCAAACCATACCAAAATCATACTGCCTAAAAAGGCAATTAAAGGTGGTGAGAAAATCCGACTCCATTGAATTCCTTTTCCATCATGTTGCTGATTATAATAAGCAAATAAATACGTCCCCACTGTAAACGTCGATAAAGTATTCACTACATAATATACTAAAAAATAAGGCATAGCCTCTTCACCAAATAAAGATAAATTCAAAGGCATTCCCATAAAAATCGTATTCGCATTGACAATCGTATTCATTACCGTCGCCTTACGTTCATTAGGAATACCAAACATTTGAACGATTAGCCAAGCAAGAAAAATATCCAATAATAACACTCAATAGTGGAATTCCTAAACTTCCAACAAATTCAATCATTTTTTTCCTTTGAGATAAATCTTAAAAACAGAAATCATAATCGAAGCGGGTAACGCAATTTTAATAATAAAGGGAAGAAATACTTGCTGAAAAATTTTCATCAAACCAGCCCTTTATTTGTAATACATATCCTAAACTAATCATGATGACAATTGTTGCCATACTTGAAAAGATTTGACCTAACATTTTAATCCTCCAATTACTTAGTACAGTCACTATACTCTGCTTTTTCCTCTACCTGTCAACATTCCATAAAATATAAAAAAATCTCGAAAAAAATCTGCTAAACAAACTTTCCGAGACTTCAACTTTATTTCTTGAATTGATTTTTTTAATCATTGTTCCAAATAAACTAACGACTAAAATTATTAAGAATACACAAGTAATTGTGGCACCTGGTGGTGTATCAAATTCATAAGACATACTTAACCCAGTAAAAAAATACCAAAAAAATACTAATTAAAAATACCCGACACAATTACTCCTGTAAAACTTCTTGTCAAACGAATCGCGATAGAGGCTGGTAACACAATAACCGCTGAAACTAATAAAAGCTCCAGCAATTGGCATCATCACTGAAATGACTACACCTGTAATAATCGTGAAAACTTGTGTCATCAAACGAACAGGTAATCCTGCCGTATAAGCTGTATCTTCATCAAATGATAAAAACATATAATGGTCGTCTAAAAAAATCAAATATAACACGACTACAATAACTGCTAAAAGCAATCATCAATCCCATTTGTTGTTGTGTAATCGTCACAATGGAACCAAATAAAAAAATTGATCCACACTAATCGTTGAACGACCTTTTTGGAAATTCATTAAAATTAAAAGCAATCGCCATCCCGCCGGACATTAATATCGCAACGGTCACTTCTGAATAACCTTTAAAAATATTTTCCAATTACTTCTAACACAATAGCTGCTAAAACTACCACTACTAATGTCATAAAGGTAGGATTATAACCTAATAATAAGCCTAGAGAAACACCCACTAAGGAAACATGCGATAAGGTATCTGCCAATAATGACTGTCTTCTTAAAATTAAAAACAATCCCAAAATCGGCGTAATCATCGCCATTGCTAATCCTGTGATGAATGCTCTTTGCATGAAACCATAGAAAAACATCTCCATGGAGAATCCTCCTTTCTCATCAAATGAATATGTTTATCCACATAATGCTCCAAATCTTCTTCCTCATGCGTCACCATTAAAATTGCTTTTCCATGATGGGCACAACTATGATGTAAGAGATGGTAGAAACGCTCTCTACTTGTTTTATCCATTCCTGCTGTTGGTTCATCTAAAACAAATAAGTCCGGATCTGTTGCAAAAATACGCGCTAAACAGATTCTTTGTTTTTGACCACCCGACAACTCGCCAATACGTTTATGGCGTTCATCCCACATTCCAACAGATTTTAAGGCTCTTTCAATATGTTCATGGTCTTCTTGATCTAATCGTTGGAACCAACGACCTTGTTGGTAACGACCTGAAGCAACTAATTCATAAACGGTTGAAGGAAATCCCACATTAAAAGAAGAAATTTGTTGTGGGGCATATCCAATGGATAATGTTTCTCCTTGTGTATTAACAGTTGCGATTGTTGCTTTTTCCTTGTTTTGGAGTTAATAATCCTAAAATATTTTTTTAATAAAGTGGATTTTGCTGCACCATTTTCACCTGTTAATATGACAAACTCTCCCGGTTCAACGGTAAAACTAATGTTTTTCTAAAACGGGCTCATTATCATACGAAAATGATAAATTCTCAACTGAAACGTAACTCATACTAACTCCTTCCTTTTTCTAAATCGTAGTAATTCTTTTTTATGTACGTTTGTTAGGATAGCATATTTTAGTACGAATAATCAAGAAATTACGATACTATTCACGAAATTTGTGGACAAAAAAAGCAGGCAATTATGATTGCCCACTTTTTAATCGATTATTGTAAACTTGCTAACTGTTCTTTCAAGCGTTGAATCACTTTTTTTGTTCATAATCTGTACGAACTTTTTTTGAGAAATTTCTACTTTTGAAAATGGTAATGAACCTTGTTTTTCAATATAGGAATCCTCCACTTGAATAAAGTGTCCAGAAGCCCCTAATCCAACAGCAAAATACTGATTTTGATAAGTATTTCCAAAGTTTACACCTGCAATACTTTGTGCATGGTCATATTCCATTCCATTAAATAAAAAAATATCAAAAATAGCTTCTCTTAATTCAGCACGAATTGTAAAATAATCTTTATTTTGGAAATCAGTACTAATCGCATTTTTCAAAATATTGTTTTCCATTTTCTTTTGATTGATCTTGAGAAGTTAATATGCCATATTGTTCCACTACTTTATTAATGGCATATGCATCATGCCCTTTACCATCAGCAATAAATCGCCCATCATGAATATATTCTTTCGCAATTTTTCTCAGCAATAGTAACCATTGTATCTGTTACTTTTACAGGAGATAATTTCATTTGTTGACGAATAGAATTAATAAGAGATGCTGCATATAAACTTAAAAGATTGTTTCATATCTTCTGGCATTGTACGAAGATTATATTTTTGCTAATAATGTATTAGAGATAGCACCTATTTCTTTTTGATTTGCTTTTAATAATTCTTTACTTAATATATTTAAAGCTAAAAATATTTTTCTTGATGTTTCCCCTGCTCAGTTGAACCATATTGGTATAAACGTTTTTGCAAAAATCATCATTTATAGTAATTGAATCTTCGGACTCTAACCATTGAATGGCTTTTTCTAATGCTTTTTTTCTCATATTGTTTTTCTTTGAGATTGCACACTATTATCCAGCTCTCTTCTTAAATGAGCTTCTGCTGATTCACGCATTTTACCATTTGATTCTAAATAGTATCCATCTACTTCTTCATCATGAGCATAAGCACCATTTTCTTTTTAAATAATACCAAGCCTGATAAGTTTGATCAAAAATCCATTCTGAATTAGCCATTTTCCCATTTAATTTTAGGTAATAAGAACCTTCCCACTCATTACGAGCATAAGATCCATCTGCCTTTAAATAGTACCAAGCATTTTTCAAAAGTACTTTTGCACCCATTCGCTACTGGCCATTTTCCCATCGGATTTTTAAATAATAATCTTTTTGCCATTCAGAACGAGCATAAATCCCATTTCCTTTTAGATAGTACCAAGCTTTATAAGACTCATCATAAATCCATTCCGCCAAAAGCCATTTTTCCATTTGGATTTAAATAAAAAATTTCCTTGCCAAGTTGAATAAAGCATACGTTCCATCCGATTTTTAAATAATACCAACCTTGATAATCAGGATCATAAATCCATTCTTTTTCAGCCATTTTTCCATCGGCTTTTAAATAATAGTTTCCTTGCCATTGTTTCGTCACAGGTTTTTGATTTTGATAAAAATACCAGAAACCTTTTTCTTTTACCCATCCTTGTTTGGATGTTTCTTGTGCTGCCACTCCTGTGAAGCTTGATAACATCAAAGTTGTTAATAATGAAATCATCATTTTTTTTATTCATAAGGAACCTCCTTCATTCATACTGTTATTGTACCGAATCTTATAAAAAAATCAACTAATAGCCTATAAAGAGAAACTCCACTATCAGGCTGCAACTCTGATAGTGGAGAAAAAGGGAAAAACTCACCAAAAATGATGGCAACACTTTTGGTGTTTTACTTCAATTCGAAAGCACATGTTTCCTGCTGACAGAAACAATACGTTAAAACTATATAAAAAGCCCCTTTCGTATTTTAACAAAAGGGGATTCATCGCATAATCATAGATTGGAATAAAATACTAGTTTAAAAAAACTGTAAGTTACCCCTCTTCTATACTTGATCGTCATTTTTCCTTCGCTGGCATTATCCAGAACAGGTTCAATGGGTATGATCTCAGCCTTTCGGCACCCCAAATGCTTCTCTATTGAATTGAGTTCAGTATAACATGTTTCCTCTAAGAAGAAAAAGGTTTCTAAACTACTTTTTATTAGCGAATATGATGATCATAAGCAAAAAAATTACTAATTGCGTACGATCTCTCAAAGCTAATTTTGATAAAATTGTACTAATATTATTCTTAACCGTTCCTTCAGATAAAAAAATAATGCTTCTGAAATTTCTTTATTATTTAACCCTTGAGATACTAATCGAATCAATTCAATTTCTCTCTCCGTTATGCCGAATGAAGAAATATCCGTTTTTTTCTATAGAAGAAGCTGGTACTTTTGGTTGCATCACTAATTTTTTTCAGAAACTGTTGCATCCATCACTACTTTTCCAGATAAAAGCAACTTTAATCCCATCATAGATAGCTTCATAACTACTATCTTTTAATAAATAACCTGAAGCCCCATATTGCATCGCTTCTACTATATATTCCGTATCTTGAAAGGTTGTTACCATTACGATTTTCACTTCTGGATAAGCTTCTTTGATCAGTTTAGTTCCTTCAATTCCCGTACTTACTGGCATACGAATATCCATTAATACTACATCTGGAACTTCGATTTTGCAACATTCAAATGCTTCTCGTCCATTTCCAGCTTGATGAATCACTTCAATATCTGGATAAGTTTCTAGCATAATTTTTAAACCAGATCGAATTAATTGTTCATCATCTACTAACATCACTTTAATTTTTTTCAGACATTGGATTCTCCTTTCAATTTCATTTGTACTGTAAATCCTTGTTCAGAATTTTTGATTTCTAATTGCCCCTGTAGTTCATGCAGTCGCTCTTCTAAAGCTTTTAATCCACCTTCTAGTGAAATAGCTGAAGATCCTACTCCGTTATCCATAATTGTTACAATGAGTTCATTTGTAGAATACATCATTAATAGCGTAATTTTAGTTGCTTTTTCCATGACGAATCGCATTTGTCGTTGCTTCTTGCACTCCTCTAAAAATCGTCAACTCTTGCTCTTTAGCAAGTTGAATCGTTGGTTTATTTTGTCGAAATACAAATTCCACTCCACTATGTTGTTTCGTTTCATAAATAAATTCTTCTAAAGCAACATTTAATTGTTGTTTTGTAAGCTGTTCTGGTTTTAAATCATGCACAACACTACGTACTTCTTGCAATCCTTTTAACTGCAAATTCTCTTAACTGTGCGCTCATTTGAGAAACTTGAGGATTATTTTCTTCACTTAATTTACTAATTGCACCTAATTGAATAATAATCGTTGAAAGACTATGCCCAACTGAATCATGAATTTCTCTTGAAATACGATTTCTCTCTTGTAAAGTATATAATTCCTTCATCGTTCCTATTGTATATTGCACTTGTTGCAATTCCTTTTTCTGTTCAAACAATTGATTTTCTTGCTCTTTTAATAAGTTTTTCTTGACTATTTAATTTTTAAAAACAAGATGTGAACCATAATAAAATAATACATTTCCAAAAAAATCATCACTGGAATCGCCCACCATTGTTGTTGCTTTATCCCCAATACAATAACTACTAGACAAATCATTACTTGAAGAATAATTGCATTCATGGATGAAAAATCGAAAACTAATTTCAAAACATAATAAAAAGTAGTAAACTAATCGAAAGGTGAGCTGAAACATAACAAAATGCCAAAATTAAAGTCCCTTGAACTAAAAATTACCCAAGGATATTGAAGTGAATAATAAGCTAATTGAGCTACAATCATCATTCCTAAAAAAGCAATAAATGATAAGCATTAAAAGGTTGATAAAAAAAGCCCATTCTGCTAAAAGCTGTTATGAATAAGCCATAACGAATAATAAATTTAAATTGATTTTTCTTGAATTGTTTTTCATGATAAGAACCCTCTAGCAATTAAAAAAATATCATCGCAACACTATTACTAACAAAATGCATTAACATAGAAGCAGCAACATTATCCTTATAATAACGATATATTCCAACTAAAGGAATCGTTAATGGAATATACATCAAAAGCCGCACTCCAATCAATTCCACCGCTATTCGAAATCGAATGCAGTAAAACAAAGAAGAAAATAGAAATTGCCGTTAAAATCCATGGATTCATTTTTATCTTTAAAAAGCTCCAATAATTGCTTCCCTAAATACTAATTCTTCCACAATTGGTGCAACCACACAAGTTAAAATCAACATCAATACAAGAGAAGTTGAATTTAATAAAGATTCAATATTGGCTTGATTGTCCGTTTGCTGTAATGGAACTATAAGTGCTAAAAAGCATAGTCAGTACTATTCGAACTACATAACCAATCGCAATATCTCGAACGAATCTACGTTTTTTTAAATCTTCAAATCCTCTTTGAATCACTTCCCGATAAGACCATACTGCATACATTGCCGTTATTAACTGAACTAAAATATAAACTTTTCTATCTACATGTAATGTACCATCTTCAGCTTGTGTTAGAAAAAAACGAGGAACAATCATCAAATTAGAAAAATAGACAAACCATAATAAAACTGCTTTTTTTCTTCATTCTTTACCTCCATTAATGGAAATTTTTATGTTCTAAACTATAAATTTTTTTGAATTTTACCATCATGCCATACAACACCATGTAAAAGCCCCACCAAAAAAACAGCGCCACCGTCCATTCCGATTTTTTTCCATCATGTTGCCATAATTTCATGTAATCTCCATCTTCATTTAATCCTTTTTAATGGAGTATGTCCAAAAAAATAATTGTCTTACCTGTTGTATTTTTTTCCTGTATGAAACGGCTCACGAATCCAGTAAAAAAATCTTTTGGAATAGTATCTAACCAATGATCTAATCTTAAATCGACACCAGCATGAACAAATAAGACATCCCCTTCATCAATATATAAAGGACGTTCTCTTAAAAAAAGTAATTAACTCAGAATATTGCTCTTTTACTAATTCGCAATCTTTTAATGAATCAATTTCTGTATCTACAGGACGATTTAACAGATGGTTTATAGTAGTATTCCCATTATTTCTCATATAATGATCAAAGCGCTCTTCTGGATTATCAATCCAAGCTAAAAAAACATGACTTCATGATTCCCCATTACATACCAAGCATTTTTCTCTTGAACATATTTCATCGCTGTTAAAACACTTTTTTTATTATTAGGACCTCTATCAATTAAATCTCCAAGAAAAAAACTAATTGTTGAGTACTTTCATCCCAATTTTTTTCAACATTTCATCGAGCATTTTATCTTCTCCATGAACATCTCCAATAATAAAAATATGTTTTTTTCATAACTTTCTACAACTCCTCTTTAAACATACGATGATTATACCATACTATAGACATTCAAAAAAGCTTACAAAAATAATGTTCATTCGTATATAACTGAATAACAAAAAAAGACTGAGTATTGAAGTGACCCCAAAAAGTTAGATTTTTTTATGTCTAACTTTTTGGGGTGCAGTACATATTCACCAGTCTCACTTAAATTTATATTTTTTTATCTAAGCTACTTGCCGGGATTGAACCGGCGACCTCCACCTACCAAGGTGACGCTCTACCGACTGAGCTAAAGCAGCA
>BNJS01001517.1_pt1 | contig 155625 bp, 232 predicted proteins | sample 8540461 | NCBI WGS metagenome assembly BNJS01 (sample SAMD00202454, study PRJDB9452) | human saliva metagenome | isolation source: human saliva | place: Japan | reverse complement strand
TGGAAGTTACGTATTGTTAACTGCCGCCATTTTCGCTGCGTTGACCTAATAAAACAGAGGCCTCCCCACTGGAGGGAGCCAGCCGCATCATTTTCAGAGCAGCATCGAGGCGTGTAAGGAAAAGCTGAAGCGGCCATTTTCTTTTCGTTGATATACACTGACTGCCGCAAAAGAGCGCTCATTTCCAGTTGGCAGCGGCCGCATGAAGAGCCAGAAATCAGTTTGCCAGTGCCGGCTTAGAAATCGGCAGCATAATCCCGAAACAGCACGCCAACATCGCAGGTACAATACCGTCAAGAAAATGCCGGTCTTCCAGCTCTCGCCGGGAATGGAAAAAGTTTCTTAAAATAATTAGGTTATTATAGGTACAGTGATGGCGCTTGGCAAAAATCATTGCACACACCGAGTTCATCAAACTGCAGCTTTTTGAATGACAATGAGCGCGGAATGACACCGCAGAAAAGCATCACGAAAGACTGCAAAGAACACCAGTACCCGCCGACCTTTCAAATGGGTGCAGGACCAGAATCATACGCCGCCATTGTCGTAACCCAGCATATTAATGGACGTCTTACTGGCGTGATAAAGGCTGACACGAATGCGACTTCCACGCTCTTTTTACCCAGCATATAGTAAGATAACCCGCTCAAATGCCCATTCCCTCGCACACAGATGAATACCCGTGAGCTTAGATTAGCTTTTCACGAAAGACACCGATACAATAAGACAATCCCAAAACGGATAAAGCGTCAGCGAAAGAAACAGCAAAAACGTAATATTTACCACATCAAAATGCGACTGCCGAGCGATTGGCGACTCTATTCTTATTTTTCATTAGAAAATACCCTCCTCGCCAAAGTGCCGAGCTGGCTCTATTCCCAGCACCAGCAATAAGGAGTTGACAATCGACTTAAAGCGACCTCCGACTGCCGCCGCCAGTTCAAACTTGCCCTCATCCCACCTGATAAACATAGGTATCAATATCATCCGCCACTCCATAAACGCCCGGGTGATAAGCACGAAGATTTATCTAAACCCGCTCTGCATCAGGCTGCCGATACGGGTAATCAGCACCACAATGATGGTTGAGCTGAATTCGCCGGCAAAGTAATGTACCATAGCGAGCGATTCTGCACCGTCAACCGTTACGCCTCATACAATATGCGGATCAACGCCAGCCAGTGCCGCCAACAAATAATCGCTCCAGCCAAAGGTTTTCAAATACTATGGATGCCACAATGGTCGGAATAAAGAACCTTTCGCTGGTCAAAAATGGAACCGGAGAAAAGCCGAGCGCCGTAATAATGGCATTGACCGCCCGCCGTCCGGAAGATAAAGAGATTGGTTTATCTCAGCCCAAAATAACCCAGAAATAAAGTTTCAATGTAAATACTGGTTTTGTGTCTTATTTTTAGCTTATGAGACGCAATTCATTTTAATAAGAGTGCAATGATGATGGAAACGGAAACACAAAATCAGCTGAGTAAAGCTAATGGAAATGGTATTCAAAAACGGAATGAAACTTTTCCATACCAAAAGCTCCTGAAACATCAAAGCCCAACCCATGGACTGCCTAAATACCCAGCCTCGGTTAAAATCCTTTAGCGCAATGCTGGCGCCACACATCGGAATATAGCATAATATAATATACCGCCGCCGGCAAAAGCATCGCATAAAGCCATTTATGCCTTTTGATGTGTTCCACAATTTCTGCTTCTGTACGTTTCATTCGTTTTGATTTTAGGCTCAACTGCTGCTGTTACCATTTTAACCCCTTTTGTTGCTGTGCTGACGAGACTCCTGCTCGGCGTCAAAACGCACCTTCGTCACAAACCTATTCTACCAGAAAATGTGCCGAGAGTGAATTTATTAATTTATTCGTTATGCCTTTTTGTGCTAACCCTTATATTTTCCAGTTTTCCTCGTCAATATTGTTTTTAACCTTCTTTTTCGACAAAATTGTCAATTTTGTTAGTCTTTCCTCTTATGATGCCATACAGTCCCTTAACCCTTTGGTTTAGACCGCCTGTCTTGATTTACAACATCTTTTTATAAATCTCAGTGCTTTTTACTCTTTCTTTGGGTACCCTTCTAATTTTTCTTGTAATTTTTTATCTTTTCAGGAGAAATAACAGCATTTTCTTCCACCTTCCTTTACATATTTTTGTTATAATTATAGACAGGTTATTAATATTCTTTGTTGAATAGCGAGGTTACTATAGCTAATAGTCGTTCTCAGTTCTTTTAAAGAACTGATGAGTTTATTGACGCTTTGCCCCATAGGGGAATTTCGATCGAGGTTCTGCATCATGCGCAAAAAACCCTACGGTTATATACCGCAGGAGCTTCAAGTCCATTGCCAAAAATGATGTTCCCGCATCAAAAAGTATTTGGCATTGTCAGTTTCTATTCTCACCACTCATGGACCAAAGGGCGAGGTGGATATTTCCGTTTGCTAGGCACTGCTTGCTATGTCCGGGGGAGCGGATAAGGTTCTGGAAGAGTTTAAGCAGGAGCTGAAAATTGATGTTGGAAACGACGCCCGACAGGCAAGTTTTCTACTTTATCTGTGTTGCGCTGCGTCGGCGCCTGCAGTTTAGCTCCGGTAGTGCTGGTTAACGGCACCGTTTACGGACGGGTGGCAGTCGCTGAGGTTAAGGGGATTTTGACCCGAATACGAAAGCTAAGGCTTCCGGCAAGGTTAATAGGGAGGTATCATGCAAAAATTACTTCTGTTGCCGAGCTTAGGGCGAGCAAAGAAGAGGGCACAACAAAAATCGCCGCTCGAGTGCTTGGCGAAAACATTGATCTATTGGGTACCATCAGGTTGGAATGGAAAACTCCGAGGGATTTAGCCGGAGCAAAAGATTTATCATCTCCCTATGGGACTTGGCTCTCAAAAAAGTTGTCGTCATTCAGACCGGTCGTATCGAAACCTTTCAAGGAACCGGTAGATTAAGATTATTTCTCCGGAGCGGAAAGAAACGGTTATTTTTCGAGGGCGTAACACTGGAAAAAGCCGGAAAAATTTTTTCAGAATATGTAGAGAAAGCGCAATGCATTAGACGGTATGAGATTCAAGCAAAATACGGCAAGGTTGGGGAGGCTAAGACATCATCAAACTATAAGATAAGATTTTGTTTGCAGGTGGAACAGGTTACCTGTCATCCTCATCCGCCACGATTGTTAAAAACTTAAAAGACGAGCTGACATGGATTAACGGACGATGTCCGAGTGGTACTCGAGGGGCTGCTTCGGTTTTTGCGAAAAGGGACCGATTATTGCGGTTTTGCTGGATAATACCTTTTATACTCAGGTAAAACCCGCAGATGCTGAAATCGTGAAAAGTCATATTGTCGGCGGTCACAAAGTGGAGCGTTTATTGTTATCGAGCCCAAAAACCGGCGAAGCCATTTTCGGACTCAAGACATGAACTTTTGCACAGCAGAAAGTTACTCTGCGCAACTGCGGTTTTATTGATCCGCACGATATTGAAGAATATATTGCAGAGACGGCTATGCGGCTTTAGCCAAGGCTTTGACCGAAATGAGCGAGATCGGTGATTGCCGAAGTCAAAGAATCCGGACTGCGGGGCGTGGCGGCGGCGGATTCTTAACCGGTCTCCAGTGGATTTGCCAAAAAGTCCGTCCACCGAAAAGTATGTTATCTGTAACGCTGACGAGGGGTGATCGGGAGCGTTTATGGATCGTTCCATCTTGAACAGTCCCACTCTATCATGAGAGGCGATGGCTATCTGCGGCTATGCCATTGGCGCAGCCGAGGGCGGGGAGTTTACTTCTGAGCGGAATATCCGCTCGCCATCACTCGCTTGCAGGAGGCTATTGATTCTGCCAGAGAATATGGGCTTTTGGGCAAAAATATTCTGGGCACCGATTTTGCTTTTTGATATCAATCTGTCCTTCGGCGCCGGCGCTTTTGTCTGCGCGAAGAACGGCGCTGATTCATTCGATGGAGGAGAACGGGGCGAACCGAGCACTCGGCCGCCCTTCCCGCCGAGATCCGGCTATTGGGGAAAGCCTACCACTGTCAACAACGGCAGAAACCTTAGCGAATATTCCGGTTATTTTGCTGGGGCAGCCAGTGGTTTAAAAGCTTATCAATACCGAAAAATCCAGCGGCACCAGGGTCTTTTGCCTTAGCCGGAAAAATCAATAATGTCGGCTTAATTGAGTCCCTGCGCTACCACCCTGCGGGAGGTCATTTGTATGGTATCGGCGGCGGCATCAAAGGCGGTCGTATCTTTAAAGCGGTGCAAACCGGCGGTCCGTCCGGCTGTAACCGAAGGATTTAGATACCCCCGATCGAGTTTTGACAATCTCATTGCCAGGGCTCCCATGATGGTCCGGCGTGTGAGTTGCTATGGATGAAACCGACTGTGATGCCGGCAGTTGCTAGTTTTATTTGGGATTTACGCAAGAAGGTCGTGCGGCAAATGTACTCCTTGCCGAATTGGTACCAGAAGGCTCTTAGAGCTGTTGAGATGATTACCGATGGCAAGCGGAAAATGCGGCACTTTAGAGGAGCTGCGCCGGCTTAGCCGAGTCATCAGCGATACCTGTTTAGTGCGGCCAGGGCAAAACGGCCCAATCGGTGTTATCTACCTTAAACTCTTTCTGGGACGAATATGTCGCCTATGCCAAAGAGCTATCGCTGCCCTGCCGGCCGTTGCCAAAAACTGATTCGCTACTTCATCAATATCAACTGCATTGGTTGTACTGCTCTGTGCTCGGAAATGTCCGGTCTATGCTGTATTACGGGGAAAGAAACAGCAGCCATGTCATTGACTTTGAAAAATGCATCAAATGCGGTGTTTAGCTATGCCGCCTGTAAGTTCCATACGATTGACAAAAAGTAAAGGTGCGCAAATGATTGCTTTGAAAAATTGATCGGAAAATCCGTTTCCGTTCGAAGGCAACACCATTTTGGAGGCTGCCCAAGCGTTAAATATCGTGATTCCAACTTTGTGTCATTTAAATCTGCACGATACCAAAATGATTAATAAAAGCCGCCTCTTGTCGGGTTGCGGTGAGAAGTCAAAGGTCGCCGAAATCTGGCACCCGCCTGTGCTACTCCGGTGTTGGAAGGCATGTAGCTAACCACCAATAATCTTCGTGTCATAGAGGTCGGCGTATGGTGTTGGAGCTTTTGATTTCGATCACCCCAAAGACTGTTTGGCTTGCCGTAAGGCAGGAGCTGCGAACTTCAGGATTTGGCTGCAGAAGAAATTGGCACTGCTGGGGGCATTCCATCTCCGGTACTTCCGTGAGTACCTATCCGATTGATATCTCGCCTCGCTGATTCGGGATATGAGTAAATGCGTAATGTGTCGCCGCTGTGAAACGATGTGAACGATGTCCAGACAGTCGGCGCTTTGTCCGCTATCAATCGTGGCTTTAACGCCGTTGTTTCCACTGCCTTTGAACTGCCCATGCCACCGATACGGTCTGTCGCCAACTGCGGGCAATGCGTTGCTGTCTGCCCGACCGGTGCTCCTGACAGAAAACGACCATACCTATCGAGTATTTGAGGCGCTGGCAGATCCAGCTAAAACCGTTACTCGTTCAAACTGCTCCGGCGGTTCGTGTCGCCTTAGGGAGGCGTTTGACGAGAGCACCAGGAGCGTTATGACCGGCAAGATGGTGGCTCGCCTAAAACATGGGCTTTGATTATGTTTTTGATACCAACTTTTCAGCTGACCTAACGATTATGGAAGAGGGAGCGGAACCTTTGCAGCGGCTGGATCGCTTTTTAAAGGATGGTGATGAGCGTTCTGTCGATTTTGACTTCCCGCTGTCCGGCTGGGTGACTTCATCGAGTTAGTTTCCGGAGCTGATTCATATTCCTTCCTCTGCTAAGTCGCCGCAGCAAATGTTTGGTGCATTGCTACAGTCTTACTTTGCGGATAAGCTAGGGAATTGCCAGAGAAAAACTTAGTTGTCGTTTCCCTGATGCCCTGCTTAGCCAAAAAGAAAGAGGCACATGAGGAAGAGTTTTCCACAAACGGCAATCCGGACGTGGATATCGTCATCACCACTCGGGAGTTTGCCCATATGATTCAGCAAATGAATCTCAATATTCACGAGCTGGAAGATGCCGAATACGACGATCCGCTCGGTATTTCGGACCGGTGCCGGTATGATTTTCGGCCTCTACCGGCGGTGTGGATTGAAGCCGCCGTCCGGACGGCTTATGAACTGAAAACCAAGCACCCGCTGCAAAAATTGAGTTTGAGCAGCTTCGGGGCTTTGCCGGTATTCGACTATCGGTCATGTGGACGTAGACGGCTTTATGCTGATCGGGATTGCACATGGACTGTAGAAATGCCAGGCTTTGTTGGAGGAGGTTCGAGATGGCACTCGCCGCAATCTCCATACGATTGAAGTTATGGTATGCCCCGGCGGCTGCGATGGCGGTGCCGGTCAGCCCTCATCACCATGGAAATCTCCGATATTTTAAAGGCTCGTCAGCAGCCATTTATGAGATTGATAGTACCCTACCCTGCGAAAATCCCACGAAAATCCGGCAGTCATTGAGCTTTATCGGACTTTCTTGAACCGCTGCGGCGAACGGGCGCATCAGCTGCTGCACACCCATTACAGCGTAAAAAGAAAAGGTATAATAGTAGGTATCAGCAGAACTTCATGCTATCCATCCGAAAAATTCAGAAAAATAAAATCACTTTGAAATCCATCAAAATCCCCATACTCCGTCTAAAATTATTTTTAATCTGCTTATGGGGTTTTGATTAGTAAATTACCAAAAAGCCATTGACTTTAATCCACAAAAATATTAGAAATACCAATTAGGACTGGCTAAGAATACCATAAAATCCATATTTTTAGGCTAGCAAGTTTTCGAAGAGATTTTCTTCAGTCCTGTTTTTATTTTTGTTCCATTTCCGGTAGGCACAAAGAACAACACCGACCGGCAAATACGCACAGAAAAGGACGCCGAACAATAGTTTTAAAAGGAGAGTACTTTATGAAAACGCTTTTTAAAGCACGTAACTATGACGCTGGGAATTGCTCTCTTGTTTCTGCTGACAGCGCGCGGTTCATGCCAGCCAGTTTCCGCAGATTGCATTGCCGGAGGAAGTTCAGAGCGATACCCGCTACTCTACCGACAGCGGTCAATTCAGCGAAGGTATGGCAATCGTCAGAGGCAGTAATATGGCTACGTCAATAAGACCGGCAAACAGGTCATTGACTTTTTGTATGACGAAGCATTTTGATTTTCACGAGGGTATGGCAGTTGTTCGCAAGGGGACAAATGGCTGTATCTTGATTTAGCCGGCCACGAGGCTCGCTTCCCCGCTCAGAATATGAGGATGCTCTCTAGCTTCAGTGAAAGCTTTAGCCGCTCTTAGAAAAGGCACCAAATGGGGTTTTTGTTAACGATAAGGGTAAGGACGTCATTCGTTTGCTTATGCCGATGTTAAAAGCTTCAGCAACGGACTGGCAGCAGCGACAGTAAAATGGGGTATTTTATCAGCAAAACGGTCAAGACGCGATCCCCGTGCAATATGATGATGTCAGGAAGCTTTCAAGAAGGACTGGCTGCCGTAAAAAGCGGTGATAAATGGGGCTATCCATTGATGTCACCGGCAAAGTGGTCATTCTCTGTTTATGACGAAGCCAAAGACTTCAACGAGAGCTGCTGCCGTGCAAAATCCGACAAATGGGGATTTATCACTAAAACGAGTTATGAGTTTTATTCCTTTGCAATACGAAACTACCAAAAGACTTTAGCGACGGTTTTAGCAGCGGTGAGGTCAACAAAGTGGGGCTTTTATTGATAAAACCGGTCGGGAGTTTATCGCTTTTGCCTATGACTGGGCAAGAAGCTTCAACGAAGGAATGGCGCTGGTTGTCAAAAACCATCTGGTTGGCTGCGTCAACCGCAGCGGTCAAGAAGTCATTCGTATCCAATATGAACAAGCCGGTGATTTCCATGCCGGTGTAACTTTGTTAGCAAAGACGTGAACGATGGAGCATTTTTGAAGAGTCCGGTAGAAATTACGCTCCGGCTTATGCTACGGCAATTTACAGTCAATTAGCAGTTACCCTAAACGGAGAACCGGTTAAGGGCTTAGAAGTTTATACGATTAACAACAGTTCTTATTTTAAACTGCGAGACATCGCTAAATTAGCAGCCCGGCACCAATAAGAAGTTTTTCCGTTGATTGGAATAAGGGCAAGAACTTAGTTTCTTGTCTCGGTCGGGAATACATTGACAATGGTACTGAACTGACGGGCGGAAACGGTCTGAATAAGCAAGCCGTACTTTCTAACGCCGGCTTAGAAGTCAATGGCTCTGAAGTTTATTTGACCGCTTACAATATCGAGCGGCAGCAATTACTTTCAAGCTCCGGGAATTGGGCGATGGCTTGGCTTCACCGTATCTTGGGACGAAGCAACCAGAACCATCGTTCTGAAAATGAGATAACCCTAAGCGTTTCAGCGATAAAATCGGAAACTAAAACCGAAAGAAAGTCAGCGAACCGCCGGCTCAGCCGGCGGTTCTTTTATTAGTTATATAGACTTTTGGTTGATGAGTTTTCGTGGATGTTCTATACTATGCAAAAGCAGACTTTCAATGTATAGGCAAATGATAGCTAACTATCTTGCTGCTTTTATCGTCTTAATACACCGCCTATCATCTAAAAAGTGATTCGTCGGCAACGTTTCCGTTGATTTTGGTCGCTTCGGATTAGGCGGTGGCAATAAATCCTTTTGCCGCTGGATACGTCGCCGCCACAACCTCCGTTACCACATCAGACGCCGCTTTCGATGGTGTCGTCTTCGGCTTTGCCGGCTGCTTAGGCGGTGCAATCTCCTGCGGCTTAACCACCGGTGCCAGCTGCTCCTGCCTTGCCTCTCTTCCTTTGCCTTGTTACTATCCGTTTCCTTATTCGGCTCAGCGTCCTTTGCCGTTTCCGAGCTTTCTGTTTTTCTGTTTTTCCGTTTTTCCCTGGTTTTCATTTTCTCTTCCTTTTTGATTCGCATTTTCCGGTTTCGCCCTCGCTGACTGTATTTTCCTTATCTGCTGCCGCCGATGGGCTTTCCATTCGGCTTATTTTCCGTCTCCTTTGCCGCCCCGGCACCTCCGTCATACGTTCCCGCAAATCCTTCGCCCGCTCAATAATCTCCGTTCCGATAAAGCCTCTTTCTCTCGACCGCCAAAACGCAAAAACAACCCGCCGCAATCAAAAACCCAAGCCAATCCCCAATGCACTATACTTTATGTTTTTCCCGCTTCATCACCACGCTTTACTCCTTTTCCCTGCTATCCATTTCTTTACACTTCACACCGAAACACGCAACCCCTTCCCTCATCGAAAGCACAACCCTGTCCACAATTCTCTCCAGCCGTTGAGCATATCGTTTTCCGCACGCAGTTCAACTGTTCGAAGCGCTCCGAAGGACTGCAAGTTTTGAACAGTGCAGGAAACGATAGGCGACGCTACCTACTCCCGCCAACGTTCTCTATTCAGCCTCGAAGGGACGCAGGTTTTGAACAAGTGCAGAAACGATAGGCAACCGGCTTTTTCGCCGTTTTCTCTATTCAAACCCCGAAGACGCAAGTTTTCTGAACAAGTGCAGAAACGATAGGCGACCGGCTTTTGCTGTTTCTCTACCCATTTCTTGGAGACAATGTAAATGAATTATATCCAGCTTCGGATTTAATTCAGTCGAATTCACTGAATTAAAGTTCGTGTTATTTAGCTTTCCATAAACCAAGAAAATTCAATTGTATCTTTTCTTCTCATCCAATTTTTAATTACATCACTTGGTTCATCACTTTTATATTTTGCAATATCAGTAAGACTTATATAGTCATTTTAAAATCTTCCGATATAAATTTGAATTGCAAAACCTTTTTGCTTCAATCATGTCTTTTTAGTTTTAGACTGTACGAACACCTCCTTTTGCTGATGCACTGTTTTTATCGTTTCCGCAGCAGCTTTCCTGTTCGAAGCGTCCGAAGGACGCAAGATTTTGAGCTGAGTGCGGAAACGATATGCAGCGCCATCGCCACTTCCTTCGCCACTATCCGTCAGCAACTCTATATCCCGCTGAGCATATTACTGCTTTTGCATCCTCTCTTAATAAAAACGCAGCCTTTTCCGCCGTTCTCTCGCCGGGCGCAACCCTATCCGCTAATTCTCTCCTGCCGGAGCATATCGTTTCCGCACGCGGCTTTCCTGTTCGAAAGCATCCGAGAGGACGCAAGTTTTGAACAAGTGCGAAACGATAGGGCAGCTAAACTTTTTCGCCGTTCTCTCACGCCCGGAGCACAACCCTGTCCGCTAATTTCTCCCGCCGGGTATTATCGTTTCCGCACGCAGTTCAACTGTTCGAAGCGTCCGAAGGACTGCAGTTTTCTAATCAAAGTGCGAAAACGACTATGCGACCAACTTTCGCTGTTTTTCTCCCGGAGCATATCGTTTCTGCGCAGTTCAGCTGTTCGAAGCGTCCGAAGGACGCAAGTTTCTTTGAACAAGTGCAGAAACGATATCAATCGGTCATCGATAAACCACATCTTGGCTAGTGCCGTCATAGCAAGAAATGAGCCTGATGGGCTCATCTTTCATAGACATATTCCTGCAGCGCTGCGGCAATCCTGACGAGCAAAAACGGGCGAATCACCAACTCCACCTGCCCCTCGCCAATCTGCAAACGCTCAGCAATCTCGCCCGCCGACAGCCCCTGACGATAAAGCCCCTAATCTCCCTCGTTATGATTAACCAGCTCCTCCCTGCTCCTGCACCGGTCTATCACTCCAAGGAAGCTTCTCTCACCGAACCCGACTGACGCTCTGCACTCGCCCGCCTAAGCGGCGACTCGTTCGCCATTTCCTGCGCTCCGGCAAAGAATCGCTTATTCGAACCGCCCACAAAAAGCAATTTTCCTTTGAAACCGCTGATGACTTCAGCATTGCCGCTTCCCCCAGCCAGCTTTTTCTCCTTCTCCAGCAGCATCTCATACATTAACATTGCCTCGTTTTGCTTGTTCGACAGCTCCTTGTTCAAAAACTCGCCGTAATCATGCATCTGCAATATCTTCTGCTTAATCTCTTCCGCATCGACAGCCCTGATCCTCCGCTTTTTCTCGCTCTGCCTTCTATACTACTTATCGGCGACAATCGCCAAAATACCGGCAAAGCTAATCAGCATGCCAATCAAGACCAAAAAGAACCACCTTATCATTGCCCGACATTGCTTTTCCCTCGCATTTTATATTTTTAATATCTAACCGCTGCCCGCCCGATAAAGCTTCCTCTTCTTTTTGCATCTTAGCCGGATTCTTCTTAGACGGATGATAAGTATAAGCATTCTTACCCTTATCTTTAGCATCACATCATTCTTCGCCTGACTATGCTCCGGTGCCCTTACGCACAACATGCATATTATGATCCGTTTCCTTATTTTTGCTGTCCGGTAATATGGAGCTGCTCCACCAGCGGTCTTTCCTTTTCCGCTTGATTCATCACTGGAAAGATCCGCCATTCTGGGCGTCATAATCTGCCTATCAATTGGTCTGATTGCCATTGTCTTCTCCTTCCTTGAAAAAGCCCGTTCTTCTCGACCAAGCTAATACTCTACAAAAGCTAGCCCGAACGGTCAATCTTCTGCTAGTCCTCCTGACCGCAGCCCGCCGAAAACAAAAATCTCCTAAATAGAAATCATTTTTCAGGTCAGCACCGTCCCGAACAAACTTAACAGAGCGAACATCGTCCCCAATTGTCCGGTTGACATTACTAATCGTCAAACGAGGTGCCGGAATACAAGATACCATGAACTTTAATCTCACCAATGGTGCCAATATTCATTTCTTCTTCCAGCTTTTGGAAATCCTTTTCCATTTTCTGACAATGCGTATAACACAATCTTAGTTTTTAATAGCGGTCGCATACATTTCCTGCTTATCTTCGTCCAGACTCCCATCCATCTCCCGCCTTTTATTCAGTAAGGTAATCACCTTTTCAATCTGCTCTAATTCATTTCCGTACTTTGGGCAGCGCTTTCTTTTAGCTCCTCATATTCTTCGGAAATGACCGGATTAACCCCGACTTCAACCTCCGTTACCGTTCCCATATGCAGACCCAAAATATTTGTTTCGACAAAAGTTCCGGATACAGATTCTGCCACCGGAAATCAAAAGCTTTTTCCTTCGACAATCACACTGCCGCCACAGCGAATCGTGCTGTGCAAAATCGCACTGGAATGGATATCTCCTCTAACCTTAACGGTGGACTGCTCAATATATTTGGTCATCAGTCTGCCTTCTGCCTCTAACACCGCCCTGCCCTTACCGGAAATCCCGCTATGCAAGACAATATTGCCGCCCGCCTTCAAAATGGCACCTTCGACTACGCCAAAAACCTCTATATCTCCTCTGCAATGACTGTAAAATCATCCAGCACATTGCCGCTGACAATTACATTGCCGGAAAAACTCAATATTACCGGTGAGACGGTCCGACATGATTCGGTACCTGATACACATCATTAACCATTACCGAGCCATCTTGAAGCATTACCATTCCGTTTTTAACGGCAAACAGTTCCTGTTTTATCATCAGTAAAGACCGTATTTTTCCCGCCTCATCCTAACCGGTCGAACCTGCGGCGGCACGGCACATCCCAAAATGTTGATTCCCGGCTCGCCCTGAACTGCCGGCTCTAATTTTCGCCAGCATCTGTCCCTGTTTGACTGTTGAAATCAAAGATAAGTTCTTGTAATCCACAGTACCGTCATCAGTCAACGCTCGGTTTCATATCCTTCGTGGTTTTGAAAGAGATATTCCACCCCTGCCCGGAAATGGTTTTGTCGGCTCTAAACCCTCGGCGAATGACATAATCCGTATGCAAATGCTTTTGTTGCAAGATTTCATTCAGCTTATCCTTTTAGAAATCCGTTACGAACTCCTAATTTTTGTAGTTCTCCCAAAATTTTCTTCCGCCGTTACTTCCTCCTCCGTTTCAAAAGGAAAGTAGCACAGCATTTGTCTTTCGTGATTTTAATCTCGTACGCTGATTTGTTTTCCATCTTTACCCCAATCCTACACTTTTTAAATGTTTGCCAGCAATTCTACATCATCACCCAAAAACCCGTTCATTTGCTGCAATGACTTGGTATGTAGTTGCGATACCCTTGATTCGGATACCCCCAGTATCAAGCTAATCTCTTTTAAAGTCAGCTCGTCGTAATAATATAAAGAAATTACTTTTTCTCTTTATCCATTAGGTTTCCAGCGCCTCAATCAGCTGACGCTTCGTTTCCTCTCAGCTCATTTTTCAAACAGCTGATCAAACTTTTTGTATTCTAAGCTCTGCACAGCCAGCTCACCGTTTTGCTCAATATGCTCATCCAAAAGAAGACAAATGTAGCGCCTGTGGTTTGGTTTTCCAGCGATAATACTCCTCTACCGAAATATTCAGCTCTTGTGCCATAATCTCGTCATAATTCTCGCTGGACTCGTCGACCTCTAATTTTTGCATTGCTGCGTCCATCAATCTTTTTCTTGCGCAATGAGGGCGTGGAATCCAGTCCATTCGGCGGATATTATCCAAGACCTACCTCGAGATCCGAAGCGATGCATGCGTTTCAAACTTATTGCCTTTCGCATAATCAAACTTATCAGATTGCGTCAATTAAGCCAAAACGCCATACCCTACCAAATCGTCAAAATCCACATTATTGCCCAAATACATATTCAAAACGCCCTGCGATGTATTTTGACTAACTGCGAATATTCTACGATCAACTTTTTCTTTCAACTTCTCATTTCGAGGTCCGGCTGTATTCCTCCCATAAGGCATTTTTGTTCCGCTAATTCATAGGTGCTCTCACTTTCCGTCCTGCCACTGATCGAGTTGCTTACTCTTGCTCGATTCCTCCGGTTCGGTCGCTTCTTCTGCGTTTGCTTTTTCCGCTTTTCGCCGTTCTTCCTCTTCTTCCTGTTCCCGTCTTTCATCGTTCCTCGACTTCAGCAAACAGGCGATTGCTCATCTTTGCAACAGACTCCCAATCACAAAAGACGACAAAGACCACCGCCATGAGTAATAACTAAGCGAAGTAGGTGGTAATGGTAAACACTATATGAGTTTGCTACTAAATTTCCGCAATTGAGACAATGATTAAATTAGATGTTTTAATTCTCATCTCAGATAACCTTCATTCTTTGCCAATCGTTTTTGACGTGTAAGTCTCCATTTTCACTCATAAACTCAATCGTTCTTCCGTAATTTTTCCGGTATCTTCCGCCACCAGCCAGATTCAACGCTTTCAATTTTCGCTAGCGGCAATTGCATTGCGTTCACCAATCCGCATCAAATCATCTCCAAAAGGAAAACATCTGTGCCCCGCCGGCAATTTTAGCAATCAATTTTTGTCTTAGAAGCGCCTAAGCTAAGCATTTGCTGAGCAATTCCTCAATCGCCGTATCGCCAAACTTGGCTTTGTTTTTCGTTATTTTTGATTTGAGTGCTGTCCGGCGGCATAAAATGAGCCATTCCGCTAATCTTACTGGATGGATCGTGATAAGGTCACCCCTAATGCAACTTCCTAAGCCTAAGGTTGTTAAATTGTCGGGATGCTTCACAGCTTTTCAAATCTGCCATTCAACTTTAATCAATGCCATAATTATATCCCCAAACTCTTAAATATCTTTTTCATGATTCCGCTTCCGGTATCAGAATAAAATAGCCGAAGACCTCTTCCCCTTCCCACACAAAAGCCTGCTCTGAATCAACAAAGCATAATCGCCTGCTTTTTACAAACTCAATGGCAGGCACGCTTAAAATTGCCCCTAGCCATATCCACCGCCAGCTGTACGAATACTCGGTAAAATCTTTAATCCCGTCAACGAAGATAGCGAGTTTAAAATACGCTCCGGTGATAATGTTACCTATCTCTTTGCTAGAGCCGATAAGTCCATGTCTGTAAAAGCGGAAAAATCTTGCAAAATCCGTCCCATCAAAGAGGTTCACCAAATGATGTGCCGATTCCTGTTCTTGCACAAACATCATCATTCCCTCTACATCACCCTCAGTTTCCCAGAAGAATACCAACGACCAGATTTTTCTTCGCCGCCTACATTGTGAAATCTTTTCAATTTTAATCAGTTCGGCTTTGGGTACTCCCATATCCACTCTTTTGTTAATCATCTGAGATAAAGCGGTAGTGGCGTTGCCGCGCCAATGTTGCTAACTCACGCAGTACATCAAACGTGAGGGAGTCAATTTGCCGTATTCTTCACTCATGGTCGCCTCCTTACTCCGCAATAATCGCTCAACACTAAACAAGGAGATTAAGCGGTCTTGCAATTACCACGCCGTAAATGTATTTTGATTTTTATCGACGCCTTCCTTAACCTGCTTGTCCAATCTGATCATCCTCTAACACGATTACTTCCATAACCTCGTCTACAAACAATCCAATCAGATTATCGTCCACACTGATAATAATAATCCGAGGTTTGACCGGTAATTTGATCAGCTACCCTAAGCCCAGCTTAATCCGCTAGGCAATCGGAATAATCTCACCACGCAAATTGATTTACACCCTTAATATAGTCAGGAACATTCGGAACGAGTATGGATGTCATCCGCACAATGTTTTGAATATAGTTAATACTGATCTCAAACTGCTCTTTGTTAAAACGAATGACGATGTATTGCTTTCAATGCCTGATCCGTCGTTTTCCAATTCTTTTTGAATGTCTTTCATGCTTTCCTCCTCTAAAACAGCGAGTTGACGTCCAAAATCAAAAGCAACCTCGCCGTTGCCTAAGATTGTCGCACCGGCAATATTCTTAACTTCCTTCAAATACTGACTAAGTTCTTAATGACGACTTCCTGCTGGCCAATCAGATTGTCAACTACCAGTGCCAGCTGCTTTTTCGCCCCGGTTTACGATAACCACCGTCAGCTTTTGCTGCTTGCATCTGTGTCTCTGTGTCCGAACAATGCCCAATGCTTTTTCTAAAGTGATATACCGGAATAACATTGTTACGCAAATGAATGACTTCTTCATTATACACATATTTAATTTCCTGACACATCAACATCTTCAATCGTTTGAATCGTGCTAAGCGGAATGGCAGTACTTTTCTTGACCGATTTCTACCATAAGTCGCTTGAATAATCGCCAATGTCAGCGGTAAGCGAATCAATAAACTTGCTCCCCTTTGTCAGCTCCGTCTTAACCTCAATCTCACCGCCTAAGCTTTCAATCTTAGTCTTAACCACATCCAGACCTACGCCCCGACCGGAAACGTCGGAAATCTTTTCTGCAGTGGAAAAGCTCGGACGGAACAACAGACCGATAATATCATTATCTTGCATCGCTGCGGCTTCTTCTTCCGTAATCGTTCCTTTTTCGACTGCCTTGCGACGAACCTTTTTCAACGTCAATCCCGTTACCGTCGTCAGAAACTTCAATCACTACGTTGTTACCGTCCTGATAAGCGTCCAAATAAACTAGGCCTACTTCATCTTTGCCCTGGCTAAACGAACCTCCGTTGACTCTAAGCCGTGATCGGCGGAGTTTCTAATCAAATGAACCAGCGGATCGCCAATCTCATCAATAACGGTCCGGTCCAATTTCCGTTTCTTCTCCCGACATATCCAGTTCCATTTTCTTGTTTAAGTTTCTGGATAAGTCCCGAATCAGTCGTGGGGAAACGATTAAATACTCGCTCTACCGGCACCATTCGTACTTTCATCAGCCGATTCATGCGGGTTTGTCGTAATCCGCTCCAAATATTCAATCTGCTCGGTTGCGCTCTGCCCCATACCCATACTAACGGTTTCCAGTCCATGCTTAGCGATAATCAGCTCGCTGACTAAGTTCATCAGGCTGTCTAAACGCTCTACATCTACTCTAACGGTGGTATTGGTCTTAAGGCTTAGCTGCACTGGGCTATTTCCTTCTGCCTTAGCCGCTGGTGCTGTGCTGCTGCAGGTTTCGGCGCCGCTACCGTTTCTTTTTCTGCGACCTTTTCTTCTTTTGCCGGTGCCGGCGCTGCTGTTGCGAGCACTTGTCGCCGCCTTTTGCCATCTCTACTACACCCGATGCCTGAATGGAGCTTGCCTCAACCTCAACAATTTCACTGATATTCGAGATTTCTTTTATCACTTCTTCTTTGTCCCGTTCGGTTACAACATACACACACTCATGATCAAACTTTTTCTTCTTCAATATCCTGAACCGATGGCTCCGTCTTAATGATTTCGCCGATGTCCTCCAGCGCCTTCCATACAATATAGGGCTCTGGCAGCTTTTCAACATACTCTTTTCATCAATCTTTACCCGAATAGCGAAAGGCTAACATTCCGCTTTCACTGGCTTTTTGCACTAAGTTTCGCTCGTATTCGTTTAAACTGTGCGTTTTTCTTCTGCCTTTGGTGCTGTCTCCGCTACCGGAGCGGCGGCGAGATGCAGGAGCTGGCGCTGCTCCGCCTTTATCAGCGCCCGCCATTTTTGAGATTTTTATTGAGCTGCTCAATAATGCCCTCATACGCCTCTTCGCCTTCATTACCGGTATTGGTAATTTCTTCTACATACTGTTCCAAGGCATCTAAGCATTGAAACAAGATGTCTAAAAGCTCCAGTGTAATATGAATATTACCGGTTCCGAATTTCGATAACACATTCTCCATATTGTGAGGTCAGGCTGTTCATTCGCTTAAAGCCCATCGTTCCTGCCATTCCCTTTAAGGTATGAGCCACCCGGAAAAACGCTCATTAATCATATCCCATCATCCGGGTGTTTTTCCAATACCAGCAGAGTTTCATTTAAGCTCTGCAGATGCTCATCGATTCCTCGATAAAAGCCTACAAAATATTGGGATGTATCCATACTAAAGTACCTCCAGCTTCGTTTCGATCGCCTGCGCAATATGATTTAACGGCACGACCTCGTTTGCCAAGTTTTTGAACCACTGCTCGGGGCATTCCATATCACCACACAGAAGCCTCATCCTGTGCAATAATGTAGTGTTATTTGCCTGTTTTAATTCCTCTATGCCATCGCACCCATCGCTACCCTATGCCAGTCATAATCACGCCAATCACTTTATTCGGTGCGAGTTTAGCCAAAAGAACTCATCATTACATCAACCGCCGGCTTATACGGCCCTTTTTCGGTCCGTTATCCAGCTCCACATAATATTTACCAAGTCTCTCTGCCACTTTTAAATGCCGATCTCCCGGTGCGAATATAAGCGGTTGCCTCTTTAATCAGTTCTCCGTCCTCGGCTTCTTTGACGCTAATCAAAGATAGCTGATCCAGTCGAACCGCCAAAGACTTTGTAAACCGGGCGGCATATGCTGCATAATCACAATCCCCGCCGGAAAATCCGCCGGCAGCCGAGTCAGCACATCAGGAAGTGCTTTCGGTCCTCCGGTTGACGTTCCGATTGCCACTAACGGTGGCTGGTTTTTGTACGCCGATTTTTGGTTACGTTTCTCTTATCGGTGTTTCAAACCGAGGTGCCGGTCTAATATCCAGCTTTTCTCCAATGGTTTGCTTTTTACTCATCGCTGCCGCATATACTTTTTCCGTATACTCAGCAAAAACTTCCTCATTTTTCAGTCCAAAAATGCTGCTTGGTTTTTGCTATAAAATCAATACGCCATACTCTAATGCCTGAATGGTTTCCTTAGCGCCTTCCTTGGTTAGAGAGCAGACTACCACAATCGGAATATACTCATCAGCTCTTTAATCATGGTCAAACCATTCATAACCGGCATTTCCACGTCAACCGAAATAACGTCCGGATTTAGCTCAGTGCCATGTTCAGTCCTTCTTTGCCGTCCTTGGCGGTTCCGATAATCTCCAAGCGGCCGTCTTTTTCTATTATAGAGGAAAGTACTTTCCTTGTAAATGCCGAATCATCAATTATCAGGATTTTTCCTTTTTGGCCATCTTCTATTTACCTGCCTTCTTTTTCAATCTCTTTCTCTGTTCATCATAGATATATTTTATGATAATATCTTGCTTGGGCGTCGGGATATCAATAAACGCTAAGCGAGTTTCAAACCGCCGCTCTGCCACCGAATCATCTTCGATCGTTTCAATCACTTCCGCTAAATTCGTTACCGTATATACCTTCTTTTCAATTTCTAAGTTTAGCTCACACATAACTCTTGTGCCTTTGGACAGATTCTCCGATGTAATGCACTTAATTCCATTCCCGTCATGATATTTTTGTGTGGTTTGCCTCTTTCCATTGATTAATAAGACTGTTATAGTAGCGAAAGGGAATCATCGTATCCATCCGGAAAAAGTCTCCTTCTTTGATGTTTTGGCAATCGCCGTCAGCACTTTAAACCTTAAAAAGTGCAAATCTCCTTCAATAGAGCGGCTTTCAAGCGAACCTTGCACAGAAACAGCCATAGATGGTGATAAAATAGCACTCATATTCCCGTCCATTTCCAGCGCTATCACAATCCCTTTTTCCAGCGCGCCTGTGCGTCAAGGTCGACTCATCGATAATCCGAGTCATTACCGCTGTAATAGGTGTGTCGATTGCCATTTATACGATGATCAATAATTTCAATTTTACTGCCTTCCTGAAGAGTCTTTTCTTCCATTATTGCCTTTGGCCTCCTTACTTGCGATGAAATATCTTACTAAAAATCGAGCTCAGTCCCTTGGTATGGGATTCCTGCTGCATATCCGCCTGTTCTCCTGCCAGCACTCGCTTTGCAAGCTCCTCAATCGCTTTACTTACTGCTGCTTTTGGGATAAATAATGGAAAAACGGCTTTCTTTCAATCACTGCATCAACCAGCTCTATCGTCCGGTAAATGACCTAATTTTTCGAGGAAACTTCCAAAAAGCGCATGGTTACCTTGATTTAATTTTTCAAAATGCCTCATCGCCCTCTTTGGCACTCCTGCTTTTATTCACGATTCAGCTTCATTTTAGGCTTTTGCGTCGCAAACTGCGGACTGCTACAAATCGACTTAATCAGTGCATAGCGTCTCGTAATCGCCGTTGGCTCCGGTGTTGTTACAATCAGGATTTCATTGGATACGAAAGCAAACGCTAAAACTGCCTCATTGATGCCGGCGCCGGTATCTATTATAATTATATCGGCATGTCGATCCAAAATCTCCAGTTGTTTTACTAAATATTCTATTTGTTCTGCCGTCAAATTCATCAGCTGACCAATTCGAACCGCCCGATAAAAAGCGAATCCCCATTGGTCCTTCGGTCAAAACGTCAAAAATCGACATTTTTCGGGTAATTAAATCCAAAATATTATACTTTGGCAGAACTCCAAAAATAACCTCGACATTAGCAAGTCCAAAATCGGCATCAAAGATAACCACTTTTTCCCTGTTTTTGAAACTGCACTGCCAAATTAACGCTGATATTGCTTTACCGACTCCGCCTTTGCCGCTGGTTACGGTAATTACTCGAGCTTTTCTTTCTGGCGGCTTGGTATGAAACTCGCCCGCCTGTGCCTGCCTTTATAATATCTCTTAACTTGCTGCCTGATGCCACAGAAAGTCACTCCTCCTAATATCTGATTGGCGGTTTCATACGGATCAAGCACGGCAATATCTTCCGGCACATTTGGCTGACCGGTGGTAACATAGGGACAACGGCCTGCCGGTTGCCTGTTTCAGGTTCAAAATGCCGCCATACGCCAACGTTTCATCTAATTTTTGTAAAGATGAGCGAAAAATCCGCAAAATCATAGGCTGCGACTGTTTTCTTCAAATCGCTGTTTTTGGTTGATAGACTCAGCACCAGATAAACTTGTTTATCCTCCACTTTCTCCGAAGCTCTTTGAGTTCCTGTAAAGTGCTTAGTATCCTGATAAGAACGCCCTGCCGTATCAATCAAAAATCAAATCATAATCGGTCAAGTCCTTCCATACAGCCCGCAATTTCTTCTTCCTTATAAATTACTTTAATCGGAATATTCAAAATATTGGCATGGGTTCTTAGCTGCTCAACTGCTGCGCAATCCGGTAGGTATCGGCGGTAATCAGCGCAACCTTACATTTTTCTCTAGGGTAAAAAGCGATGCTAATTTTGCAATTGTTGTCGTTTTTCCCCCAACACCGGTTGAACCGATGAAAAGAGACCGGTCTCGGGCGTCCGTTTTCCAAACGAATCGGCCGAATATCCGATAATTCCTCACCAATCGCCGGTAGACCATATTTAGCCCTTCTTCCAAACTAAAGTCCCGACCGCTCTCTAACAGCTCCGCTACCAGCTGATCGGCTAACCGGTCGTCCACTTCATTTTCGGTTAATTGCTCACAAATAACTTGCCCGATTAAAACCTGTGGCTCGGCTGCCTCCGCTGTTTCCGGCTGCTCTTCCCTATGCTTTAGCGGTTCTGCCGCTGCCTTCCCTTTCCCGGGTGAACCGCCAAAACGCTCTCTGCCGGCTTCGGCAAGGCTTCTGCTGTTTTTGCCTCAGAATTCTCTCTGCTTTGCGACAAGCCGCTTAAAAAGCTTTTTAAATTCGCCAGCTCCTTATCTTCCGCCAATTCTTTTATTCCCTGTCAGCCCCGGCTGTTCTTTGTTATCGTCCAGCGCTGCTGTTACTTCTACATAGGGCGGCGAAACCAGCGCCAAAAATCGCTTTGGGCTAACCGATTTTATGGATAAAATCAAGGCATCACTTCCCAGTTCGTCCTTTGCCAGCAGCATTGCCTGTCGCTCCGTTGCCGCCCGATATTTCATTATCTTCATGATAAGCTCACCATCCCTACCGACTGTAATTCTGTGAGACGTATCAATTTCATTGTAGGAAATTACCACTACTTCCGGAGCTGTTCCTGAATAATCCACTTATAATAAATCCGCAAGATAGGCGAAGTAATGATAATCGGCATTCTGCCAATATCCGTTAGCTTACGGACTGCTTTATCCGTTACCGCGACAATCTCAGAAATCACCTCGGATCCAGCGTCAAATACGTTCCCTGTTCCGAGTGTTTCACCGACTCCATAATCATGCTTTCCACCGCCGGATCCAGCGTCAGCACCTGTTGATTTTTCTTCCAAAAACTTGTGCTGATACTCCGCTTTTGCGATTGTCTGGCATATTCGGTTAAGACGTCAATGTCTTTGGTTTACCAGTGCCTGATCGGCTAAGGTTTCAAAAATGGTTACCAAAGTCCCGAATCGACACACCCTCCGCTAGTAAATTGGTCAAAACCTTTTGGATTTCGCCGACCGTCAAAAGCTTCGGCACCAGTTCATCCACCAGCGTCTGATTATCTTCTGCCACTTTGTTAATCAAGTTCTTCACTTCCTGACGAGTAATCAGTTCATCTAAGTGGCTCTTAATCACTTCCTGGTTAAATGCGTCGCAATAATAGATGGCGGATCGACAACCGTATATCCCACTGCCTCCGCATGCTCCCGCTGGCTTTCCGTAATCCACAGTGCCGGCAGGTGAAAAGCAGGTTCTACCGTTTCGATACCATCAATTTGTTCCTCCACATATCGGATCCATTGCTAAATAATGGTCAAATAAAATCGCCCTCGGCAATCACATTGCCCTTAATCTTAATCACATATTGGTTCGGGGCTAGCTGAATATTCTCCGCAAACGAATAATCGGCACAATCGCTCCCAGTTCCAGAGCAATCTGGCGGCGAATCATACTACCCGGTCCAGCAAATCCCCACCCTGCGAGGAGTCTGCCAGCGGAATAATGCCATACCCAAACTCCAATTCAATCGGATCCACCTGCAAAAGATTGATAACGTTTTCCGGCTTACGAATTTCTTCGGCAGCCTCGTCTTCCATACTAATTTCTTCTTGTGTTTCGGTTACCTTCAGATTATCCGCCATTTTTCTTGCCGGACAGAATCGTCAGCGCACCGATACCGCTAACAATCACAACACTAAAGCGGCGTTACAATGCCCAAAAAGACCAGCACGCCGCCGACGCATATACCTGACCTTGTAGGGCAGAGTAAAGAGCTGCTCACCGACCGTATCGCTGATCTCTGTTTCTTTGGATACTTTGGTGACCAAAAATACCGGTCGCCAAAAGAAATTAATGGTGCCGGAATCTGACCGACCAAACCATCACAATTGTAACGATAGTATATTGCTGCACAGCTTCTTGCGTCGTCATGCCCAGCTGCACAGCGCCAATGATAATGCCGCTAAAATATTAACAAAGGTAATAATCAGACCGGCAATCGCATCTCCCTTAACGAACTTAGCAAAGGCACCGTCCATCGAACCGAAAAAGCTTGCTTCGTCCTGAATCTTTTTCCGCCGTTTTCCGTGCCTGTGTTTCATCAATCAGGCCGGAGTGAGATCGGCATCAATCGCCATTTGCTTACCTGGCATAGCATCCAGGGTAAACCGGAGCGGATACCTCCGCTACTCTCTCCGAACCCTTGGTAATAACTAAAGTTAATTAAAACTAAGATGAAAAAGACAATAATACCAACGACCAAATTATTTCCGCCGACAAATTGACCGAAAGTCAAAATAACATTACCGGCTGCCTCCGGTCCATTGGTTAAAATCGCTCTGGTGGAAGAAACGTTTCAGCGCCAGTCGAAACATTGTCGTAAACAGCAAAATCGTCGGGAAAAGCCGACATATCTAAAGCTTCTCTGGCAAACAACGAATTAAATAAAATAATTAAAGACAGCAGCAAATTGACCGTAATCAAGATACTAATTGCTACCCCGTTAAGCGGCAGAATCATCAAGATTACCGTCAGCACGATAAAAAGACCTAAAATTAAATCTCCGGCTTTCATTTAAATAGCTACTCCCTCATTCTTCAGCGAATATACAAAAGCTAATATCTCCGCCACTGCCTGATATAGCTCCGGGCGGAAAATCTCATCGCCGATTTCAACTGTATAAAACAGCGTTCTGGCTAACGATTTGTTTTTCTAGGGATTTGAATCGTATTCCTTGCCCTTTTCTCTGATGTTTTTGGCGACGATGTCCGCTCCCTTGGCAATCACAATCAGGGCGGCATCTCGCCGTATCATCGTATGACAACCGCAAAGTGTGTCGGGTTAGTGATATAACATCGGCTTTGGTAATCCTGCATCATTCGGCGCATTGCCGCTTCCCATTTTTGCCGAATCTTTCCTTTAATCTCGATTTCTCCGCTTGTTTATATTCGTCTTTCACTTCTTGTTTGGTCATTTTGATGTCTTTTTCAAACCTAAAGCGAGTATAGGGTATAATGACATAGCCGCCACAAGGATGAAAAACCAGCCAATCCGAATACACAAATCAAGGATGATGTTGAATACAACCCGAGTATACCACCAGCGTATCCATCGATACAGATTGATTGCACAAAATTGTCACTAATCTTTGGATTGTATTATACACAAGAATCGAAATTAATGCAATCGAAGATTGCCTTGAGTAGTTCAATCACCGTCCGCATCGAAAAGATACGTTTCATTCCTTTGAGCGGATCAATGTTACTGAGCTTTGGCTGTAACGGCTTGGCGCTGACCACCAGCCCCACCTGAACAATATTGGTAATTAGTCCGACTCCCAACGCCGTCAATAAAAACGGCCAGCTCATCAGCAGCATATCCTTGGCAATTTCCCACATCAGTGCATTTGCTACCTGCCCGCTGATATCCTCCAAATAAAACAGGCGCACGCATTTGACAAACACTTAAAACCTGTCTTTAACCTCCGGTGAAACAACCGAATCATCAAAAACATTAGAATCAGGAGAAAGGCGGTGGTAACTTCATTACTTTGGCAACCTGCCCGTCCTTTCGACTTTTTCCTCGAAGTAGGCTGCTCCGTCTTCGGAGCAAAGAGCTGCAAATCCAGCCGCAAAAATATTTTATTTCCGCTTCCGGCTCTCACTGTCCACTCATCCCCTAATAAAGTCATACATGGTTTCGGTGCCTCGGTCAATCACCATAGCGCTTAAAACCTTCAAATACAAAGAATGAGGTAAAGCGTCATCAGTCCTAATGGCAGCTTAATCGAAACCCCACGACAAACATATTCAGCTGCGGCGCTGTCCGAGCTAAAAATCCCCAAAACGGCATTGCTAATCATCATTATATATACCAGCAGTGCAATCTGTGAAGGCAATCAGAAAAGTAATCCCTAAGAAAATAAAGCATCAGAGTCATACAAATCATAGCTCAGGTTTGCCCCACCCAGCGAATCAGGCGAAAGCTTCGTTTCAGTCCTTCTAAGAAATAATAATAGGTTCTTGTCATTAAATGATAAAAATCATAATAAAGTAATAAAGTTTCCGTTACCGTAAACTGCATCTGACTGGACGGATCAATCATACTGACCATGGATAATCCGATTTGAGCGTCAATGAACTGCCCCGCCATCGAAAGCGTAGAATACACCAAATAAACGGCAAATCCCAGCATCCAGCCGGTAAAAACTCTCTCGCCGCCGCCAGCGCATGCAAGCAATCGGCACATCTGCACTTACCGGACTATGGAGCGGCATAATCTGAATCATAATCACCGTCAACGCAAACGCCAGCAAAGCTTTTAGTCGTCTGGGAGTATTTTGACTGCCGAAAAAAGGAACCATGATAAACATACTCACAATTCTGGTAAAAATAAGCAGAAAGGTTTCAATATAACCTTGCGCCAATAATGACGTCATTTCCTTTTTCCTCCTGTGCTGCTTGCCCTTCTGTTTTTCCCTTTTGCCGAACGCCGCTTATCAAAATAGCTTACTTTCTGAAAAGCTTGCTATTTATTTCACAATCAAATTGGCCAAAGCTCATCACCGTGAAAAAGGTGGTAGGCAAGTACCAATAAACGGTCCATCAGAACACCGACAAAAATCGCCAAAATCTTCGGCACAAACGCCAGCGTCTGTTCCTGAATCGAAGTAATCGTTTGAAAAACACCAACCACCAGCCCCACCACCAGTGCCACCAAAAGCAGCAGGCCGGATGCCGAATGACCGTATAAATGGCTTCTCTGGCAAAATCCAAAACCAAATCCGTATTCATCTACCCATCCCCTTATCAGCGATAAAAGGTCTGCACTAATTGTCCAATCACTCAGTTTCCAGCCGTCTGCCACGATAAACAGCGGTAGCTGACACGGCATGGAAATCATCACCGGCGGCAAGCATCATCATTCTCCCATGGACATCAAGGTACTGGACACCACCATATCAATGACAATAAAAAGGAATATAAAATCAAAATCCCATAATAAAGGCTGCCTGCAGCCTGAAATAATAAATGCCGGAACAATCGCCGTAATGGGGATCTCGTCAACGGACTTAACCGTACCGACCTCAGCAATTTCCATAAAGAGCTTTTGAAAGTCTTTATCATTGGTCTGCTTTGAGCATAAACTCCCGCAAAGGAGTCAACCCTTTTTCAATCGCTACCTGCTGGGTATTTCCCCTTTGGCGTAAGGCTGCAGTGCCTGTTCGTTGATTTTGGCGCAACCGGTGCCGCAATAAACAAAGGTAATAAATAATGCCAGTCCAATCAAAACCTGATTGGGCGGAGCTTTGCTGCGTACCAAGTGCCGTTCTTGTAATGCCAAGAACCACCAATACCTGGTAGAAAGTCACCATCAAAAAGAGCGACGGCGCCATCGCAATTAGGGTTGAAAATAAGTATCTGCAGGCTATTTACGACATCGGCGCCTGTTTTCCGCTGCTTTTATACCAAAGTCAAAGGAAAACGGAATTGAACTCGTATCACCGGCTGCCCATATGATTTTGCGATCCGCCTAAACTAAAATAGCTATAAATACTCCTAAAAAGCTCAAGATTTTGCGCTTATGAAATTGTGTGTCCTGTGTTTGATTTTTATTCCTCATCCTTGTGGCACTGCCTTTTCTTTTAATTTCGTTAAATAATCCGCAAAGGGGCTTTTCCGGCAGGTAAAGGTATTTCCTCTTTTGGGGCGACATCTTCCCCGTTTAATTCTGTCAGGAAAGTGATGCCCTCCTTATACACCGCAATCAGTACTTTTCTCCCCACTTGAATGATTTTGCAGCATTTTTCCGGGCGAAACATACATTGCTTCGATGAGCCGTGATGGTTTTCCCTTTTGTTTGCCTAATTGAATTCTGGCAATCTTTTCTACTGGCAAACTGCGCCGCCCAAATAATCGCAATGAATCACCGCTAATAACACTACGATTTCCAAAACTTGCTCTGAGCATAGCAGCTTTATCCTATTGCCTTGCTGATCGCTTCAATAACCCGATCCGGTCAAACGGCTTAACAATAAAATCCTTTGCTCCTGCCTGAATGGACTCAATAACCATTGCCTGTTGTCCCATCGCAGAGCACATAATAATATTCGCTTTTCGGATCCAAAGGCTTTAATTGCCTTAACCGCTTCAATTCCGTCCATTTCCGGCATAGTAATATCCATAACCACTAACGAGGGCTTTAATTCATTGTACTTTTCAACTGCTTTTTGCGCCGTTTTCCGCCTCTCCGACCACTTCACAGCCGTTTTTGGTCAGGATATCTTTAATCATCATCCTCATAAATGCGGCATCATCTACAATTAGTACTCTTTTATCTGCCATTTCGATGCTCCTTTTATATCTCTTGTTAAATCCTTCTATTTCCGCACCGCTTCCTTGCTGGCAAGGTGCTTCCCGGCAACGGCAGCCGTTTTTCGACTGCCGGCGGCACTTATTTCAAAATCTCGGTTACTCTGATACTGAAGTTTTCTTCAATTACAACGACCTCGCCCTTGGCTACGACTTTGCCGTTGACCAAAATATCAATCAGTTCGCCCGACAGACTTATTTAATTCAATAATGCTGCCCGGAGCCAGCTCAAAATATCATAATGCTTCTCTTGGTTCTGCCCAGTTCCACCGTTACTTCCAGTTGAACGTCCATAATCAGCTCAATATTTTTCTTTCTGCTGAATAAAGGATGCCATCTCAAAGTTCTGGAACTGTGCCGGCTGTACTTCGACCGGATTGGAATAAACGGCTGCTGACGGCTGATGTGCCGCCGGTGCAGTATAATTCATCTGCGGTGCTGCCGGGTCGGTGCCGGTGCCGGCTGTGGTGCTGCCGGGTCGGCGCCGGTGCCGGTGCCGCCGGAGCGGGTTTGACAGTTTGAGTCTCTGCCTGCTTTTTCGTTTCTCTTAAAGATACCAATTACTTCGTTGGCAAAATCGACCGGATAGATTTGGGATAAGGTATTGTCAACCAACTCACCAATCTTAATTCGAAATCCACTTCAATAAAGCTTTGATCACTCTCCACCGGCGTTTTTCAAACCTGGCATCTTGTAAAATCAATTTTCGAGGGCAATCGGCGGCAAGATATCGACCTTACGCTGAGCATAGACGAAAAGCGCCGTCGCCGAACCGCCAATCATTTGGTTCATTGCCTCACTGAGTTGCGCTTAAATGCAGTTCTGAGAGCTCCTCTGATAAATTGGTGCCGTCGCCCCCTCATCATTAAAGTCGGTAATCACCCTTGCATCTTCTTCTAAAAAGAACTAAAAATATTGTTGCCCTCTAATCCTTCTTTGTATTTGAGCTGCACCGTAACGCAGGGAGCGGTATGCTTTTTACGAAAAGTATCCCAGTCAACAACCATTACTTCCGGTGTGGTAATAGTCACCTTTTGATTTACTAAAGTTGACAGGGAAAGTAGCAACCGCACCACTCTTTGATATTGGAGATCTCACCAATGGCATCCTTTTCCTCAGAGCCAAGCTCCATTTCTGTTCCTGCCGTTTCCGTCCCTGCCGAAGCTGCACCGAAATCCGCTTCCTCTTCTTTTGCCTTGAAGCAAAGCATTGATTTCTTCTTGTGACAATAAATCGCTCATTATTCATCCTCCCTATTCATGACACCGGTAATCATAACTGCATTTTTCCCGGACGAGAGTCCGGCCTTTTGCCGTAGAACTTCGGCAAGTTTCCAACCAATACGTCCACTTCTTCCGTAATCTTGCATCCAGACGAATAATATCGCCGGGCTGCAGATGAATAAAGTCGTCAATCAAAATATTTGTCTTACCCAGAATAACCTAGCCGGGTTCTGACAATTCAATCTGCTTTTTCAATATACTGTCCATAAAGCTCCATATCTGTTTCTTTCGCGGTGCTAAACCAGTATCTTGTATTCAATTTATCAATAATCGGCTCAATCGTAATATAGGGTACACAAATATTCATCAGTCCCTCTACGCCGCCAATTTTCCAGATTCAATGTAATCAGCGCTACAATTTCCGTAGGCAGAAATAAACTGTGCAAATTGAGGGTTGGTTTCGATTTGCGTTAGTCTTGGAGTGATATTTACCACATTTTTCCAAACCTCAACCATCTCATCAATCATAATCGACATTACCCTTGAATCACCGTCTGTTCAATCTCGGTAAAATCTCTCCCTGATACAACCCCTGCGCCGCTCCCTCCTAATAGTCGGTCAACAATCGCAAAGCCGATATTCGAAGACATTTCAATGACAAAGTTTCCCTTTAGCGGTCGCACCTCTAAAATCCCCAGCAAAACGGGGTTTGATAAAGAGTTGGCAAACTCAGGTAAGAAATTGCCTCTGAGCTGATAACCTCTAATTGACAGGGCGTTCTCATTCTTCCTGAGAGTAATGTTGCGAGTGAGTCTGGCTATGCTCATGAATACTCTAATGTTCTCAAATGGTCCTTAGCTGAACTTAGCAGGTCTGGCAAAATCATATTCCTTTAACCTGTTTTTCATTTTATCCGCCTGATATTCGTCTACATCCAGTTCTCCGGCGTTTAACGCATTTAGCAGCTGGTCTATCTCGCTTTGGCTTAGAATATCGCTCACGACCTCACCTCCTTACAGCACAGTATGTATGTTTCATCTCTATTTCTTGGCTTGATAAAACATCAGAAAATACCACATCAATAATAGAATTGGTTTCAAACAATTTCCGAACCATCGTCAGCAGCTCCGTCTTTAATTCCGCTGCTAGCTCTACACTGGCAAACGGATTGTCCGTTCTTTCTTTTATCATTGTTTGATTCGGTCCCGAACCAGCCCTTGCTGGCGGCAAATTGTGCCAGCACATCTTCCGTATCTTTTTCTTCGTTATTTAGGATAAAGCCGATATTGACAACAACGCTGGTCGACTTCTGTCCCTTCCTTCGGAGGATAGGTAAAAATAGATTGTTTTTCCATACTATATAAGGTTTGCTGCGCCAAAGGAATATTGGTTGATATCGGGTAAATCGGCTCTGCGACTACTCCGCCACAGTAGCCAGTTCACTTTTAATGCCATTGACTGACGCTAAGGTTATCACGTGCACCACGATTGCCACCACTGTTACAAGCCAGATTGATAATAGGTAATAATTTTTCCACAAGTAAATCCTCCTTGATCCTTCATTGTTTTTGCATAATGTCTTTCGACATCCTTATTCCTTTGGTGTACTCTCACTGCTGTGCCTGCACCTCCGGTTTTGATGTCAAAGTCTTTTTCTTCGACCATTTTCTCTTCGGTCTTTAACAGCAGCTTAATCTCACCCGACGGTTTGTGCGCCTGTCCTTCCGGCGTTGCATTGGTATCAATCGGGTGAAACTCGCCATAACCGGTACTGGATACCTTTTGCGGGTCAAAGCCATGAATATTGACCAATTCTTCCTCTACGGCAATTGCTCTGGCTGCCGACAGGTAGCGATTGCTTTTGTAAAAGCCTGTGTTAATCGGACGATTGTCCGTATGACCTTCTACCTGAATATCGTAATTATTGTACTTCGCTTCTTTGAGCACCTGAGAAATTGTCTTAATCGCCTCAATCGCTATCGGGCTTTAGCTCTGCATGACCGCTATCAAACAAATACTCTCCACGCAAGGTTAATTTCACATAATTCGGAGTATAAGAAACCTCAATTTCAGAGTTTAGATCATCTTTCTTTACCTCATTTTTGAATCTCGAGTGGCGATTTTTCTTGGCTGTTTCCAGCCTTTGTCTTTCTTCTTTCTCCTGCTCGTTCATTTCTTCTTGATTTTGTTCTGTTTCCTCCCTCAGTCTCGTCCCCTGAGTTCAAATAATCCATACCGCCGCTAACGACCACAGCAATATTTTCCAGCTGGACGGTGCCGTTAATCAACAACTCTCCGCCAACCAACGCTTCGCCGCCCGGCATAAAGTCAGCCATATATTCCCCGTTATGGGTAAAATATTCCATGACCTTCTGGAACTTGTCCTGATTAATTGTTGACATAGAAAACAGCAATACAAAGAAACATAACAGCAAGGTTACCATGTCGCCATAGGTATTCATCCACGCCGGAGCTCCGCCTCCGCCCTCGCCGCCTGATTTTTCTTTTTCGCCATATTTACTCACCCGCTTCCGCATGTTCCGCCGACATCTGCGATTGCATCTTCGGCGACAGGAACGCTTTCAGCTTTTCTTCAATTACTCTCGGGTTTTCCCCGGCTTGAATGGAAAGCAGTCCTTCCACCATAACTTCCTTTACCATCATTTCTTCGGTTGAACGAATCTTCAGCTTAGAAGAAAAAGGAATGGCAATAAAGTTAGCCATCAGCGAACCGTATAACGTGGTAATCAACGCTACCGCCATCGCAGGACCGATTGCCGAAGAATCACCACCAACCGCTTTTTAACATGTTAATCAAACCAATCAATGTACCAATCATACCCCCACGCCGGGCCAAGGTCGCCGACCTTTCCCCAGAACGACTTGTACAAAGCCATGCCGTTCTTCAATATAAATAATTTCCGTTTCAAAATATTCGAACCAGCTCCGGATCCGTACCGTCTACGATTAATAAGATACCTTTCTTTAAAAATGCGTCGTTGACATTATTCGCCGCCTCTTCTAAGGCTAACAGTCCCTCTTTCCGGGCAATATTGGAAAGCTGAATAATGTCTTGGATCATTTTCCCTTCATTGTTTTTGATATCTTTAAATACCAGTCCCGCTCCCTTTTAGCCGTTGATAAACTTCGTCATCGGGAACGTAATCATCACCGATGCTAAAAAGTTCCACCAACAACAATCATAACAGACGCCGGATCAACGAAGTTCGCCAAAGAGCCTATACCGGCGTTCAAAATAATGGAAGCTACAAAAAGAATATTCCTAATATCAACCCAATAATTGATGCTAAATCCACAATTCCACCTCATCTATTCCAATTTCTATTTAATGATAAATTGCATTTTTATAGTCGTATACCTTTTGATACAGTTCCTCTTTTGTTTCCCTGACAATCAGCTTTTGCCGGTCGTCAGAGTAATAATCGTATCTGGCGTTTCTTCGACGACTTCAATCAAGTCTTCGTTGAGCAAAATCTCCACATTGTTTAGCTTGGTGAAACATATATCATCTGCTCTCCTCTTTCCTGCCTTCATTCTATCCGACTGTCCGTAACTGTTTCACCAGTACAAACCGTCTAAAATTATTATAACAATATTACTGCAAAAAGTAAAGTCTTTATAAAGTATTTATCCAGCAAAGGAAAAGCTTGATAAAGAAATCAATTCTTCTTCAGGCTTTCCTTTTCCTTAAACTGTTATCTCTTTAGATTAACTAATTCCTGCAAGATTTCATCTGAGGTTGTAATTACTCTTGAATTAGCTTGAAAGCCTCTTTGCGTTGTAATCATTTCCGTAAACTCAAGGGAGATCAACGTTACTCATTTCCAGTACACCCGAATTAATTTTGAGAGCCGAGGCAGTAACGTCTTTGCCGATACCGTTAAACTCACCCGAGTTCATTGTCGTGCCAAATAGGTTCTCGCCCTCTTTCTGCAAACCCTGCCGGATTGTCAAAAATCCGCCACAACAATTTGTCCTAAGAGCTTGGAATCTCCATTGGAATACTTTTTGCCATAATCCGTCCGTCGCCGCCAATCTGATAACTGGTCATCTTACCGGCTGCATTACCGGCACCGACCTTATCCTTATCACCACGCACACCTTCAACCGTAGTGTTCCGGAGAACTGCGTGATTTGCGAAAAATCAATTTCAATATCCGAAATCTTGGTTTGAAATCCGTCTCTGCTGCTGCAATCTTAAACTTCGCAGCAGTCGGGTTGGCGATATTTGACCGGCGGCATCGAAAGTCAGCGTTACCGGATTCGGATCAATTGCCATATTCGGGTTCGTCGTCGGCGTAATATCCTTACCGTTTTGATCGGTTACTTTTTCCAGTGTCAACTGATAAGATGCCGGATTACCCGGATCCTTCTTCACCCGAAACTGAGCAGTATAAGGATAACCTTGACTATCATAAAAGTTCATCGTTATCGGTGCACCCAAACGCCGTACTTTGCACCTGCGAATCGTTTTTGGTTGATGTTACCGCTAATCATGCCTTTGGTCGTACCCATCGGGGAACTATACATATTTTCGGCACTCATAATCTTAAGCGGCGTTACTTCTGCCTTTTGGATTTCATTCGGCCGATCCGGATCGGTTTCCAGCCCATAACATACATACCTGCGGATTAACCAAATTGCCGGCGACATCTACCCGAAACGCACCCGCTCTCGTGAAACTTGGTACCCTCTGCATTTCTAACGATAAAAAGCCATTGCCTTCAATCTTTTAAGTCCGTAACAATATCCGTCCGCTGCGATGCACCTCGTTCATATTGATGTCAATCGTGTTGACATTGGCACCAAAGACCAATCTGCATCGGGTTACGACCGCCCAGATTCGGTGTCGGGCCGGATGCTCCTTGCAGGTTCTGGCTGAACACTTCGTTAAACAGCGTCCGACTGGCCTTAAAAACCGGTCGTATTTACGTTAGAAATATTGTTGCCGATGACGTCCATCTTTGTTTGATGAACTCTCGTCCGGATACACGGAATACATTGAACGCATCATAATGCGTAACCTCCTTTAATTTCTGGCTGTGGAACTTTCTTCATTCTGTCCGAAAAGTTTTGCCTCCTTACCAAGGTCCGGCTACAAAACCACAGCCCCGTCAATATTAGTAAAAACATGATTTTTGTTTCTGCTGCCTCTAATGCGGTGATTACTGTCGCATTTTTGACACTGACCACATACGCTACATTATCCATAAGCATCAACGATTCCCTCATTCCCTTTGGCTCGGGCATTATGTACGCCCTCGTTCAGTTTTTATCCCGGCTTCATCGAGCTTAATGTCCCGGTGCTGAATCTGCTCCAATGCATGTAGAAAAAGTCAGTTCCGGGAAGACAGCTTATTTTGTAAAGCCTGCTGAAAAGCTATTTCCTTCCGGTCGACCTTAGGTGCTTGCAGCCTAACTTCGTTTTGAACCTGCGTAATGCTTTTAAATTGATTAATATTCATCATACCCTCCACGCCGAAATACTTTCACCGTCGGGATTTACGGTCTTCGCAGCGTTTGCACCGTTTGTTCCAGCTCTGCTACTTTTTCGTTAATTCTACGATTTTTCCGCTAAAAGCTCAGCGTCTTTGGTCGTTTCCTCATTTACCAGCTTAACTCTGGCGACTTCGACTTCTTTTTCCTTGCCGTCCTTTGTCCGGATAATGGCATTTTGCTTACCCTGTTCAAGATTAAAGCCAATCACCTTGCCGGCAATTTTTCGTTATCGTTTCTTGACCACTTGTTTCAGTAATTTCCGCTATGACCTGCTTATTTAACAGCAAATTGGTCTGCATCACTTGCAATCTCTCTAACTGCTTGGATAAGACTTCCGCATCAAGGTCGTACCGTCATTGATTGTCTTAACGGTGCCCAGCTCAACTTCTTTCTGGTTACCGTCTAGCCTTGAATAATCAAATAGGGTTTGTTTTCCTTAACGTTAACGGCAATTACTTTTGCCCTCAACCTTGGTAATTTCTCCGCTATCCTCGTTTTTCAGCGCCGCCTCTACGTTCTTGTTGATGAGAGCACTTGCCTGATTCAGCTGAAATGCCGAGTTCAAGTTGTTCATTTGCTCTAATGCCGTAAACTGAGCCATTTGCGCCAAAAACTCTTTGTCATTCGTCGGTTCTAACGGGTTTTGATAACGCAGTTGTGTCGTTAAAAGCTGCAAAGAATGCGTCCTTGCCTAAATCACTGCCGCTGGTCCGCTTTTTCGGAAATGTGTTTGTCCGACCTTATTCAGGGATTTCGTTTTGTGTTGCTTCTATCACACTGTTCCTTGCCATACTTTCCTCCTATGCCGTAAAATCAACCGTTCCGGTCACAAGATTAATCTCTTCCGCTGCCGGTGCTTCTTCTACTTCTGCTGCGGCAATCGTTTCTGAAAATCTTCTGGTTTTTCTTCTTGGCGGATTCTTGATTTTGTTCTTTTCGGCTTATCTCCGGCAAAATAATTCACCGTATCGCCAACTACTACTTTAACATCTGCTACCCGAATGCCTTGTTCTGCCAAATGCGTCTTTAACTGGCTAACCTGTAGCTTCCAGTGCCGTCTTAACCGCTTCGGACTCTGCCACGAACTGACCGGTTACCTGTCCTTGCCGGCTAACAACCTGAAATGCCAGCTTCACCAAATGCTCGGGGTTTAACTGAACGGTTGGTTTTCGAAGCATCGCTCTAAGTTCTCTGCCGTAAACTTCGTTACGACCTGCTGGAAAAATATCCTTTGCCGAAACCGTTGTTGTTACTTTTTCTAAGCCCTCTGCCGTTACAATCATTCGTTCTTCGGTAACTACTACCTTGGAAAAATACTCCGGTAATGCCTGTTTTGCCTCGCTCGCCCTCTTCTTTCAAAGAGCTTTTCTCTTCTTGCTTCGGCGCCTCGGCGACTACCTTTGCTTAGCATCGGTGTCTTCCGGTAAAGTCGTCTGATTGCCGGCATTTACGGTTTCCGCTACCGGTTTTTCCGACTGCTTTTTCTTCTACCGGAAAAAGCCTCCCGTAAAAAGCTGCGCAAACTCTTCTTTAGCTGCTCCGCTTTCGGTTAATGTCTCCATTTCCGGTTGCAGCTCTCCTGCTTTTTGCAAGCAAATCCTTCAGCCCAACCGCTGCCTCTCGACTCTGTTGGGAGCTGACTGACATCCATTCCCTTAACCTGCATATAAAAAGTTTTTGCAAAACAGCGGGATTGAGTAAATCCATCATTTCTAACCCCAGAGTGTTAAGCCACCGCTTCATATCCTCCTCGGATAAGCCTAAGGTTTCCTGCACATCCTCGGCAAACGCTTTCCAGCTTTTTGGACGGCTCCTTCTGCCTTATCGGTCGTTGCCTTTGCTTCTTTTGGCTGCACGCTCTACCGGCTGCCGGCTTTTTCTTCAGCTTTGCCTTCGGTCTTTCCTTCCGGCTTTGCCTGCACATTTCCCTCTTTGACAGGGCTGCCGTCTCCGGCTGCGAGCTCTTGCTGCCTTTTGACCGCTACCGGCTTTTTCTGCCTGCGCTGACTTTTGCAAGAATCCCTGAAAGGCACTGAGCCTTCATAAGCGGTGAGACTTTGCTGCCGAATAGGTCGCCGTCAATAAACCGCCGGCTGCCGAGCTGCGTGCCGCATTAATTGTCGGTGTTGCCATTGCTACCTCCTTTCTTGTTTTTCCGGATACAGATACGCCGTAATTCTGGCGGCTACCTTCGGCTCAAGCTCATTCATAATTTTACCTGCCTGAGCGGTATCCAAGTTTTGTATAATCATTGCTACCATTTCCAGCCTGGTCGTACTCATGCTCTCCAATACCTTAGCTGCAGGCTTTGGCTTCATCTCCGCATAAACCTTCGTCCAGTTTATCCAGCTCTTCTTTGACTGCCAGATCCATCATCGTTTTGCTGGTAAAGCCGAGCGGCATTTTCCGGATTCATTTTTCGATACCAGTCGGCAAACGCTGCTTGATCGCCGGAACGAACAATCAGTTCATCCAACTCCCGCTTGTCCTTTTTCATACGCCAGCTGATCAAAAACTGCAGCCTTTCATTTTTCCGCTTTCAAACTTTGCACTTGCTTCAATAAAAATATCGACCTCTTCTGTCTTTTTCTTCAGTTCTGATTCATTTAATTTTTATAATTTCTTTTTAGTTCTTCCGGCGTTTCTTCGGCTCTACCGCAACCGGCTCACCGGTTTTCGGATCAATTTCCACTGCGAGTACTTCCGGCGGCAGATAAACACTACGATAACGGCCGGTCTCTCATGGACGGTCCCAGCGTTGTGCTTAAGCCCCAATACATTCATTCAGCAGCAACAGCAAAAACATCCAGCAATAAAAACAGGAGTGTTAATACCACAATTAAAATACTTTTCAGCAGCTGATCCTTTTGTCTTTTTCTTTTTATCGTCTGCGATTTGTAAATCCGTTGCTTTTCTCTTTTGCCATGGTTTGACCTCTTATTCCTGCTATATTTAAAAGCTTACCTGTTCATCTATCAACTTAATCGCTTCCTGCTTTTCTTCCTCGTAATAAGCTTCCAGTGCTTTTTCCTCGCAGGATTTCATAGGTTTTTCCTCTCCCGCATCGCTTTTGATAATTGGTCTCTTTTGCGTACCACCTGATCCTCTAATTCATAGAGTTTAGCGATTGCTTCTTTCTCTTTTGCTTTCAAATAAGCAATTTTACTTTTTGCACCGCCGCCAAATCCGAACCCGAAACCGTTGATTGTTTTTCAAAAAACACTTGATTTTTCTTCCTGAATAAGCCCCTGATTCGGCTCAGCTCCCGCTGCTGCAAATCCCGCCGCTGCACCGCCAGGCCCGTACTCCATTTGATATTGCGATTCCAGCTTTTCTTTAATGTTTAATAAGCTTTGCAGCGGAAATTGAAACTTTGCCAAAAATGAAACTCCTTCCGCCGGTCGAAACGAAAAAGCTACCTGTTTCGAGTCTTTAGTCATCGCTATTGACAATGTCCTTGAGCATTTGAATTTCCTCATCAAAGGAATAATAATCGCCAACCTCCTGCTGTAAATATCGGTTGATGGCGTCAATCTTTCGAATCACCTTATCAATTCTCGCATTGGAACCGTCAACATACGCTCCGATATTGATTAAGTCCTCCGCTCCCTGATAAGTCGCCATAAGCGCCCGCATCTCCGACGCCGCTTTTTGTGCTCGGTATCTGCCGCTTCCGACATAACACGAGAAACGGACTGCAAAACGTCAATTGCCGGATAATGATTTTTATTGGCAATTTTCCGGTTCAGCACAATATGTCCGTCCAAAAATACCTCTGGCTGCGTCAGTAATCGGTTCGTTCATATCATCACCGTCAACCAGCACCGTATAAAGCGCTGTAATCGAACCTTTATCCGAGTTTCCCGCTCGCTCTAAAAGAAGCGGCATTGCCGCTAAAACGGATGGCGTATAACCCCGGCTTTATCGGCGGCTCTCCAATTGCCAGTCCGATTTCCTCTGCGCCATCGAAAACCGAGTCAGGCTATCCATCATCAGCATTACGTTTTTGCCCTTATCCCGAAAAATATTCAGCAATGGCAGTTGCTGTTTTGGCGGCTTTTTGCCGCTCCATTGCCGGCCTGTCGGACGTTGCTACCACAACCACGCTCTTTTTTAAGCCCTCTTCACCCAAATCCTTTTCTACAAACTCCTGACTTCTCTGCCCCGCTCGCCAATCAAGGCAATCACGTTGACGTCTGCCAAAAGCATTTCTGGCAATCATCGCAGCAAGGTACTTTTTCCCACACCGCTGCCGGCAAAGATACCAACCCGCTGTCCTCTGCCAATGGTTAAAAGGCCGTCTATCGCTTTAATTCCCATTGGTAAATAGTTCTTAATTCGAGCTCGCTGCAGGGGATCCGGCGCATTATTCTCAATATTATAAAAGCTCTTCCGTATAAAAAGGCCTTTGTTGTCAATCGGCTTACCCAGTCCGTCCAGCACCCGCCCCAAAGAGATCGTCCGTTACCGACACCCCTGTAGGGGTGCCCAATCGACTTGACGTGGCTCCCCGGTCCAATTCCTTCCATATCGTCCAGTGGCATCAGCAAAAATATTGTTTTCCCGAAAGCCAACAACCTCCGCCAGTACCGTCCGGCTTAAATCCTGCGAAGTAATCAGGCAGGCATCGCCGACGTGACATTTGGTCCCAAAGACTCAATCGTAAGGCCAATAACCTTATTGACCGTCCCAAATGCTCAATATAGCTTTTATGAAGCATCATATTTTTCAAACTCAACTCATGCTCCTGCCCCTTGCTATTGACTGTGATTGGTTGCCTTTGTTTTTGGCTTGTTCTTTTTATGGAAATGCCGGTTTTGCGACTCTGTGATTAGATTATTTTTCTTTTCTTCATAATACTTTTTCGTAGATGAGCCGAAGTTCATCGGCAATTCCTTTCTAGCTGAACATCTAAGCTACATTCGATATTACCCATAATGGTTTCAATAATGCATTGATTTTTCTTTAGAGTCTTATCTTTTAGCACCTCAATCACCAGTTTTTCGCTTAATTCTTCGGTCAGCTCCGCTTTGTGCTCCAAAACATAATTCAAGTCATACTCGGATACCGAATGATTAAATCTCCTTTGCAGCGAAATCTCCTGCAAGCCCATTCGAATCAAATGAATCAGCGTTTCTTCGTTTTGGCTCGCCTTGCCGACTAATTTCTCCAGCATGCCTTTTAGCCACAAAAATCATCTTGCCTTCCAGTTGGCGAAGCTGCTCGGCATATTCGTCTTGATAGTGCTGGCGCAATTCTTTTCGATATTCTCTTTTTCAGCGTATTCCTGCTCCAAAGATCTCCCGCCATCGCTCCAGCTCCACTTTGGACTTCGCAATGCCGGTATTATATGCCTCTTCGTAAATCTTTGCCTTTTGTCGCATTGGCTTTCTTCTAAAATTCGATCCGCCTCTGCTTGTCTTTCCTCTAATTTCTCCGCCCACTCTTCTTCTAAAGTGGTGACTGCCTCGTCTGCTTCTTCCGCCTCTTTGCTTTATGGTTTCGGCGGCATCCTGGCTGCCCGAATCAGCTGCATTATCTTCCGGCAAAGGCTTCGGCACGATTTGCCGCACCTCTGCGATACTTTGAATGACCTTTTTCCGGAGAAAGCGCTGCATAATTTTTGTTTAATGATTTTTAGAACAACGATCTCGTCACCTCCGCCTCTGGAAATAACGATCTCTTGTGCGTCTTCAAGCTTTCTAATTACTCCAACAATCGTCTGCTGGGCTTCTTCGATATCCTTGAGCCGAACCGGTCCCATAATTCCATTTCTTCTTTAATCATGACTGCCAAACGTTTGGAGAGGTTCTTAAAGATCAGGCTCTGGATTTCTTCACTTTTGTCCCTTAAGGGCAACAGCCAAAACATTGTTATCCACTTCACGCAGCACTCGCTGCACCGAGCGATCGTCCAAGGTCAAAATGTCCTCGAACACAAAACATCTTCTTGTGGATTTCCTCTGCCAATTCCGCATCTTCGAGCTCCAAAGGTTTTCCATGATATGCTTCTCAGTTGCCCGATCGGCGGAGTTTAAGATATCGACGACCGCCTCGATACCGCCGACAATCGTAAAATCTTGCGTTACCAAAGACGACAGCTTTCTTTCTAAAAATCTCTTCGACGTCCTTAATGACATCCGGACTCGTTCTATCCATCTTAGCGATTCGGCGAGCAACATCGGCTTGCTTTTTCCGGCGGCAGCTGCCGCTAAAAACCATGGACGCCCTGACCGGCATTCAAATACGATAAAAATCAAAGCGATTGTCTGATTATGCTCGTCTTGAATAAAGTTAAGTAGCTGTGCCGGTTCCGTCTTTCGAATAAACTCAAACGGTCTGACCTGCAAAGAAGACGTCAGTCTGCCGATAACTTCCAGCGCCTTATCCGTACCCAACGCTTTTTCCAAAACATCCTTGGCATAGCTGATACCACCTTCGCTAATATATTGCTGAGCGACACAAATCTCATAAAACTCATTGAGCAGTGCTGCTTTTTGATCGGCGCTAATGGATCTCGGTATTGGCAATCTCTAAGGTCAGCTGTTCAATCTCGTCCTCTTTCAAAAACTTAAAAGATTTCCGACGAACGCTCCGGTCCCAAAGAAATCAACAAAAGCTGCAGCTTTTTGAATTCTCTTAATTCCATTTTATCAGCCCCCAGTGATCATTCAACCAGTTACGCAGCAAGGTCGCCGCCGCTTTCCGGATTTTCATCCACAAACTTTTCAACCTGGATTCGACTTCCGACTTGACCTCGGTAATCGGGATCTTTTGGTTCTTCCGTTCTGGTGCTAGTCAAAAGCTGTTCCACCGAAAGCTCCGGCTCCGTCTTAACCACTTCAACCGGTTTCGTGCCGAGGAAGATTGCAATTGCCAGTAAGATGACCATTAACAGGATAATACCCAGTAAAATATAATCCTGAATTACATTATTCGAACTTGGTTTATCAATGAACTTCGGTACTTCGTAAGCCAGCACGGCGGGGTTAGGAATATTATTGGTTGCTCTGCTAATCAGCGTGATAATATCCGGATCAACCTCTAACTTGCGCCGTACATTGTTTTTGCTCCTTAAAATCCTCCCAGCTCAAATCGCCTAAGGCTTTTTGGCTTTCCATCAAAAGCCTGATCATAGACCTTAAACTTATTCAAAACTACCGCTACACTCGATTCCTGATATAAGATAGCGCCGTTTGGCTGATAGGGTTGTCGATTTTTCCGTATCAATCTTATATGCCGTCTTGCTTTCCTCGGTGGTCGAGTTGGAATTGCCTGCCGGTGTCAAATAAGTGGACGTCGTTTCCTGATTGGCGTCCGTTCCTACCGGATTGGCATTTTCTGTATTGCTGGTTTCAATATTCCGCCGTTCTTCCTCGAAGTAACGCCCTTGGTCGTACCCTCTATCGGACGATATTTTTCCGAAACAACGGTTGATTCACTAAAATCAATCTTCAAATCAACGGTTACAAAAAGCGTCATCATATTCTCCCCGAGAGAGCAAAATAGAACGAACCTTTTGCTGAATTAAAAGCTCCTGCTGTGCCTTGTAGTCCAAATTGCCGTTAACGCCGTTTAGACTGCCTGCCCGCATCGCCATCGTATAAAGGCGTCCGGTGGTATCTAAAATGGAAATATGGTTCTTATCCAGATTTTTCACATATTTAGAAACCAAAGAAACAATACCCAGCACCTGTTTTTCAGTAATTTCATCTTTTAACTTCAGGGTAATGGCTGCTGATGCTGGCGTCTGATCATCTAAGACCGTCCGCTCCTGATCCGCCATAACAATCGCTACATCTGCATCAGCGACCACATCTAAAAGCTCAATGCTTTTTCCAATTCACTCTGCAAAAACAGTTTTTGCTTTAGCGTTTTCTTCTTGCGTCATGGTCAAGCTGTTCTCAAACAGCTTATCATAATCAATTTGGTCTGCTGTTAAGATTCCCGCCCGCTGCAAAGGCTAACGTTGCGTTTTGCCTTTGGCTGCGTTCAATGTAAATAGCAGTTGCATTGTTTTCGATTGTATATTTAATTTTCTCGGCATCGAAAAACTTCTTTCATCGAATTTATACGTGCCGGATCCATATTGCGTTCAAACAAAACATACTGCGGTCGATTCAGATAAATCACCAAAATCGTAATCGCCACTATCGCTACCACTAAAATTGCGATAAACTGTATCTTCTGCTTACGCTCAAACTGATTCCAAGTCTTTGTTATTTGTTCCGATATACGGGTTATAAAAGCTGGCATTTTCACACCTCAAAAATCATAGCAATAGTTGCCGGGTAACCTTAAAAATAAAAAGCTTTTTCTATACCTGCAAACGCATAATTTTCATTATACGCTTCCAAAAACGAATTGCGCAGCTGCACCGTAAATTGAAGCGACGCACTGGCGATTTCTTGAGCCGCCATCACTTCAGCGATATCGTCCGTCTTGCCCAGTGCAAAGTCGATGCCCTTTTGATCAGCTCCCGAATCAATTCATTTGTCGTAGACAACTGATTGGCGACCGCTTTTTGAAAAACTTCACCGAACGACTCGGAACCGGGAGTTTTTCTTACTCCCAATGTTTCCAGCATCTTAGCTTCTAAGCCCTGCCGGACCAATTCGATATATCATCTATCACCCTATTTGCCAATCTCCAGCGCCTTACTAATCATTGCTTTAGTTGCATTAAAGGCAGTCACATTCGCTTCGTAGGAGCGATGTGCCGAAATCAAATCCGTCATTTCCTGAACTACATTGACGTTCGGATAACGAACATAGCCATTTTCATCGGCATCCGGATGATTCGGCTCATAAACCGATGTCAACGGAGAACGGTCCTGCACAATGCGAGCCGCTTTCACGCCGCCATTTGCCTGTTTTTCCCATAAATTGGTCAAAATATCTTTGAATTCCTGACGCCGCTGCAAGGTTTTCAAAGAGCACCGTCTGACGCCGGTAAGGCTTGCCATCAGCAGCTCTGGTTGTTTTGACATTTGCTAAGTTCTGAGCTAATATCCGCCCGCACTCTTTGCGCCGTCATCGCCGGATGCGCGATTTTCGATCGAATCAAAATAAACCATCTTTTCTCTCCTTCCTCCGCTATTTATTCATTACCATTTTCAATCTGGAAAAATTGTAATTCATCTGCGCAATCAACGCCTGATAACGCTGCGTGTTTTCCGCCAAATACGCCGACTCGGTATCCATATCCACATTGTTTCCGTCCAGGCGATAGCTCAAGCCTGGCTTTTATCGCTGTAAACCTCCGGTCGAACCTTTTCTAACCTTTTCCATATCAATCCGGCGACGACTGTCCACCGCATGGCGCAGTCGATCCTCGAACTTAACATCCAAGCGCATATCCCGCCACATCACTGTTTGCCATATTATGGGTCAATCACCTGATTTCTTTGCCAAGCTGCGTTGATTGCTTTGCGATACAAAAGCCACTTCCGAACCGGCAATCAACTCGTTTGTCATGGTTTCCCCTTTCCAAGAGCTTTCGTTTTATAAGCTCGCTGTCTGTTTTTGATTTAAAATCATAGTATAAATTTATGTCGGCAAATCCCGGCAAAAATCTTTTATAACAATATTCATAATATTTTTAAATACTATTCCTTGATTCTCAGCACGCTGTATCCACAACAGGAAAGCCCGTAGCGGACTTCCCTGTGTTTGAGTCTTTATACCTGTTCTAGTGTCTAATTCTTTGAGTAAATTATCATTCATCACGCCAATGAATGTTCCTCCATGCTGCGATCGGGTTTCAATTACTCCGGCAGATTCTAATTTACGCAAGCCGTTAACGATAACCGAGCGAGTAATCCCGGCTCGATCCGCTACCTTAGGACGCAATTAAAATGCCCTCGTTACCTTCTAATCTCATGGAAAAATATGACGCACCGCCTCCTGCTCAGAAAATGACAGCGTAGAAATTGCTGACTGCACCATATTTTGTTTAGCGAGTTTTCTCGGACTCTTCCTGGTTAATGGAACGAGTAATCTCTAATCCCACTCACCGTAGCCGAATATTCCGCCAAATCAAATCGTCAATCATATATTCTTGCCGCAGACGGTATAAAAAGATTGTACCGAGTCTGTTCTCCAGCAATATCCACAGGAATTGCCAGCCCCAAATATCCTTGTGCCGTAATGTCATCACTAAAACCAAGGTAACTAAATTAATATTCTCCTTGGTTGATAGAATATTCAGTAGATCGGTCATTTTAGTTTTTCGTTGATGTATTCACCAGACTTGGTTGTTAAAAATTGTTCAATAATTGGAATATTGTGTCTTTCATAAGATGCCAGTAGTTTCCCCTTCCGGCTGATAATCAGTACGGTCGAGTCCATCACCTCGCCCATTACCTCGGAAATGTCAGAAAAATCAATTCTCTCATCACCAGTTCTTTGGAGCAGGCGATTAATTTTTCTGGTTTTTATCCAACAATTGTACGCTCATCTTCATCCTCCTGATTCAAAAATCATTTTTATACGTGAACCATTTTTGGTACACGCTAAAGAAAAGAAAATGAAAACTGTCGCTTAAAAACCAGCGCTGAGAAGCTGATTTTACCATTTGTAGTCATGCTATAATTCATTTTTTATCTTAATTACCGTTTTTATAACGTATTCTTAATGAGTACTTTATTCATTATAACTCAAAATCAATTTTCTTTTCAACCTAAACTGCAAAATAATTTTAAGATTATCAAACTTTTTGTCTGTCGCTCCGGTTTTATTAGGGTCTCAACTATCTATTTTTCTTGTCGCTGCCACAAACTATTTGGCATTTTATCAAACTCCGATTTTTCCCCAACAATTTATGGCAGCTTACAAATTTAAGCTATTTGTCCTCATCCATATCTTCAATGATGCTTACACGCCCTCATTTGCTCAAAAGCAGCTTCTTGCCCTTACGCAGCCTTATCATCGAACCGCAACGCTCACATTTTTGCAACCGGTTCGTTCCAGACCATCAAAATCACATTCCGGATTGTTTTTCGCAGCCAAAAATAGCGCCGTCCCTTTTGGTCTTTTTAATCTGCACCCTCTGCCGCATTTGGGGCAAAGCACGCCCGAGCACTTCAAAATAGGGCTTGGTATTACACTCGGAAAGCGGACAGCCAAAAACTTCCCGTAACGCCCTAATTTAATCACCATATGGCGTCCGCATTTCTCACTACAGGATATCGGTTTCTTCGTCCTTCATCTCGACCTTTTTCCAGCTCTTTTTCTCTGCTCGTTCCACATCTTCCACCAGCCCGGATAAAACTCTCGCAGCGGCGTCCGCCAGTCAGCGTTTCCGTCCTCAATCCGATCTAATTTTTCTTCCATTTCCGCCGTAAACTCGATGTTGACGATATCGTCAAAATATTGAGTAATCATCGCATCTACAACCTCCCGAGCTCGGTTGGAAAAAGGACTTTTTGCTCCTGGCGACATATCCCCTCGTTAAAATCGTACTAATTGTCGGAGCGTAAGTGCTGGGCCTGCCAACGCCGTGTTTTCTTCTAAGAGCTTAACCAAAGACGCCTCGGTATACCGAGCAGGCGGCTGGGCAATCTGCTGTTTTTGGCTATTTTTATTTTCAGTATGCCCTGCTTTAGCGAAAAATCGCCACGATTAGCGCCGGCATTTTCTTCTTCCTCAACCTCCTGATATAGCTTTTAGATAGCCGTCAAATCTCAGACTCTGACCGGACGCCCGCAGTTCATACTCTCCGACTTGAATCGTCATTCGTTCGGTTTTATATTCGCTGGCCGCCATTCGGCTCGCCATAAGCAGCGCCAATCAGTTGATACAGACGAAACCGATCGGCTCAGCGCCTCTTTTACGTCCGCCGGGGAAAAGCTCCGGTACGGACGGCCGAGTGCTTCGTGTGCATCTTGACTTCTCCCTTTTTGTGTTTCTTTTCGGTGCATCGGTTCGCAAATAATTTTCGCCGTACTCGCTACGAATCAGAGCATCGGCTCGCGTCGCCGCCTCGGCGACAATCCGAACTGAGTCTGTTCTTAAATAAGTAATTATAGCGCTTTCTGCCCCGAATATCCACACCTTCATAAAGCTGCTGCGCTAGTCGCATCGTTTTGGCTGTCGTAAAGTTTTGAGGCTTTTGCCGCCTCTTGCTATAGATACTGGTCTTAAACGGCAGCGGAGCACTCCGCCGGCAGTGCTTTCTTTCTTTCCGTTAGCACCGGCTTTCCCTTTGCCAGCTCCTCCAGCACTTTTTCCGTTTCCGCCCTCACTGGTTAATTCCATTTTCTTTGCCGTCATTTGCCGTCCGCTTGAAACGTCTGTTCCTTTGGTATCGGTTGGCTTAGCTGCAAAGTCCAATATTCCTGCGGTAAAAAGCCTCTATTTCTTTTTCCCGTTCGCAAATTAAATGCGGTGCCACCGACTCGTGCCGTCCCGCTGATAAGCTTCTGACTTTTGCATAGAAGCGGACTGATTTTATAACCCATACCCGGTCCAGTACCCGCCTTTGCCTGCTGAGCGTCCACCAAATCCATATCTATTGCTCTGGCTAATAGAAGAAGACACCGCTTGCTTTTGTAATTTCATTAAAGGTAATCCGGTAAATTGGTGCTTTCATCCTCTAAAAATGGTTTTGTAAGTGCCAAGAATGGCTTCCTCTCGGTCAGGGGTCCGTTGCCAGGATAAATCTTGTCCGCTTTTTGCTTCTTTCTTTAGAGTGGCAATCAGCGGACCTTTTTCCCGAATGAGTAATATATTTTGGCTCAAAATCATTCTCCGGCGAAACGCCTAAACTACTCTTCGGTAAATCCCGAACATAGTCCCATCGATGCTTCGACGGTATAATTTTTCCCGCACCACTGTTTTACTCGCCGGAGATTCCACTATCACATTACCCTGCCATGTTGCCTCCTATCCTGCCGCAAACTTTCCCCTTTTCCCATCACAGCCGCTCGCCAGTGCTCCTAACACCAAGAATAAATAGTTATGCTCGATCTTCTCCACACATAAGCTTTTCGGAAAGAATCAAGCATTCGACATCTTTCGGCTGCGGCAAGGGGTGCTCATACGGGAAAAGACGGTTTTCTCTTTTTGAAATTAGCGAGCTACGCTGCCATTTTCGATAATTTTTGAGAAAAGAGCTTCGCCCGAAAAAGCTCCCGTCCTATCCCATTGCTGCAATATTTTTATCAATTCTTTTCCGGCAAAATCCACTCGGATCGCCATTTCTTTTACGCAAAAATAATAAAAATGAATCGCTTTAAGAATATACTATTTTTATGTTTTAGACAAGACTAAGGTATATTTTTGTAGAAATGATGACGTATCAAAAAGACAAATCCCCCATTTTGGAAGATTTGTCTTTGCTGCTTTTAGTAGTATCATTTTAGCGATTGCTCTAAAAATTGATTCCTTGACGTCATGAGCAAACACTGTTTTTCCACAATGATAAGCTTAGCTTTTCGCTTTGCCAATGCACCTTTTTCCTTCTCGCCAATCCGCCTAAAATGCCATTTCTACATGGCGGCAAGAAATATATGCCATCAACAAAGTTTGCCAAGGCATAATAACCCGCTGAAATCTGCTGAATATAGCTTTTCCACTCTAATTGCAGCAAACATAGCTGCAATTCTCCCAGCTCTAAAGCCGCTTTTTCCTGCAAACGCTCACTATAGACCCGGATCGGCGCTGATATTTGATAAACTGCCCTTTCGTTTTCGGATAAATCTTTCACCCATGCTCTGGAATGGTGAGATGCCAAAGAATCTGACTTTACTCTTCCGGCAAACTCCGCCACAAACCGTTCCACATTTTCAATCAGATATGCTCCCTGTGCAATCAGATGATTACAGCCGCTACTAACCGGATCATTTCTAAACGCCCCGGGCACAGCATAAACATCTCGCCCCTGCTCCAACGCATAATCTGCCGTAATTAACGAACCACTTTTTCCGCCGCTTCTACCACCGCTAGCCGCTTGCGCAGCCGCTGATAATCGGTTTCGTTTCCGAAAGTGTCGCCTGCGGCGGCGTCTGATACCATTCTTCGCTAATTAACGTCCCCTTTTGCTCTATGCTGGGTATCAAATCTCGGTTTCCTGCCGGAAAGCTGATAACCCAGTCCCGGAACCAGCACCCCAATGCTGTAACCTCCATGATTTTGAGCATTCTCGCTGCACAATTCTGTCAATCCCTGCCGCCATCCCAACTAACCAGTTACGCCATATTCCGCATGTCTCGCCCATTGCCAGTGCCGCCTCTTTGCCATAAAGACTGGCTCGTCTGGTTCCGACCACCGCCAGTATCGGCGCTGTCTCGTACTTTTTCAAGCTCCCAGTCGCCTTTTTACAAACAGCACCGGCGGTGCTCCCGGACGTTTCTAGCCGTTCCGGATACTCCGCTCGATCTACCGACAGAATCCATACTCCCTCTCGGCAGCTACTCCCATTCTTCGCAAAACCTCTGCATTTCTCGTTTGACGACACGAAACCTCGAAAGTCTTTTCCTGAAAGCGCTCCTGTGTTTTTCATAACTCGAAAAACCTCGGTCTTCTGCTTCATCAATAAATCGCCTCTGCATTCTGCCAGCTCCGAAGCAAACGGTTTCGCTTTAACTGCTCTCATGCTGAATGGACGATAGCCATAACCAATACACTTCTCTTTCCATTTCTCCTCTTCCTAATCCACTTTGGGATATGATTTTCCTTTTCTCGTTATGAAGAAAAATATTTATGATACGCTACTCGATAATTAAATGCCTCTGCCATATGCTTGGCTTCAATTTTTCTTTTCCTCCATATCCGCAATCGTCCGGCTTTAAGCGAATTAAACGGTGATAGCTCCTAAGCGATAATTTTTGTCGCTGATAAGCGCCCTCTAAAATCCTCGGCCTGCCGCTCCATAGGACAGTATATCTCAATTCGAGCCGGACTAATCTGCAGAATTATATAAGATATTGTCTTTTTAGCCTTTCTCTTTGCACCTGCTGTCGCCTGAATCTGCTCGGCATAATCGCATGCTGCTGCCTGTATCTACTCGGTGAAAAGTGCGCCGGTGCCGGCCGGTCAGCTACTCCGCAATATCCAGTCGGTCTAAAATCCGGTCCTGATATTTTCTTATGATACCGCTTAATATCGTACTCACTGCAACGACAGTGCTCTCTGTCCGGGATAATACCCGCAGGACAAGGGTTCATCGATGCAATCGGTAGAAAATCCGTCGGAAAATCTGCTTGTTCATTCATTCTGGACAGCATAATATGCTTATCCTCTAAAGGCTGTCGGCAGCGTATCAAAGGGCTTTTGGAAACTCCACGGAATCGTCCAAAAAATAAAACCCTTATGTGCCAAAGAAACCTCGCCCGGCAGGAGCGGACGCCCGCCGCCTAAAAGTCCGCTTCGGTAATTGTGTGTGCGGCGCCCTATATGATCGGCGGCTGATGACCGGCGTTTTTGCCAAGGAGTTTTCCCTGCCGCACTATACACTCTGGTAACTTCAATCATTTCTTCTCGGCTAGCGCCGGTAGCAGCCCGGCACTGCTTTTTGCCAGCATGGATTTCGTACCGGGCGGCCCGACTAAAAGCAAATGGTGCATGCCGGCAGCGGCGATACTGACTGCTCGTTTGGCGACATTTTGCCTCGCAAATCTCGCTAAAGTCAATCGGATATGGCACTTCCTCTTCTTCCCGCAGGGATTCCTCTCCTTTTTCCTGCATTCGGGCAATCGCCAGCGCTTGCCTCTGATGCGGAACCGCTCCGCCGGCTGCCAGCTCCGCCAGCTCTGCCATTCGCCGGGCAATCGCCTCAGGCAGCTTCTTTTCACATAAATACGCAATCACTTCCTGCAAGCTTCTTGGCGGTGCGATTCGAATATCTGATAAAAGCAGACTTCCTGCAATTTTAACCGGTAAAAATCACTTCCTGAAGTCCTGCTCGCCGAGCCGCCTCCACCATTGCCAGCGCTCCTCGAACCCCAATCAATTCCCCGTTTAAGGATAATTCCCCCAGCATCAGCTTGCCCTCTAACTCTCCCATCTCCCTTTGCCCGGATGCGGATAAAATCCCCAGTGCAATCGGCAAATCATAGTGTGAACCCGTATAATTTGCGCCGGTGCTAAGTTAATCGTTACCCGCTATATGGAAAAAGATAGCCGGTGTTTTTCGAGTGCCGTCCGCACCCGCTCACGCTTTTCTCTTACCGATGTATGCGCCAGTCCACCAACTCCAGCTTCGGAAGCCTCCGCCACATCAATCTCGGCATTGACAAGATACCCTGAACTCCCACAAACCCGCCGTTTTAATCGAATGATACATACACCCTCCTTACCTAATAATGTCTCCGGTCTTACTTTCTATTATATTCATTTCTAAAGTCGTCCGCAATTTGTGGGGTAGAGGGAAAAGATACAAAGTCGTCCATAGCACATACTCAACATCAAATCCCATTGTGAAAAATCCAAGCAGTATGTGCGAGGTTTGTAGAGATGGGGAAGAGCCTATCAAAACAAAACCATTCCTCTTGGTTTTCTCCATAAAGAAATGGTTTTATGTCTATTTGATAAAACATTATTTATTTGGTTTTGTAACTCTCCCAGTTAATCCCCAATTTCAAGTATTATAAGTTCTAGCAATCTGTTCCACAGTGCCTGGTACATTTCATAATCATATCAGTCGAAAAGACCATTGGCTTTCCTATGTTGCGGAGCAGTTTGCAGCTTTTTCACTCCGACGCCCTTGTTTGCCCTCGTTTCTCACCAATTAGGGATTCCTTTTTCGTTTTCCCTCAGCTATTAGAGAGTTCGATCGGATGAACTCTAAATCTTCGCCAGGCATGCCGACCAACATAAAACGCCTAAAAACCGGCTGAGCTCATGCTCAGCCGGTTTTACTCCTCAAACAACGCTTCAATAAAACTATCCCGCATCAAGGGGCGCAAATCCTCGATTCCCTCGCCGACGCCGATATATTTGACCGGCAGAGCCAATCTGCTGTAATGGCTACCGCAGTACCGCCTTTGGACGTGCCGTCTAATTTGGTTAAGACAATGCCGGTAATATCCGCCGCCTTAAACTCTTGGCTTGCACCAATGCATTTTGTCCGGTCGTACTATCGCGTACCAAAAACACCTCAAATGTGCCTCCGGATATTCCTCCCGATAATCCGACAAATCTTTACCCAGCTCCGCCATTAAATTCTTCTTATTATGAAGTCTGCCGGCAGTATCACACGATCAGGATATCCACGCCCCTGCTTTTGGCTGATGCAATTGCATCAAAAATGACCGCCCGGATCGAGATTTTCCGCTTGCGCCACAATCGGCACGTCTGAGCGGCTTGCCCATTCCTTTAACTGGTCAATCGCCGCCGCCCGAAAAGTATCCGCTGCCGCCAGCATCACCGCTTGCCGTCCTTTTGTATTGCGCCGCCAGCTTTGCCGATAGTTTGGTTTTGCACACCGTTGACGCCGATGACCAAAATAAACCGATTTTCGGTTGACAAAATCATACGCCGATTCCGTTGTCGCATCTGCTTCTTCAGCTCTTCAGCTTAAGCGACGCTTTTTCACCTGCTGCGGATCTTTGATTTTTCTCTCTTTGACGCGGTTTCAGTCCGGCAACGATTTTGATAGCAGTATTTACGCCGATCGCCATAATCAGCGCCTCTTCCAGTTCCTCATGAAAACTCGTCATCAATCGGTAAAGCTGCTTAAAAACATCATTGACTCCCTGCATCACATGCTGGCGAGTCTTTGATAAGCCCTCTACCAATTTACGGAAGCCCTTTTCTTCACCGGTGCTTCTTCTTCCGGCTCCTCTCTCCGGTTCTAGCGTTTCCGCATTTTCGACTACCAAAACGTCTGTCTTTGCTTCTACCGTTTCTGTGTTTTCCGCTTGCCTCCTGTTCCGGCTTACTGCCAAACTTTCACTTGCCGGCTTGCTCGTTGCGATTGCCGTTCCTGTATTTTCGTTAGCGACAAAGCCATGCTCTTCCTGTGCCGGCTCATTTGTCAAAGCATTTCCTACCAGCTCACCAACGCTTTCCGCTCCCGCCGCAGCGCTGTTCTCCCGCTTCAGGGCTTTCCGCTCACTCGCTACATCTGCCGTTTCCGGCTTTTCGGCACTATAAAAAGTCGTTTCCGCCTGCTCCGGCTCGTTTCCTAGCTGCCTTTCTGCCGGTCCCCTGTATTTTTCTTCTCCCGCCTCTGCTACCGGCGTTTCGACATTTCCGTTTCCGCCGGACTTGTGCCTTTCGCCGCCTTTCTTTTTAAAAATCAAAATTCCCCATTATCTCAGTTTTCCTTCAAGTCGTTTTCAATCATCTTCACCGACACCTGCGTCGATACGCCTTTTTCTTGCATCGTAATACCATAAAGGCGTCCGCCGATTCCATCGTGCCTTTCCTATGCGTGATGACGATAAACTGCGTGTCTTTCGTCGATTTAGCAATAAGTGGCGAACTTATAAACGATTGGCGTCATCGAGCGCCGCCTCAATCTCGTCCAAGATACAAAACGGCGACGGCCGCGAGACTTTGAATGGCAAAAAGCAAGGCAATCGCAGTAAATGCCCAGCTCTCCGCCGGATAAAGACATCATATTCTTCGGCTTTTTCGGCGGCTGATCATGAATAGATATGCCGCTTTCCAAAAATATTTTTCCTTTTTCCGTCAGCGACAAATACCCCAGCCCGCCGCCAAACAGCTCTTGAAACACTTTTGGCAAAGCGTTGGTTAATTTCCTCAAACTCTCTGGCAAAACGCTCCTGCATTTTGCTGCTCCAAGTCCCAGCACTGTATTTCAGCTTGCCCTCCGCCTCAAAATATCCGCTCGCTGTCCGGCATTAAACGCAAGCCTTTCTTAATCTCCTGATATTCGGTAATGGCGACCACATTCACATCGCCCAATGCTTTCATTTCTTCTTTTAGCCGTTTCATATTGGACTTGAGCGCCGTATCACTCCCCATCCGGCTGCTCTCATGGTTTGGCGGTCGAGTAGGTCAGCTCATATTCTGTCCACATATAGTCCGCCTGCGCTTTCTTTTTGCTCATATTTGTCGATCTGCATTCCCAACCGGACTTGTTCTTTTTCAAAAGACTTACTTCTTTGTAGTAGTTTTCCTTGTCGGCTTGCAGATTTTTCTTTTTGGCTTGAATGAGTGCTTTTTCATTTAAGTATCCACTTTTCTTCCGCCTCTTTTTGCGTGCTTAGCAGCTCTTCCAGCAAAGGCTTGCTGTTCTTCAAAGCTCTGCTCTTTTTTCAGCTTTTTCCAAATCAATCGCTGTCAGCTCCTTCGCCAGCTCTTCTCGCTTAGCGTCCGCCTCACGGATAATCCGGTGAGTGCCTGCACCCGCTCCTGGCTATGCGACAGGCGTTCTTCCATCGCCGTTGTTTGCGGCTGACTTCCACAATATCTTCATTCACGCAGTCCAAATCGCTTTGCAGGGTTTGGAGCATTTCTCTCGCTTTTCTTCAGCACGCACTTCCTCCTCGGCAGAAAGCGGTTCTCCGTCCTCTCTTGCATCTGTTTCATTTCCGTCAATTTTGCAGCTTTGCTTTCAGCTCGTCCGCCTCCTGCTGCAAATTGTTCCGCTCTTCGGCGTGCTGCTGGCGTTTGCTCTTTCTGCTCCAGCATCAATATCAGCCGGTTCGATTTCCAAATTGGCAGACCTGTTCCCTGTGCCGCAATTTCTTCGCTTTCTTTCCGGCTATCCTCTACTTTTTGTTGCTGCTGCGTCAAGGTCTCTGTCGCCTGTGCCGGTTCACCGCCAGCTCGCCAGTTCCGTTTCCAGCTTCAAAATATCGTTTTTCTGGAAAAATCATACTTTTAGCATTTTGAACTCGCCGCCGCTGATACTACCGCCCGCTTAAAATCTCGCCGTCTAAAAGGTGACAATGCGCGGCCTTTGCTGATGCCTTGCCGCTGATTTTTCTGGCAGTTGGCAAAGTATCGGTTACAAATAAATTGCCGAGCAAGGATTGGACAATCCTTTCATAACGCCGGTCGTATTTGACCAAATCCGAGGCAATGCCCAAATACCCGTCGCCGCCTCAATATCCTTAGCTCTTACTCCGGTTACGGTGATTGAGCGGCAAAAGGATCGCCTCGCCGAACTTAGTTTTTGCTTTTAGAAACGCAATCGCCTCTTCTGCGTCCTGATCCGTTTGGGTGATAATATTTTGCAGCCGGTTGCCCAAAGCGGTTTCGATTGCTTTTTGGTATTTTTGCCTTCCACTTCCAAAATATCGGCAACCACACCGATGGTTCCCGCCTGCTTGCGATCGAGTACTTTTTAACCGCTAAAAATATCCCTCATAATTGCTTTCCAAAATCCAGCGAGTGCATTTTTGCGGGATTCCTTTCTCTATACGCTGTCTGCAGCTGTCTTTCTCGTTTTTCAGTTCTCCGCCTTTCTGTTTCCAGCTTGGCTGTCCTTTTTAGCTACACCGGTCTTGGTCTTTAAAAGCTCGTCCTGCCGCCGAGGCTCTTCTTCCTGCTGCCGGCACGCCGTCGCGCTCCTGCTACAAAACAGTCACTGTCCGCTCCAGCACCGTCTGCCGAGCTGCTACTGCCTCTTGCTGCTTGCGGCTACTCTCGCTTTCCGCCTCCAATTGACGCAAAGCCGCCTCCCGCTCGACAGTTGCCGTACCCTATTGCTTTTTGCTCCTGATATGCCAGCTCCTTTTGGGTTTCGCTTTGGCGATCTGCTCCTCCAATTCTGCCTTTTGTTGCCACAAAGTGCTGCTTTATCTCCTGCTGCTTTTTCCTCGTAACGCCTGTCGTTCCTTTTTCGTCCTGTCCGCCTCAGCAGACCAATTCTTTTTCCTGCTGGAGCTGCTGCTCATAAAAAGCTCCTCCATCCGGCTCGTTAAGGTAGCGTGATTACCGCCGTACGCCAATCTCTCCTGATCTACGGCGAATCGCCGCTCCCGCTCTTTCAGCCCTTAGCTTTTGGTCATGTGCCAGCTCATTGACCTGCTCATCAGGCTCTTTCTTTCTCCTTTAGCTGTTCGGCAATTTCTTCATATTCTTTTTCCTGCCGGTCGTATACGGTTTCCGCTCCTGTAAGTCCGCCGATACAATCGCATCTCCGTTAATGCTTTTAAATTATCCGCAGCTATCCATCGGACGCGAAAGCTGTTAATTTCATATTTTTCAAAATCGTCCCGCAAGCGTAAATATTCCGCGGCGGTTATCGCGCTCCCCAGCGTTTTCTCCTGCTTTTCCAGCTCCTCAATCAAATCCAGCCTTGCCAAATCAGTCGTTTCTTCTTCTAATTTTGCAGTGCCGCCGCTTAACCTAAACTTCACAATGCCGGGCGCTTCGTCAAAATAAGTCTCGGTCTCCGGCCTTGCCGATAAAATCCGCTCAATCTGACCTTGTCCAATAATCGAGTATCCTCTTTTGCCCACACCGGTATCCAAAAGGGCATGGATGTCCTTTAAGCGGCAAGGCGCCGGTAATCATACTAATCGCTGTCGCCCGAGCGATACACTCGCTCGGCGACCTTAACTTCCCTATACTCCGACCAGCAAAAGCCTTGTCGCTATTGTGTCAATCGTCAATCCACCTGACAGTGCCCGGGGGTTTCCGGGTTTCCGTTCCGGCAAGATAACGTCCTGCATACTCGCGCCCGCAGTTGCTTCGCCAGACTGCTCGCCCAGTACCCAGCGTGCCGCATCGACAATATTGCTTTTTCCGCTACCATTCGGCCCGACAATGGCGGTAATGCCATGGTCAAACTGAAACTGGTTTTATTGGAAATGATTTAAAACCATATAATTCCACTGATTTTAAATACATTCAAAGCTCCTCCATTGCCGCTGGACGCCTCTTTCTGCGCCGCTTCTTGCGCCGCCCGTTCCTTTGCCCAGCCGTTTTGCCGTCATGCCAGACTTCCATAACAAACTCTTTCTTGTGGTCCGGTCCTTGCTCGCCAATGAGCTGATAAATTAAAAGGGGAATCTCGCTGGTTTTTGCACTTTTCCTGTAACAAGGTTTTAAAATCAATAAACCATGCTCTCTCTTGCCCAGAAAGATTCGTCGCAAAAACGCTCGAGGCCGTTTCCAGCCGCCGTCCATAAATTGCTCCAAGCGATTGCTTCAGCCGCATCTGCCAGCACGGAGTTCTCCCTCGACCGCCGGTCGCCGCCTCGCCCTTTCCCAGATTAAAAAGGTCAACCTAATTTTCTCTGGCAAACTCCTCGCGCCTCTCACATACCATTCCTGCCCGCATTCGAGTTAAACTCTCCCTCCGGCAAGCGGCGTACTGATGATACAAATACTCCGACACAATCATGTTCCTAACACGCATCGCCTAAAAACTCAACCGTTCATTGCTTTCTATCTTTAGAAAAGCAGCTTTCATTGATATGCGAACTGTGCGTTAAAGCGGATTAATAATTCCGGATAATGAGGGCTATGCGCAATTATTAATTCAAGCGCCCTACTGATTCCATTTTGGATTCTCACCTGCTTGATGGCACCGGCAAGCTCCGATACCACTCCCTGCCCATTGCCGCAAAAATCCCTGAAGAATAAGGCAAGAGTTTGTTCACTCTTGCCTTCTCACCTATTCCTGCTCTTCTAATTTTTCTCTTTTAAAAGTTCAATGGCATCATCGCCAACGGTTTTCAATCCGGTCCGTTACTTCTTCTTCCAGTTCGACATCAAGCTCCGATTCGCGCACGGGAATGATTTGACGCTAAGTCAGGTCAGTCCAAGGTCATCGACAAAAGTGCATATCCGGTTCAGCTGGTCGGCTATCATAGTTGGTAAACTACTGCAATAATTTCAGTAATTTACGTTCGTCCATTTTGTCCTCCTTTTACAACGTCTGTTTCTTCCTATTATAATATGGTATTGATAACGGACTGCTTTTGTATTCGCATTTGCCATTTTCGTCAAGGGTCCGCAAATCCGCTCATTTCTTTTAGTAACGGCATTTCTTTTCTTTTTCAATAACAGTCTTTTCTTAAAATTATTCGGCCGCTTTCTGCCGCTAAGCGTCTTAATGCGTCCGGTAATATCGCCTCCCAGAACCGGCGGCACTGATCAATCGCACTCTTAAATGCGGTCGCATCGGAGCTTCCATATTGCTTTGACTACCAAGCTTCTAAGCCTAAGAGCGGCGCCCGCCGTATTTTCTATAATCGAAAAGCTTGCCGCCATATAGCGGTTTTTAATCATCAGACAGTTTACTAGAGGATTGCTCGTCGCTGCTTTCACTTCCGATCATACCGGACAGCCCCTCAGCGTACTTTAAATCATATTGCCGACAAAGCCGTCGCAAAGCCACTGCACGTCGTGAAATTACTTCGGAATGAATTTCTCTTGCCACTCAATATTCCCGGCAAAGCAGGTCTTATCCGCCGCTAAAAGCGGATAGGTTTCCTTGGTCGCAGCGCGAACCTTTATGCTCTTCGGCACCGTTATTAATCAGCCCCACTCGACCGTCTGTTTTGGCAAAGGTTTCCTTGATAATGGGCTTTGCCCAGATAGCAAATTGATAAATACTCCGGCTTTCAATCTACGTTAGCACCAATATCTGAAAACCAAAATCGGATCTGGTTGGGAAAAAGATTGCCAGTGCCGACCTTTTAATCCCTGATTCGCCCGATCAAATCCGCGTACCGCCGGTTAAAACCGCACCGGTACTACCCGCCGAAATCAGGGGCATCCATACCCTCTTTACAAAATAAAACACTTTCGGCGACGAGTCGCTTTTCGCTGCGAATAGCGGCAGTGAGCGTTCATTGTGGAGATGACTTCGGTCTGCTGCCACAATGTCGACCGCTCGGCATCATAGCTTTTCCGCTTAGTGCCGCCTGAATTTCATCTTCCTTACCAAATCTCGTCAGCTCGATTGGCTCCACCTCGCAGTGCACGACCGCCGCATCGATAACTGCCTGCGGGCCGTCGCCGCCCATGGCATCGTTGCAATCCTATATTCCTCATCTTCACCCCTGCAAATCCTGCTATTCGGTTGTGGCAGTCAAAGCTGCTACGCCTATTCTCCATCTGCTTTTCCTTGCACGCAAACACTTTTCGTCCTACCATGCACCGTTTCCCCGCTTGAAATCGGTTCTGTTCTTTCCCGGTTTCGGAAAGGACCGCAAATCAATAACGAAAAACGCTGATGTTCTCCTGTTTTCTTGCTTGCTGTTGTCCGTCATCTACCGGCAATGGAGACACCTCTGCGCTTATCGCTTACCACGATAAAACCGATGGTATTTTGCTCGCTTTCCTCCCAGCTATTGAAAATAACGAGATTGGCGAAGCACCGGAAAGTTGACTCATTTACTATACAATCTTTTTCAGCAACCTTTTTTCTTTCATTTCATAATCATCACTCTGAAAAGCGGTAACAGCGTTTTGCTATTACCGCATACTTTACCTCTCTTTTTGCGTCCCGTCGCCAAAATCTTCCTTAACCGCATCAAAACGAAAAGCGGACACCTTTTCGCACGGCTCAGCCTGCGGTTCGCAGGCTGATGCTGCTCGCAGTATCTAAAAGCTACGCCAATGATTCTTTTTCCGTATCCTTTCACCGCACCCGACGGCAGCCTTCGGCATAAAAGCTTTGCAGATAAGGAAAGTGCGGCAATCGGAATAGAGATACAAACCGCACCGGCGGCAAAGGTGCATACCAGTTAATAATATTTTTCGCTTGGTTAACATGGTGTAAAGTCTACTGCTACCGTATAATGATTCACAGCGCGGTCCGATAATGACGGCTTAGCACGAAATCAGCCATGGTTGCCATAAAAGCGCAGAGTACTAGCTACAATCGGCGAACGGTGGAATCGTTACCTTGGTAAGATTTGCCCTGGTCGCACCGTCAATCATCGCCGCACTCATCCAGCGCCTTGGGAATCATATCAAAAGTCGCCAAATGTAAAAGCCAAGCCGGCGGTTCCAGAATACGCCACCAACCAGTGCTAAGTAAATCCTCGGTCCCTCGGTCGGTCCCAATGCTTTTATGTAGTAAACCCGCTACCATGGAAAAAGCCGGGGAACATTCCCAAAACCAGCGCAATGTTCATGGTCGGCGCAACTAAAACGCAGACGAGACATTCCGTAGGACACCGCCAGTACAGTCGATGCCAGACAGGGAAAATACGGACACAATCAGCGTGGTGACAAACCATCTGGGGAAGTTAACACACATCGGTTTCAAACAGTTTTTGGTGATGGCTGAGTATAAGCATTCGGCCAAAGAGTCGATATATTGTCCTTTTGTGCCGAAAGGACAAAAGCACAATCAAAACACCGGAAACAACGACAATCGACAATACGAGTTTCAAAAGAGAGATGCTCAATCGCATCGGTAATTCTCTGTTTTGGTCTTGGCAGAGCCTTGCTTTTTCTCTCATAAAATTCCTCCTCATTCTTGTACGAGCCGGTGCTGCGCTATGCCGGTAGCGACGTGCTGGCTCATGATGATAAGACTAAAGATACCGATAACCGAACCGATATTGTAATCCTTGTTGTCAATTGTCAGCTTGTGTATCGCGTAATCAAAAGATCCGTCTTACCGGCCGTTCCCTTATAATGGGTTGCCGCCGCCGACGTCCGCCGGTCAGGAGGATAACGTTAAGTTATTGATATTGCCAATAAAGTTTTGAATCAAATGCGGTGTTGTAACCAAGAGCATATAGGGGTAAACGTAATCTGGAAGAAAGTAACGCCGGTCCTGCTCCGTCAATTTTGGCGACCTCATAAAAAGCTCCGCCGGAATATTTTGCAATACCGGTAATCTGAATAATCGTGAGAATTCCCACCCAGGTTAATCACAGTAACCGTGATGCGGGCAATCGTGACATTGGTTAAAAGCGGCACCGGTCCTGCCCCAAACGGCTCCCCTAAAGCATCAGGTTAAACACGCCATGCTCCTGAATCATCGTGTTGACCACTAAAGAGCGATACGAACTGCGGAATCGCAATCGTCAGGGGCAAAAGATAAAGCGCCACATTTTTCAGCTTCGTACCTTTGCGGTTAATCAGCAGAGCAACATCATACCGAGCAAATAGTTTAAGACGGTCGCGGGTGCCCAAACTGCCGATCAACCCCAGATTGGCCAAACGTGCCTTAAATCGCCGCCGGCGTGTAAAATCCGGCTGAAATTGCTAAAAGCCAGCCACGTAAACCAGGTTTCCCGGAGGTAGAAGAGCTCGATCATAGTTGGTAAATGCCATCAGAATCACGTAAACACCAAAGGCGGCGCGCCGATACCACAATACCCATAACTGGGAAAAAGAAGCGGTCCCTTTGTGCGTGTTTTTGGTCAAGCAGCCCACACCGTCGCCCCAAAGGTCGCCGGTTTTTACCGATCCTCGACTCTTTCGCTGCGCCAAATAAGCCGAACGAGCGCATGCTTTCCACAGAATCACAAACGCCGCAATCACAAAGAACTTGTTACCGGCAACAGCAGCAAAAGTTATCGCCCTGCCTGATATTCAAATAATTGTGTGGTTTCATTAATACTTTGGTCGCGTCTTGGTTCCTAATGGTAAAATCAATCGGTGACTGTACTCAAAGCTTTGCCGTATAGCCGATAAAACCAAGCTCCTGCTGCCAAAACGCAGCCTGAATCCATTGCTTTTCTGGCGGTTTCCTAAGCGTAACAGAGCGGTCAATTTGGTAAAATATCCCCTCGGTCAGGGCAAGGGCGAATCGGCACCCTCCCCAGTCAGTTTGTGAATCCTGCACCATCCAAATACCTCCTCGTAATGCAACCTGCGTGCTTCGTTTCCTTCCCTCCTCGCGTGTCCGGGCAAAGGGCTTTTGAGGATAAGGTAATCCTGTCTATCTCCCGAAAATGAACCTGATATAGAAACTTCACCAGCTCACACCAGTGAGATCTCTATCTACTCCTATCTGAGTTTCCATTTTGGTTCTCGTGCTTTGCAGCTATTTAAAGCAGCAGAAACATACTGCCTTATTCGCTAACCACTGCCCATCTTCCTGGCACTCGAAAACGGTCCCTATCTTTTTGAGATTATAAACCCGAGCACTGTTCACGTTTTTAATAAAAGCTGTCTAATCTTTCCTTTGCATTTCTTTATTGACTTCACCGGAGCGATCGCCGTACCAAAAGCTTTCTGCCGGCGTCCACCGAGTTCACTCATTTCTTTTACCAGCGTCGTGCAACGGAGTGTTGTTAACGGTATCGGTAATTGCTGAGCATAACATCATCAATACCGGTCGAATCCAGCGGCACTACGCCACGGTTTGATAACGAAAGAGCTTGTTGCTCCGGTGCGCTAAGTAAATCGCCAAAGCAACGGCTACGTCCATATTCTTGCAGGTCGGTTGACACAATGCCTTAGAACCGGCAAGAGACTTCATCAGTCCGTTATGATCTCCTGCTTTAAGTTCGGGCATTGTGCGGCGGAAAGTTTTCACCAAAGGCCTTTTCAATGTTTGTCTATCCCACGAACCCATTAAAGCGCCGACGGCTTCAAATCTCGAAAATCGCTTTTCCCTGTTCTTGGTTACTCTGATTCGCAAACTTCGGATTATTAACCAAATCAATCAGGAAGGTGGTAACCGCCAAACCTTTTTCATCGTTGAAATCGCGACCGGGTCTGCACGTCCGTACCGTTCGGTCCAAACGTCGTACCGCTACGCCATAGTAAAATGCCGGCAGATGCCAGCTATTGCTCATCGAAAATCACGTTGGTCGTTCCTTCGCCCAAATCTTGGCTAACATCACGTCCATCTTTCACTTCTTCTTCGGTGGCTTACTCTTGTCGTAGAACATAAACCAGCCGTTGTAAGAATGCGGTACGCCATAAACGCCGTCTTTATGAGTAACGCTGTGACCATTGACTCGAGTTCATCGATTTTTACTTTTCCAAGTTAGCGCCGCCAGTTCTGCCCAAAAGCTTTCCTTTCTACCAAAACAGAATCTGATCGTTAGCATACATGAAGACATCGGCACTTTTTTCCAAATCGCTGGTTACTTCGTCTTTGGCTACGTCTTCCCCAGACGCCGTATTCAAAGTAATATTCATTCGGATGTTCTTCACACTTATCACACGATATGCCATTCGCTGTCGCTATCCTCTCTCTTAACGAGTCTTTCCTGCGGTCCAAACCGAGGTTACGTCTTTGGTTCGAAATCGTCATTTCGTTTCGGTCTTTCGATCTTTCGCTTCCTGTCGTCTGTCCGGAAGTCTGACCGCCACAAAGACGCCAGCGACACGACCATCAACAACGCCAATGCAAATGAAAGTACTTTCTTCATCATTCGTATTATCTCCTTTTTCTTTTGATATACTTTTCCTTATTTTTATTTTCATCCAATCCTTTGTTGATACGACATTTTTCCCCCACCGTACCATCGGCTTTTGAACAATTGGAAAATATCAGGATATAAAGCTGGGCTCTTTTCTCTGAGCCTATTTCTATATTGCTGTTACAGTATACACTTTTGACAAAAGAATGTCAATATCTTCCATAAAATCCCTATTCTTTTTATGGATTCTTTCCAAAAAGTTTTATATTTATATCTGCGTTATGCATAGGTTGCATTGAGGGAATCGTGCAGTTTCTCCAAAATCGCCTTCTTTCGCCCTTTTGCGGCAATTCCGGCAGTTTTCTCGGCCTTTTCATTCCCCTGCTTTTCTTTTGATGTGCCTCCCATACATTTAAGTAGGGGGCTTTGCTGTCGTGGGGATATTGCCCAGCCGCCACAAGAAATATTTTCGCCAAACATCTTTGCCAGCTGAATCTTGGCTGTAATAGCTCCAGGTCCTCATACCACAAGATATTTTCCACTCCTGCCGATGCCGCCGCTCTCGGGCTGCTATATTGTTCCTGAAAGCGTAATCTCGACATTCGGCAACCCAGCGCGCGCCGTAATTTGATGTAGGTTGGCTGAAAAACCGTTTGATTGAGGACTTTTTCCTCTTTTTCTTTTTGCCACTGCACCGGGCCGAACGATACTTGCAGCATTACGCTTGTTGATGTCCTCCACGCCGGTATCGGCATCGGTAATAAAGCGTAGCGCGTATAAATCTTATCCAGCGGCGCCGGCGGCGTAAAGGTATATCCCTGCTCGCCTCGGACGGGGTTAATGTCTTCGCATAATAATCATGTGCCATTAAAAATGACTCGATCGACAACGCGCGATTTTCCGAAAATCATAGAGCGTCCAAAATAGGCAATGCCCTCTCTTTCCTGTGCGGGTGAACCGCTACAAAGACGTTTTCGTTTGGCGCCGCCTTCAGTTGTTTCACTACCAAGGGTGTGCTTTTCTTGGTTTCGCCTTTCATCTCCTCAAAATCAATCGTACGCCGTCTAAGGTTTCAATTTTGCACGGTGATTTCTTCAATCTGCCGGATTACCTTGGCTTGCTCTGCCGGATCTCTAAAAAGGACGTTAAATTTGCCGCTCTCCTATTCGGCTCCTATCACTGGCATAAACCATCCAAAATGCGTTTTGACTTTTTCTGGCTCTGGCATCAGCTAACACCGGTTCATACCCGATGGGAATGGCAAAATCGTTGTCATTTTTCTCTTGACGTATCAGGTATAGTATCCCTGTTTGGCGTTGTTCCTAACCGGCTCCAGCCGAAACTAACTGAGTTTAGCCCATGGATTGGTGCCCTTTTTGCCCAAACGAGCTGAATACGCACAAGCCATACAAAGTCGCTGATAGGAGCATCTAATCGCCATCCGGATATCATAAGCGTCGCCTCTTCCTGGTTGCCGTTTTCTTTTGAGGAAAAAGGGTTTTGGGGCGATGTTCGTTTATAATCTCCAGCTCTTTGTGGCACGATGATATACCCTTTAAAGCGTTCTACATCGGAAAAACCGGGTTCTTCGTCCGGTTTGGACGCAATCTGCTTATAGCCGAGCGCCCGCACAATCATAATCGCCATTTTCCTGCCGGGTAATGGCATAATCTCCGCCAAAGGATCGTTTGGATACCGCCGATTTTTGTCGACTCCGAGGCCGACAGCAATAAAATTCCCTTTGCCTGCCGTTTCTAACGGCGCCAATCCACGCCTTCGTGTCGGTTGCATCGACAAACGTGGGATTGAGCGTGACCAAATCCATTTCATCAGCCACGCAGTGATAGATTCAGTAGCGGCTGATGGTTTTCCCAGTCAAGTGATTCTTACCGAAATGCCGTCCGTAATGCCTCGACTTCTTGGCTCCTGCACATATTCCGGCGCCCAGCCAGTTGGCAGGCACATCAGGCATTCGCTTCGGCTGTGCCGCTACCAAAAGTTGACGGATAAGAGGTTAAAAATGATGCTAGGGGCGGTTATCGCTGCCATAATATTGTTTTCATAGTTTGTCCTTTTTCTGTTGCCTGCTTTTCTGTCGGGAAAGGATTTTGCCGCCTATTCGGCATATCATAATTCATCGGAGGTACCGGCGGATAGTGCTCATTCTTTCTAACCGTTTTTCTCTGCCCGTTTGTTTGCTCTCCTAGATGAGACCAATCACAATCAGCACAATCAACACAATACGAGCGTAAAGCCAGAACCGAGCAAAAATACTACCACGCCTTGAAAGAATGCAATCATGCCGGCAACGGACTCCCGAAAGGCTGTTTTTGACGTCCTAAAGTTATCTTCTTCTACTACCGTCGTTTTCTCTGACTTCTTGTAGTAGATAGATAGAAATCCATATTGCACATCATATTTCAAGTTTTGCAAAGCCGACTTGGTTATACTCTCTGTTGCAATAATTTCCGCTAATTCGGTTTCAATGCGAATGAGGTGCCTCAATGTTTTCTGTCTTTTTGAGCTCCAGCAACCAGTCTTCCTCAGCTTTTGGGTACCATTCAATATCCCGCTCGGTATCCTGAATCCGTTTGAGTTTACGTTTTCGGTACTCATTTGCTCGTCTACAACCAGTCCGACTTCGGATTTTTACAGTATTTACCGCCGTTGCGCTGCTTCCTTTGGGGAATTCGCAGACATATAAGACACCGAGCGATTTCGGCTGCGGTCGTAGAGTCGTGCCGTAGCTTGCCTCCACGCTCTCAATATATCCCTTTAATTCACTTGCCAGCGATTCGATTTTTGAACCGACTTTTCAAACTCCTTGGTTTCCACTCTTAGGCGAGTTCAGAACAATAAATTTCTGATTTTCGGGCAAATCCACTTTGCCGGAAGAATCCGAAGCCACCTGCTTTCTTCTTTTAACATTTCTGATGATGCCGAGTCTTAGCTCTCATTCATCATACTTTTTGATTCCATCTTCGAACCGGAACCGCCACAGCCGGTTACTGCAAAACATCACACTCATACACAACGCCAGCACCATAAGCTTTCTCGTTTCATATATGTCCTCCTTATTTTTGGAGCAGGTATCAACTTTCCATTATCGCTTTTAGAACGTTTGTTTTAAGCGCCTATCAAAAATATTTTTAATAAAATCTTTTTACAAGCCTTATTTTTCCTACCAATTGTATCATTGTAAACAAAGTGAGAATACAACTATGGAAGGATTAATTTTTAATGGTTCCAGTTATCCGCTACGCTCAAGAAAAATCAGACCTTTCGCAAAGTCATTATAAACTATATTTTTCATTTTCCATACTATGTATTTCTTTCCTTTGTCTAGGTCCCGTCTTGCTTTTTAAATCTATGCCTTTGCCTCCCTATCACCTCCGACAGCATCCACGGCTCAAGACAAATATGCTCGTTTTTCCCTGATGAATCGATCCAGCTCGTTTTCTAATATTTCAATTGCCGCATTATGGACAACGCCGGAATACCGATTCGCTTACCTCATAGCATATTCGGGGCGTCGGCGGTGTGTTAAAGTATAATACGTCAAATTGGGATTGGAGCAACGTCGCGGCGTTGATTACCGTTTTCGAGCAATCGCCCATCTTCCCGGCTTGTTTAAATATCGCTGCGACATGGAACCGGTATTAACGGTAATTAAAGGATATCTTTCCGGACTCCAGTTGTGGTTATGCCACTGCTTGCTAATCTTGCCCCCATTGCAAATAGATTTCTTCTTCCGGATTCAAGCTCTCACATTTTCATATTATCAGCATTAACCCGAATCTTTATGACAAATCAAATACGTAGCTCCCGATAAATGGGTACGGTAATAATATCCGAATAATTAATTCTGGTAAATACAAAACCGATATCTGCCAGACGATTTTGCACCAATCCATAGATTTCATTGGAATGATGGGTATGAATAGCTAATTTAATATTGGGGATACCTCTCAAATGCTCTTGAAAAAGGGAACAAATGTATAATTATTGACGGCATCCACAGGCTATTCGAATTGTGCTTATGTTTGGTTTGCTTTTTAGTTCTGCGTCTCTCTTTATATAGTGCCGCCCATTGACTGGCTATCCCAACAAACGCTTCTCCGTAATGCGTTAATTCAATATTTCGATAGTCCTTTGTTTCGGTGTAAGCGGAGTCCCCAGCTCCATTTCCAGCTGTTGCAGACGGTTTGCTTACCGTAGACTGTGACACATACAAAGTAATTCGCCGCCGCTGTAATATTTCCATAAATTACCACGGATAAAAATGTTTCGATTTGCTCATAGGTCATCTTCGTCTCCTTTCCAATCTATCTTCTATCAAAATATCTATTTCGTTTCTATTTTATATCTAAAATATTCGTTTTACAAGGGAATGTTTTACAAGCTACAATAATTAAAAGTTTGTTTTTAACACTTTTTCACTCTGCCTGACCTCATACTTACCCATTCATTTTATACGGCAAGTGTCGTCCATTAACATCTGTAAAAGCAAAGGGAGAAATCATATGGTTATTAAATTAGACGTTATCCAGACAGTCGGACTTGCGGTTTTGGTTTTTATTTTGGGCCGCTTTCACATTGAGGGAAGGTTCCTCAAAAATATTTCATTCCCGCACCCGTAATCGGCGGTTTAATCTGTAGCCTTGTCATTTTTGCGGGCTTACAAAAACCAATTTATTCACTCTCGAAACAAATGACACCCTGCAAAACTTCTTCATGAACATATTCTTTACCGGAACCGGTTTTTACTTGCAGCTTTGCTGTCTTGAAAAAGCGAAAGCTGGGTGTTAAATTAGCTATCGGTGCCGTTGTGTTTTGGTGGTCCCAAAAACTTAATCGGGTCGGCTAGCCGGTGCATTTTGGTCTTAATAAATTACTCGGGGTAGCCATGGGCTCGATTTCCATGTCCGGCGGTGTTGGCTCTGCCGCTACTTTTGGTCCGACCTTAGAAGCTGCCGGTGCTGACGCCGGAACAACCGTCGGTGTTGCCGCTGCTACCTTCGGTCTGCTGCTGGGCAGCAGTACCGGCGGTCCCGTTGCTGAAATGTTAATTAAACGATATCATTTGAGTCAGCAATTCTCAAGCTACGGAAACCAGGAAGAAAAACGTACTTATCCCTTGATTCACAACTAACAGCGTGATGTTGGTTTTATTTGCTGCCTTTGCCGGATCCTACCATTACTCAGTGACTGAAATTAACCGGTTTAAACTTCCCTACTACGTCGGCTGTCTGTTCGCCGGTGCCATTATTCGCAATCTTGCCGATGCTCGGGGAAAAAGATTTACCGGATGCCGGAAATTGATGTCATCGGCAACTGCTCCCTTTAACTTATTTTTATCCATGGCACTGATGAGTTTAAACATTGCCAAATTAATCGACTTAGCTTTGCCCGAGTTATTACTTTGCGACGCAAGCGGTTTGTTATGATGGTTTGGGCATGTTTTGTTACTTTTCGCTCTACCGGCAAAAGACCATGCCGCGAGCCGTAATGGGCTGCCGGGCACTGCAGTGTCGGCCTTGGTCCAAACTCAAATGCCGTTGCCAATATGGCGGTTATAATTGGCGGCGCGCGCGCTACCGCTTGGTTTGTTTTACCGGTTGTAACCGTGATTTTTATCAACATATTTAACCGTTGTCGTCACGATGTTTTTATTAACTGGTTGGGATGGGGAGATAGCTATGAGAACTGACGAAAGCAACTGATAAGTAAATACAAAAGCTTTCTACCGGAAATAGTGCCGATAATAATACAAATCGCTGCCAAACAAAGAGGTTATGGATTCGGAATAAAAGCCTGTCCAATGTAACATCATGAGTGGGACGTGCCTTTCGTAAAAATGTTTTCGGCGATAATCTGGCAATCCATCGGGCAGTTTATGAGGCGAGTGCCGCGATATGCTAGTATCGATTGCGGCGGCTAGCTACGAAGAGCCGGTCATTTTAGGTGATATTATGGCGAATGCCTGCCAAGTTCGTGACTAACGCCGGCGTGGTCAGTGATGGAGCTGTCGTGATTCGGGATATTCGTCAGCTGAAAATCCCTGTCTTTGCAAGGGCTTTTCAGCCCGGCGAGTACAGTTAAACGCTTATCTTTGGCAATAACCGGTCAGCCGGTTCAGCGTCGGCGGTCAAGTTGCGGCGACATCATCTTTGGTGATTGCGACGAGTGTTGTGGTAATCCTCAAAAATGCGAAGATGATGTCTTCCGGCTGCGGCAATGCAAAAATATCCAGAACGGGAGATTTTAAAGCACAGCGATGCCGGAAAAACCGCTTTCAGAGCTATGGTTTTGATAAATTAGTCGAGAAAGAAAGTAATGCGAAACGAAGGCATCGGCTTAATCGCAACGCAAACAAATGCCCAAGAAAGACTTCACCATCCATCCGCTTTCTTGGGCTATTTTCCTCATTCTTTTCCTCCCTCTTTCTTTTAGTTTGTATAATTTTTGGTGTTGGTAATGAGACTCGTTTCCTTGCTAACGCCATTTATTTTCAAGGAAGACCAAAAGTGCTTATAAGGTTCTTCCTCCGGTCTTTTGGTATATCCAGCTTTGTTGCTTGCATTTCTTCTTTCTGCCGTTTGGGATTGCAGTCTTTTCCGGAGATGCATTTTTCTTCGTCTTTTCTTCTTTTGTTATGTAATCAGTGACTGCTCCGATAACGGCTTTGGGAGATACTCCTTTTAAATAGTGCCATACATTCTTCGCTCCCTCTTAATGCTACAGATGACAATTCGCCTTTATAATCTACATCATGTTTGTTGCGTTTTCAGGCTATCTGATTCAAGTTGTTCTATTCACTTGCCTTTTCAATTCGGAACAATCTCCTTTAATCCATTTGTATGTTGTGCCGGCTTATTTAATATCGCTCAGATTAAGTATTCTTGCTGTTTTCATTTCCAGCCCTTTTCTATTTTACCTTTTCGCTTTTGATGTTCTTCTTCCACTTAATCGAACGACTATTTGGCTTTGACTGGTCTTTTCTATTCATCGTCATTCCTTTCATCATCTGCTTTTATTTCTTGTAATTATTCTTCTGAATATTTACCATTTTTACTAACACCGAATGACTAGCGAACTTCAATCATACCTCCAGCAGATTCTGTTTTTCAATCAAGGAAAGGTAGATATCTTTATCTCTTTCCTGTGATTCCAAAAGGTAAGAGTTTCTTACCACAGCTCCAAGGATAGCCGTGATCTCTCACTTTGAGCAACTTGCAGTATCCCTACTTTTAGTGTAGCACATTGGTTGTCACTTTTCACGTAGGGATATTGCAAATAGTGACTATCACAATTTTTGTCTTTTTACAAAGCAAATCTAAAGGGATATAAAAGCCCGTATGGCTAAACTGTATCCCTTTCATCAGTATCTTCATAGAAATACTGGTCTATTTGCTTCTGTCATATCATCAGCATACTTTGTATCTCCAACAAATAAAAAGCTAAATAGTTTTAACTATAAAAATATCACTGAAAATAATTCACACAAAAGCAACTATTGATATAATAACAGCTTTTCTTTTTCCTATTATATCTAAAATTATAGCCAGTAAAATACGGAGAGAGCAATAATCAATAGAAATAGATAAAGATTTCACTTAAACACCATAGAATTATCCATAATTCCTCCTTACCAAAACACATAAAAATTGATTTATTTTCATTTCTGCTATATAATAGACTTGGTACATTAGCTTTACACTAGGAGGTGCAATTATGAGAAAATTAGTTGCGTTTATCTTGTCACTTATCCATTCTTCTGACATCATTTTCAACAACTCCAATTTTTGGCGAGCAGCTTTTCATCAACGGAAAAATCTATCTGAATTATACATTACAAGCTACACGGAATCTAATTAATTAAGCCAAGTTTGGTAGGACCAGTTATAGTTTTATAATCAACCCTTGCGGACCTAAAATTGCAGAGTTTTAGTGGATGTGTTGATTCTGGCAGAGCATTCTGTTTGCCTGTCAGAAAAAGCAAGAATAATTCTTAAATATTATACAGACTTTTTTATTCTTATCGATAATGATATTTCGATTGGTCCACGTAATTTTCCTGAAAACACCTGATGTCAGTATCGTTCTAGTATATAATAAAATAAAAGTCTCTGAAAGTTTAACAACGTAACCACGATGTAGAAAATTCGCTCTCGCCTTGCGTTCCTCCGCTTAGCATTTTAAGTCTGTCGCTCTTTGGCGGTGGCAATGTTTCGTAAGCGAAAATTGCATTGCCAGCGGATGGATTTTATGTAGATCTATCACAACCACAGTTTTTTCGGTTGTTAATTTTGGGTGTTGGTAATGATTCGTCCTATTACTATAAAAGGCAAGACCATAGCCATCTCACCGAAAAACCGATTTTGACCTAAAACTTACCAACACCATTTGACGAAATCAATAAAAACCGCCTTGCACAAAACAAGACGGTTTTGAGCATTCTTTCGGTTTTCACCTACTCCGGCTTGGGGTTTCATTGCTGGCTCTCACGATAAGCTCCATATAGCACAAAGGCTTGCCGGTGCACATATCAACAGCTTTAACAGACACACACGCCGTTTGCCCTGTTGTGCTATACCGCCACCATGTAAGCTGTCAAGAGTTTCGTAGAACGGTCTCTTTCCATCCTCTTAATGAGCTTTGCCCCTGCCGGAATATTGGTCATCTCTACCATCAAGAAGATTCAGTCCCTCGTGACCATCTTCCTCATCGACACTGCGGAAAATCCAGCTTTATCCCCTCCGAATCCATTCCATCATCTTTCTCGGCGGCAGGTTCACGATAGCGATTGCTGTCTTTGCCACGAGCTCTTCCGGCTCTCATAATATTCAGTGAATCCCGCTTAAAATTACTACGGTCTTTGCGTTCTCCATCATCTAACGGCGACTTTAAAAAGCTTCTTTGAGCCTGATGCGCTTCACAAGCCAAAACCTTAACGGCTTTGACAAATCCGGATTTTGCAAAGCGATGTCGAAAATCCGCCATTTCTTCAAAAGATCGGCTCAATTTTCACATTAGAGACGTCAGTCTTTCGAGGTCCGTTTTCTCCTTTTTCCACTGTTTTCAAAAGCCGGTTTATTTCCCTCGTTTTTCTTACTGCCTTCGATATTCTTCATCGTCGGGGAACAAGAGTACATCACGAATCGACTGGGCATTGGTCAGCGGCGTCCTCATTCCTGTCCGTCGCAATTCCCAAACCGCCCGTCGGCGGCATACACGCATTCCAACGCGCCGTAATGACGGTCATCATCAATCCGGTTCGCTTCTCTTCATCGCCGGCTGCCCGCAAGGACTCTCCTGGTACAGAAAGCGTTCCTTTTGGTCCAATCGGATCGTTTTAATTCCGAGAACTTGCGGTGGCATGCTCTCTGGATTGGGATAAACCAGCTCAAACCGCTCGGTATGGCGGGCGATCCACCTTTTCTTCGCTAACTTGGCGAAATCTCCACCAGGTGATCCGCCAATAGTGTCCAGGCTGCACCAAATGCTTTCTCCGCATACTCTTCAAAGAAAAAGGTTCAAATCGCACCTTTCTTAAAGTGCGGTTTGAGAGTTAATATGCTTTTCCTTGGCTAAGGCTCTTGCCTCTTCATCGCTCTTAATCGCAATCAAAATCAATGCCGGCATACTGTTTGACAGCGTCCTTCATGCTCCAGGCGGGCAAACGGCTTCCCAAGGGTCCAATCTCCACATCGCCGTGAGTAGCGCCGTTTGTCCCCAGCACTCTCGTCCTGGCGGTCTCGGACTCGCTCCTCCGTCAAATCCATCATTCCTGATGGTCGGTATATGGCTTGATATAATTCTAACAAAGTAAATTCCGGATTATGCCGGTAGAAATGCCTCATTTCCGGAACACCCGCCCAATTTCATATACCCTATCAAAAGCCGCGAGCAATCCAGGCGCTTAAGCTGGCGGCTCCAAAGAAAATCCGCAAAATGCGGCGGCACTGTCCAGGCATTGTGGTGAGGTGTTAAACGGCTTTGCTGCCGCACCGGGAGAATCGTCTCTCATCAAAAATCGGCGTTTCTACCTCCAAAAAGCTCTTTTCAACTAAGATATTACGCTACCGTCGAATAATCTCCGAGCCCTTCTTAAATACATCCGCTACTTCGGGATTGACGATTAAATCCAAATATCTCTGCCGGTAGCGAGTGTCGGTATCCTTTAAGCCATAAAACTTCTCCGGCAAAATCTGTAAAGCTGCTTTGGACAGCAAGGTCAGCTTTTCTCCGCAACAGAAATCTCGCCCTTATGCGTGCGGAACACGCAGCCGGTTACCGCCGATGATATCGCTCGATCCAGCTCACTTAAAGCTCTGATAGACTTCCTCGCCAACAATGTCCTTTCTGTTCACATAAAGCTGAAAAGATCCGCTGCCTTATCACTGCAATCACAGCGAATGCGCTCACCCAGCGGTCCCGCTTGGTCATCGTTCTGCCGGCTAAAAGTCGCTCTGCTTCATAACTTTCAAGTATCTTGGATTTCCTTACTATACGCCGTAACCGTGAAATCTGGTCCAGAACAAACGGATCCTGTCCGCTCTCTTGCCCAGTGCCTTTAGTTTATTGCGGCGAATCTGACAAACAGCTTCTCGATTCCTCCACACTCACCGGCACCGATTATTTTTCCATCTTATTATTTTCACATGTTTCCATCGCCATACTCCTGCTCAAGTATTTTCGCTGGCAGCGTATCGCTATCAGAAATGCAAATCCGGCTGTACTCTTTCAAATGTTTCTCGCAAATCCGTCAAGCGAAATCAAAATCGTTTTCTTCCCTATGTCTATAGCTATCAAAGCAGGCCACTCGTCACCTGCTAGCATCAAAGACAGCTTCTGCCGTATTATCTGTCATAGCTTTCTCATGATATACCGCACAGCAAAGACAAGCGAAACACGGTTTCTTCCATTATAATAAGCCCGCAAATCATCTCAGCAGCAGTCTTCCTTGTACCGGATACTGCCTAATCGACTCCATCTCTTCCTCAACATGTAATGCTCAAGCTACTGACCTCGTCATGCGGATATAGCACTGTACTTTGTGCTGTTCTGCTATTTTCTTTCCACCTTGCATGCTCTTATTCTCTCCTCCAGCTGTTCTTTCCGGCTCTACTTTCGCCATTTCTCGGCTATTTCGTCCATGGCTGCCCAGTGATTGATCGATACAGCACACGCATCTTCCACAATGCCGTCGGGCGAGTTAAACTCAACAATATCGTTTTCCTTCGCTCAATCAAAGCCTTACCCATCGGCGATTCGTTGGATATTTTATTTGCCATCGGATCCGCCTCCGTCGATCCGACAATGGCAAAGTCAATTTCCTCGTCCAAATTCCATATCATACACCAGCACCTTAACACCAACGTGACTGTACTCAATCCACTTCATCCTCATCGATCACTTCGGCATTTTTAAGTATTTTTCAATCTGCACAATCCGAGCCTCAATCTCGCCCTGCTCGTCCTTCAGCTCGCATCGTACTCGGCGTTCTCCGACAAATCTCCCTGCTCTCTGGCTTCTTTAATCTTAGCCGCAATTTCTTTCCGTCTAACTAACTTCAGATTTTTGTAACTCGTCCTCCAACACCTTAAGCCCACTATACGTCAATATCTTTTTCTAAGTTTTCAAGTCTACGCTCCTTCGTTTTTATCCTAAGCACGTAAATGGAAAAGAGCCTGCCAAACAAGCTCCTGCCATATCTTTCCCATTACATATTTTTTGGTATTATAGCTCATCGTTTTGTTCCTTGTCAAGCAATAAAATCAGACGACCATTTCTGTCCTGTCAGATTTTCTAAAAACTCCGTTTTTAATGGCATTTATTCTATGCAAATGCTTCTGTCAAATACTCCCTGACTGCCTGCGGCTTGCTACAGCTCCATCAGCTCCCGCCGAAGTGCCGCCCCGGCCAGTCCTTTCGTATACCAAAGCAAATGCTTCTTCATTTCCTGCATACCGGCAAACTCCCTTTTTGGTCAATCGCTAACTGCAATGCTCCAAAATCATTGCTTTTCGCTCTGCTAACGTCGGCGCCTGATAAGGCTCGCCTGCTAATGCCTTTGTAATTTCGGCAAAAATCCAGGGATTGCCCTCTGCTCCACGAGCAACCATAATCCCATCACAGCCCGTTTGTTCCAGCATTTGCAGCGCCGCTTTGACCGGAAAAATATCCCCGTTCCCAATCACCGGAATCCGAACCGCCGCTTTCACCTGCCGAATAATCTCCCAGTCCGCCTGTCCGCTGTACTGCTTCGCCGTCCTGCCATGCACTGCAATTGCTGCCGCTCCGGCGACCCTCGCAATTTGGCAATCTCTACCGCATTGACATGCTCCTTATCTACCTTACGAGATCTTCACTGTTACCGGTTTTTCAAGCGTTTGGTCATCGCCGCCACGATTGCCCCGACCAGGTCAGGCCGCCGCATTAACGCACTTCCCTCGCCGTTATTGACGATTTTGGGCACCGGACATCCCATATTGACATCAAAAATGCAATTCTGGGATTATCAATCTTTTTCTGCCATTTCCGCCAGCGAGCTCCGGATCCGGAGCCAAGAGCTGCACTGCCGCCAGTCCTTCCCGCTCATCAATTTCCAGCAAGTCTTCGTTTTTGATTATCAAAGAGCGCCTTGGCACTGACCATTTCCGTTATGCCAGCTCACAGCCCTCTCTCCGGCATCAGAAGCCGAAACGCCAAATCCGTCGTTCCTGCCATAGGAGCTAAAACAGCCCATGCCGAAAGCTTAATTTTCCTATCTCCATTCTCTTCTGCTGTTCCTGTCCATTTTATTCTTTTCATAAATCCAGCATAGCCCCTTAAAAGTCAGCTCCGGATCATATACTTCAATCTTATCCGTTTCTCCGGCAACAATCCTTCCTAAGCCGCCGGTAGCAATTGCTTTCAGGTTTTTAAAAGCCGCTTTTCCTCCCGTACTTTATCAATAATATATTCTACCTGCCCGATATAACCATATCACCAGACCTGCCTGCATACTGGTAATCGTATTTTTGCTAAAATGCTTTTCGGCTTTTCAATTTGGATTTCCGGTAGCTTCGCCGCCTGCTTCCACAGGGCATCGGCACTAATCCGAATCCCGGGCGAGGTAATTCCTGCCTCAAACACGCCTTTTTCCGAAATCAGGTCATAGGTTGTCGCTGTCCCAAAATCAATAACCAGTACCGGTCCGCCATATTCATTGCTACGCCGACTGCATCAACAATCCGGTCTGCCCGATTTCTCGTGGATTATCCGTATGAATGGAAATTCCGGTCTTTCGCCCGGTTCGACAATCATCGGATTGACGTTAAAATATTTATACATCGCATTGAGCAAGGAATACATCAGATTCGGTACCACCGAAGAAATAATCACATCGTCAATTTCTTCTTTGCTTACTTCTCTTTCCTTAATAAGTTGACCAAAATTACGCCATATTCATCACTGGTTCGTTCTGTTTTGGTTCTTAACCGAAAACTGCCCTTGTTCTCTTTCCATCATATACTGCTACCGTAATATTGGTATTGCCCACGTCAATCACCAAAAGCATCGTTCCTTCCTCCTGTCGCCTAAGCTCTGCCATCTCCCTGCCTACGAAAAATGCTTTTTCTATTCCTTTTTCCGATGAAAAAGCCTCGCCTGTTGATATCTTTTTAATCCTACCGCTTGGGGCGCGGGCGATCCTCTTTGCTTTTCTTTTTACCGGCATTGATTCGGTGTTCGGCATAATTTCGCTTTTTCCGCTTGCCGAATCTCTTTTCTGCCGTTATCATCTGACCGATCATTTTCCTGCATTTGCCCGGATACTTTTCGCTGTATGGTTTCGGGATGTAAAAAGCGGTATCAATTCTGCTGATAACGAGCCAAAAGCCCTGATCCAGCTTTTGATATCTTCAATCCATTTCCTGTTTTTGCGCGAAAATCATCGCCGACGTTAGTCCGGACTCTCCGCATCGGTTGCTTTGCAATAAGGTATATGCTTTAATCTGCTCCAGTCTTTCTAACTTTTTCCAAAGCAAACAGTAACAGGTTTAATTTTGCTAAAATCTTATCCATTTCTTTCTCCCGTCATTTTCTGTCAATGTACAAGATTTAACATAAATAACCCGCTTTGCAGTGCGCAAGGCGGGCTACCGGTATTTTTAAGCCATTATTTTTGGCTAATGCTCATCGCTTCTTTCCAAGTATCTCGGAACTCCACGAATAAAAATCAGCGCCGTTTCCACCTTGGCGGGATTTTTCCATGTTAACTTCAACCAAAAAGTAAACGATATGAACTCATACATCCGGTCCATCTGCTCGGCAATCGGAAACTCAAAATTGAGCGTTCCACGGAGTTCATCAATAATATCCTGCACCCGAACAATTAACCGGTGTAGCTTCTCACTATCCCTTGCATTGATAGCGGCAATTGCCTGATTTCCAAACTAATAGCACCCTCGTAAAGCATCAACGTCAACTCTGCCGGACTTGCTGTCATAATAGAATTGTTTTTATTTTTGTCGTACGGGTTGTTTTTGCATCTTCCTCCTAAATTCATAGCTCTTGTCCCCACAAAGCATATATCGGTGCTTTGCAAAAACTTTTTACCCTAAAAAGTTTTCCGCAAGAAAAAGCAACCAAAAGTGAATCGCACGTTCTTCTGCTCTATGACGCTCCCAACCGATTTATCAATGTAAATGCATCGGCAACTCAGAAAACTTCTCCATTGCCAATGAGCACTCATCCTATATTTTCTTTGCGAAAAACTATCCCAGCCGTTTTTCTGCCATCTTCGGCTTGCACAACATCGCCTCATAGCCGGCACGTTTTTCTTTTTCTTCTGCAACCACCGCCGCCGGTGCTTTCCTGCAAGAAAGCCGGCATTAGCTAATTATCTGTCAATCCGCTCGATTTCTCCATGCAGTCGCTGGTTTCCTTGTCTAACGCTGCTTTTCCTGCTCCAAATCCACCAGCTCTGCAAACGGCATATAAAGTGCCGCTCCCGGAATCGCCACCGACGATGCCAGTCCTCGCCAGGGCGGCGGCATCTTCTGAAATCGCGACTTCTGACGCCATCGCCAGCGCTCCGAAAAGACTTGATTTCGGGCAAAAATCTCCCTGATTTCCGCCTGTTCGCTAACTACCACAATCTTAACCTTTTCTTAGGGCTGACTTTCATCTCGTTCCGCAAGGTCCGGATGCTGCCAACTGCCTGTTTGATAACACTGATTTCATTTTTCTTCCTGCTTAAAATCCATTCCGTACGGAAAACCGGCCACGCCGAAACCATAATCGAATCCTCTTCCTCCTGTAAATAGCTGAAGATTTCCTCGGTGATAAACAGCATAAACGGTGCAATAATTTCATCGCTTGAATCAGCACGTTCCGCAGCGTCCACAGTGCCGCCTGCGATCGGCAGTATCTTCGCTGTTTAGCCTTGGCTTAACCATTTCAATGTACCAGTCGCAGAACTCTTCCCATAAAAAGTCATTCAGCTTGCCAAGGGCGATCCCCATTTCATATTTATCTAGGTTTTCCGTTACTTCCTTCGTTAAAGTATTGACTCTGCTTAAAATCCATTTATCCGCCGGCGCCAGCGTAAAGTCTGCGGTCAGCTCTTCCTCCGGCAAGTTCATTAAGATAAAGCGAGATGCATTCCAAATCTTATTGGCAAAAGTACGAGATGCCTCAATCTTTTCCTTATAATAACGCATATCATTGCCCGGGGCATTGCCGGTCAGTAGCGTAATCCGCAGAGCATCTGCTCCGTATTTTCAATTTCTTCGAGCGGATCAATGCCGTTCCCCAGCGATTTACTCATTTTTCTGCCTTGATCGTCCCGCACAGGCCATGAATCAGGACAGTGTGAAATGGCGACTTACCGGTAAACTCCAGTGCCGAAAAAGACCATGCGCACCACCCAGAAAAAGATAATGTCATAGCCGGTAACCAGTACATCGGTCGGAAGAAGTAGTCAAAATCTTCGGTTTTCTCCGGCCAGCCCAAAGTTTTTCAAACGGCCATAATGCCGAGCTAAACCAAGTATCTAACGAATCTTCATCCTGATGCAAATGCACCGAGCCGCATTTTTCACACTTTTCTACCGTTTTTCACTAACCGTCTTGTGCCCGCAGTCCTCACAGTAATATACCGGAATCCGGTGTCCCCACCATCAGCTGTCGAAATCGCCCAGTCCTGATATTTTCAGCCAGTTCAAATAGAGTCTTGCCGTAGCGCTCCGGCACGAACTTCAGCTCCCCGCTTTTTAGAGCGGCAATCGCCAGTTCCGCCAATTCTTTCATCCGCAAGAACCATTGCTCTTTCAGCATCGGCTCAATCACCGTACCACAGCGTTCATGCACACCGACATTATGCCGATGCGGCTTTAACGCCCAGCAAATATCCGCCCGCCTTTTAAGTCCTCGACAATCGCCTCTCTTGCCGCATAGCGTTCCATGCCTTGATATTTTCCCGCCATTTTTCATTGATTTTGCCGTCATCGGTCATCACTGTAATCTGCTCCAGATTATGGCGCCAAGCCGACTTCATAGTCATTCGGATCGCGGGCGGGTGTCATCTTAACCGCACCGGTGCCAAACTCTTTATCGACATACTCATCGGCAATCACCTCAATTTCTCTGCCGACTAAGGGCAGCAGCACTTTCTTTTCCAATCACGCTCCGATAGCGTTCATCATCGGGGTGCACCGCTACTGCGGTATCGCCCAACATCGTTTCCGGCCGAGTCGTTGCAATCTCAATATAGCCGCTCCCGTCTACAAAAGGATGCTAATATGCCGAAAAAGCCGTCCTTTTCTTCGCATGGTCTACCCTCAGCGTCCGAAATCGTGGTTTTGCAATGCGGGCACCAGTTAATCAGCTTATAGCCCTGATAACATATAGCCCTTATTATAATAATGAATAAACGCCTCATTGACCGGCTGCCGTACAGCCCTCATCTAAGGTGAAAAACGCTCTCTGTCCCAGTCGCAGGACAGAGCCTAATTTTTCAGCTGCTGTACAATTCTGCCGCCGTATTCCTCTTTCCATTCCCACGCCCGCTCCCGCAAAAGCCTTCTCTGCCCAGAGCTTGCTTGGTTGAATCCTTCTTTTTGTTAATTTTTCTACAATCTTGACCTCTGTCACCAATGGCGGCTGATCCGTTCCCGGCCGCCACAGCGTTTCGCAGCCCTGCATCCCGCTTAAACCGGATTAAAATATCCTGCATCGTGTTATCCAGTGCATGTCCCATGTCGGCTGTCCCTGTAATGTTCGGCGGCGGAATCACGATCGTAAACGGCTCCTTGCTCCGGTTCACCTGAGCGCTTAAAATAGCCATTCTTCTCCACTTTTTGATACAGCCGATCCTCCATCTCCGAAGGATTGTAATTTTTGCCAATTCCTTTTGCCATAATGCCTCCATTTGTTCTATTAAGCCTCCCCTTTCCCTATTGCCGGCTCCTTTTGCCACAAAGGAACGTCTTTGCCGCCACCTGAGGCTTAGAGGGCGCTTTTTGCTATTCGGTGCCAAAGCCAAGGGTCGCCCTTTGGTATTTGTGCCATTATGTAGTATTCCTTTTTGTTTGGCAAGCATTCGCTACTTTTCAAAAAGAAAAACCGCTGCGTTTTTCCGCGGCTTTTCTTTCTTTTGCTTACCCTCCGATTTTTCTGCTATCTGCCATTCTTTTCAAAGAAAAAGCTCTTTTTCCCCAACCGCTTTTCTTCCTTTATAGACCGCTTTTTGGGGGCTGCCCGCTTAGGGGATTACTCGTGCCTGTCCTATATTTTCTTTGAAAACCGAGTTGCTGGCAAAGTCAGCGATGAGGCAGCTTTTTCTTCGTTTATAGACAGCTTTTTCGGCTGCCCTAATCGAGGGTACTTCGTGCCTGTCTATTCTTTTCTTTGAAAAACGAGTTGCTGGCAAAAGTCTGCGATAGGCGGCTTTCTTCGTTTTTATAGACATTTTCGGCTGCCCGCTTAGGAGATTCTCGTGCCTGTCCTATTATTTTTCTTTGAAAAACCGATTGCTGGCAAAGTCGGTGATATAGTTTCTTTTTCCTTTATAGATAGCTTTTGGCTTTTTCTAATCGAGGGTATTTACTTGTGCCTTCCTAGTATTTTTCTTTGACCGATTGCTGTCAAAGTCGGTGATATTTACTTTTTGATAGCCGCCAAACTGCGAGCCTGCCAGTTCTTCATAAACGGGCTTTCCTACCAGAATTCGCAGAAATCTCGTTCACCTTTGCCACCGGATCTGCATCGGCAAACTTATCCGGATAAATGGTTTTTGCCTACAAAATATGCATCGCCCATTGCCGTATCAATACTGATATCACGCCAAACAAGGCTAACTGCGTGTACACCTTGTCATTTTTGAAAGCACTTAGCGCTGGTAACAGGCTTTGTTTTGATTATAATCCTCCTGAATCAAATGAATACTCGCCAAGTCGATAAAAATATACTCTGGATTCCATTCCACAATCTTTTCCTTGTCCACTTCCACTAAAGCCGTCCTTGCCAATGCCGGTTACGACATTCACCGCATTGACCGCATCAAAGAGCGGGTAGTTTTCTCTCGTTCCTCAATCCCATGCGGACCGTTCCGCCAGTCCCGCCGCATAGACCGTCTTTTTCTTTCGCTCTCCGGAATATCCTTGGTTCGCTCGTTTAAGTCCTTTTTGATTGCTCCATATAATCAATTACTTCTTTTGACTCTCTTCTTCTTTGCCCATCACTTTTCCAATCAGCTCCAGCGACTGATAGAGCTTCGGATCAAAGATAACGCCGTTCCGCATAATCCAGCGCCACTACCGGACGGCCCGTCTGCCGCTGGATTTGGTCATATGCCGAGCATCGTGCTGGTCGCAGAAAATGACAGTCCGGCTACGCCAGCAAAACCGCCTCCCAATCTTCAATAAAATAGCCGCCGCCAAAAGCTTTTCATATTCAAAATTCCGGATTTGCCAAGGCATACGGGCGGTTTGTTAAGTTTTTAACATCTCGTGCCGATACTCCCACCAGATCATTTAATCCATTGATATACGTATATAAAACGCTTGTCGTCGGGCTATCCGTCAAAGCCTGGCGGTTGTCTTTTTCGGCAGTCTGACCTCACGCCCTGCCATATCAATAATGACCAGCTCACCCTCTCTGCTCTTTGGTTTCTTCCTTGCTTCCTCCGTCTTTTGCCGGCGTTTCTTCCTCATCGCTTTTTTCTGCTGTTTGACTCGTGCTGTCCGCCGCCGCATGTTTCCTCTCCTGCCCCGCAGCCGCTAAGCAAACAGTAAGCGACGATACCAGTATTAAAATCCATCTCTTTTTCATCTTTTTCCGTCCTTTTCTGTGGTTGTGTTGCTTTTTCTATCTTTTCTCTCGTCTCCCGTCCCCACCCCTGTTTTTGCTTTTCTCTCGGTCTGCTCCTGTACTTTGCCTTCTCGTACTCCAGCTGCTGTCTTTCTTTTTCTCTTTCTCCTGCTATCGCCAGTATTTTTCTCTTTCCCCTTTTCCACTCCTGCCGTAGCTCTTTTACCATACTTTTGCTTTTCTCTCGGCTCGGCTGTTAGCCATATTTTTGTCTTTCCCGTTTCCCCAGCTGCTCTGTATCTTTGCCCTTTCTCCTTACTGCCTCTCCTATTTCTCTCTAAGAGATCTCCCTTATTCTCGCCGATAATCCTTAGCAAAATAAAAAGAAACACCGAGTGCTCCCAAAAATGATGTAATGACGCCCACCGGCAGCACCACCGGCGACAAAGACCGAGCCGTGTCCGAAACCAACAAAAATCAGTGAGCCCATCAAGGCGGACGCCGGAATCAAAAATCGATGGTCATTGCCGATGATTCTTCTGGTAATTTGCGGAGCAATCAAACCAACAAACCCGATAATCCCCAAAAAGAGACCACTGTCGATACCAAAAAGCGAAGAAAAGAACATACCGCCCATTCGTATTTTCTGCGTATCCACCCCTAAACTGACAGACATGGTCATCGCCGCTAATCATAGCGTTATAATCCCAGCTTCTCCATAAAAAGTAAGCAAACGCCCCCACAAGCAAAGCTCCCATCAAGCTCAGTTCCGACCGACGCTCTGCCCTAAATTACCAAAGGTCAAAACACCGCCGCTGCCACATGGTGCGAGTCGGCAAAATATTGCAAAAACGCTGTCGCTGCACCAAACAAAGCGCTAATCGCCACTCCCGCTAAAATAATAACATTCGGATCAAACGAACGTAGCTTGGATAAGCTCATCACCAAAAAGTGCCGCCAGCGATGCCAAAAATGCCGATAAAGGCTACCACATAGGGCGAGGCGATAAATACCGCATCTGCCTGTGCACTTTGCATACCTCCGCCACCCAAAACAATAATCGCAAAATTAGCGCCAAACGCCGATGCACTGGTAATTCCCAGCGTAGAGGGCGATGCCAGCGGATTTCGCAAATTGTTCTGCATAATACAGCCCGCCATACCAAGCCCCGCTCCAGCAAAAACCGCCGCCGTAATTCTCGGTAGCCGAATATTTCCAAACCACCACTTGCATGGTTCCGAACCTTTTCCCCTGAAACGCTTGCAGCATTGCCGTCCAGTCCATTTCCGCAATTCCCGAACGCGGCTGAAACGGAAATCCCCACACCCATCGCCATCACCATCAAAAGCGAGCCCATTTTTCCGCTGATAGGAATGGTACTCTTTGAGCAATCGGAGGAACCACTCCTATCCTTTCCTCTTTCTCTCATCTCCATCTCTCGTCTTTTTCTTCCTGCCATGCCGGAATCATAAGCATCCCGCCCAGCCGAATCCATCATCTCTCACTCTCTGCTTTTTCGTCCTGCCATGCCGGAATTACAAATAGATTCCCGTCTATCGGATATATTTTTGATTTCTACGGAATAGACCTCGCTTAAAAGCGGTTTCCGTTAGGATATCCTTTTTCCGTATTGATAAATTTGCCTATCTTTTAACAAAATAAAATCGGTCGCATAGCGTAGCGATAAATTGATGTCGTGAATGGAAACAATCGTCATAATCTCCTTTTCCCGGCAATACTTTTTACAATATTCATCACATCAATTTGATTTTTAAGGTCCAGCGCTGAAGTCGGCTCGTCTAACAGCACCTCCGGCTGTTGCACCAAAGCCCTGCCAATCTCACTTTTGTGCCTCACCGCCGCTCATCTCGTCCATATATTTCATCGAAAACTTGCTCCAAATCCAGATATTCCATAATTTCCCGAACAATCCGATGATCTCTGCCGTCGGAAAATATTGAATATACGGCTTTCTGCCAATTAGTATCGCATCATACACACCCGAAGCTGTGAAGACTTCTCATTTTGGGCAACATACGCCATTTTGCGGAGCAAGCTGATTCCGTTTCCATTCCTTGATATTTTTGTCATCTAGCAAGACACAGCCCTTTTGCGGTGAAAGAATCCGAACCATATAGCAATGTCGATTTGCTCCAGAACCATTTGACGCCCGCAGCAGCGCCACAAAACTGCCCTTAGCTAAGGAAAAGAAATATCTTTTGAGTACCTCTGCACGACATGGTGAAAGCATAGATTTTTACTTCAGCATTCATGCTCACCTCAGACCATAAAGCGGGCTTTTTCAAGCCTACCTATGTAGTCTTCAGACCTCGTGCTTGTTGTATTATCTTCACTTTATTGATGCTTGTAATTTATTGGTATGATTTATGCTGCTGCGTGATGGCACTGCTGCTTTATTTGCACTGCCACTTTGCTTGCACTGCCTGCCTTGCACTGCCTGTTTTGTTGGCATTGCTTGCTTTCACTGTCTTATTTTGCTTGCACTGCCTGTTTTTGTTAGCAGTGCTTGCGCTGCCTGCCTTACTGTACCTGTCTGTACATTGGCATTGCTTGCTGCTGCTCTATTTTGCTTACTGCCTCGATGGCATTGCTTTCCTGTTTTGCATACTTTTTGCACTGCTTCTATTTACTTCACCTGTTTTGTTTTCTTCCGGTATCTCTTTGTTTTTATCTTTATTGGCTCTGCTAATATTTCTTCAAAAGAGCCGCAAAGCCGCACCTTCCCTGTTTTTACATAAGCTTCTACCACCGGCAATTCATTTGCCGTATGTTTCGCCCTTTTCTTCTGAAAAAGGCACATGCTTAGTATAGAAAGCTCTTTGCTTCAATCCGCCGAACGATTTTAAGCCCACGAAACAGATCAGTTTTCTACCCGCACCTATGCAGAAAATAGCATTTTTCCAGCCATAAACCGCCAAAAACCGAGTTTTTACTACGTTAGAAACCACCCAAAGCATTTCGCCGCAGAAAGTTTCTGGCAACAGTTTATCATAGGAATCCGAAAATAACAAGCTGTTTTTGGACAGACAAAGTAGTTTTCCTTTCCCCATACGACAAAAAGCCCCTTATTTACGGGGCTTTTTATCCATTCAAAATGTCTATTTCTTTCGGAATGTCCTTATCGGACGCTCGCAAACGCAAAGCATCATCGGTCGCCTGAATCAGCGCCTCCGCTACCTTCGGCTCACCTGCCGAATGCCCCCGACGCCTCAATAATCCGCAAATCCGACTGCGGCGGGCTTCGGTGTAGCTCATACGCCCCGCTTAGGCGACAATCCATATCATACCTGCCATGCACGATAATTTCGCCGGAATATGGGCGATTCTATCGGTATTGGCTAAAATATAATTATCCTCCGGCAAAAACAAATGATTGATAAAATAATGACATTCCAAGCGTGCCAGCGACATCGCCAGCTCCGGAGGAAAACTCCGCCGCTATCGCCGGATCCGGCGACGAGGTAATCAAACTCCCTCCCAGCTCGCTCCATGCCTTCGCCGCCTGCTCTCCCGAACCTGCCGGTCGGGCGGGAGTCAAAAAGCCGATAATAACCGACAACCACATTAAGCTCTCGCCGGTCTTTTTCCTCCAGCGGCGCCCGATGCGGATTGATATTCCTGCGGGAAAAAGCGTCTACTCCCTGACGGAACGACCAGTCAATATCTTCCTGCCTGCCCAAAATTTCACCCGCAAAATCAAGCCCGTTACCCGCTCCGGATACTGAATCGCATAAAACAGCGCCAGCGTTGAACCCCAACTACCGCCAAAAGACATGCCATTTGTCTACTCCCCACATGCCGGCGCAGCTTTTTCCATCATCCGCCGCCAGCTCCTGCGTGGTATTTTCCTCAGCTCCGCGCATAAGGCGGCGACTTTCCGCATCCCCGCTGATCAAACAAAAATGATATGATATCGCTGCGGATTAAAATATTAGCGATGATAGGGGCTAATCGCTCCGCCGGCCCGCCATGCAAGAAAACCACCGGCTGCCCGTTGGGATTTCCCGCCTGCTCATAATAAATCCGGTGCGTTTCGAAACCGGCAAATAACCACTGGCAAACGGCTCAATCTCCGGATAATATTCCTTCTTTATTTGAAAATATTCCTGAATCGTCATAGCTTTTCCTTTCTCTTTGGGAAAAATACCGCTTTCTACCTCATTTTCTCTGTATTTTGCGGCTATCGCCGGGGGTATGAGACATTTTCTCGCTATATTTGCGGCTATCGCCGGGGTATAAGTATTTTCTTTGCTATATTTGCGGCTACCACCGGGGTATAAATATCTTTTTCTCGCTGTATTTTGCGGCTACCACCGGAGTATAGATATTTTTCGCTCTGCGATAGCCTTCCGGCTATTCTTTTGCGGCAAACGCCTGCCGGTGTTTCCTTCGCTTCCGCTACCGGCAGCTATTTCCGGATACCGCTTTAATCTTCTGCTAATTTTCCTCTAACCATGTTGATGACATTGGTCAGTGCTTTATTCAGATTACTCGCCTCCGCCACCGCCAACTGAATATTGCATTTTTGCATCGGCACCAGTACCTTAAGCGCATGGCTCTTACTAACCGCCTCTGCCATTGCCGGTGTATATTCGCCCAGCATAGAAAAGGGAATTACAATCCCCATTGCTCCTAAGATAATATCCGTTCTTTCCGCATTATAGATGATAGCTCCCTCTCCGGTTGCCCCTTCATCGGCTCCTGCTTTTAGCATTGCATTCGTAGCAATCACATTCGTGCCGCGAGGCAATTACCGTCAGCTCCGGCAATTCTCTTTCAGCCTTTCCACAATAGCTTTGCCGCGACACCACCGCCTTGACCGTCTACCACCAATACCTTTTTGTTCTTTTCATGTTCTTATCCTCTGCCCATTTCTTTTGTTCGCCGCTTAGAGCCTTGCCTTATTTTCTGATCAAAAACTTCGGTAACCCGTTCTCAACCGGCGGTTTTAGTGTCGCCCCTGAATCAGCGGCAACAGATACGATAAAAACGGCTCTGCTACGTCTGTTTGTTCGCTCGCTTAGCCACTCCGGCGGCACCAGTTTTTCCTGATTGCAAATCTGCACTTCCGCCAGCTCACAACATAGCCGGTAGTCTGCACTTTCTCTTCCCGACGGAAAACAATCAGTTTTTCCGGTTTCTCCGGCTACCGCCTGTGTACAGAGCAAACGCACCTGCCATCTCTGCCTCTGCAACATCGGTCGCCGACAGACATTGACTGGCAGAACGCTGTGTTAAGCCCATGTCAAAGCTTCCTCACCTTCCTCCGATTTCATTTTCTCACCACCGACTCCAAATATGCCGCCGCTCCGGACAGCAACTTATGCCCAAAACTATCCGTCGGTAGCCCCTCGGCATTTTCTGCCACAAAATGACCGGCAGCGATCGCTCAATTCCCTCGGATACACAAATCACTACGCTATTGCGCCGATTAAGCTCCGCTTTCACCAGCTGCTACAAACGCCGTCTTGTCCAAATGGCACTTCCGGCAAATACAGCGACGCCGGATTATCCCCGGGTATCGCCTTGCCAGTACCGCCGCACCGGTCAACCAGCCGGCATGCCGCCCATAATCTCCATAATCGTAACGGATGAAAGTCATACGCATCGAGTATCTGCCACCACATCTCGCACCAGAAGTTGCCATATTTCGCCGCCGATCCAAAAGCCGGGCGTATGGTCGAGTTAAAAGACCAAATCGTTATCCACCGTTTTTGGGAATCCCCAGAAAAACAATGTCGCTCCCCCGTCGTGCCGCCTCTTTTGACAGCTTATCGACCGTATCCATCGAGTCATTCCCCAATATATAGGAAATAACCAATATTTTCCTGCTGAAGTCGCTCAAAAATCTGCTGATAGACCGGTGCGTCCGCATCTGCCGGCGAGCTAAAGCGGCAAGAGCCCAAATATGCTCCCGGCGTTGTCTTAAGGAGCAACAAGTCTTCGTCGAAAAATCCGTCAAATCCTTTTTGCTGTCCGGCTAAAAAGCCCTCAACTCCATAAACCATACCGTAAATCTTATCAATGCTTTTGTCTTCTGGGCTGCACGCAATCACACCGGCTAATGACGCGCTGATTACCGCCGTCGGTCCGCCGGATTGTCCCACCGCTACGTTCTTCATTTTGCTTTTCTCCTTATTCTGCTGGTTTTCCCCTTGCTTCTGCTTTCCCTTAGATGCTAGGTAAGTCATCGCCACACCTCTATTGAATAAACATCACATCATCAAAATTGGAATAATTTATTTTCATCAATATCAATTTCATACCGCTCATCAATCAGCACATAATTCACCTTTGTATTTTCTGGCATATTCCAGCATCTTTGCATTCTCCGCTAACACGCTTTCCAAAGTGCACCACTTATCATCGATACGATCTTCGATAACATTTGCATATCGCTTTAGTCAGAAAAGTGATCCCTATATATTCCTCACTCATGACCAGACAATAATATTGTATTTTTCTCAAGATATTCTTGTTCAAAAAGCTATTTGTCCACGAAAAAGGGATGTAACAGCCCTCAACAATCAAGATTTTGCTTATTCTCTATAGCAGTTTTAATGATCCCGCAAAACAACGGGCCATAAATATTCCGTGAGCTTCCCGTCATCGCTCATTGGCGTAAGGTCTGTATAACCGCTGCAATTAACCCCCATTTTTAAGTGGTCGATTGACAAATACGGATATTTATATTTTTCAAGAAGCCTTTATGTGCCAACAGGGTTTTCCTGTATGCGAAGCTTTCGGTAATCAACACAATCATATTCTCTTTTCCCAGCCCTCAATTTTGTCATTTTCTATTTGCCGTCTGCTCTTGTACTTAAAACAACACGGCTCAAACCGCTCTCTTTATTGTAACGTAATCTATAAAAATACGCATAAGCCTTGCCGCCGCACATACTCTATTCTGCTTTTTACACCCGATGCTTTTTCTCCTGCCATCTGCCGCAAAAGCCTTTCTGGTCTTATTTGAAGTTATGCCGTTACAATCGGCTCTCTACCGGTCGTAACATCGTTAAAAGAACTCATAATAGCTCAGCCCAAAAACGAGCCTTGAATATTGACCACATTGTGATATCCCAAGCCCTTTAGCGCCTGAATCGCATAATAACTGTTCCATGAAGTCCGGCAGTGAATATATACTGTCCTGTCTTTCGGAATTTCATGGTAGCGCTCTCTAATTTCTCCCATCGGAATATTGACCGCTCCCTTGATATGTGAGTGCTCAAACGCCCCTTTCCCCCGAACGTCCAAAATATATTCGCCGTTTTCCACCAGCTCTCTCACCTTGGTTACCGGCACTTGCTCATAGAGCACCGTTTAAGTAATTTAAGCCCGCCAGCGCCGCTAAATTGACTGCATCCTTTGCCGTTCCGAATGCCGGTGCATAGCATAGCTCCAAATCTTTCAAATCCTCTAATGTGCCATGCATGGTAATCATTGCTGCAATCACATTGACTCTTCCGACCACATCACCCCTTACCGATTGCTTGTGCCCCCCAAAAATCTGACCGCTCGGATATTCATAAACTAACTTCAGATGAATCGGATTGGCATTTCGGCATCAAGCCGACCTTATCATTGGGGATTACCAGTGCACCCGATAGTCTATTCCATGCTTTTGACATTCCTTTTCGTTTAAGCCCGTACCGGCGGCATTTAAGCCAAATACCCGAATACAGGGAAGAACCGATTACGCCCATTATTGGAAAAAGGCTTGCCAAATAAGGCATTCGCCACGTTCCGAGCCTGTTTTTGTGCCGGCCCTCGCCAGCGGCAGACGAGTCTTTTTCTTGGTAATGGCATGAAAAAACTTCAATCGCATCGCCCACTGCATAAACGTCCTTACAATTGGTTTGATAGTTATGGTCAACCAGAATACCGCCGGTTTCTCCAATCGCCAGCCCGACTCTTTGGCAAAAGCAATATCCGGCGTAACACCAATCGCCATAATAACCAGCTGGGCTTTTACCCGTCTGCCGCTCTTTAAGACTACTTCCTCCGGCGTAATTTCTGTAACAGAATCCCCCAAGATCAGCTCCACCTTGTTGTCATACATGCTCCTTATGCAGCATTTGCACCATATCATAATCAAACGGTGCCATAATTTGATTTGCCGCCTCAACCAGCGTTACATTTTTTCCCGGAATGTTTTAAGCATTCCGCCGCTTCCACGCCGATAAAGCCGCCGCCAACCACGCAAAATATCGCTACTTCATTGGTTTCTAAGAGCATCTATCTCTCGCATATCCTGAACATTTTTCATCACAAAAAACATTTTTGGCATCCACATTTTTAATCGATGCCGGCCGAATCGCTTTTGCTCCGGGTGAAAGAATCAAATAGTCATAGGAATCGGTAAACTCCTTGCCGGTTTTTAAATCGCTTGACCAGGATTTTATGCTCCTGCGGTAAAATCTTAACCACTTCATGGTTGACCTTGGCATCTAAATGAAACGATTTTTAAACGCTGCCGAGTGATACAGCACCAAATCATCGCTGTGTTTCACTTCGCCGCTTAAATGATTGGGCAAACAGCAGTTAGAAAACGACACGTCCGGTCCCTTATCATAAATCTGAATCTCTGCATTTTCGTCAATCCGCCGAATCCGAGCGGCGGTTGATGCTCCGCCTGCTACTCCGCCCACCACGATATATCTTTTACTCATTTTTCCTCCAATAAGAAATAAGATGGATTGTTGCGTCCTTACCTCATAGGTCTTTATTATACCATTCCTATCAGAAAAGCTCAACTATCAATCTTATTCCCAAAAATCGCTATTTTTCTAATTTTCCCTAAGTTCTGATAAAGCCGTCCCCTTACGCTCCCTTTTTTGAATCTCCAGCTGTGTGCTGCCGTCCCAACTAATCGTATATATATCGCCTTGCGCTGTCATCCTGCCAGCCGCCGCTGATCGGCACTACTTCGACCGACACAGGCTCCCGCCTTGCCCCCTTCGGCCTTGCCTCGACACAGCACCGCATAAAGGCTTTTTCCCGCTACCGGCTTTGCCTGTAAATGCAGCCGCCGAGACGGCTCTTTCCGGTCGGTTTCCTTAGAAACAGAACCGCTTAGCAGCTCCGCCGTCAATCCCTTACTATACGCCATTTGCATTTGTACCTTCTGCCATTCGCCAAACACCGGCTCTGCCAAATGTACCTGCTCCGTTGCCCAGTGGTAATAAATATCCACCGTCTGCGGCCGCCCCTCGACCAAATCCAAAACCAATAAATCCTGCTCCTCCAGTAGCAGCAGACAGCGAGTCAGCCGAATCGGCGCATAATTATCATGATAGCCAATCACTATCGCATCGCCGTCCACTTCCTTTTGCCAGCAAAATATCTCCCTTTTTCTGCTCGCCATAGCGAAAGGAATGAAGATATTCAAAAGGATAGCGTTCATTGACAATCACCGTATTATGCCATTGTGGCGATTTGAAGCTCTCTTTTTCCGAATTATTTTCATACGTAAAATAGCCCGGATCAGCCAATAGGGCTTTCTCCCCAAGCCGTATAGTCAAAGCCCAGCGGATCCATGTGGGTATGAGCGGTATGCACCGGCGTATAAACGCCAAAAAGAAACTATGTGCCTTGCTTTTCCCACGAGGTACGAAATGCTGCTTGCTTCACCGTTTTTGATGATTGAAGCGGGCTAATTTATTTTCCGGATTGCTCTTGCAGCGCCTCCTGAAACCGCTCAAAAATCATATAAAAACCAAATGTGGGTTTGGAGCTCTTCCAAAATGCATCCCGACTGGTATAGCTGAGATAGCAGGTTTAGGGCAGTCCGCTCCTATCAAATGCCAAATAACCATAAAACCCAGCCATTACTGCCGTTTGATTGGCTTTCGAGTCCCCCCGGCACGACCTCACCAGTCGGGCGGAACGAATACATACTATATTCCAGTCCCTTTTTCCAGACGTCTTTATGCTCCTTGGAAAAATTCCTGCCAAAAATCCCGAGCGATTAGTATTGCCAGCGTAAACCAGCGAATACAGCCATTATGATACATCGGGCAGCCCTCGATGTATGCCCCGTCGTCCGTCATCTGTGCACCGAATACAGCGCTCTAACTCCGCCTCCGCCTGCTTCCGCCATTTTTTTCCGCTTGCTTAAACTCCGGAAAAATAGGAGCTTACCCATAAAAGCCCCAGATATTCCATCACATAGTGATTGTGGTCTGCTTTTCGGATACGGCGATAGCTCCGCTAAGACTTCCGCCTCGTTCCTGCACTGACAGCGTAAACTCCTCTAACGCCTCATCGCTTAGAGTTTTGCTGTCTAATAAATGCTCCATAATCAGCGGCCAGCTTTTTGTGCAGAGCGAATCCCGATTTCAAAGGTTCGCCATGGGCTAAGGCTATGAAAATCTCGACTCATTGCCGCCATATCCGCCGGATTCAGTGCCGGACGGCTTAACGGTACGAATCCAGTCAACCAGCTCTTCTACGACTCGCTGTCCGCAGGCGGCCTCGCCGGTCAAGGCATACGCCGCCAAAGAGTTTGCCACCAGTCCATTCGGTTTAGCTGCCACAGGTACTCATTGGTGTGATATTTATTGTCTCAACCACGCCGGATACTTCCCGCCGCTTAATGTCGTTTGAAATATGCCGCCCGTTCCCGGCAGACTTCACCTTGCCCGCCATACCATACGCCGCTGTTTTGACGGTTTCTTCTGCTAATTCGGAAAATAAACGATAAATGGCTTTTTTGCCTGCTCGCCTTTGTCATTCCTCGGCGCCGGTCTATCTCCCGTTGGCGCTGCAATAGCTCTTGCTCGCAACTCCTGAATCGTTATGTTTTCCTGCAAAAATATCTTGTAAGCTCATATTACTCCCTTACTTTCCTCTCACATTTCCCGTATCCTGTTCCTGTTTTACTCAGTTTTCCCTGCTGCCGGCGGATGAAAGGCCATGCACTCCTGTCCTGATGTTTTGGTTTTATTCCGCACTAAGCCGAATCTTTCTGAGCCGATTAAAACCCAGCTTGTGCCGTTCCTCCCGGAAAATGACTCCGCAATCCGCCTATAATCGTCGTCCTGACTGAAATCAATTCTTTCCTGCGGATCCTTGTCCAAATCAAAATAAAACTTCCGGCTAAAGTCCTGCCCATAATATTGATACTTTAACTGATCTTTTTAATCATCAAAAATCCGCCGGTATATTGCGAAATCGTTTCATTCTGATACTTTTCTGTCCACACTTGCCGCTCCCTGCTAGCAGCGCCCGCGAAAGAACGACTATCGAGTCCTCCGGTATCGGCAAAGCCGGTCAAAATCGCATAAAGTCGCAAAAATATCGCATAAATTAATATTTTCTGACACTCGTTTTCCGGAAAGAATTCCTTGGGGTACGAATAAAAAGCGGCACTGACGCTTCCCTCATAAAACTTTTGTTTCATCCAAACGCCATGCTCCCCAAGCATTTTCTCCATGATCCGAGGGCAAAAATAACAATCCAGTCGTCAATATCTTGCCCCACCAGCTTAAGCGTATCCAAAACCTCGCCAAAGAGCTGATCGGCATATTCAATCATTGCATAGTATGCCGCCGTACATCGCCGCATCTCCCGCTCCGTTACTTCTCCCGCCGCTCAAGCTTTTCGTCCGCAGGAAAAGCGTGCTCGCTCAGCAGCTCCTCCGTAAAGACCGGCACCGATTTAAATAATACTGAAAACAAGTCTTCTCTCGCCGTATACGGATAAATGTGGCTGCGTTAGGCTAACCTTTAAAACGCAGCGGTCTTTCCCCTTTGGGCTTATCATAATAGGTGCTATTAAAATAATCCAAAATAAAGTTTTTGGCACCTCAATACACTATACTCATCCGATACGACCCTGATAGGCTCTGCCCACTCCTGCTCTTTTGATTTCCTTAGCAATCGGCCAACGAGTTTTGTCTTTGGACGGAACAAAGCTCCGAAAACATCCGGCTCTCTCTGCTTAACCTCTCCGACATGGGTTTCATTGCCAATTCGGTTCATCCAGCCCTGCATTTGGTCAGAACCGGTATGATGAAAGCTTCCCGCAAACCACTGTCATATAAGCATATTCCGATAAATATCGAGCAAAGTCATATAACCGGGCGTCAGATCATCGCCATTTTCACAACCGCAATTTTTGGAAATTGCCTGCCATCATCGCCTGTCTTGCGGGAATGCACTGGGGATAAGGCGTATAGCAGTTGTCAAGATTACCGCCTTCTCCGCTAACCGATCTGGTTCGGGTGCGAATTACCGAATTTCCGGCATAGCCCAGCATCTGCCCGATGCTGGTCATCCATCAGAAACAAAATATTCAGGACGTTTCATACTTCCTCCTCATTGTTTTTCCTGCCAGGCTGTGCTGAAACAGTCCGCCCCAGGCCAAGCAAATCATTGTCTGCCCGCTCGCGCTTTTTCTGTTTCTAACACAGCCCTTTTTGCTTTTTAGTTTTTCAAAACCGCTTCTTATCTCGCCGAAAGAAAAGCTTCCGCATAAGCTATGGAATCATTCTTTCCTTGCCTCAAAATCAGTAATATCCGTTCGGTCAAGCCGCTTCATCTTGTCCGTCATGAACCGCGTATTGTTTGGCATAGCGGTCATACGCGCCTCGATAAACCCTCGACGATTTCTTTCCCTTTACCCAAATCATTTAACGATTGAAGATAGCTGTCCATGTTTTTCCCATCTTCCCGCTCCTAAAATCCATTTTATGTCATTTCTTCTACAAAAAGGCTGAATTGCTGTTTCTTTCTGATCCAATACCTTTTGCTCTTTTCGGCAGTAGAGGACAACATCGGAAAACGTTTTGCAATCACATTACTATTATACTACTTTCTGCCCTTCCAGAGCCAGCATTCATCCATTTGCTTTTTCATACGCAAAGTCCTGATGAAAACCAATTTTGTATTTGAACCCTTTCTTTGCAGATAAAGAAATCACCGGCTCATCGCCCTTTAGACACTTTCTCTTTGAAAATCGGCTTCCCGTCAATCATATCATAGTCAACCCCTTCAATCCCAAAGTTCATCAGCCGGCGACCTTCCTCTGTCCACCAGAAGTCCAAATATTTAATGCCAATAACCGGATCTCCATTATCCTTGGACAGACCCCAGCCGGTTGGATTGACTGCCGGTCTGGAAAGCATATTCACACTTTTTCCTTTTGCATCTGCCGGCGCATCATCGCGCTAAAATTAAAAGCCCCTCAATCTTACTTTTGGGAATTGTTGTTTGCCGCGACCGTCGATGCGAACCAGTCATGCATCAAGCCGCCAACATTATCGCCCAGCAAAGATTTTCTCTAGCATCCTTTGCACCCGGGTAAATGCCTCCGGATCAATCAAACGCTTCAGCGTACCATTTGCTTGAAATTAACATTGCTTCTTTGTATTCCGCTGCATCGGTCCAAACTTTTACCTGATCCTTATCTAAAAACCAGTGGTCTTTATCCGAATGAGTATGCGCTCCCCACAGTGCCGATAATGCTACGCGTTTTGGCGCCCATTTGGCCCGATCAATGTGCAGGATTTCATCCTTTTGACCATTGTCGTTCGGGATCTTGCTCCCGAAATACCTTTAATACCTTGTACACTTCTTCCACCGTTTTTCGGCTGTTCCAGCCCCAGCTTATCCAGCCAATCCTGCCGGATAAAAATAGCCCTGCGCCGCCGCTCCGTCGGGCACAAAGTTAATGCTGTAAATAGTTGCCGTCCGGTGCTGTTAAATATTTTTGATGTCTTCTCTTTCCTCTAAAAACTTCTTGATGTTCGGTGCGTACTGATCAATTAAATCGTTTAGCGGCAAAATGCTCCCTCTACCCCATACTTAAAGAAGTTTTCTCTTTTCGGTAACAATGATATCGCGGCAATTCCTCCGCTTGCCATCGTCAACGTTAAACTACCTGATCGCTATCGTCTGCCGATTCCGGTGCAACACCTTTCATCTTAATATTGACTAATTCTGCCGCTTTTTGAAAGCTCAACCAGCTGTCATTAAAAACAAACTTATTATATGTGCAAATGCAGCGTCAGCTCCTTCGGCTCTTGCTGATGAAAAAGTCCGGCAGTTCTTCCTGTACCTGCTCCGCCGGTTTTTGTGCGGTAGTTTTCTTTTTCTGCGGTTGTCGCTGCCTCCGGCTTTTTCCCGCTCCACAGCCGCTGAGCAAAGACAGTGCTAACATAGCGGCTAAACAACATGACAATACTTTCTTTTTCATTGGTTACCTCCCTCGATTACAGCCCAAGTGCGCAGATCCGTTGTATGCTCTGATATGCAGCTCTTCCACACAATCTTCCCATCCACTCCTATTTTACACGTCCAAATTACCGGTAAGGGAAGCAGTTTGACCTGGCAGAACCTGTGTGCTTATATTTGATGACCACCCAGTCATCGGGCAGACTGTTTCCGCTGTTAGCCTTTCACTAGAACCACCATAATTCCTTTTTCGAAAATACTTTTTGAATAAAGGATATAGCACCACCATCGGCAGGGCAGACACAATAATCGTGCGCATAAATCACCGTTTCCTGCGATATCCCTGCGACGCATCGCCCAAAGCGATATCATCGCCAACTTCATTTCCACAATCAGCTTTTTCAAAAGCACCTGTAGCGGAATCTTGGTCGGGCTTTTTCAAAATAAGCATTGCCCAATACCCGTTCCAGCGCTGCACTGCAAGTATAAGCCAATCGTCGCCAGTGCCGGCTTGGGACAGGGGTGAAACAATCTTAGCCAATATGGTCATATCATTGGCTCCGTCAAAGTCTTTGCAGATTCTTCTAAAAGGGATTCGGAATCGACTCAAAAATATGTCCGTCAGCAAAATCACATAAAAAGCTGAGCAGGCAAAGGCGATCAAAAATCGCCATGCTGCTTATGCAACAGGTTAAAATCCCGTAAGTTTAGATAAAAGGGAATCATGCCCGGCTTTTAGCCACATCGTTAGAAGTACCATAAAGGATAAAAAGCTTCTGCCCGTAGCCTCTTTTTAGATAGCGGATATGCAGCAATTGTAAAGAAAATATTGACCGCTGTTCCGGCTAACGTCATAAAACAAGCTGTTCGCTAGCCAATCCAAATATTCGGGTTTTGCCGCTACCTTCTTATATGCCTCCAGCAGCAAAATCAATGGGATATAGCCACGCACTTTGGCTGAAGAAACCGCATCCGGCGAACTGAGCGAAGAAGCCAGCACATAAATAAATGGATACAAAGTCAAAAGAGCCGCCAGCGCCACCACAATATGGATAAGAATCTCCACCAGTCTTTCGCCCGGTGATTTTTAGTCGTAAATGATTCATAAGCGCCTCCTACCACAAAGTTTCGGAAAACCTTTTGGCAAAACGATTGGCACCATAAATCAAAGCCACCGCTACTGCCGCATTAAAGAGTTCCGCTGCCGTCGCCAAAGGTAATTCCCCAGCTCCAGTGCCGACCGATACACATAAGTACTGATGACATCCGGCGGTTTCGCTAAGTCGCCGGTTGATGCACAGCAGAATCGCCTCATCAACCGACTTCTAACATTCTGCCAATCCGAAGGATTAGCATAATGGTAATCGTTGGCAAAAAATCCGGGAATGGTAACATACTTTAATCGCTGCCAAGCATTTTGCTCCGTCAACATAAGCCGCATCATAAAAGTCGCATATCAATTCCGGAAAAGGCGCAATATACCTACCGCTCCAAAACCTGACTCTTTCCAAATATTCATGCCGGTAAAAATCGCCCGAAAGTATTGAGGCTTGGTTAACTAAATCTTTTTCTCCGCTCAGTTTTTCAATCAGCATATTGACGCATACCATGCGAGAGGCGACAAAAATTAACCACAATTCCGCTACCACCACGATGGACACAAAGTGCGGCAGATAGGTTAAGGTTTGCGTAACATTGCGAAATACCTTATTGCGGATGGAATGAAACATCAGCGCCAAAACAATCGGCACCGGAAACCCAATCAGCAGTCCATAAAGATTGATAATAATTGTGTTTGCGAAATACCCTGACGAGTGGGCGGAAATTAAAAAGGTTTTAAAGTTTTTCCAGTCCTACCCAAGGACTGGCATCAATCCGCTAAACAGACTATATTCTGTAAAAGGCAATAGATTAAACCATACAGCGGTTTTATATTGAAATAAAATACAGAGACAAAAGGCAAACTGCAGCAAATATAGATATTTATCTCTTTTGCAGTCCCGCAACAGTTTTTGCCATACCCTCTCCATCTTCCTGCGCGTTCCTCACAGAATCGGTTTCCTTTCTCTGGATTTTCACGCCAAAACCTCCTTGCTTTCCTTGTGCTTTTTATTATAGACCGATTCTTTCCTACTGTATATTTTCATTATCTAAGATTCGTTGCTATTATCTTTTATTCCCCGAGCTTTATTCTTATTTCCTATCACTTTTTCCCTCACGAACACTTTCGGCATATTGCCCCGGAGAAACCGAGCATATTTTTGAAAATCCGAGATAAAACTGTCTGGTCGAGTTGCAGCCGACCCGCTCAGCCAAATCTTTGATTTTTACTTCTTCCTGCTGTATGAAACTTCTTTGGCTTTTTCTATTTTATACTGATTAAAATAATCCTTAAAGTTTTTCCCCATTGCTTTTTCTTGAAAAAGAATTCAACATATCCTGCCGACAGATGAAACTCTCCGGCAATATCATTAAGCGACAAATCCTGTCATAATTTTCCTGCAAATAAGCCATAATCTCATCCACAATATCGACGCTGCGCTGCTCGCTTTCCTCCGCCGACTGCCGGGTAAATCATCAAACAGCTCATAAATCGCCTGCTTTAACTCGCCTTGATTATGATACATCTTTAATTTGATATAACTCAGTTCCTTTTTCCCGGTTCAACTCCAGCGTCAAATTGCTGAAATGATTTAAAATCCAGTTGCTGGTAGAAACGATTGCAAAAATAAACTTTTGACAGGTGTTGCCGGGAAAAGCTGTTTTTCTCAAAATTATACTCAAAAATACTGTTTAAAAATATTATGAACCTCTGCTCCCTTACCTTGCAGCACATAATCAATTAAGTCTTTTTCCATATCCAAAAGGATAATAGTAGGTTTCATTTTTCAAGGCTTTAATCGCCCGCTCCGTTACCACCGTATAATTATCCCATAAAAACTCATATTCCATAACATTTAACAGGCTTTGAAAAAGTGCGGAATTTCGGCTAAGGTACTGACTCGGCTCGCCGATAATCGTCCCAGATTCGGATTTTAAACATTTCCTCCGCCTGCCGAACTATCTCCGACATTTGGCGGATAATATCCGGTGCAGCTTATCGGGATCAGAAAAACCGCACGCCGGTCATTGTATTCAAACATCTCAAAGTTAAGCCCTTTTTGCCAGTTCTGCCTGTACCCAGCGCAGTATTTGTTTCTTTAGCTCAAAAGCTGCCGTCCGCCGTCGGCGTCCGCCGCATTTCTTCCGTTAAATGATACTGCAGACCGCCAGCACCGCCGGTGTGTTGGGGTTGCCTAAAATACGCGGAAATGCGGCTGATGCAAAAAGCTCTTCCTGCCGGAATCAGTCCTAAGCTGAGTTCCCGTAAAAACTGAGTTTTTCAGCTTTTTCACTGATTGGCGCTGATCGTTTCTTTAAAAATGACGAGCCGATTCCTGCATTTCTTTGGTACGATTTGGATATCTCACTCGTTCACAATCGGCACATCCGCCGCTCCCTGTTCCAGTGTTTGCACTACTTCATAAACCGGCCGGTAAATATTACGGCTCAGTAAAAGCCAGTCCAAGCCCGCCCGCCAGCAGCGTGCGCACAGCAGAGAGCGCCTTGCAAGAGCTTTTTGAGTCTGGCGGCATCTTTTCACGGTCCATCACGCAAAGCATACACCCAACCGACTTCCGGAACTTCACTTTTTGAGTGCATGCAAAAGTTATCCAATTGAGCAGTATCAACGGTTTTATCCTTCGCCTGCAACATTTTTCTATCATACTCGCTCTTCTCCGCTCGCCAGCAGAACCTTATCCTTGGCTAAAATATCAAAAGCCCTGTCCCCGTGTTTCTCTCGAACTGCGGCATTAAATTATTACCGGCAAACCACAGATAAAAAGCAAGCTGATTAGGACCGCCTGCCTACTCTCTATTCCTGCATAAAGAGATTCCCCACCCTCGTCGGTCGGTAGCGCAATGACCTGCTTATCCATTTTGAGATAGCTGCTGCGGCAAGTTTTCCCACTGCTAGCAGACTCCTCGCTGGCATATCGCCGCAAATACCGTCCCCATTCGACCGTTGACTGCGGCGTAATCAGCATCGTCGCATTAGGCTTAGCAATACTAATCATATAACCAAGTCTGGAAAAAGCGTCTAAATGGCTGAGATAGTTCTTTATGCACCTTTAACACATTGTAATAATTCAGCTCGCTTACGCAGTCTGCCAGTGCAGTCGATTTCTTCGTTTCGCTTTAACTGTTCCTTGACAGTACGGGCAATTTCTAACTGATTATCTATTCTGGAGGCCGCCTCACCCTAAAAAGGATTTTGCCTGCCGTTTCGCCTCCGTCTGGTTTAACTGATTTTGCATATGCACATAAAAGGCAATCAGGCTTGCATAAAATAATCACAATCCCTGAAAATGCCAAAATAATGAAAGTATTTTGATTTCATAATTTCTACCCCCAAAAACAAGTCTTTTCTGTCATTTTATTCATAGGCACCTCTTCTTTTTCTGCTATTTTATCATTATACTAAAACTTCCCTCCGGCACAAGCTCTTTCCCTTTTTCTTCTCCTTTTCCGGACAGCAATGGATAAAAATCCAATTCTCGCGTTGACGCCGGCACAAAGTTCGTCTATAATACCCTATGGTAATGTAGTTAAAAATGCAATACAACACATGATTCATCAGGAGAAATCATGGAAAAACAAATGTTTAAAACCGGGAAAGGGCTAACCATTCTCAGAGTCTTTTTCTTGTTCTGATTTTGGCGGCAGCTGCTGCTGGCTGTGGCTGATTAAAGGTGGCTTTAACCGGAGAAAATATTATCACCGCCGATACTTTCGGTCAATACGTTTATGTGGATGTCAAATACGCCAGCTATCCTTTTTCGGCGAAGACGACAAAAGGCAATCAATACTTATTTATCAGTACCGAAGATACCAATCGTGAACTTCTGCATGATTATATGTTTCGCATTTCCAAGGAGGGCTATGAAAAACTCCGGCCTGAAGGAATTGATTGAAGCGAATTATTCCGGAAAAAGCAATACTTTGCCTCTTCTCCGCCTGCATGAGCTGCTAAAAGCCCCCACCACCGAGTTTAAAGATTTGGCGGCAGTCTTACGGCGCTTATGTCGGCAATGACTCAATTGAAGATCCGTTTCAATACTTAGGTAATGCTTACCTTGAGTATTCTACCGGCAGTAAGTTCTGGGAGCATTTGGACATTCAAAGCTGGATATTTTTACTTGTTCTGATTATCATTATGGTGAGTGCTATCGTAGAAATGGTTAACGTGTCTTAAACGGCAAGCAAAAAGACCGTAAAATCGCTCTTTGTCGTCTGCACTACGCAAACGATCCGGAATACGCTCGGGGCTGGAAGAAATCAATCTTCCGGAAACTCTTGATGTTAAACCATGCAAATGTTATAGTACCCCCAATTACATTGTAAGCTATCAAGACGGACTGGAAGTTTTCCGGATTGATCAGATTCAGGAACTGTACGGCTATGATAAAAGCAGCAGCAATTTGGCACTTGGTCTTTTTATTCGGCGTCTTTGCCAGCCATCAGACCAAAGCACCATCTGGTTGCCATTACTACGGATAACGAGGCACATATGTTTTGCTGCTTTGGTCAGCGCCGGCAAGTTCTAATCACGTTGTTTCCTACCTGCTGCAACGGAAATATTCTTTTTGAGGCCGCAGCGGCATACCGGGCTACACCTGTAGAGCGGGAGCTGGAGGCTCTGAACTAGCACGAGTTGCCGGTTTTTACGGTGGCTCCGATGTCTGGAAAAGGTCCGGACCAGCGATAGCTTCTTGCTCAGCTTCCCCAATCGTAAAAGCTGCCTTTCATCGGCAAACGCCATCGACAGAAAATAGAAAACACCCTCGTCGTTTCCTACTTTGCACAGACCGCAAAGTTAGATTTTGTCTAGAGGCAGTCTATATCATTTCACTATTCTCTCCGAAACAGCTCCATAAACTCCTCGGCAGATAGTTTTCAAAAGCCTTACCGTCGCCGTCAATAAACTGCTCGGCTAAGCTCCACTTTTTATTTTGCAATTCAAAAATCCGCTCCTCAATCGAATCGGCAACAATCATCGAATAAACACTAACCGACTGGCGCTGGCCAATCCGGTAAGCCCTATCGGCTGCCTGGTTCATCGCCGCCTTGTTCCACCATGGATCAAAATGAATCACCGCCTGTGCCTCGGTCAGGTTTAGTCCGGTACCGCCGGCTTTGAGCGAGATGAAACACCAAAGCGCCCGACGAAAATCCTGCACCGACTGATGGCGCTCTTCACTTCGGCGTTGCCCCTGCAAAATCCGATAAGACAAATCGCAGCCGGTCAAGCTCCGCCGCCAAAAGTTCTAACACCTTAGTAAAGGAAGATTAAAATCTGCTGATTTTGGCTCATCAGGTCTAACACCAGCCGAATACAAGCCTTGACCTTGCTACCGGTTTGCGAAATCCCATTCTCTACTAAGCTGCGGTCGCAGCACAATGAGACGTAAACGAGTTAAAAAGTGCCAATACCTCCACTCCAATCTCGCCGCCATTTTCCCCCAGCATCGTCCGAATCGTTTGCGAAACAGACGCCTCCATTGCTGTATACACCGCCGTTCTTCGTCTGTCAATTCCACCGTAAAACCTTTTCCACCTTTTCGGCAAATCCGTCAGCACCTCTTTTTCAGCCGGCGCAAAATAAAGGGCGAAGTCAGTGCTTTTAAACGATCCGCCGCATCACTTTTTCTCCTCGCACAATCGGCAGTTCCAATTTCTTGCGAAAACGAGCATAAGAATAAAAGATACCCCGGCATCAAAAAGTCAAATACCGACCGAGAGTTCTGCCAAATTATTTTTCAATCGGCGTGCCCGATAGTGCCAGCCGGTGCTCACTCGATAAGAGCTTCGCTGCCTTGGCGGATTTGGTCTGCGTATTTTTAATCCGGGCTGCGACTCGTCCAAAATCACATAATAAAAAGCTCATCGCCTGTAGCTCCGACAAAGTCCCGTAGCAAATAGTCGCAACCTGTTACCAAAAGCTGATATTCTCCCGCCGACTCCACAGCCGGCTCCGCTCCTCTTCGTCCCCAGCACGCACGCTACCCGCATTTCCGGAAAAAGCGAGCCGCCTCGTCCCGCCAATTATAAATCAGCGACGCCGGACAAATCACCAGCGACGGCTTGCTATGCTGCTCCGCCGCTAACACGGTCCAGGTTTGCAGCGTTTTTCCCAGCCCATATCATCCGCTAAAACACCATTTAAGTTTAAAGCTCTCCAGTAGTTTAGAAACTGAACCCCCTCGACCTGATACGGTTTTAACAATTTTCGCTGCCGCCGGCTGAAGCAAACCCCGCCGGTGAATGTTCCCGAAACTTTTCCTGAATCGCCTGCACATCTTGTTCAAACCAGACTGGCGGCTTTTCCGCCGCCAGCGAAAAACAGCTGCTGCATCGGCAGGTAATCGCACCCTTTGCCAGCTCCTCCGGCGAAATATTTTGATTTTTCGGCAAAGTCCGACAGCTCCTGGAGACGCCGCATCCAGTTTAATGGTTTCGCCGCTTTTCGAGCTTATGATACTCTCTTTTCCGGCGAAAGCTCTTTAAAATAGCGGCAATTTCCTTTGCCTCTATCTCGTTAAACTCGATATCCAGCTTTAAGACACTTCCGTTTTTGCCGCACCGACAGCGCCGGGAGCAACTCGGTGAAAACATCGCTGATACGCCTTTAGCTCCTCGATACCCTAAACCTCGCCATAATTCTCCAGCTCTCTTGTCAGCTCATTGAGCCACAGCTGGTCTACTCCGGAAGTGATGATACGCTCCGTTTTTCAAAAACATCCGCTAAGCTCCAGTGCCTCTTCAGCTTCCCTGCTAATGCCGAATCTTCCGCCCGTCAATCTCAATCCGAATACTATTTTTCTCCAAATCCAGCTTAAAAGCCAGTGGCTCTTGTATCGCATCTACTCCGTTCCCACGATCACCAGCGCCTGCATCTCCGGCAAGAGCTTTCGTCGAAAACAATCGGTGCAGACGCACCATTGCTCAAATATAAGAGTTCGGTAATGCAGAGTATCCGGAAAATGAACCTCTCCAGGTATGCCCGCTAATCCGGTAACCGTACCGGTCTGTCAAAAGAAATGGTGCCGGCATATCCTCGTGATCAATCTGATAAAAGCCATACTCTAACGGCACAATCCTTAACGCCGGGTGATACTCCCTTTCCGTCAGGTCGGCATCATAAAATAAGCTCCGGATTTTCACTGATCAAACAATTCATCTACACAGGTGCCTCCGTCAGCGGCAAAAAGCCGGATCAAAGCTCCGGCGCGCTCGGCACTGCCGTAAAATACCAATCAGCCGCCAAGCCTCCTCTGTAAAAGGCACTGCGTTTGTGAAAATGCTAGCTTTTGCCCTGCGATAAAACTCCTCCGCATCAAGGCGCTGACTGCGATAGGTTCTTTAATTTATAAGCAAAGTCCGCTCCCACCCTTAAAGTACAGTGCCGGCTCATGCATATCGGTATCATCACTTTCATACGAAAAATACGCCTGTATCTCACCCCGCTCCTCCGGCGGTTCGATTTGACAGGGGCGGACGATGCGCAGCGCCAGCGCCAAATGTCGGAAATAAGTGCTTGTTCGATTGGCATAATATTGATATCTTTGTTTGGTCAGACGGGTTTCCTTTTCGGCAATCGTTTCTGCCGGCGCACCGGCAAAAGATGCGTGTCCGTCGCTCTTCGTCAAACAGAGGAATGTTTTTATCAGTAAATGCTGTTGATTGAGGCAAGAACAGCATTTACATGCAGGCAAAATCTGGTGGCGAGCAAGAGCTGCTCCTCGCTGCAGGTGCAGGCAAAGTTATTGATACTCCCATCGTGTTAAGCAAAATACTCGGATATTCCGTTTCATATCCAGCGTCCATTCTCCGCCCGCCCGGTACACGCCGTTTTGGCAGACGCATAACCTGTCTGCTGACCAAATGAAACCTTCGATCCGTTACTAAGCGTCCTTGGTAGTAAAACGCAAAATTTCTTTTCCGGGGAACTTTAAAAATCGGCAAAATCACGCTCTGCCATCTCATCCTCCGGCTCTAAAGCACAAAGGACCGCCGCCATATGCTTGCAGTACATTCCGGACTGCGCATAAGGACAAGTGCACTGCGCCTGTGCCAATCCGGTCTTGCTTTTAGCGAATGCTAACCCGATAGGTACTGCCGCTTCCGTCTACATAGGCAGAATAGGTATTGCCTTTCTTGGTCAGCTAATCACCCTGCCTTCTTGACAATACCGCTCTCCCCGCTTTTAGAATATGCGGCAAAAATAAGCTTTTCAGTCCATGCTGCTCTCCTTCTCTATCCCAGACTCTGTAATGTTTTCTTTTCGTATCCTTCGATTTTCATCAGTTCTATCTAAACCCCTACGAGTTCTCCTGCTTCAAAGCCTTGCTTTTTCGCTAGCCTCTCAATATTTCCCCGAAGCGGCAGCTCTTTGGGATGCATCTTAAGCCCAAAGGTACCGTTCTTTTTCCCGCCACCCGTATAGAGCGGACACAGCAATCTTTTAAAATCATCTCTACAACCCAGACACTCCAAGGGTTTCCTACCGGCTATTTTTCCGGAAGAGCCCGACCGGGGTGGCAGGTAAAATAAAGGATTTGATACTCGTTTCGGATTTCCTGTAAAAGCGCAGTCCCTTTTTCCATACCGGCTTGATCCCAATTCACAAAGGGATCGTCCAGCACCAGAAACGGCTTTTCGTGGGGATACATCACCTTCACCAGCGCCAGTCGCATACAAAATCCAATCAGGTCTTGCCTGCCGGTACTAAAAACTAATCTCCCTCTGCAAGCCCACTTCTCGCAGCGTTAAATGTAAGTCAGCGTCCAAAAAATAATCTCCGCCCGCCTGTCCGGTCAGCCTTTGATAATATTCCTTATGCACTCCAGCAGCGGAGCACTATATTTTTGCGTAAACAAGCTCCGAGCCTGCTCCAAACTGCTTGGTTTTTGCAGAGTATCCCATGCGCCGCTGCATAGTCCGTCTGCGCTTCCATGAGCTTACTTTCTGCCGCTAAAATCATTTCTCTCTGTGCCTGAATGGCAAGCGGCTGCCGGTCTATTTCGGATAGCGTATCGTCCATGGTTTTCGGCAGACAGACAAGCTGGAAAAGCCCGTCCGCCACCCCCGTCTTTTTGCTCTTCCGCTCTTACGTTAGCCGGAACAGGCACTCCCTCTACCGCCTGCGTTTCCGCAAAGGCATCGTATTCCCTCGATATTGTTCCCATTCGTACAAAAGCAAGGGCATTTTCTCCGCTTGATAGGGGCATCGCCATATCCGGCAAAAATCCATTGCCGCCTTTTCCACTACGATGGCTACGCTTGTTTCTCTATTTCTGCCCGCTCTTTTTCTCTGCCGGTATTCTTGCTCTTTGCTTATTGACTTGGCAACGACTTTTTGGAAAATGCCAAACAGCGGTAGCCCGCCGGCAACAACCGCCAAAACAATCGCCACTACCGGCTGCCAAAGCAGCAATCCAAAGCGTTATCGCCAGCAACGTCCCGCTATCAGCAAACAAAATGGCTATTTTTCTTTGCTGCCGAAGCCTTCGATTTGCCGCTCCAACTCCTGTGCCGCTCGCGATCGCTTTGCTCGCTTTTTGCTCTATCGCCAGCTTTTGCCGCCAGTTCTTTATTTGCTCCATCAGCTCCTGCTCGGTTGTGCCAGCCTTTTTGTAAAAATCTTCTCAGTACTTCTGAGTCTGGCGGCTTCGGCGGCGGTCAGCTGCTGCCCGCCATTTCCTGCTGGAGCTTTGCCCGCCACTGCTCGCTTGTGCCTGTAACAGTTCCTCTTCCCTGCGATCCAGCTCTGCTCCTTGCTTGATTTCTTCGGTCAGCGCCGTCATTTGCTCGCTGAGCGCCAGTGAAACGGCGCTGCCACGCTGCGACCATTTAATTCTGCTAATTTTTTGGTTAATTTGTCCATGGCACTATCATAGTCGCCAGGGTCGGCAACGCTTTCGGATATCTTGCCCAGCTTTGCCTGAATCAGCGGCGTTGTTTCCATGCTTTTTGGCATCATTTTTGGGCAATAAACAGGGTGCGGGCAAAAGGCTGGGCAGCATCAATTTTGAAAAATCTCCTCCCGATGTGCTCACTAAAATCGTGACTAATCTGATTCAGCAGCCCCATCTCGCAGTTCAAAACATCTTTGCCTTGGTTGATGCCAAAGCTGCGACTGGGCCGGTAGCTTTTGCCCTGTGACCTGAAAGCTCAGCTCTCCACCGCCAGCCGCCGCCCTGCCAGGGTGCATAGCGCTTGCGCTCATTGGAAACTCATCCTGCCGCCGCTCACCGGCAAAGCCATGAAAAGCATCACCCGAAGAAAAAGCTGCCAAAGTGCTTTTCCCCCAGCCGATTCTCCTCACAATATTGCTCTTTTCGGTAAAGGAAAAGCTCTGGCGGCTAAAGTTTTCACAAAAGCCCTCAATATAACAATCCAGCAGCTTCATTCCATCACCTCGCCGCTGTAATGCCGCAGACCATATTGAATCATCTCGGCTTTTCTTCCCTCCGTCAAGCCTTCCTGTCGCTGCAGCAGCCGAACCAGTCACCCTTTAGCGTCGGCTCTTTTCGTAACGCCGGTAATCTACCTTCCAGCGTGCTGATCATCAAATCTTAAAGAAATAAAACCTGTTCCGAGAGCTGCTGACTTAGCATTTCCACGTCCTTTTCCGCTCCGATTTCTTGCCTGCCGGTTAAAATCAGCTTTTAGCATATCGTCAGCGGCAAGAGACTTTCTCCTGCAAAAAGCCGCTCAATCTTGCCGGCAGTCTCGCTACTGCTGTAGCAAGTGCTGATATCTACCGTCAGCTCGCTAAAGCGGCGCCCTGCCGCCGGCACAAGGTATGCGCGGTAGCTGCCTTGTCTGCTCATCAATCTCTAACAGTACAAAAGCCATGCTCTGCACTCATCAAAACCCTCTCGCCTCTAAGCGACCGCTATAGCAATAGCTCGTTCGATCCAGCTTTTTCTTTTTGATAAAGCATGCGATACTTCAGTGCCAATAGTCAATCCCTATGCTGCAAGGCTTTCAGAGAAATACTTTCTGCTCCGCTAGCTTCCGATTTGACCCGTCACGGTACCACGATATAAGCACCGGCTGTCTAATGTCAAATCCTCCTACCGCCGGTGCAGGTTTTGGTCGGTTAATTCCAGCCCGCCAATCACAAGATTGCCTGCGCCGCCGGCATTCGCCGTATAATACGTCAGTCCGAGCCAAATAGCATAGGTTCGGCGGAAGCTCAGTCAATTCATTTAAGAAGAGGACGCATCGTGATTGCCCCGCAAATAGTAAAAATCAATGTGCGGATAGGCGGTAATGCTCTCATAAACACGCTGCTAGCCAGTGCCGAAATCCGGTCGCCGTCAAACAAATCACCGGCAATCACCGCCCCCACTTCATTTTGGGCGGCAAACTCCAGCATCCGGCGAAAGGTATGGAGTAGCCTCTCCGCCGCTGTCGGCTTTCGTCTCCGGCGGCAAATGCGCCGTCATTTTGAATCAAATGCACATCGGCGCAGTGAATTATCTTATCGCCCTCCTAAGTCAGAGTCCCATTCTCTTGCCCTAAATATGTCTGCTTTTTCAAGTACAGACAGACAACCCACGGCATTTTCGGCAAAACCGCGAAAATCAGCATAGCCAAACTCCGGCTGATAATAGCACAGAATCCACTCAGCGCGCCGTTCCATGCGTGCCGATGTGCAATGTTCTTCCCTTCATACCAATGCCAACGCTAACTTCCACCGCTCTGATATTGCGCTTCCTGGACCTGGCGCAGGCTCTCTCGCCGGGCAGCCTTATGGTTAAAATCACCTGCCAGTGTCCGTCGAGCCTCAAAACTCTTCAATCCATTCATCGATCTTTCCGCCAGTCTTCGCACAGCTGAAACGTCAGCTGTTTTCCTCGGCAAAAGGCCGCAGTCGCATCCATGCTCCGCCGGTCGTGGCTGGACAGCAGAGATCTGAAATATTTTATCCGCAAAACCGAGTAACCAGCCCTGGTCTTTTAAGCCTTGCTCGCTTTTAACGGGCGGATTTGCGTTCATCATGATTGGCATAATCAGGCTTGGAGCATACCGGGCAAAATAGAGCTTTCTCTGTCATACTATATCTCCAGTTCGTTTAAGAGTCTACGCACAGTCGCTGAGCTCTTTGCTAGTAAGGTTACGCCCTGTGCCCATTTTCATGTGCCGGATCACTCTCGAATATCATAGTTTGGCGAGGCTTGTCGTTCCAGCTAACTAAAGTTCAGCTCCTTCGTCCAGCCCTTGGCTGACTCAGTCAGCACGCCGATTGTTTTTAATTTTCAAATGTAATATCTGCATTTCATTGCTCCTTTTTAATCCCAGCGCTCCCATTGGTCATTGGGTACTTCCCATTCCATATGCTCCTGAGCTGCTAGCTCATGTTCTTGCCGCACGCTCTCATCTTCTATCTCCGCCCTGCTGGTGCCGATCCGTGCTAAGTCAAACAGCCGGTCGTCGCGCAGGCTCTTCACAGCCCACCTTTTGCCGGCAGACTTCATGCTGAATCTTCCGTCCGTAAAAGCAAACTCGCCGGTAATTTGAATATTACTCAGTTCCTCTTTTGGAAACGATAATTGCATGATTGGGGAATTAAAGTGTAGTTAAATAACGCACTGATTTTCCGGGGCTTACAGCCGCTTCATATAAACATACCCGCCGTCTGTACATATGGATCATTCCGCCAAACACACCAAATACAGCAGATGTTCTATCTGCCCTTCCGGTTTCTGACCATTTGGCTCCAATCCTCCCAGCGCATATTTTGGCGGATTGATGCCAAAATAACCCGCCAAAAGTAACCGGAATATCAATCGTTTGTGCTAAAGCGCCGCAGCGCTCGCCCCTGTTTTTCGTTTCTGGGATCGTATGACGGCAAATGCGACGATTCCTCGTATAAACGCATAATATTTTTGCCGATATAGCCATGCTCCCCGAGCAAAAAGCCATGGTCATGTATTGACAATCGCATCGTGTCCTTCCACAAATCCATACTGATCGCATCGTATCCAGAGTTTGCCCAAATAAGCATCGCACAAAGCCGCATATTCACTAACGGATATGCCGGATTACTCCTTGTCCTCAATGAACCCGTAATCCGGCCAGTCAAAATGCTTGCCCGTATATTCATCACGGATATAGCTTTTGAAAAATCAGGCTGTGCAAAGAACGGCTCATGCGGATCAAAACACTCAATTTGCAAAAACCAGTTATCCTCGGCATAAGAGCGCTGAATAAAATCACAGACCTCTTTCCATGGTCAAGTATTGCGGCATTTTTCTTCGCTTGTCCAGCATAGCATGACTTTACCCAGTCCTGCCTCAGCGAGGATTACCGGTTCGTTTGGAATCATTGTCCGGAACTCGCCGGCGCTGCTACCTGCCAATCATGGATCGCCCCTGCCCCCTGATCATTTCAGAGCTGCTGTATCTTTGCAGATAGGAATTGCCGCCGTCTTCCCAATAGTGAAAATGGTCGGTTACAATATGGCTATATATCCCTTTTTGGTCATTTCCTCAAACAAAGAAAGTCCTGCGGGCTGAGCGCTCAATCCGAATGTAAAAATGTGGTCTGCCGGTATGCGGCTCCCGCCTTGCCGGCATCACAGGGCAGAGCTCGCATAAAGGTGTCAAAGGTTACCGTCTTTTTGTGCCAATCGCTCAAAAATTGGAAGCTTTGTCCAATCGCTAACCGTAATTCGGCAGATAGTTCCGGTTTAATGAGGTCAAACATCAGCATGATTGCTTTTCATTTTTCGTTTCCTTTTTCAACTGTCAGTTCATCGTTTCCCATTTTCCTGCTTGTTAATACATAAAATAAAGCGAGCAGCAATCCATGCCCGCTCCATTCTCTTTCTCTGTTGTTACCGAGCATTTTTCTGCGTTTTCGCCGCCGGTTTCTTAAGAGCAGAAGAAGAACTTTAGCGACTGGGCTCCTCTATCATTATAAAAAGATTCGCTTTTCTATTTTCGCTACATCCTTTATTTTGCAGTTTTACGCTTTGTCAATTACGATTTCGTCAATCCAAATGAATTAGGGGTTAAGTTTCGAAAGAAGCTGCGCGATAAAAGAATCAGAGTAATATGTTTGATTCTACTTTATTATCTTGCTTGATTCCACACTCAAATGTATTCTTTGTGTGTTCTGTCTGGCGAGGCGATATGCTGAGCTCATCTGTTTTTAGAAAGGAATCATGCTATGTACCAAACCTTAGAAACTCCGGTTGCACCATCGCGAAAAACGGTGCCTTTCTTCTTTTTACTTTTTGTCTATGCGAGAATCCGATCGAGATATTCCGGCTTTGGAAAAGGAAAACGTTTATAATTTTTGATTTGAATTTTGTCTACCGCTTGATATTTCTTTTTCTGATTCTATGTTAGCCAATATTCTTGTTTCTGTTCATTCAGCCGATTATGCTCCTCTCACTTACCTGCACCAGTGCCCAATGGTCATTCCTCATCAACATAAGTTTTTGCGGCGCATTATGGTATGCAGCCCCATACTTGCGGGACGATGTTCATGTTACCGTTCCGATGCGTCGGCATACTCACTTAGTAAAACTGTTGTGATAAGGGCCGAAACCGTAAGCCCTACTCGGTATCTGACTTGGTGGTATATCGGTTTTTGCCCTTACGCTTTATCTTGATAATATGCTGAGTTTTCCTATGGGAAAGTTTATTTTCTGTATAGGCAAACAGCGCAGATTATCTTGATAGTTTGCTGCGTTTGCCTATGGGAAAGCTTGCTTTCCATATAGGCAGAGAGATAGCGAACATCAGGATAGCCATCTATCTTGATAATCTGTTTTTGTTTTCTATATAAGAGCTTTCTCTTATATGAAAAACAACAAACCACACTTTGCTCAACAAAAAGGAGGACTTCCTATGCTATCAGGCAAACGAAAAACCGCTACGAACAAATGCCCATCAGCGCTGCGGTAACAGCGGCCTAAAGCTTTCGGCACTGGCTCACGGCATGGCAAAACTTCGGCCGAGAGGCGATATCTCTCAAATGGAGCAAATCTGCCGGACGGCCTTTGACCAGGTATCACCTATTTTTGATTTGGCGAACAATTACGGCTATCCCTATACTGGTACGGCTGAGCTAAAACTTCGGCACCATCCTAGGTCTGGGACAGTACCGCAATGAACTGTGCATCGCTACCAAAGCCGGTCATAATATGTGGCTCCGGTCCCCTACGGCACCAAAAACGCGCTCGCCAAGTACCTGATCACTTCTTTGGAGGACAGCTTAAGCGAATGGATCTCGACTATGTTGATATTTTTATCATCATGTCTCACGATCCGGAAAACTACCGCTGGAAGAAACGGCACTGGCACTGGATCACGTAGTTCGTCAGGGAAAAGCGCTTTATGTCGGTATTTCCAATTACAATCAGAGACAGACCAAATTGCTAAGATTTTCAAAAGAGCTGAAAACGCCATTTATTGTCAACCAGCCCTCTTATTCCATTCTCAATCGCTGGATTGAAGACGATGGTCTAAAAAGCTATGCTGCTCAAAAACGGCATTGGCTTGGCGGTATATTCGCCACTGGCGCAGGGCTATTAAGCGGTCGCTACTGAGACGGCGTGCCGGAGGATTCCCGCTACTACAAAGCCAATACCGGACTGAAACAAAAAGCGGCGCAAGACATGAAGATTCGCCTGATTGAGCTAAACTTTTTAGCGCAAAGCGAGACAGACATTAGCACAAATGGCGATTGCCTGGTTATTACAGGATAAGAGCGATTACCTCGGTTATCATCGGTGCCAGCCGGCGGAGCAAGTCACAGAAAATATAAAAGCGTTGGAAAACCTGCAGTTCACTGCTCAGGAATTAAAAAGAAATCTATATTTTAACTACCCAAAAATTGGATAAAGAAAAGAAGCAACAAATGGCTTTCTCTGCACCACGCAGGGAAAAGCCATTTCTATTGCACTATTAACTCTATTTTGCTGCCTGCGAGGCTTCACTTCGTTTTATCCACGCCTCGCCACGCCTTTCTTCTACTATCTGATTCGTAGCAAAGGACTCCCTTTCGGACAACCAAAAACTGTCATCCGAAAGGGAGTCTATCTTCAAACGCTTATTACCGGTTCCCCTTAAAAACTGACTATACTTAAACACAATCGTTGCCAGCGGCGAAACCTTTGAACCAATCGAATACTCCTTGCCGTCATACGGTATCATTTCGCTATGAATTGGCTGTTCGTTGCAAATTCCGCTGCCGCCGTACTTAACATCATCACTGTTTAAGATTTCAGTATAAACACCCTCGTACGGCACACCAATCCGGTGTAAGGTCTTAGGCACCGGCGTAAAAATTACTCACCACCACGATGCAATCATTCGGATTATCCGCCCTTGCGAACAAAGGAAACGATACTTTCATCCGAATCCTGACAGTTAATCCACTCAAAGCCCAAATAATTATAATCCATTTGCCACAACGCCGGTTCTTTCCGGTACAGTGTGTTCAAATCCCGAACGTACTCTTTTTAACTGCCGGTGCTTATCGTATTCCAGCAGATTCCAGTCTAAGCTCTTATTTTCTGTCCATTCATCAAACTGTCCAAACTCACCGCCCATAAACAGCAGCTTTTTGCCGGGATGTCCGTACATAAAGCCATACGCACACCGGAGATTGGCAAACTTTTGCCAGTAATCGCCCGGCATTTTTCCAATCATCGAACCTTGCCATGCACCACTTCATCATGGCTCAGCACCAAAATAAAGTTTTCCGTATAAGCATAAATCATACTGAAGGTCAAATCATGATGATGATATTTACGATGAATCGGTTCTTTTTCAATGTAGCGCAAAAAGTCATTCATCCAGCCCATATTCCATTTAAACCCAAAACCCAAGCCGCCCATATCCGTCGGCCGGGACACACTATGCCACGAGGTCGACTCTCGGCAATCATCATTGCGTGCGGGTTTCTCTGATAAACTATCGAGTTTAGATGTTTAAAGAACTCAATCGCATCCAGGTTTTCCCTTGCCGCCATGGGGATTTGGAACCATCTCGCCGCTTTCCTTGCCGTAGTCTAAATATAGCATGGATGCCACTGCATCCACTCGCAAGCCGTCAATATGAAACTTCTCAATCCAGTATAAGGCATTGGCAATCAAGAAGTTCTTGACTTCATTCCTCCATAGTTGTAAATCAAGGTTCCCCAGTGCGGATGCTCTCCCTGCCGCCTGTCAGCATGCTCATACAGTGCCGTTCCGTCAAAGCGAATCAAGCCATGAGCGTCCTTAGGAAAAATGCGCCGGTACCCAGTCTAATATCACACCTATGCCATGTTGGTGCAAATAATCCACAAAATACATAAAATCTTCCGGTGTGCCAAAGCGGGAAGTCGGTGCATAATATCCCTGTTACTTGATATCCCCACGAGGCGTCCAGCGGATGCTCGGTTACCGGCATCAACTCAACATGAGTATATCCCATTTCTTTGACATATTCTGTCAGTTCTTCGGCAATCTGGCGATAATTCAAAAAGCCGTTCTCCCCCACTACGCCGCCACGAACCCAAATGCAGCTCATAAATTGCTAACGGCGAGTTTAAAGATCTTTCTTCTCCTTTGCCTTGTGCCATTCTTCATCTTGCCACTGATAGCGGTTAATATCAAAAGTAATGGACGCTGTTTCCGGTCTTTTTCGGCATAAGCGCCATAGGGATCATATTTTTCAAAAACATAGCCCTCTTGCGTCCGAATTTCATATTTATAATGTTCATTCTCTCCTAAGCGAGGAATAAATAACTCAAAAATGCCGCACTCCTGTAACCGCCGCATCGGGAAAAATTCTGCCGTCCCAGCCGCAGAAATTACCGACAACCGAAACCCGAACCGCATTGGGTGCCCAAACAGCAAAAAGCACTCTTCACTCCGTTTACTTCCATAATATGGGCGCTGAGCTTTTCATAAATCTGATAATGGTTCCCCTGTGCAAAACAAATATTTATCCAAATCACTAATCACCGGGGCAAAGCTATACGGATCTTCTCTCACCCAAGCATTGTCCTGATGATCGGTGTAATGCAGTTCATAATCTATTTTTCGGGCAGCTCGAGTAAAAAGCCGTTTTCTCTGACTTTCTCCAGCGGAAACGTCTGACCGGTCTTTTTATCAACCGCCGAAATCGTCTTGGCAAAAGGCTGATAGGCGTTAATATAGTATTTCCTCCCATGGATGAATGCCTAAAATATGATGAGGATCGGTGCATGTCTGGCACCGGTTGTTCATTCATTTCATCAATGTTAATATAGTCTTTCATAAATCCATCCTCCCTAATTCATCTTTTTGTCACACATGACGCATAGCCCTGCCTTTTACTGCAAAAACCAAATCCAAACGTCAGAAATTCCCGTCCGATTGCGATTTCTGCTGCCTGTTCTTAGCCGAAAAAACATTTTTGCCTCTGTTTTAACAAAAATATCACTCTAATACTGCTTTTTCTCTGCAATACTTACAAGAATTATTATATCATAGATTTTAGGATTTTACTAATCACAACTAAAAATAAATGTACTCTTGATAAAACGGAAACCTTTGTTTCCATTTTCGGCAGGTAAAATTACCATTTTCTCCCACTTTACCTGCATAGAAGCAGAAATATGCCGTACACGTTATGGAAACCATGATTTTATATTTCTCCAAAGCTTACCAACACTATTTAACAAAGAACCTTTATTCTTCAAAAGCTTACCAACACTAGTTTGACAACGAACCAAAAATAGAACTCTTATCGCAAAAGCTTATTGTTCCGCTACATTATAAGGTGAGAGCAGCGACACCATCTCACCTTAAACCCTGGTATGTCTCTAAAACTTACCAACACCATTTGGACAAAGAACCAATATCCCAGAGAAATACAGCAGCCACCGCATCCGATAAAGCTTTCGTAGCGATGAGAGACTTTGAACCTCCGACACTGCGGTATGAGACCGCATGCTCTAGCCAACTGAGCTATCATCGCCATATAAAATTGTATTTTGCTTTTGTGAAAAGGATTTGCTTTTCAATCAATCCCCCGCTTAAAACACCCTTTTCCTAAAATCGTTATGATTTTTGAAAATGGGCGCTACAGGGGCTCGAACCTGCGACCCCCTGCCTGTAAAGCGGGTGCTCTCCCAGCTGAGCTAAGCGCCCATAACGACCCAAAGACTCGAACTGACCTCCGCCGTGACAGGGCGGCGTTCTAATCGATCTGAACCATTGGGCCAAAAAGTCACTAACAGGGGTGTAGGACTCAGAACCCACGACATCCGGTTTTGGAGACCGACGTTCTACCAACTGAACTATACCCTTCAGTTCTTTGTGTTAAAACACAAGCTTGATAAAGCGTTCTATAATATCAAATAAGAAAAATAACGGATGCTCAGACAAAATGTCAAGCGCTTTTCATTCATATACAATCTTGACTTCCAGGAAAGTCTCACTAGACTTTCTTGGTTCAAGACCTCGACCGATTAGTATCCTCAGCTGAGTGCATTACTGCACTTACACGCGAAGCCTATCAACCCAGTCGTCTTCTGGGGGTCTTACTTTTCTGAATGGGATATCTTATCTTGAGGGGGCTTCACATAGATGCCTTCAGCGTTTATCCCTTCCCAACTGGCTACTCTGCTATGCTCTTGGTAAAAACAACAGATTCACCAGGGTCAGTCCATCCCGGTCCTCTCGTACTAAGGACAGCTCCTCTCAAATATCCTGCGCCCACGACGGATAGGACCGAACTGTCTCACGACGTTCTGAACCCAGCTCGCGTACCGCCTTTAATGGGCGAACAGCCCAATACTTTGGGATCGAATTCAGCCCCAGGATGCGATGAGCCGACATCGAGGTGCCAAACCACTCCGTCGATGTGAACTCTTGGGAGTGATTAGCCTGTTATCCCCAGGGTAGCTTTTTATCCGTTGAGCGATGGCAATCACTTTCTTACCACCGGATCACTAAGTCCCACTTTCGTACCTGCTCCACTCTGTCGGTGTCACAGTCAAGCCATCTTATGCCTTTACACCTCTGAGATGATTCCTAACCATTCTCGAGATGACCTTTGAGCGCCTCGATACCCTTTCGGAGCGACCGCCCCATGATCAAACTCCCCACCTGACACTGTCCCAATACCAGCTTTATGGCATCTGGTTAGAAACCTAATACTGCAAGGGAGGTATCCCAACATCGACTCCGCCAAGCCTGACGGCCTAACTTCTCAGTCTCTCCTATCCTGTACATCCAGTATCAAGTCCCAATATCAAGCTAGAGTAAAGCTCCATGGGGTCTTTCCGTCCTGTCGCGGGTAACTGGCATCTTTACCAGTACTTCAACTCACCGGGCGCGTTGTTGAGACAGTGCCCAAATCGTTACGCCTTTCGTGCGGGGTCGGAACTTACCCGACAAGAGCTTTCACTACCTTAGGACCGTTATAGTTACGGCCGCCGTTTACTGGGGCTTAAGTTCCTAGCTTCGACTCTCGTCTAACCATTCCCCCAACCTTCCAGCACCGGGCAGGCGTCAGCCCCTATACTTCCACCTTTCGGTTTCGCAGAGACCTGTGTTTTTGCTAAACAGTCGCTTGGAGCCTTTTTCTGTGGCCAGTTTTTCTCCAGCACCCCTTTTCCCCGAAGTTACGGGGTCATTTTGCCGAGTTCCTAACAACGCTTCTCCCGTCGGCCTTAGGATTCTCTCCTCATCCACCTGTGTCGGTTTGCGGTACGGGCTTGTAACAATCTATAGTGGCTTTTCTTGGCAGTTTAGATTCAAAGCTTCGCTACTTCCCTCTCGCTCCTTATCACGCTTCAGCTTTCTCAGTATCTCCCTGCTCCGCCTTCTGCGCTTATACCGGTCTTTCCTTTCCCGGCTCTTCCCTATCTTCCTGCGTCCCCCACAGTTCTGTTCCTACAAAGGTACTGGAATTATCACCAGTTCTCCATCGACTACGGCTTTCGCCCCTCGCCTTAGGCCCCCGACTTACCCAGAGCAGATCAGCTTTTACTCTGAGACCTTGGATATTCGGCCTGAAAGATTCTCACTTTCATCTCGCTACTCATTCGAGCATTCTCTCTTGTGCGTCCTCCACGGTGCCTTCCGATCGCTTCTTCATCCACATAATGCTCCTCTACCAATGCAATTGCTTGCACCCCACAGCTTCGGTGTCATGTTTTGGCGGACATTTTCGGCGCAAAAATCTCTCGACTAGTGAGCTATTACGCACTCTTTGAGATGTATGCATTTGCTTCTAGACCAACATCCTAGTTGTCTCTGAAAGTCACATCCTTTTCCACTTAACATGTACTTTGGGACCTGTAGCTGGTGGTCTGCTCTTTCCCTTTCGACAATCGAGACTTATCTCCGACTGTCTGACTCCTGTACATCCTTCCTATGGCATTCGCAGTTGATATCTTTTGGTAAGCGGTGAGGCCCCTCAGAAGTCAGTGCTCTACCTCCACTCAGGAAGTAATGCAAGGCTAGCCCTAAAGCTATTTCGAGGAGAACCAGCTATCTCCAGGTTCGATTGAGATTTCTCCGCTATCTACAGTCATCCCCGCCTTTTTCAACAGACGTGGGTCCGGTCCTCCATTCCCTGTTGCGGAAACTTCAACCTGCTCATGGATGGGGTCACCCGGTTTCTAGGTCTACTGCATCAGACTCTTTCGCCCTATTAAGACTTGGTTTCCTTCGGCTCCGCACACTTTCCGTAGCTTAACCTCGCCTGATACACGTAACTCGCCGGACCGTTCTACAAAAAGTACGACGTCGCTTTCGCTTCGTCTGCTTTGTAAACATAGGGTTTCAGGTTCTCTTTCACTCCCCTCCCGGGGTTCTTTTCACCTTTCCTTCACAGTACTGCTTCTCTATCGGTCACTAGGTAGTATTTGGGCTTACAGGGGTGGTCCCCGCCTCGTTCACCTGGGGTTTCTCGTGTCTTACGCTACTCTGGATCCCGCCGGCTATCTTCTGCTTTCCCCTACAGGAGACTTTCACTCTCTTCGGTAGGCTTTCCCAAAACCTTTCGGGTAGCTATCTTTCGCTTTTCTGCAGTCCGAGACCCGATAGGCTTTTCGCCCATCGGTTTGGCCTCTTTCCTTTCTCGCTCGCCACTACTCAGGAAATCGATGCTTTTCTCTTCCTCCGGAGTACTAGATGTTTCAGTTCCCCGGGTTCCTTATTAACGCTATTTGATTTACGTTAACGACGACACACCTTCTATGTGCCGGGTTTCCCATTCGGTAATCTGTGGATCGCAGGATGTTTGCTCCCTCACAGCTTTTTCGCAGACTTTACTCACGACCTTCTTCGGCTCCTAGTGCCAAGGCATTCCCCTATGCTCTTACTTCACGAACTCGTCCTTTGCCTCGCTCTCGCAAGGCTTGGCTAATGACTTTTCTGAGAATCAACATTGTATATGTTGCTCTTTCAGTGTTCTCGTTCTTTGCCATTTACTTTCGTAAATGGTTTGAGATGCTTTCATTTATTGCCGGTCGATGATCATCGCCTGCTTCGCAGTCGCTTCCTTTCCCTTTATGCAATAAATCAAAAGAATTAAAAGTTTTTACCCTGACATTTTTAGATTTTGAACTTCGAAGAGTTTCCTCTTCTTCGTTCCTTGGATAACAAAAACATTTTTCATGTCTTTTTCTCTCTCGTCTAATCATCAGTTTATTTTTCTTATTTAATTGTAAAAGCTTGCAGATTCCTCTGTTCGACGTTCGTGCTGGAAAACTTCAATTTCAAAGAAGAAACCAAGCAATCCCTGTCGATAATTGCTTCGGTCTTTGCGACTCTTTGGTTTCCCCAAGGCTATCGCTTCGCCTATTCTTTTCAGTTCCATGAGGTTTCTCACTTCCCTACTCTTCCTTAGAGGAGGTGATCCAGCCGCACCTTCCGATCACGGCTACCTTGTTACGACTTCACCCCAGTCATCGGTCTTGCCTTAGACAGCTTCCTCCTTGCGGTTGGACCACTGCTTTTTGGGCACTCCCAACTCCCATGGTGTGACGGGCGGTGTGTACAAGGCCCGGGAACGTATTCACCGCAACATGCTGATCTGCGATTACTAGCGATTCCAACTTCATGTAGTCGAGGTTGCAGACTACAATCCGAACTAGGACGGACTTTTCTCAGATTCGCTCCAGGTCTCCCCTTCGCTTCCCTTTTGTATCCGCCATTGTAGCACGTGTATTGGCCCAGATCATAGGGGCATGATGGTTGACGTCATCCCCGCCTTCCTCCATGTTCTCCACGGCAGTCTGTTCAGGTGCCCGGCTTTCCCCGCTGGCTACTAAACATAAGGGTTGCGCTCGTTACAGGACTTAACCTAACATCTCACGACACGAGCTGACGACAACCATGCACCACCTGTCATTTTCTGTCCCGAAGGACATACCCACTTTATGGGGTACTTCAGAAGATGTCAAGATCTGGTAGGTTCTTCGCGTTGCTTCGAATTAAACCACATGCTCCACCGCTTGTGCGGGCCCCGTCAATTCGCTGAGTTTCAGCTTGCGGCCGTACTCCCCAGGTGGAGTGCTTATTGCGTTAACTTCAGCATCGACCCTCTATGAGCCAGCACCCTAGCACTCATCGTTTCAGCGTGGACTACCAGGTATCTAATCCTGTTTGCTCCCCACGCTTTCGTGCCTCAGCGTCAGTTTCAGTCCAGAAAGCCGCCTTCGCCACCGGTGTTCCTCCTAATATCTACGCATTTCACCCGCTACACTAGAGATTCCGCTTTCCTCTCCTGTACTCTAGTAAAAATAGTTTTCCAATGCACCCCTGGAGTTGAGACCCCAGTCTTTCACATCAGACTTACTTTCCGCCTGCCCACTTGCACCCAGTCATTCCGGATAACTTGCCTCCTATGTATTACCGCGTGCTGGCGCATAGTTGCCGAGGGCTTGTAGTCAGGTACCGTCATTTTCTTCCCTGCTGATAGAAGTTTACAATCCGAAAACCTTCTTCCTTCACGGCATTGCTGCATCAGAGTTCCCTCCATTGTACAATATCCCCCACTGCGCCTCCGTAGGAGTTTGGGCCGTGTCTCAGTCCCAATGTGGCCAAATCACCCTCTCAGGTCGGCCACTGATCGTCTGCCTAGTGAGCCTTTACCTCACCAACTCAGCTAATCAGACGCAGGCCCGTCTTACACCACCGGAGTTTTTCACACCGGATCATCGTGATCCTGTGCGCTTATGCGGTAGTAGCATCAAAACTTTCTCTGTGTTATCCCCTGTGTAAGGTTGGTTGCCCACGCGTTACTCACCCGTTCGCTACTTTCCATCCCTTCCCTCATCCGAAGACTCGTTCCGGAACTTCTCGTTCAACTTGCAGTATTGAGGCATGCCGCCAGCGTTCATCCTGAGCCAGGATCAAACTCTTAAAAATAATTTTCTCCTTCGCTCTTATCTGCCTGCTCTATTTTCAGAGCTACTGGCGACTGTTACTCATCGCCTCGCTTTCGCTTTCGGCGTTTGGATTAACAGTATTACTTGGTTTTTCTTCTTTTTGAAATTGTTACGTTTTTCGGCTCTTTCGGAGCCTTGCGGCGTTGCCGCTTTGTTGCTGCTTGCGAGCAACGAAAAAGTATTATGTAAGATATCATACTCTGTCAGCACTTTTTCAAAGTTTTTCAAAAACTTCTCTTCTCCGCTATCCCGCTCGCCTTGCGGAAAAAGCGTCAAAAATGACAAGCGGAGACCGAGATTTTTCTCCTGCCCCTTAGCACTTCGATATGTCTTATCTGTCCCGGCTCGCCGAAACTGCAAAATCCTCTCCAGTTCCCAGTTACTGGTTCTATCGCTGATGGAAAAACGCTTTAGTAAAGCGCAGACATTCCGGAGAACCCGGAGTGATAATGTTCATCCCCTGCTTCACCGTGGCGTTACTTTAATTCCCTCTTCCGTTAGCGTGCCGCTCAGTCAAATCGTCATGTTGCCCCAGCGGATAGGGAATACGCTAACCATGGCTCACCAAAATCCTCGGTAATTTGCTTTTTCGACTATTGCGTATCCCTGATGAAAGTGCTGAATATAGCCTTCTTCTGTATCAAAGTCTTTCTTTACGGCAGAGGTTCCGAACTTTGGAATTATTTCGAGTACGCTTCGTATGCCGCAACCTGGTGCATATCCATACTATGACTTTGAATAGAAATAAGACCGGATGTGACATTTCCTTTGCCTCATCTAAGCTAATATAGGGACGGCTGCAATAGCGCCGGTACTTTTTGTAGCTCTTTTCCCCAAGGCATGCCCAATCATAAAAATAGTCGCTTTCATACCGTATTCTTTCCCAACACCGGATAGGCAATGCTGTAATTGCTCTCATACCCGTCATCTATGGTAATCAGCACCGGCACTTTTCCCGGTAAGGCGTTCCCTTTTCTACAAAAATCTACCAGCTCCTGAAAAGAAATTGTATGGTAGCCCTTGTCTTTTTATGCATTTCATTTGGCTGTTTGAAGTTTTCTCTGCTGACAACCAATGGTTTTTATTTTTCTTCTGTTCTGAAAAGTGATGATAAATCAGAACCGGCAATTTGATTTCACCCGCTTGCAGCTTTTTCTTCCGGCAGGACATGGGGATAACACAATGCGGTAATGGCGTTTTTCCCCAAAAGTGCCCCGCTAAGAGAAATAAAGACAAGCGCAATGATAGTATATTTCTTTTTCATATCCTTATTATATTGATTTTCTGATGATAGTTTTTGATGCGTGGGTACGAAAAATATACTTTTTATAAGCTATCGGTGAGCGTACTCGATGCTGGCAATCATGCCTTGCGCACATCTCCCCTGCCGAACGCCCCACATACTCCATCGCGACTACGGCACGAGAACCTATTTCTTCCTATTAAAAGAGCCTTCCGATAACAAAGTCCGGCAATCGAGGGCAGATACTAAAACATATCCTTCCGATATAAATACCACGCCACCGCTCCGGTTGCACCCACCGTTACCGCCCGACAATCCAAAAACCAAGGGGCGTTTTCCTGAAACGGCACCGGTACGTTCATGCCCCATAGCCCCGCCATAATCGTTGGCACCGAAAAACAATGGTAATCGCCGCCAGCCATTTCATGACAATATTTAGGGTTATTGGAAATGACCGAGGAAAAAGCGCTAATCGTTCCCTCTAAAAATACTGTTATAGAGTTTGCCATTTCCATTGCCTGCCGGTTTTCAATAATAACATCTTCCAGCAGACTCCTCATCCTCCGGATAGTTTTTAGCGGTTTTTGCCGGAGGAGCTTTTCCAACATCAGTTCATTGCTTTTTAGCGAAGTTGAAAAATAAACCAGCGACTTACTGACACCCAAAAAGCTGAACCAGCTCGCTGTTGCGATAGCTCCGGTCGAGCTCCTTTTCCACCTTCGTCGTAATCCGGTCGATCTGGCGAAGATAGCGCAAATACAGAGCAGACGTCCGGTACAGGATTTGATACAAAAAGCGTGTTCTTTTTATTGGTTGTAAAATCTTTCATCCTGCCGGAGATAAAAATCCTGCAAGATGAGGTTTTTCCCGCAAACACACCGTTACAATATAATCCGGACTGACAACAATCCCCATCGGTAACGTCGAGTGCGTGCCCCTGATATTTTTCTTCGCTGTCAAAGTTTTCGTAGGGGAATATCAATAAGCAAGAGCGTTGTCCCGTTCTCTGCGTCAACCGCACACTTTCTTCTTCGTCCAGTGCCGCCCGCAGGTAATCATCGGAAATCATCAGCTTTTCTTTTAATTCCTCAATCTCCTCTCGGCTCAGGGGCAACAACATTCACCCATGTATTCTTTTTCCAAGCTATTTAGTTCTTTTTAAAATGCGGCATGTGCCCTCGCCTTGGGTTCGATAGACCTGATACATATTCTGCTCCTTTTTTTCTTATGCCTTACGCCGATAGGGTAATCCATTTCGTAGACATAGCCGTTTTTCTTGTTGCTGCGGGCTACGCTCTATTTCCTGCCAATCCGGCTTTTGCTCGATATTTTTCAATCCGCCGGTCAGCATCAAAGTGATGATAAATTACTGTCAAATAGCCCGCTTGGCAATACGGCATAAACAGCCGGTAAATCTCTGCTCCGCCGAAACAAAAACCTGTTCCTCCGGAATTTGCCTCTCCTTTAGCCACGTCAGCACTTCCTGCGCCGAGTAAGCACCGTCGCCTGTTCGCAAGGGCATACTCCGGCGACCGGCTAAGTATCAGGGTTTGTCCTCCCCGGCAAAAGGCTTTTTCGGCAGGCTCTCCAGCGTCTTGCGCCCCATAATGACCATTGCCCAGTGTCTTTTCGCCAAAAACTGTAAATCCTTCGGCAGTCTGGCTAATAAATCGCCGTTCTTGGCGATGCCATAATCCAAATCCGCTGCTACGATAAAGTTCATTGGTTTCTCCTTTTCATGCCGCTATACCGCTACCGGATTCGCTTTCATCTGTTCGTTTTTCTGATAATTTTTCCAGTTCAAAAATCCTCCACGCGAAAAATCATAAAGCTTTTAATCTCCGGGATTCATCCGAAAAGACCGGCGCCGGAAAAACTCGGTCGCAGTAACATTTCCTCAACCAGCGGAATATGCCGGTCATAAATATGGGCATCGGCGATAACATGCACCAGCTCTCCCGCCTCCAAGCCCGACACCTGCGCCAGCATATGCACCAGCACAGCGTATTGCACCACATTCCAGTTATTGGCAACTAAAACGTCATTGGAACGCTGGTTTAAAATCGCATTCAGCCGCCGTCCGGTAACATTAAAGGTCATACCGTAGGCGCAAGGGTACAGATTCATTTCCGCCAAATCCTGATGAACATACAGGTTCGTCATAATTCGGCGAGAATAGGGATTGTTTTTAAATCAAACAGCACCCTATCCACCTGGTCAAACATTCCCTCGCTATAACGATGCTTTTACCCCCAGCTGATAGCCGTAAGCCTTACCGATACTGCCGCTTTCGTCCGCCCAGCTATCCCAAATCCGGCTGTTTGGGTCATGAATATTATTGGATTTTTGCCAAATCCACAAAAATCTCATCAATCGCACTCTTAAAGGCGGTCGGTCGCAAGGTCAAAATCGAAACTCCTGTGCCAAATCGTAGCGATTTACCACCCCAAACCGTTTCATCGTGTGTGCCGGCGTACCGTCCTCCCAGTGCGGGGCGCACCTTTCTCCCTCAGAAGAATAGCCATGGTCAATGATATCTCGGCACATCTGCTTAAAAATCTGATCGGCTTTGCTCATGCTTTTTCCTCCTTTAAGCCAAGCTTACGAATATAGGCGTCTTCCAAATACGCCTCGATATAAGTTCCATTTTCGGTATATTCCTCTTTGACTACCTGCCCGTAGCGCCGGATAAAATCGACCTTTTGTCCGTCCGCATAGCTGATTGTTGTGCGGATATAGGGGCTTGAGCCGCCGAATCATTTCCTCAATTTTAAGGAGCAGGGTCTTCTAAGCCCTCGCCCGTCCGAACCGACACCGATACTGCCATTTTCCGCTACCGGATCCTTCAGGACAATGCCGCCAGGCCAAATATCTTTCTTATTAAATACCGTAATCACCGGTATTTTATCCGCTCCGATTTGCGCCAGCGTTTCATACACTACCTGCCGGTGCTTTTCTTCAAAGGGATTTGCCCCGTCCACCACATGCAGAGTAAATCCGCTACCGCCGCCTCTTCCAAGGTTGATCGAAACGCTTCCACCAAATGATGAGGGAGCTTACGGATAAAAGCCAACCGTATCGGTCAGCATTACCGTCTGTTTTGCTCCCGAGCGTCAAGCTGCGAGTCGTAGTATCTAAGGTCGCAAATAGTTTATCCTCTGCCAGTACATCTGCCTCTGTCAGCTTATTCAAAAGCGATGACTTGCCGGCATTGGTATAACCGACAATTGCAACCAAAGGATACCCCTGCCGGCGCCGCACCTCCCGTCCATTTCCCGCTGCGCCTCTAACTCTTTTTAATTCCTTGCGGAGCATTCCCAGTCGCACACGAATATGCCGCCGATCGGTTTCCAGCTTTTTTTCGCCGGCACCCCGAGTGCCGATACCGCCGCCCTGGCGAGAAAGCGCATGTCCTTCGCCAATCAGACGAGTCAGGCCGTCTGCTAACTGCGCCGCCTCAACCTGCAAGATACCCTCTCTGGGTTACCGCTCGCTGCGCAAAAATGTCCAAAATCAGCGGCGCCCGGTCCAGAACCTTAACCCCCAGCGCCTCTTCCAAATTGCGAATCTGACTGGGTGCCAGCTCATCATCGGCAATCGGCGCCTGAGCACCGACTTCTTCCACCAATGCTTTGAGCTCCTCTACTTTTCCCTTGCCTAAATACGTTCTTTTATTGACTGCCTCCAGCGGCTGAATCATTTGTCCGACCACTTCGCCGCCAGCCGTTTGCGTCAACTCCGCCAATTCAATTAGGGATTCTTCCGCTTTTTGACTTCGCCCTTTTCGGTTTACCGCAAACAGCACCACCTTTTCCGGACTTTGCCACTGCATTTGTTCTTTCATATCTATCTGCTCCTATCTCTTGCTTTTTTTCATCGTATCCGTTAAAATAATATTAAACTTTCTCTTTGCCAAAATCGGGCTTATGCATATGCCTGACAAAGTTTAGCATTTAGCGGCTTTGTCTGCTTTCGGCAAAGGAAAACGCAAGCTTTTGCCACTTTTACCCAAATGCTCCAGCCTACCGGCAATTTCCTGCTTTCGGCAAAGGAAACGCTGCTACTCAAAATTACAAAGGAGACATCATGAATAAAAAGCAAATTCTATACCTTGTTTTAGCGATTGCATTTATTTTTATTAAATATTTCCGGACTGCTTTTGGGCCGCCGTCGGCGCACCGCCGATTTACGCCATCTTAACGCTGTCCTTTAGCTTTGTGCTGGGTATCCTTCTTTATTTTATCCTGCGCTTTCACAACAAAGAAGTGGAACGGCGCAAAATGTTAGAAGAAATGTCGAAAGAAGACAAAACAAACGAGTAAACCGCTTTTGGATAAATCCGCAGACATTAGCCCTGTCGTTCTTCTTTTTTAAATACTCCAGCCATTCGCTGATTTTTTTCTTTCATAGCCCCTGCTGCGTCGGCTGATAATAGCAGTGCCCCACTAACTCGTCCGGCAAATACTGTTGCCGGACATAGTGATGCGGATAATTATGGGCATATAGATATCCGCTATGCCCCAAGTCCTTGGCGCCGGCATAATGGGTGTCCTTTAGATAAATCGGAATGGACGATATCGTTATGTTTTTCACATCCTGTAACGCCCGATCAACCGCCAAATAAGCGGCATTGCTCTTGGGCGCCGTTGCCACATAGCAAAACAGCTTGGCTCAAAATAATTCTTGCCTCGGGCATGCCCACAAACTCGACCGCCCGAGCAGCGGCAACCGCCACCTCCAGCGCTCGGGGATCGGCATTGCCCACATCTTCCGCCGCACAAATAATCACCCGCCGAACAAGGAACTTCGGATCTTCTCCGGCATAGAGCATTCGTGCCAAATAATACACCGCCGCATCGGCGTCCGAACCCCGCATTGCCTTAATGAATGCCGAAATAATATCATAATGCTCATCGCCGTCCTTGTCATAGCGAATCGCCCGTCTTTGAATACATTCTTCTGCCACCGCTAAGTCAATCTCTACCTTGCCCTGTGAATTAGCGTCTGTCGTCATAGCGCCCAGTTCCAAGGCATTTAACGCTGTGCGGGCATCTCCGTCTGCCATTTCTGCCAAAAACGCCGCCGCTTCCTCTGTCAGCACCACCTTTTTGCGCCACCAAACGCTCATCTTCTGCGACTGCTCGACGTAGTAATTTTTTTCAATATCCTTAGCCGTCAGCTTTTTCCAGCAAAAAAATCTGCGAGCGAGATACTAAAGGCTTTATTTACTTCAAAAATAAGGATTTTCTGTTGTTGCCCCAATCAAGATGACCGTTCCGTCCTCCACATAGGGTAGCAATGCGTCCTGCTGGGCTTTGTTAAAGCGATGAATTTCATCAATAAATAAAATCGTACGCCTGCCGGAAAAAGACAGCTCATGCTTGGCTTGATCGACCACTTCCATAATGTCCTTTTTGCCGGCAACCGTTGCATTCATCTGCAAAAACCGGAACGAGTCGTTCCGGCAATCACCATCGCAAGGCTGGTCTTGCCCGTTCCCGGCGGTCCCATAAAAATAATCGACTGAATCCGATCCGCTTTAATCGCCCGATAAAGCAGCTTATCTTTTGCCCAAAAATATGCTCTTGTCCGACCACATCATCTAAGGTTTTTGGGCCGCATACGGACAGCCAAAGGCGCCTCTTTTTCCAGCGTTGCCGCTTTCATATAATCGAATAAGTCCATATTTTCTTCCTTTCTCGGCATAGGCACCCGATTCGCCGGATTTGCTTTCTTGGTTTCTTTGTCTCATCGACTTTACTCTGCCAGCACTCCAAACCGCATTTTTTTCGGCATGAGATTGCCTCTCCTACCGATTATGCACGACTGCTCTACTGCAAACAGTAAAGTATCTGCCGGTGTTATCCGACATTTCACTCCGTTATCACTCAAATCGCTCTCTCTGTCGGCGTGAGATTGCCGCTCCTACCGATTATGCACGACTGCTCTACCGCAAACAGTAAAGTATCTGCCGGTGTTATCCGACATTTCACTCCGTTATCACTCCAAATCACTCTCTGTCGGCGTGAGATTGCCTCCCTACCGATTATGCACGACTCTCCCGTTGTCAGCGGCAAATCAACATTTATTTTATCACAATCTCTTCCGGCTGTTTCCCCTGTTGCAACGCCAAAAACTCCTCATAGCAAAGCCCCGTCTGGTACAAATACGTCGCCAGCGGCACACCCAAATAGCGGATATGCCATGGTTCGTAGCTATATCCAGTAATATTATCCTTTCCCTTAGGGTAGCGAATGATAAAGCCGTAGCGATGCGCATTTTTCTGCCAGCCATTTCCCCTCGCTGGTTTCGCCATATCTTTCTATCAAATCAAAGCCCACACTGGCAGAGCTTACGTCCATGCACAAACCGGTGTGATGTTCACTAAAGCCGGGCTTGGAGCTATAACGATTGGCAAGCTCTACGCCCCTGCCGCTCGACATTGCTCTTATACAGGATTTTTGATATGCAATCGTCCGGTAACCGGAAACGGTTTGAATATCAATGCCGTCATTTTTGGCAGCCGCAATCAGTTCATCTATCGCATCTGCCGCCACTTTGCGAAGCTTGCGCCGAGTTTGATTGCCGGCATGCTTTGACTTTGGATCCACCAGTTCTATCGGTTCAAAGCTTTCTGGAAAAATAATTGGCTTTTATTCGCCAGCACAAACAGGCTATTGACGTCCTGAATCTGCTGGGGATTATTCACATCAAAATGGTATTCCGAAAAAAATCGACTTCTTTTTAACGCATCGGTCAATTCCTCCGGCCATGCTACTCCCGTATACGCCAGCATTTCCGGCGACTGCTCGGCAGGCTCTACCGGCTGCTTGGTCTGCTTTTTGGAGAAGAGGTCTCCGGCTTTTTCTTCGGTTTCTGTTGCCGGAGCATTGGGACTGGAGCGTTTTTCCGGTTCTGTCTTATCTGCCGGAGCAGCTACCTCTTCTGCTTTTTCTCCGGCTGGGCATTGGTTTCTTCGGCTTTTTCTCCGGCTCCTTTGCCTCTTCCGGCTGCTTTCCCGGCTGCTTTTCAGCTGGCAGCCTGCGTTTGCTTATCTTCTGCAGTTTTGCTATTTTCTGCTGGATTTAGCTGACAAGCCGCCAGCAAAAAGCAGGTGGCGACTGCTATCATATATGCTTTTTTCCTGTTTTCATTGCTTTCATTGGTTCCTCTTTTCCGGCATTGATTTTTCCGTTGATAACCTCTGCTTGCCCGTCCGACAATCACAAAAAGCCTAATCAAGCAAACAGTAATATTATAATGTTTTTAGCCCGGAAAGTCAAACGATTGTCTATATGCTCTGTCAAACTTTATCAGCTATACATCTCTAAAAACGCTTTCTTCCCCAGTGATAACGAATGAATTCTGAGCATACGCAGTCGCAAGCTTACGTTCTTCTTCCGTTAAGCGAATGAAAAACCATCATCTCACTCTTCTTTCCATGGTACATTGGACTGCATCAAAGGGTACCTTGTCAATACCGGACAGTCCCCCTCTCCCCCAAAAAAGCCGGCAAGCTCATTTTTCAGCACCGAATGCCATGTAAAAAGCAAATGTCTTTTTAATTGACAAACGTTATCATAAAAGCTTACAATAAAGGTAAATAAAAACTTTTTATGCATTCCTTCCGATGATGTCCATCTTTTTGCGAATGCTTTTTTTGTTTCATTTTATGAGAAATACTCGTTAAAAGCCGACAATACAAATGCCATTTCCGATAACATTCGTCTGAAATGCCATCTGAAAGCAAAAGGAGCCTACCATGTATACACAACGAATGAAGAATGTTTTAGCCAAAATGCAGGAGCAAGGACTGACGCAGCTGCTGGTCAGTGAGCCGTCCTCTGTTTTTATTTAACCGGCATTCGGATTGAGCCGGGGAACGCTTTATGGGGCTTTTTGCTCCGCGAAAGAAAAACGCCGGTCTTTTTATTCATCGCCTGTTTCCGGTTACGCCGCAGGGCATTGCCGTAATTGGCTTTTTCCGATGCCGATGATTATTTGTCCTTGGTCGCCAAAGAAACCGATTCCCAAAACCGCTTGGCATTGATAAACATTTGTTTGCCGGATTTTTAATCGGCTTTAATGGAGCGAAAACGTCTGCCTCTGCTTACCAAAACGGCTCACCCTGCGTGGACCTCGTACGAGCAATCAAAACCGCCGATGAACTGCAAAAGATGCGGATTGCCTCGGAACTGAACGACAAAACCATAGAAATCGCTAAAAACTCCCTGCGCATCGGCATAACCGAAAAAGAATTGGAGCAGATTATTCTGCAAACCTACAAAGATTTAGGCGCTGATGATATCAGCTTTCCGCCGATTGTGGCTTTTCATGAAAATGTCGCCGATCCGCATCACGAAAACAGCAATCGCCGGCTAAAAGCCGGCGATATGGTGCTGCTGGATATCGGCTGCAAAAAGACGAATACTGCTCGGATATGACTCGTACATTTCTTTACCAAAGAACCAACTGCCGAAGAACGGCGAGTCTATGAGCTGGTGCGGCAGGCAAATGTCGCTGCTGAAAAACTATATTCAGCCGGGTAAGCGCCTTTGCGATATTGACGAGGCTGCCCGCTCCGTAATCCGTACCGGCGGGCATGATCGAGAGTTTCACTCATCGGCTCGGGCACTTTATCGGTATGGATACGCATGAATATGGCGACGTTTCCGCCGCCTCATGATTGGGAAGTTCAGCCCGGTATGGTGTTTTCAATCGAGCCCGGCATTTATCTGTCCGGTCAATTCGGCGTTCGCATTGAAGATTTGGTTATTGTTACTGAAACCGGCTGCGAAGTCATCAACCACGTTCCCAAAAGAAATTACGGTTATCAGCCTAGCTAAGTCAGCAAAACCGCCGGTATCCAAGCCTTTGACCTTGGATACCGGCGGTTTTCGCTCAACGGCATTGCTCTTTGCTCTTGGCTTTTGGGGCTTACCTCTTTGCTTTTGGCTTTTCGCTCTTGGCTTTTGGGGCTTATCTCTTTGCTTTTGGCTCTTTGCTCTTGGCTTTTGGGGCTTACCTCTTTGCCTTTGGCTTTTCGTTCTTAGCTTTTGGGGCTTACCTCTTTGCTTTTTGGCTTTTTCGCTCTTAGCTTTTTAATGCTTTCCACGCTTTTTTTATTCCGGTTTTCTTAGCGGCTGGTATGACCGGCATATTCCGCATCGCAATAGGCACAACGGTAAACCTTTTTCTCGGCATCTGCCAGCCAAAAGGTTTGCACAATTTCCTGCTCCACCGAGGTAATGCAGCGGGGATTTTTACAGGAAATTACATTTTTAGCTGTGCCGGCAAGGACAAATGCACCTTACTTGCCAGCTTGCCGTCTTTAATCCGGTTGACCGTAATATTGCTGTCAATATAGCCCAGCACGTCAAAAATCCAAAGGAATGTCCTCATCAATCTTAATAATATCCTTTGCCCCATACTTGGTGCTGCTAACGTGCTGAATCACCGCCACCGTACAGGTCAGCTTATCTAATCCCAACAATTTATAAATCCGCATACTTAATCCCGCTTTAATATGATCCAGTACGATTCCATTTTTACGCCGTCTACGTTCATCATTTCCTCCCTAATTGTTTGCTTTTCTTATGGATTTTATTTTCTATTGCCCGCTGCTCCGCTGCCGTCAAGCAGATTCTTCCCCTTCGGCAACCATTCTCGTATTTTTCAAATACTTTCTTTATTCTGCTTTGATTCCCAGCAGCATCAATATCAGTGCCATTCGAATATGCTTTCCGCACAGTGCCTGGAAGAAATAGCACGCCCGCTCATCATCATCAACCTCCACCGAAATCTCATTCACTCTCAGCGACGGGTGCATAATCGTCAAGTCCGATTTTGCCGTTTCCAGCTTTGCCAAATCTAAAATATAGCTGTCCTTTAGCCGGATATAGTCCGCCTCATTAAAAATCTTTCCCGCTGTACTCTTGTCATATACAGTACATCTAATTGCGGCATCGCCTCCTCTAAGCTCTCCACCTCCTGCCATGAAGCACCAGCCTTATTCATGGCGTCCTTGATATAATCCGGCACTTGCAGCTCCTGCGGCGAAATCAGCACAAAACGAATATTATCATAGCGGAGCATTGCCTCAATCAGGGAATGAACGGTTCTACCAAACTTCAGGTCGCCGCAAACGCCAACCGTCATATCGCTTAATCGTCCTTTTTCGCTGAATGGTTAAAAGGTCTGTCAAGGTTTTGTGTCGGGTGAAAATGTCCGCCGTCTCCGGCATTGATAATCGGCACCGTCGTTCTTTGCGCTCCCACAATCGGAGCACCCTCTTTGGGGTGTCGCATAGCGATAATATCCGCATAACAGCCTACCGTCCGAATCGTATCGCTCACGCTTTCGCCCTTAGCCGCCGAGCTGGAATTGGCGAAGAAAAAGCCAATCACATTACCGCCAAGCTCAAGCATTGCTCTGCTTCAAAGCTCAGGCGAGTCCTGGTACTGGCTTCGAAAAAGGGTTGCTAATTTTTGTGGGCACATAAGTTTTGATATTTCTCGGGGTTTTTGACGATGTCGTCGGCGACAACAATAAGGTCATTGATTTCCTGTATCGACAGGTCGGTAATATTGATGAGGTTCCTGACTTTTTCCATTCTTTTTCTCCTCTTGGTCGGTTGCTACCGTAAATTGAAATGAAATGACTGTCAAAAATTGAGATAACACCCAAAGGCATTATCTCAATTATAAAAGCTATCTTTGTAATTGTCAATAAAGTACTTCTTTGCACATTTTTATCGCTTTCTCCAAAGCAAAGCAAAAGCCCCCGGAAAAGGCTGATTTATTTCAGAAAAAGCAATACCGCTCTTTTACAGCTTAAACTCATTGGTGATCCGTTCCAAATCCTCCCCTAATTCCAGCAATGCTTCGCTTTCGGTTGCAATCATCACGAAGGTGTCGTTCTGTTCCTGCATCGATGCCGAGATTTGCTGCGTGCTGGCGGCATTTTTCTTCCGTTAGCGCCGCAATATTACTCATCGAGGCGGATACATTTTCTCTGGCTGCATTAATCATTTTTCATTGGCATGGAAGATTCTTTCAATCGTATTGCGCAAATGCTCCAGCGCCTCGGAAATTTCCTTCAAACTTCTCCGACATACCGACTACGTTCTCAGACTGTTCTTCTGCTATCCGGTTAGATTCCGCAATCTGAGAAACCGCATACTGCGTCCGCTCTGCCAATGTCATAACGGATTTCCGAATCTGCTCGGTAGAGAAATTGGAGCTTTCGGCTAACTTCCGAATTTTCTTCAGCTACCACCGCAAAGCCGACCGCTTTCCCCTGCTCTTGCCGCTTCAATCGCAGCATTTAGGGGCAAGCAGATTAATCTGATCGGAAATCGACTTAATCGTATCGCCCGCCGAACTGATTTCATCCACGCTCTGCTCGGTATTTTTAATTGCATCTTGAATTTTTACAGAAATCTCTGTATTTTGGTAAGTTGATTCCACCAAGGATTGCAGTTGTTTTTGCCATCCATCTGCAGCGCTGATCGACTCGGTCGGAGGCACCAATCATTTCTTTCATCTGCTCGGTGTTGCCCTCCATCTGCTCGCCCATCTGACTCAGCTCGGCTGCACGCCGTCCTGAACATCACTGGCTTGCGCCGTTGCGCCTTGCGCAATCTCATCAACCGTCCGGCTGATATCGGTCGCCATAATGCTGGCGGAGTTACAGTTCTCACTAAAGTCTTTCAGAAGACGTCAGCTTATCGACGGAAGAATGAATCTGGCGAACCAAATCCCCTAATATTCTGACGAAGCGACTGAACCGAGCGATAAATATCGCCAAACTCACTAAGCACTTAGAATAATCATTCGGTAATTCTTTGCCAATCTCCAAGCTTGCCAGCCGCTCAATATTCTCTTTGGTACCATTTAAAGCATTGACCACCCGTTTCGTCAAAACAAAGTGCAAAGACAATATTTACAAAAAATAATAACCGCTAACGCCAGCAGCGCACATGAAACATAATCAGCTTTTTCTGCGGCTTCACTAATTTCCGGACCTATTGACTGAAATCAGCACTGTCCAGTCTTTTCACAGTGATATGATGAAAGCCGGCTAATTTGTCATTGCCTCAAAAAGAAATAATCGCCGGTTCCTTCTGCTTGCGTTGCTACTTTATCTCTAAAAAGCAGCTACGGTTTTATAGGCGGGATCCTGTTCGGCTTTCTTAAACAGGTTCAGCTCCTCTTCTACTAATTTGGGATTGGTATGCCCGATGATTTGTGTTGTCTTATCATAAATAGCAATAATACCGCTTTCCTTCCAAGAAAAGTCAGCACAAATATTGCTGATGAAGTTCGCTTTTTGATACCACCAAAGACACCAACCACTGTATCCCCATCATAAACAGGGATTGGTAATCATAATAATACTTTTCGCCGGTTACCTTATCTTTAATAATTTCCGAAATAAAACTCTACAGCCATTCCCTGCTTAAAGTATTCTCGATCCGAAACATCTGCCGTTTCTCCGGAAAGGTTTAATCGGACGGCTTTCCCGGTGGGGTCCGCAAAGAAAAATGCAATGTAATCCAGTCTTTTTGCTTCTTGCTCGCCATACGCCGCCTTTAGAGAAAAATCACCCGTCACGGATTCATAAATATTGGTTATACCCCAGCGTCTCTACAATTTTTTGTTCCGCTTTCCAACCTGTCATCAACAGAACCTGCTACTTGTTTGGTTAAGCTCAAAATCTCATCATCGACCATTTGGTCCAAAGTTTTTGCGACAAAGACGTCACTGAATACCAGCATCAAACCACAAGCCAGCACAATTCCCACCAGCACTCCGAGTGCTACTCGCACGCCTACTGATTTTTAATTTCATTTCCCTTTTCCTTTCTTGACTCCTGTCATTTTTGATCCGTTTGAATCGGTTCTTTTTCTTTTTTTCTAAGGGGCGATAGGCGCCCCTCAGACACAAGAAAAAGGCATTCCCCATCCTTGGTGAGAATGCCTTAGCTTCTACAATCTTATACGAACTTAGAATAATACTCGACGATTAAGTGGTCTTCAATCTCAATCGGAATTTCTTCTCTTTCGGGATTGCGAATCAGCGTCGTCGCATAATTTTCCTCATCTTTGGATAAGTACGGATACGATCCGGCTGTTCCTAAGAAATTATCTTTAAAGAGCTGAATGCTTTTGCGACTTTTCGGTCAGCAATCACATCGCCAGCAATACTGCATAGGACGGAATATTGATTTTCTTACCGTTTACCAGAATATGGCCATGTCCAACCATTTTGTCTGGCTTGACGAATACTGGTTGCATAACCGCTCCGATATACTAAGTTATCCAAACGGGTTTCCAGCATCCGAACCAGTGCCGTACCGGTGATTTGTTCGTCCTTCATCGCTCTTAAGAAATAGCGATAGAACTGTTTTTCCATAACTTCGTAATAGCCACGAAGTCTTTGCTTTTTCCAACAATTGAATCCCGTATTCGGAGAGCGCTTACGATCTCTCGCCTGACCGGCTTTTTCTGCACGCTTCATCGCTTTTCGGATGACCACATACATTTAAGTTCAGTCTACGACATTTCTTAAATCTTGGTTCTCTCATTCTTGCCATCTTTATTTTCTCCTCACATAAATTGTAGACATTTCGGCGTATCTATCGAAACAAAAAGGTAGTGCCGAAACGCTCTTCTATGCCGCGATAATTTATGCCTAATAGTCCTTTGCAGGCTGATTATTTCAAAGTTACCTTCGCACCAACAGCTTCCAACTTCGTCTTGATATCTTCCGCTTCTTCCTTGGGAGCGCCTTCTTTACCATCTTCGGAGCGCCGTCAACTAATTCCTTTGCTTCCCTTAAGGCCCTAAGCCGGTGATACCACGAACTTCTTTAATAACCTTAATCTTTTCTGCGCCGGCATCGGTCAATTCAACGTCAAACTCGGTCTTTTTCTTCTGCTTGCCGAGTTGCTGCGCCGGCACCGGTACTCTACTACGCCAGCGGCTGCCGATACGCCAAACTCTTTTTCTGTCTGCTTCTACTAATTCATTCAATTCCAATACGGACAATTCTTTTTACTGCCTCTAAAATCTCTGCTACTGTTAATTTAGCCATTCTTATTTCCTCCGATTAAACTTTTATTCTTTTTGATTTCTTTGGTTTCTTTGTTTTGTTCTTATTCTGCTTCTGCCGAGTGCTTCCACTGCTAATTCGCCAGCGGTTGCCACACCCTGCTCTCTGCCTTTGTCTGCCACTGCTTTTGACCACACGAGCAAAGGTTGCCATCGGCGACTGGAAGCTGCCCAAGAGCTTGGATAACAATTCGTTCTTGCCCGGAATCGATGCAATCTTAGCAATCCCAGGCTGCATCATAATAAGCTCCGTCTACAACGCCTGCTTTCAATCCAGATTCAGCGGCATGGTCTTGGTTGCTTCTTTCAGAATACGTGCTCCGGCGGTTGCATCTTCATAGCTGATAGCAACGGCGCTCGGTCCTCAAGTGAGAGTCTAATTGAGCAAAATCGGTTCCTTCAAAAAGCGAAACGCATCATCGTATTTTTGAATACCCGATAGGTTACGTTAGCTTCTCTGAGGTTTTTCGAAGTTGTGTATCCTGTGCAACGGTCAAGCCACGATAATCAACAAGAACAACCGAGATGCACCTTGCGGGTACTCTTTAATGCCTATTGACCACGCTGCTTTTGTTCTACTTTTTGGCACAGTACTTACCTCCTTGATATATATAAAAACTCTTTGCCAAAACAAAGAGATTACACGACTTAACAAGAGAGAGCTTCCTCTCCCGCTTTTCTATGTAGCCTCGGCAGGTTGATTTACGTTGCGCTTACGCACCTGCTGTCTTTGGTCAATTTTTCCACGTCTGTCATCATAACAAAAGTATTTTGGTTTGTCAAGAGCAGAAATAGGGAAATGTATAGAAAAATTATTTTTCGGGACGGAAAAAGCATTTTTCCGTCCCAAAAACTCCCTTATTACAAACGCTGATTTTCGTTTCTAAACCGATCTCCCTAAAACAAGCTAATCTGGTTGGTTTCCGACAATCCCTCTAAGATGCCATTGACTCTTGAATTTCACCAGTGTTTTCAGCTTCGTCCAGCTCATCAAATCTTCAATCAGAAAGGACAGGGCGTCCTTTCGAGCTTCAACAATCGACAGAGCCGCCTTTTTCTCCCATGCCGTTAATACTGCAAAAGCTGGGCATAATCTTGCCGTCAATAATCTTAAACCGAGTCGCCTCTGCCTGATACAGGTCAATCTTTTTGAAAGTCAAAGCCACGAGCGTACATCTCCCGCACCGTCTGCATTTCTTTCTCCATATCCTGCTCTGGTCAGCTTATCGGCTCGGCTTTTCAGCTCCTGCGCGCCTCTTCCAGCACCTGCCTGCCCTTGCCCATAACCACATAATCAAACGTCGTTGCCCGCACTAAAATAAGCCGTATAATACGCCAGCGGATAATAGACCTTAAAATACGCAATCCGAAATGCCATCATAACATAGGCGGCGGCGTGCTTTGGGGAACATATACTTAATCCGGCGACGGGACTCAATGTACCAGTCCGGTACATCGGCGTCATAGCCGCTACCCATTCGTCGCTAAGCCCTTTCCTTTGCACCGACTCCCGCAATGGTGCGTAAAACGCCGCTCTTTTCCATGCCCTTTGTTAATCAAATACGACATAATACCGTCGAGTGGAAATAACGGTCGTAATTGTCGCTAAGCCATTGCGAATCATTTCCTGTCCGTTATTAATCCACACTCGGTGCCATGCGATAAGCCGGAAATCCGAATCAAATCCGAAAAAGCCTTGGGCTTGGTGTCCTTTAGCATTTGAATAACAAAGTCCGTACCAAACTCCGGTATCCCCAGCGAGCCCATTTCTACCCCGCCGATATCTGCCGGCTGAATCCCCAATGCCTCGGTTGACTGAAGAGCGACATCACCTTCGGATCATCTAAGGGAATCTTTTGGGCGTCCACACCGGTCAAAGTCCTCCAAAAAACGAATCATGGTCGGATCATCGCCCCAAAAATATCAAGCTTGAGCAGGTTATGGTCAATGCTGTGATAATCAAAATGCGTGGTAATGATATTGCTTTCCCTGTCATTCGCCGGCCGCTGAATCGGCGTAAACTTATAAATCTCCTGATCCTTTGGCACTACTACAATACCGCCGGGGTGCTGACCGGTCGTTCGGCGTACCCCCACACAGCCCTGCACATAGCGGTTGATATCGCCCTCAGACATAGCAATCTGACGTTCTTCAAAGTAGTTTTTGACAAAGCCGTAGGCTGTCTTATCCGCCAAGGTGCCAATCGTTCCTGCCCGAAATACATGTCCGGTCCCAAAGATTTCCTCAGTATATTCATGTGCCCGACTCTGGTATTCGCCGGAAAAGTTCAAAGTCGATATCCGGCTCCTTTATCACCCGTAAAAGCCAAGGAAGGTTTCAAACGGAATATCATATGCCCATCTTTATTTAGCTGTGCTCCGCACTTCGGACAGCTTCTATCCGGCAAATCCGCACCGGACATTTCCGGATCGTCCTTTAATTCCGGCGGGGCAAAGTCCGAATACTGACAGTTCGGGCAAACATAATGTGCCGACAGCGGATTGACCTCGGTAATTCCGGACATAGTTGCTACAAAGGACGAACCGACCGAGCCACGAGAACCGACCAAGTAGCCGTCATCATTGGATTTTTCACTAACTTCTGCGCAATGATATACATTACCGCAGCCATTTTTGATAATCGAATCCAGCTCTCTTTCCAGCCGCTCCGACACAATCGTCGGCAAAGGATTGCCATACATTCGGTGCGCCTTGCTATAACACAGACTTTTTAACTCCTCATCGGAATTGGGAATCTCCGGCGGATATTTATCTCGCTCCACCGGCTCAATCACATCAAGCGAATCAGCAATCTCTTTCGGCGCAGTAATTACCATTTCTCTTGCCTCTGCCTGACCAAAATAAGCAAAATCCGCAGCATTTCGCCAGTTGTCCGAAAATAGCAATAATCCGGCACATCGGCATTGCGCACCGTTTTTACCGACTAGCAAAAATCCGGCGCAAAAATCTCGTCCTCCGGATTCAAAAATCTTCACATTCGCACTGGCAATGACTTTTTTGCCAATACCTTTAACAAAGCGGTATAAGCCCATCTGCAATGCCGCCAGCGCCTGATCTTTCGGTAAAGGGTATCCGCTCCGACATAGGTCCTGCAACCGCAATCGGATACAACTCAAAATAATCATAAAATTCCCGCCGTCCGGTCAATCAATTCCTGACAGCGCCCCTCAATAAACGCCTGATAAAAATCATTATCGCCACCCGTCGCTCCGTATAAAAGCCCGTCCCGCATTTGGCGCAAATAGGATTTTTCAGTCTGGGCACACTCGGCAAACGTATTGATATGCGACCCGAAAACCATCTTGTACAGATTTAAGAGCCCCGCTCTGGTTTTGGTCAAAATCATAATCTGCGTCGGTCTTTGTTTTTCCCAGTTAATCGGATTTCTGCTGTGCCCACGTCAGGACATCGTTCAAATCACGAACGCCAATTGCCTCTAAGCGATTAAATATTTTTAGCAAGACTCCGGCGGTTGCCTCGGCGTCATAAACCGCCCCATGATGCTGACTCAGCGACACTTCCAATTCCTTACTTAAATAATCTAAGCTATAGCGCTTAAACTCCGGAAATAAATGGCGAGCCAGCTCCAGCGTATCCATATAAGTAAAATCAACCGGCAGGTCCAATTTTTGACATTCTTTTTGATAAAGCTGATATCAAAGTCCGAGTTATGCGCCACCAATACCGCCCTGGTGCAAAACTCCATAAAAGCGAGGCAAAACCTCCTCGATGCGGGGAGCGTCTCGCACAATATCATCGGTATATGCGTCAGTTCCTGAATCCGGCGAGGAATCGGCCGTCCGGGATTGACAAACTCGCTAAAACGCTCAATAATTTTGCCATCCTTGATTTTTACGGCACCAATTTCCGTCAGGTTATCGCAGCTGGTAACTAAGCCTGTTGTTTCAATATCAAATACCACATAGGTATCTCGCAGGCTTTGCCCTGCACAAACCACAATACCGGCCGTTCATCGTCCACCATATAGGCGGTCATGCCGTAGATCAGCTTTAAAGCCGTCCATGCCTTTCCCTGCAGAAAAAGCATCCGGAAACGCCTGCACCACTGCCGTATCGGTAATCGCCAGCGCCGGATGTCCCCATTTGGCGGCTTGTTTTACCACTGTCTTAACCGGAATAATGCCATCCATATCGCTCATTTGCGTATGGCAATGCAGCTCAATCCGCTTTTTCTTCCGCCTCGTCCAGTCGCTCCTGTTTAATACTTTCCCTCAGCGGCTGAATGATTTTGAATCATCAGCACCGGCTGCCCATCAAAGCTATCAAAACTGTATTTCCCGCTAACTCGAAGTGCTTTTCGCCGCTTTTAGTCCTTTGAGCAGCTCTTCCGCCGTTTCCTTATCGTCGACAAAGAGTTTCCCGCTAACCGTTTTTGATAATCGGTCAAAAACAGTTTCATCACTCGCTTACCGGAGCGAAAGTCTCGGACATCTACTTCTCCCACAATTTCAGCGTCAATATTATAAAACGAATGTCCTTCTTCCAAATCCGCTATTGGCGTGATTTCACCCTTAATCTCTTTCTTGCCGTAGAGAATCCCTTCCGGCTTTTCCTGCGTTTTTGACCGGCGCCGTCACCTCTGCTCCCGCCGGAACGACTGCCAGCATACGGCTTTCCATATCTCTATTTTGGATAAACTCCTGCAAAACCTGACTTTTTTCGTCCTTTTTGCTAAAGGAAACGCTAACCTCTCTTTGCAGCTTGTCAGCAAACAGACGCTCCACACTTTCGGCGCCGGCTCATAGGGCATAATGTATTCCATAACCGACCGCCGGCACTTGATACTGAATCTGGTCGCCGTTAATCTTCGCCTGCGACAGACGCAATGTATTGGCTAAAAATGGATCGCTTTTTCCAAATGATAAAATAAGCACTCTGCCCATTGAGCATAAATCCGGTTGAAAATCGCCCTCCAGTCGGTACACCTCCCGCAAGTGTACCGAATAATCTAAATGCGCCGTCAAATCCTTTGCCAGCCGCTCGATATACTGCGGGCGAACCACTCGGCTTAACTCCAAATGAATCTCCAGCGTTTTCTTTTTGCGGTCAAAAACAATGCGAGAAACCTCTGCATCCGCAAAAATTTTTCTCGCAAATCAGCCGGAAAAAGTAAATTGCACAAATGTTTCCGTCAATTTCTTCGTCATACTGACTCCCTTTCTTTCTTATGATTTCGCTTAGGCAAATGCCTATGTCGTTTTTCTGCTTTTTCGGCTCGCTCCCCATCTGCTCCCCATCAGAAAGCCATGTTTTAGTGCTTTCCTTGTAGCGGGAAAACCGGAAAAGCCATGCCATACGCTCGTCTGCCAAATCGCTCGATGATTTCGGCAAATGCCCGTATCGTTTTCTTTTCGCTTTTTCGGCTCGCTCCCCATCAGGAAAGCCATCTTTAGCACTGACTCCCTACGCCGGAGCATGTGTTAATAACTTCACAATATCAGAATAAAGATAACTGCCATTAGAACCATCAGCAGAACAAACCCCGCCATGTGAATATAACCTTCTTTTTCTGGTCAATCAGCTTGCCCCTGAAGTCCCTCGATAAAAAGAAACACCAGTCTGCCGCCGTCCAGCGCCGGAATCGGCAAAAGGTTCATCACGCCCAGGTTGGCACTAAGCAGTACCACTTGACTACTAAAAATTGCAATAAACTGGCGAATCGCCATGCCGCTGTCATAGCTTTTACTTAAAGAATTGACAATCCCCACCGGTCCTGACAGCATATTGAGCGATACCTGCCGGTAATCAGGGCAAACAAGCTAAACGCCGTAACTTTAATCATACTCAACAGTTTTAGCACCGCATAATAAAGAACCTGCAAAAATTAGGCTGAATAGATGCATAGCCAATGCCAATCATATATACTTTCTGTTCGCCTCGGTCCACGCGCTTCGGGCTAATCGTAAACGTCAGTTTTTCTGTGCCCCCGCAAGACTTCCACTTCCACCGGCTGGCTGCCTTCGACAATCAAATAGGTTGATGCCTCCATCGGATCCAAAATCCGATGTCCGTTAATTTTCAGCAATTTATCGCCAACCTGAATCCCTGCTTGATACGCCGGGTATTCCGGATCTACCTTTTGCTGATTTGTGTCGTAGTAACCGCCCCTGATGCCAAAAAGTAAAATAACCGCAAACACAAGTGCCAAAATAAAAATTAAACACCGGTCCGGCTAAAACCGCTAGATCTCGCCTTGAGCGGCCGGTTATTAAATGCTCTGGGATCATTGGCAACCGCCGATTGCTCTGCACTTAAGCCGCTCCCTGCCGAGTCTTCACCCAGCATAGCACAAAATCCGCCAATCGGCAAAAGCCTAATGCTATATAGGGTATCGCCTTTTTGATGCCCCACAGTTTCGGCCCCATACCAATCGCAAATTCCTCCACGCCGATACCACCTAAACGAGCTAAGAGAAAATGCCCCTCATTCATGAAAAATACAATAAAACTAAAGACCAAAAAGGCAATTACAATGCCTAATGCCTGATTCATAACCATCCCTTCTTTCTTGCTTTTCTTGATAAACGCTGTCTGTTTTCTTAATTCCAGCGGTGCAACAGCCGCATAAAATGATACACAAACGGTGCTACAAATAAGATACTGTCCAGTCGATCCAAAAATCCCGCCATGCCCCGGAATCAATCTGCCAAAGTCCTTGATACCGGTTTCCCGCTTAATAGCTGAGCCGACCAAATCGCCAATCTGAGAAAAAAATCGAGCCCAAAACACCCAGCAGCGCAAGACTGGCATAAGCTATGGGCGGTAAAACAAAAGTACCCTCGCCATTCCAAAAAGACCATAGGAAAGACAAACCAGCATACTTCCCAAAAATACCGCCAATGGCGCCCTCAATCGTTTTTCGGGCTTAAAAATCGGCGCCAGTTTATGCCGCCCCATTGTTATTCCACTAAAATAAGCAAAGGTATCACTGCCAAAAGCAATTAAAAATAACCAGCCAGACCACAACCTTGCCATGCGCCAGCCCCTGCCGAATCAGCAGCACATGCGTCAGCATATAGGGAATATATAAAAACCCGACAATATTGATAAATACCTGCCGCAATTGTAGCTTCGGGTACAGCAGGACATACGCCGCCAGCTCTCCCATTAGCATAAAGCCAAACACCGTCTGCGCCATACCGGTTCTTTTTAAATAAAATAAAGAAATATAAACCGCCGCCGCCAGCATTGTCATGCCCAGCAACAGCTTTTTATCCTGATATCCAAACGCCCGATTAAACTCAAAAATACCGACCATTACCGCTATGCCCAGCAGTAAAAATAAATACAGCCCGCCGAAGTAAATCGCCGCCACCACAAGTGGCAGTGCCACTACAGCCGACAGCACTCTCTGTTTCATTTTTATTCTCCTCCGAATCGGCGATTTCTGGTCTGATAATAACCAATCGTCCCGATCCAGCTCCTCAGCCCCAAAATCCGGCCAAAAACATCGGTCACATAAATTTCACTATACGCCGCCTGCCACAGCAAATAATTGCTCAGCCGGCTTTCTCCGCCGGTGCGAATCAGCAGTTCCGATCCGGAATCCCGCCGTATCCAAATAACCGGCAAGCATTTCTTCTGTCAGTTCCTCGGCTGGTTTCCTGCCTGCACAAAAACGCTTGACTGCCCGAACAATCTCATCTCTACCGCCATAGTTTAACGCAATTTGCAGGTTTAAGCCAGTAAAATCAGCCGTCGCCCGCTCCAATTCCTTAATCTGCGCCTGAATATCCTCCGCCAGCCCCTTGGGGTTACCGATGACTCTCACCCGCATATTATTTTGCGTTGCATCTCGAATACTGGTTTTCAAAAACTTTCGAGCCAAATCCATAATATATTCAACTTCCTTGGGCGAACGTTTCCAATTTTCGGTTGAAAAGCATATACCGTCAAATAGCGAATCCCTCTATCCCAAACCAGTCGACTGACTTTTTCCAGAGTTTCCGCTCCTTTTGATGACCAACCGTCTGCGGCATCAGCCTTTTTCCTTGCCCAGCGCCGGTTTCCGTCCATAATCATTGCAATATGTTGCAGGTCTTCCATTTTTACCCTTCATTGACTGCGTCCATTTATTTTCCAAAAAGCTCCGGTCGCTGGTTTTCTTCTAGAAAGCTCCGCTGCCCGCTTACCTTATGTCTGATTTTTCCGACTTCCTAAAAAATCTCCGGCAAGCGCAAACTTTGTCTTGCCGGAAAACGATTTTACTTAAAACCGTCATAATTTCTTTGGTTTTTTTCTTCGACTGCTTTGTCAACCCTCTTTGACAAACTTATCAGTTAATTCCTGAATCTCGTTTCCAAATCTTTCAAATCGTCCTCGGTTAAGAGCTTATCCTGTTCCTGCTTTTTGAAATCCTGCACCGCATCTCGGCGAATATTGCGAACGGCTACCTTAGCCTCTTCGCCCAAATGCTTCACCTTTTTGGTCAGTTCCTTTCTCTTTTCCTCGGTCAGCTCCGGAAACAGCAAGCGAATAACCTTGCCGTCCGTTGACGGCGTGATGCCGATATCCGACATATTCAGTGCTTTTTCAATCGCCTTAATCACGCTGGCGTCCCATGGCTGGATTTGAATCATTCTCGCCTCCGGTACAGTAATGTTGCCGACTTGCTGAAGTGGCGTTGCCTCGTCCGTAATAATCCACCGTAATCTTATCCAAAAATATGCGGATTGGCACGTCCCGCCCGCACGGCATTAAACTCTTCTTTTAAAACACTTACTGTTTTGGTCATCTTTTCCTGATAAGCCTTTACTGAACTATCCATTTTCTCCTCCGTTATCATTCTTTCGTTGGTTCTGTCTCTGTTAACTATCCAATTAAAAATCGGAATCTAATCCGGCGGCATCTTCCGCTTTCCTCTCCCTTGTCGCCGGTTATCGTTTTTATATCCGGCTCGCTGCCCATCGGCTTTTGGCAATCATCGCTTTGGCAACTGCCTTCTTGCTGCTCGCCGCTATAAAAATCCCGCTCCTCGTTCGCTATCGCCTTGCGAGGAGCCCTGCCAGTATTCGCCGCTCTCACTCGCCTGCTACCAGTTATCGCAGCTCTTTGCACTCCTGCTGTTACTCTGCCGCTATAAAAGGTTCCGGTTTGCTCGCCGCCCTCAACCGCCTTTTAAGATGGCATTCTCCCCACCGAAGAAAAAGACCGACATCGGCATTTTGTTTTCCAGACAAAGCTGAGCAGCGGTAATATCCATCACCTTTAAACCCTTTTTACTACCTCCGAAACCGTCAGCCGGTCATAGCGAACAGCGTCCGGATATTGATTGGGATCCTTGTCATATACGCCATCAATATTTTTCGCCAGCAAAAATCATATCCGCATTCATTTGAATTGCCCGCAGGGTGCCGCCGTATCGGTTGAAAAAAATAGGAATGTCCCGTTCCGCCGGCAAAGAAAATGATTTTTCCTGCATTTAAATAATCCATCATAGCGTCCTTGGAGTAAACTTTCGGTAAACGTCCCTACCGGAAAGGGCGTCATCACAACGCTCTGCAACCCGACCATACGAAAGACCGCCGCCGCATATAGACAATTCATCACCGTTGCCATCATACCGATTTCATCTGCCTTACACCGGTCCATGTTCTCGCTGCTGCGCCCCCGCCAAAATTACCGCCGCCGATGACAATTCCAATCTGCAAACCCTCATCTGCCGCCTTTTTGACCTGCTTAGCTACAGCCATTGCCGATGCCTCATCAAACTTACCGGCATTCCCGCCGGACAGCGTTTCCCGCTCAATTTCAGCAACACTCTTTTATACTTTAACATAAGCCCTCCCCTACGATGCTATCCTTCTTTTTGCAAGCAAGCTCTACGTTTTGCTTTCCTTATGTCCGAAGCTTCGCCCTTTGCCCGCCTAAAACATTCGCCTTTTGCCTCGTTTTTTGCGGCAGAACGACTCGTACTCATAATACCAGATTTTCTATGATTTATCAACTCAAAGAATTTTCTCCCATTTCTACTTTTTATATATAAGGCTATCCCTATTAGCTTGCATAACCTATTGCCTTGGCAGCCGGTTCGTGCCGCTTTCTTTGACAAAAACAGAGCTCCTTATTTTGCTTCATAATCTATCGCCTTGGTAGCCGGTTAGTGCCTCTTTCTTTGACAAAACAGAAAGCTCCTTATTTTTGCTTACATAACCTATCGCCTTGGTAGCCGGTTCGTGCCGCTTTCTTTTGATAAACAGAAAAGCTCCCTATTTTGCTTACATAATCTATCGCCTTGGTAGCCGGTTCGTGCCTTTCTTTGACAAAACAGAAAAGCTCCCTATTTTGCTTACATAATCTATCGCCTTGGCAACCGACCGGTGCCGCTTTCTTTGACAAAAACAGAAAGCTCCTTATTTTGCTTACATAATCTATCACCTTGGTAGCCGGTTAGTGCCGCTCTTTGACAAAACAGAAAAGCCCCTATTTTTGCTTACATAACCTATCGCCTTGGTAGACGGTTCGTGCCTCTTTCTTTGATAAAACAGAAAGCTCCCTATTATACTTACATAACCTATTGCCTTGGCAGCCGGTTCGTGCCGCTTTCTTTGACAAAACAGAAAAGCTCCCTATTTTTGCTTACATAATCTATCGCCTTGGTAGCCGACTCGGTGCCTCTTTCTTTGATAAAACAGAAAGCTCCCTATTATGCTTACATAACCTATCGCCTTGGCAGCCGGTTCGTGCCGCTTTCTTTTGACAAAAAGCAAAGCTCCCTATTAAGTTTTCATAAAAGATTGCTTTTCTCGTCGCCTTGGTATAGGATAAATACAGCTTTCTTTGATAAGAAAAAGTAAGCCTGTGAAAATCATAGGTAACCATCAAACAACTATTACCAGCCACTTATAAGCCATGTGGCTTGGCTACCAGAAAGGAATTTTTATGATATTTTACTACTCATGGCGGTATTGCTGCTCAGCGCCTGCCAATCCGCTCAAAAATAGCGATCTCCAACAAAAGCACTGCCAGCGAACCTTCTCCGGCAAAGGAATCTGCGCGGCAAGCAGCGAGCAGCCTGCTTCCGTTGCCGAATATCATAAAAATCTCGGCAGAAGATGCCAAAAAAATGATGAATACGCAGGATGTGGTCATCGTTGATGTCCGGACAGCAGCAGAATATGCGGATGGGGCATATCGCTAATGCCGTTTTAGTACCAAACGAAAGCATCGGAAATGACGCACCGGCGGAGTCGCCGGATAAAAATGCCGCTTTTGCTCGTTTATTGCCGAAGTGGTAACCGGAGCAAAACCGCTGCCCATAAGCTATTACAGCTTGGATATCAAAATGTTTTACGATTTTGGCGGTCTTAATACTTGGCCTTATGAGCTCGTGAAATAAAAACAAGCTTCGTGCCTATGCTTTTTGCATCCCTTTTTGCTTGGGGAAATAAGAAAGCAAATATTCTACCGGTGTAGCATTACTATGCCGGTTTTTATTTGCTGATTTACTGAAAAATCCGCTTACTTCCGGTCTTTTTCTATCTTTCGTCCGCTTTCACTTCCATGGTTTTTCTACGTTCTGTCGGCTTGCAGTCCGTCTGATCCCTTTTTCTCTGCTTATTTCAGGATTTTTCCTCTGACCGCTCCGCCGTCTGTGCAATCGTAATTCGCCGGTAATCCTCGCCTTTGTCATAATCCTTTTCTATCCTAATCCGGACCGTCTCTTCCGGCGCAGCTCCGGAAAGCGGTCTGCCCATTCTATCAAAGTTACCCCCTGACCATAAACATACTCATCAAAGCCAATCGCCTCTAATTCTTCTGCCTCTTCCAAACGGTAAATGTCAAAATGAAAAACGGCAATCTCCCTGATGATATTCATTAACCAGCGTAAAGGTCGGTGATGATACCGGTTCTGTAATCCCTAAGCCCTCGGCAAAGCCTTGACTAAAGACGGTCTTCCCCACGCCCAAATCTCCCACTAAGGCAAACACCGCCCCCTTTGAGCGCTCTCTGCCAGCTTTCTTCCCAACTCTTTCGTTTCTTTACTTGTTCTTGTTTCGATTATCTGCATTTTCTTCTTCGGCTCGCTTTTTCTTTTGGTATCCGCCGGACGAGTCGTTTTTCGGCCGCTTTCCGGCGATAAGTTCTCTCTTTCCCCCGCTAACTTCTGCCGCACTTTCTTCGCCGGTATTTTTGACCGTTTCGGATTAAAATACTTTTTAATTTCCGGCAGTCCCCAGCTCTCGGTATGCTCTTTCGCCGCCGTCTTTCTCCTTGTTTTTCTGATTTTTCTGCTTTTTTTCGGTTTCTCCGTTTTTCTATCTTCTCCGCTTTTTCGGAATTTCTTCCGGTTGTTTTTGGTTTCCGGCTTTGCCCGCTCCCCTTTTCGGCTTTCTCCGTCTTGCTATCTGTTTGTACGGTCTGACTCTTTTTCTTCTGCCTTTTGCCGGTTCTTTTTGATCACCCGTTTCTGCCGACTGGTTTTTTTGAGCAATTCCTCTTGTTTTTTTCTTTTTAACAATTTTTCCAGTTCCGCCGCATGCTCCTCTGCAATACAGCGTTTTGGCAAGATAAACGCCTGCTTATTATTGACATACAGCAGATACGCTTTGCCGTTTAAGTGGATGGAGTCCAGCTGATGCCAAAACAGTTTCACCTCGCCGGTATACTGCTTTAATTTGCAGGCATTTCCGAATCCAGCGTAAATATGATTTTATGCTTAAACACCGAATTGGAAATCATTTGCCGTTTGGCATTGGTGTATAGCGATAATGGCGATATCACCAAATAAATAAGTGCCACCAGTAAAAACAATGGCGGTAAAGCGTCTTTTTCCCACTGCCGCTACAATCGGGGCTCCACTCAGCGCCGCCACTCCCAGTCCCCATGTGAGTTTGCCCTGCAAAGTGGAAAAACTATGTCGCAACAAAAGAAGAAAAATATCTTCGACTGTCAGTTTTACGTCTATCTTCCATTCCTGATTCATTCTCTATTCGCCTTTCTGCCAAAAATAGCTTTGTTTTCCATATAACTGCTGTCTTTAGCTCTTTCTTACTGCTCCCGCCAATCACCGGTAGCCCCTTGATATTTCTCGGCTTTTCCCTTTTCAGCCTGTCGTCATTGTCTTAGCATTTCTCATCGCCTTGTGCTGGCGCGGGCTTTCTTCTACACTCAGGAATCTATTCCTGCCGCCCGAAACACCGGTGTCAGCTCTACATTTCTCGGCTTTCCCTTTTCAGCCTGTCGTCATTGTCTTAGCGTTTCTCATCGCCTTGTGCTGGCAGCGGGCTTTCTTCACACTCACGAATCTATTCCTGCCGCCCGAAACACCGGTGTCAGCTCTACATTTCTCGGCTTTTCCCTTTTCAGCCTGTCGTCATTGTCTTAGCATTTCTTATCGCCGTGTGCTGGCGGGCTTTCTTCTACACTCAAGGAATCTATTCCTGCCGCTCCGAAACACCGGTGTCAGCTCTGCATTTCTCGGCTTTTTCCTTTTTCAGCCTGTCGTCATTGTCTTAGCATTTCTCATCGCCTTGTGCTGGCGGCGGGCTTTCTCACACTCAAGGAATCTATTCCCTGCCGCTCCGAAACACCGGTGTCAGCTCGACATTTCTCGGCTTTCCCTTTTCAGCCTGTCGTCATTGTCTTAGCATTTCATCGCCGTGTGCAGGCAGCGGGTTTTGCTGCCCTGCACAAAAGCGATAGCATTGGTAATTACTAGTTTTCCTATATCGAAAAGTAAGCTTTTTGCATAGGCAAAGGATAGCTAACTACTTTAGTCAATCAACATACTCAGCCCGATTCAGTTTGGTTTTGGGATCCGCCGATAAAACCTTAACTTCTACCACATCGCCAACTGCCACAACCTCTAACGGATGCTTGATAAACTTTTTCGACATCTGCGAAATATGCAGCAAACCGTCCTGATGCACCCAATATCCACAAACGCTCCAAAATCAATGACATTGCGCACCGTTCCTTTAGCACCATGCCCTCTTTCAAGTCCGAGATTTCCAGCACGTCCTGCCGCAAAACCGGCGCCGGCATATCTTCACGGGTGATCTCGTCCGGCTTTTCCAATTCCTTGCAAATGTCCTCCAGCGTCATCTCGCCTACGCCCAGTTCTCCGGCTAACGCTTTCATATCTTTAATTTTTGCGTTTTTCCCGAAAAAGCCTGAAAATTTCCTGCCGGATATCCCCAATCTGCAATGCTCCAATAGAGCTGCGGGCAGCCTGATAACTCCGGATGAACACCGGTATTATCCAGCGCCTCGTTCCGTCCGGCACTCGCAAAAAGCCTGCCGCCTGTTCAAAACTCTTATTGCCTAAGCCGCTGACCTTAAGCGCTCCTTTGCGGTTTTGGTATTTGCCATTTTCTTCTCGGTAAGCTACAATATTTTTGGCTACTTTTCCGGAAATCTCGGCAATATAAGAAGCAGAGGTGCCGAGGCGGTATTGACGTTTTACCCCGACTCGGTTCACCGTATCTTCCACCACGCCAAACAAAAGCCTCGCCCAAGGTTTTTGGTTCATATCGTGCTGATATTGGCCAACACCAATCGCTTTCGGCTCAATTTTTCACCAGCTCCGCCAGCGGATCTTGCAGGCGGCGCCCAATCGATACCGCACTGCGCAGGGCTACGTCATATTCCGGAAACTCTTCGCTCCCTAACTGAGGCAGAATATACGGACGCCCCGCCCTCGTTCACAATTACATATTGCAGCTTTTGCGGCATCTCGCTCATCAATTCCACCACAAAGCTTTCCGTTTCTCGAGAGGCGGTTCCGTTGCCGATGGCAATCAAATCGGCACCATGCTTTTTCAATCAGCTTTTTCAGTACTGCCTTCGCCTCTTTTTACCTTGGACTGCGGCGGTGTCGGATAAATCACCGCCGTATCCAGCACCTTCCCGAAATTCGTCAATGACTGCTGTTTTAACACCGGTACGAAATGCGGATCCAGTGCCACTACGGCGTGTCCGGCAATCGGCGCCTGCATCAGAAGCTCGCTGCAAGTTTTTGGCAAACACTTTAATGCACCTTCTTCTGCTTTTTCGGTAAAGCTCGTCCGAATTTCCCGCTCAATCGAAGGAAATAACAGCCGCTTATAGCTATCCTCAATCGCCATTTGCGGCTCTGCGAAGCAGTCGCTTTCTTCGGTTTTAATCCATAGCTTTGCCAAATATTTAATCATCTGCTCATGCTCGCCGTCAATTTTCACGCCTAAGATTTTTCCTTTTCACCACGATTAATCGCTACATCCGGTGTCCGGCTACGCCCGATAGGTATTCATTATAATCGGCATAATTTTTGATATACGCCCGCATCTTCCACTTTGGCTTTGATACTATTTTGCAAACCGGCTAAAATAAGCTCTAATATATTTTCTGGCAACCGAATCTTCTGCAAATCATCTCAGCGATGATATCTCTGGCGCCTTGAGTGCCTCTTCTGCCGTTTCCACACCCATTTCAGGATTTTTATAGTTTTCTGCCAACACCTGCGCTTTGCCGCTACCTGCCATAATCGCTTGTGCCAGCGGCTCCAGTCCTTTTCTTTGGCAATCGTCGCCTTGGTGCGGCGTTTTTGCTTCTACGGCAAATAAAGGTCTTCGACTTTCGACTAGGTTTCGGCTTTTAAAATCTCCGCTTTTAATTCCTCAGTCAGCCTCCCTGCTCCTGGATCAGCTTCCACACCTGTTCTTTCTTTCTTCTAAACCTTGCAAATAGGTCAACCGCTGATGCAAGTCCCGCGCACATCGTCGGAAAGTGCTCCCGTCAATTCTTTCCGATAGCGGGCAGTAAACGGAATCGTATTGCCTCTTCGATTAGTTTCAACGTATTTTCCACCTGCCAGGGCTTTAATTGAAATTCGGCAACTAATTTTTTTCCTGGATATTCATATCGTCCTCTTTCTTCCTATCTTTTGGCGGTACTCCGCTGGTTCTGATATTTTCTTGCTTATTATATCTTTGTGCCTCCTTTCGTCAAGGATTTTTCAAAATTAAACTTAATACTTTTAGAGAATTTTGCATAAATATGATATAATAATTGATAGAAATTTTCCCCTGACGAGCAAAAGGAATTGCCTGTTTGATAATTTATCGGTGCTTTTTCCTTTTGCCGGATAACCCAGTTTGATTTTGCATGATTGGAAGGAGAGTTACCATGTTAGAACCACTTTTTGTCGATATTTTTGATGATAATTAAGCTCAATTTTTACAAAAATATCTTTAAAGGTTTTGACCGGCAAAAAGCCCCTCTAACCATCACCGAGTCCTTTTTGTCTGGAAGTGATTTATTCTTTGATAATCCCACGATTTCCGAGCTGTCTCGGTATTTGGGTATCTCTCAGCCCAACACCACCTATAAGGTCAATGAGCTGATTCAAAAAGGGTTATATCGAAAGAAGAAAGATCCCAAGATCGGCGACGGGTTCTCCTTTCGCCGACATGCATCCACCAAATATTATTCCGTAAAAATCAATTATCTATACCGTCGGCGAGCGAGTACGGGCTCACTCTTTTCCGCAGAAGATTTAAGCAAACTCGAATCTATGCTGGCAATTATGTCCGATGAATTGATGCCGGAGGTCAGCATAAAACAGGCGGAATAGCCGTTTGGGGCTGTATTTTTCCGTTTTCGCCCTCCCATTCAGGCATATGGCAACGGCTTTTTGTTATTGAAAAGCTAAGAAAATGATATTTAAGCGTTGACAAATGTTATCATATCAGGATATGCTATATATAGCATAAAGGAGGACAATTGAATCCACGTACTCACCGTGAAGAAGATTGTAGCATGCAGGTTGGCGACTTTATCCGAAGTTTAGATGGTAAAGCTAAAAGCAAAAAGTGTGTCGGATCTCACCGATTGAAATGTTAGGAAATGAAGCAGATCTCCTTTGAGCAAATATTTGGCAGGATATTTTTGAGCTGCACCATCTCGGAAATAACATCGTTCGGATTTATACTTTTTGACAACGGGAAATCATTATCGCAACAAATGGATTTGTCAAAGAAAGACAAAAACTCCCCCAAAGTGAAATATTACTCTGGTGAAACAGCGAAGATTGATTTATCTGAAAAGAAAGGAGCACGGGCAATGAGTTACAGGAACTGACAAATGAACTCATGCAAGATGCTATGTTCAGGAAAGAATATGAAGCACCTCCCAGCTGGAGCGAGATATTACTATGTCTATTATTGGGCAAGAAAAGAAGTAGGCTCACCCAAGGCCGAATTATCGCAAGGACAGGGATAAGCCAAGCGGATATCAGCCGACTGGAAAAATGGCTCAAGAAATCCCAGTCTTGCATTATTAAATCGTCTGGCAGAAGCAATGAACGCAACGCTGGGATTGAGTTTGTTCCAATGAGCATTCACAAAATAAACCACCTATTGATAACCATCAGAAAGGAAAAGAAAAACAATGGAAGGAAATATCACGAAACCGGAAATCTTTTGGGATTTAAGCCCGCTTTTATACTTCCTTTACCGATCCCAAATTAGAGGCTGATAAAGAGCTTCGTTCAGCTTTGCGATCAGCTTTAGCGCAGGCATCCGCTCTTAGCTCTGTCGCTGCTCCAGTTGCTTTGCACCCAATATTTAACCACCTATAATGAGGCTTTTGCTCGCCGCTGGATAAGCTTTCTATAATTACGGAAGTTTAACCTGATGCAGTCAACACCGCTGATAGCGGCGTTAAATTAGGTCGAAGTACTGGAGGGGTATTTCCTCAAATTATCCTTTCAGCCGAGGCTCATTTTAAGATGTGGCTAAAGGATTTGCTGGACTCTTTTCCGCTTTGCTCGATGCGGCTGAGCTCAAACCTTTCACTTTTATCTAAGCTCTGCTCGGCAAAGTGCCGCCCATACGCTTAGTACCGCCGAAGAAGAGCTTTTTGCCTGTTACAAAACACCGGCGGAAAATGCTTTTGGAGAAGTGCGCAAGACCAGACCGTTGCCGGTCTGACCGGTCATTCGTGGGGAGGATCGGTCTTATCGGCACTGCGAGCCAAAGCTATGATAAAGATCCCGCCGTTCGCAAAGAGGCTTATGAGGCGGAGCTTGCCTGTTATCCCAAATGGCAGCGTTTCGTATTTCGTCTGAATGCCATTAAAAGGCGAGGCGAATACCGCCGCGCCGCCAAACGGGCTAGATTCGGTGCTGATATGACCTTGCAACGATCGCACATATGGATAAGGAAACCTTACAGGCAATGCTGACCGCTATGGAAGAAAGTTTGCCGGCTTTTCGCAAATATTTTCGCAAGCGGAGCTTTCGGCCATAAAACGGTTTGCCGTTTTATGACCCTATTGCACCGGTTGGCGAGGTATCCATGGGAGACAGCTCACGACCAAGCCAAGCAATATGTGATTGATAATTTCCGCCATTTCTCCGGAGTTAAGCGAGTTTGCTGCTCACGCCTTGCTCACGACTGGATTGATGTTTACCCCCGCAAGGCGTAAGGTGTCCGGTGCTTTTTGCAGTGAAATCAAATCACTGGAAGAAAGCCGGATTATGACCAATTTTGACGGCAGTTTGCTGATGTGTACACCTTAGCGCATGAATTAGGACATGGCTTCCACAATTATTGCATGAAAGGCGTTGCGCCGGTCAACTCCGATTCGCCGATGCAATTAGCAGAAACGGCATCTATCTTCTGCGAAACCATCGTTGCTAACGCCAGCTAAAGAGGCGTCCCCGCAGGAAAAGATCGTGATTTTGGATGATATTATGTCCACCGCCCAAGTAATTGTT